>Ga0115000_10000147_pt1 | contig 62304 bp, 62 predicted proteins | sample ArcticOcean_MG_C_6_FD_89690 | JGI IMG/M metagenome (GOLD analysis project Ga0115000, IMG submission 89690) | Marine microbial communities from western Arctic Ocean - ArcticOcean_MG_CB8_128 | ecosystem: Environmental > Aquatic > Marine > Oceanic | place: Arctic Ocean: Canada Basin | collected... | reverse complement strand
GCGACGGCAAAAAAGGCGACCACAACAACGACAGCGAGTTTCTTCATACTGTCATTGTTCCACTTTCGTGCCACTTTCGTGCGACACACGCTGTGAGGCTGCGGGAGTAACGAGATCGGGCACGCCAGCGGCCGCGACGGCCAAGGTTCAGTCGCAGGTGAGAATTGCCCCTGGCCATCACGGCTGGGGGCTTTCTTGCGTTCTGGGGCAGTGCTTCGAGCAGTGCTAAGTAGTGCTTGGTTGGGTCGAAGCACTCGGGAGGCGCCCCGTATTGACATCCGGATGTCATACCAGCCCTCTCATCTAGTGCTTCGTTTGCCCAAGCACTGCCCAAGCACAGCTCCAAGCACTGGCAACTTCCTTGCAAACACTAACCAAACGGGGTGCTACCGCCCTGAGTGCTTGTAGTGCTATCTATTCTCAAAGTATTAAAAAACAGGGTTAGAAGGGGTTTATAGAGGTATTGGGGGTGTGTTCTTGGGACTTTGCCAAAAGCAAACACTGCAAGCACTAAGCACCGGATCTCCTCTCGGTGGTAATTGTGCACAAGCGATGGCGTTCAACGGTGCATCGTGTTGTTAACCATGACGAGCCGCGCCATTCGTTCGCCTTCTTCCACATGGCGAACTGGGACGCCACGATTGAGTGTCTCTCCACCTGCCTTGGCGCTGACGAAACGCCCGTTCACGAGCCGGTGCAGGCGGGACCGTGGCTTATGCAGAAATTCCAGTCGACTGTTAGCTGAAGCGTCGGCCGCGGCTTGTCCGTCGATTTGAGCGGGCGCAATAGGCCGCGTGGAGCTTGACAACTAACCTCGCTAGTCATGACCTCGAAGGACCGGCCCTGGATCATGCGGACATACTCGGGGCACTCCTCGGCCGCCGCGAGTAACGAGCTGTATCGCACCAACCTGGCGAAGGGGCAGACGGGCCTGTCGATCGCCTTCGACCTCCCGACGCAAACAGGCTACGACCCCGATCATCCGCTCGCCAAGGGTGAAGTCGGCAAGGTCGGCGTGCCCGTGGTGCACCTCGGACACATGTCCACGTTGCTCGACCGGATTCCGGTTGATGCGATGAACACGTCCATGACGATCAACGCGCCGGCGGCGTGGCTCCTCGCCCTTTACGTGGCCTATGCGGAAACTCAAGGTGTCGAACGTTCGGCGCTCCGCGGCACCACGCAGAACGACATCGTCAAGGAGTACCTGAGCCGAGGCACCTACATCTTCCCGCCCAAGCCCTCTCGACGACTCATCGCCGACACGATTGCGTTCACCGTCGACCAGGTACCTAAGTGGAACCCCATCAACGTGTGCTCGTACCATCTCCAAGAGGCCGGCGCGACTCCCGTGCAGGAGATCGCTTTCGCCCTCGCGACGGCAGTCGATGTGCTCGATGCCGTGCGCGAATCAGGCCAGGTCGCGGCCGACGATTTCGACGTGGTGGTCGCCTCGATCTCGTTCTTCGTAAACGCGGGCATCCGCTTCGTAGAGGAGACCTGCAAGATGCGGGCCTTCACTCAGATGTGGGATCACCTCACGGCCGAGCGCTACGGCGTCACGGATCCCAAGGCCCGTCGATTTCGTTATGGCGTGCAGGTCAACTCGCTCGGACTCACCGCCGAGCAGCCCGAAAACAACATGCACCGCATCGCGATGGAAATGCTCGGTGTCACCCTTTCGAAGGACGCCCGAGCGCGCTCGATTCAACTGCCAGCGTGGAACGAAGCCCTTGGTCTGCCCCGGCCATGGGATCAGCAGTGGTCACTGCGGCTCCAGCAGGTGTTGGCCCACGAGACCGACCTACTCGAGTACGACGACATTTTCGCGGGCTCCCACGTCATCGAAGCGAAGACGGCCGAGTTGGCCGAAGCGGCCGGCGCTGAACTCGACGAGATCATCGAGATGGGCGGAGCCTTCGCCGCAATCGAAGAGCTGAAGGGACGCCTGGTTCGATCACACGCGCTCCGCCGGGCCCGGATCGAGTCAGGTGACCTCTCAATCATCGGGGTGAACAAATTCACTGAGTCCGAGCCTTCGCCGTTCGTTGGCGCAGCGAGTATTTTCCAGGCCGATCCGGCCGTGGAATCTGAGCTTCTCGCCGACCTCGAACAATGGCGGGCGGCGCGAGATGACGATGTGGTCGCCGCCGCACTCGCCGACCTGGTCGCCGCCGCAGGGTCAGACGCCAATGTGATGCCCCCCTCGATCGCCCTCGCCCATGCCGGCGGAACCACCGGCGAGTGGGCGGATGCGCTCCGCGGTGTCTACGGCGAATACCGCGGCCCAACCGGTGTGAGTGCCGCGCTGGGTGCTCGGCCATCATCGGAAGGTCTGCGGGCCGTCGCCGACCGGATTCAAGCGCTCGACGATGGGCCGCCTCGCGTGTTGCTCGCCAAGCCGGGCCTCGACGGTCACTCCAACGGGGCCGAACAGATTGCCGTGGCGGGCCGAGACGCCGGACTCGAGATTATCTACCTCGGCATCCGGCAGACTCCCGAGCAGATCGCTCGTATTGCGGCGGAAGAGGATGTCGACCTCGTTGCGCTGAGCATCTTGTCGGGTAGCCATATGGAGCTCGTCGCCGCGACCCAGGCTGAGCTGCGTCGAATGGATGTTGATGCGCCGTTGGCGGTCGGGGGCATCATCCCCGAGGGTGACCGCACCGCGCTGCTCGCCGCGGGCGTGGCGCGGGTGTTTACCCCCGAGGACTACGACCTTGCGGCCATTGTTTCCGAGATGGCCGACCTGGCGCTCGCGGCCCGCTTGTAGCTCGGCGTTAACGGCGGCGCCGGCGTACCTCGCGACTCAGCTGGGGCTCCTGACGGAGCGTGTCCTTCGTATCGATGGCGGTCCCCGGGGGATTCAGCGCGTCGATCGCGTCGAGGAGATCCGCGTCGAGACGGAGGTCGGCCGCCGCGAGCGCGTCGTCGAGTTGGGCCGGCGTGCGCGGGCCGATGATCACCGAGGACACCGCTGGATGTTCGGCGGCCCAGGCGTGGGCGACGTGAGTCATTGGCAGCCCGGCCTCATCGCACAGATCGCGAAGGCTGTCGATCAAGTCGAGCTTTCGCTGGTTGGCGTCACGCTCGAGACTCCAACGGTCGCCCTGGTTCGAGCCGAGACGAACGGCCCGGGAATCGTCGGGGAGGGCCTGGTCGCGCTGGTACTTGCCGGTGAGCCAACCGCCGTTGAGTGGGCCGTAGGTCATCACGCCAACACCCAAGCGATCGCAGGCGGGCAGCACGTCGCGTTCGATGTTGCGGCTGAGGATGTTGTAGAGCACCTGCTCGGACCGGATCCGTACATGGCCACGTTGATCAGAGATGTGGCGAGCCTCCACAATCCACTCGGCGGGGGTCGACGACATTCCTGCGTAGCGGATCTTGCCGTCGCGCTGCAGCTGATCGAGCGCGGAGAGCGACTCGTCGAGGTCGAGCGTGTGGTCGCGTCGATGGAGTTGATAGAGGTCGATGTAGTCAGTGTTGAGTCGGCGCAGGCTGTCTTCGACGGCCTTGATGAGCCAGCGACGAGAGCCGCCCTGATGGTTCGGGTCGGCGTCCATCGGGATGTAGGCCTTCGTGGCGAGCACCACGCTCTCCCGGCGACCTTCGAGCGCCTTACCCAGTACCTCTTCGCTCTCGCCCATGCTGTACGCATCGGCGGTGTCGACGAAGTTGATGCCCGCGTCGAGCGCCTTGTGGACCATGCGGATGCACTCGTCGTGATCGGTGTTGCCCATCGGGCCGAACATCATCGTGCCGAGGCAGAACTTCGAGACGCTTACGCCGGTCTGGCCATAGTGCCGGGTTTCCATTATCGAACTCCTGAGGGGATACGTGAACGAGTAAACTGCATCACACCGTCTTCGACGGGACCGTCGCGAAAGAGCTTTTTGTCGGCGCTATAGCTCTGGGTGTTGACCCAAGGGGCACGGTCGCCTTGCCTCGGGAGTAGCGGCATCACCCGCTGCATGTAACCCGAGGTGAAGTCGTCGATGTAGGGCCGGCGGGGCATGTCGGCATCAGTGGGCCGCAGGGTCGGCACACACGTGTCGGTGCCGGTGGCGCTCATGTGGTTGACCAAACGGCAGACGTATTCACATATGAGGTCGGCCCGAAGTGTCCACGAGGCGTTGACGTAGCCGAAGCTGGAGACGAGGTTGGGCACGTCGGAGTAGCCCATACCCAGATAGCTCCACGTCTCCGCGAAGTCGACAGCGGTTCCATCGACCTCGAAGTTCATCTCGCCGAGGGTGACCATCTGCAACCCGGTGGCGGTGATGATGATGTCGGCCTCGAGATGTTCGCCCGAGGCGAGCTGGATGCCGGTCTCGGTGAACGTCTCGATGTTGTCGGTAACCACGCTGGCTTGGCCGGAGTTGATCGCCTTGAACAGGTCACCGTCGGGCACCAGGCACATGCGCTGATCCCACGGGTTGTACGTCGGCGTGAAGTGGGTATCGACGTCGTAGTCCTCGCCGAGGTGGGCCCGCACGCCCTTGAGAATCCGCTCTTTCACCTGGTCTGGTTTTGTGCGCGTGCGCTTGTACATGAACTCGCCCAGGCCCACATTCATCTTGCGGGTGAGGTTGTAGGCCGTCTTTGTTGGCAGCACCTTTTTGAGGAACTTGTTGATCGGATCGATCGCGGGGCGCGAGATCACATAGGTGGGCGAGCGCTGCAGCATCGTGATGTGGGCGGCATCGTTGGCCATGGCGGGCACGAGCGTGACGGCGGTGGCGCCCGAGCCGATCACCACAACCTGCTTGTCGGTGTAGTCGAGATCCTCGGGCCAGGCCTGCGGATGCACGACGTCGCCTTGGAACTGATCGCAACCCGAGAACTCCGGCGTGTAACCGCCCTTGTACGAGTAGTAGCCGCTGCACATGAACAAGAAGTTCGCGGTGATTGTTTGGCTCTCGCCGGTTTGTGTGTCGGCGGCTGTGAGTGTCCAGCGGGCGTCTTCGCTCGACCACGAAGCGTTCTGTACGAGTCGGTTGAATTGGATGTGGCGACCGATGTTATTTTCGGCGACTGTTTCGCGGAGGTACGACATGATCGCGGGGCCATCGGCGATCGACTTCTCGGCCAGCCACGGCTTGAAGCCGTAGCCGAGAGTGTGCATGTCGCTGTCGGACCGAATACCGGGATATCGAAAGAGGTCCCACGTGCCGCCCAGGTCCTCTCGGCCCTCGAGGATCGTGAAGGTTTGGTCGGGACTCAGCGTTTTGAGGTGGTACGCCGCGCCGATGCCCGAGAGGCCGGCGCCGACGATGACGACGTCGAAGTCGGTCGCTTGCGTGTCTGTGTCAACCATTCCCTTACCGTAGGCCGATGAGGTCGAGCCGGACGATCTCGCGACTCTGCTAGGCAGAGGAGATGTCTGAACCCAGCACGCCGAAGGTCAACCGCAATATGGAATACCGCCGTCTCGGGGCGACCGGCCTGAAGGTCAGCGTGTTGTCCTTCGGTAGCTGGGTCACGTTCGACACGCAGCTCGACGATTCTTTGGCGCTCGAATGTATGGCCGCGGCGGGAGCCGCCGGGTGCAACTTCTTCGACAATGCGGAGGCGTACGCCGGCGGCGAGAGCGAGGCGATTATGGGTCGTGTGCTCCAGGATCTCGCCTGGCCACGCTGGTCTTATGTGCTCACCACCAAGGTGTTTATGGGGATCCATGGATATGTACCGAACATGCGGCAAACCCTGAACCGCAAGTATCTGATGCACGCCATAGATGGCTCGCTTGAGCGGCTCCAGACAGACTTTGTCGACATCCTCTACTGCCATCGGGCCGACCCGGACACGCCGATCGAAGAGACCGTGTGGGCGATGCACGACATCATCACCGCGGGCAAGGCGCACTATTGGGGCACCAGCGAGTGGACGGCCGACGAGATCCGTGCCGCGATCGAGATCGCCGAACGGCACCATCTCCACAAGCCCGTCACCGAGCAGAGCCAGTACAACCTGCTGGAACGGCGCAATGTCGAGGAGCGCTACGCCCGGATCAACGCCGACTACAACTACGGCAACACGATCTGGAGCCCGCTGGCGTCGGGTCTCCTCACCGGCAAATACCGCGACGGGATTCCGGAAGACTCGCGAGCGGCACTCGAAGGCTACGAATGGCTCGCCGGGCGCCTCACCGACGCCGAGAAGATTGAGCAGGTCGAGAAACTCCGTCCGATCGCCGACCGTCTCGACTGTTCGATGGCCCAGCTCTCATTGGCGTGGTGCACGCTCAACCCCAATGTCTCGACCGTGATCACCGGCGCGTCAAAGGTGGAGCAAGTCGTCCAGAACTTCGAAGCCCTCGATGTCATCCCGATGTTGACCCCAGAGGTCGCCGAAGAGATCGACGCTGCCCTCGGCTTTTAGCTTCTGTGACGAGTTACCCGCCTGGTGGGCGGGTAACTCGTCACAGAACGTGGAACTGCTCGGTTAGCGGTTGCGCTTTTCCATGTACTTGGCCATGCTGTCGGCCATGTCGCGTAGCTCGGGATCGGCGGCGAACTGGGGCTCGTACTTCGCTCGGGCCTGCTTGCGCTTCTCCGGGTAGTACTCGGTTGGCCAGAAACCCTCGTGGGCCGTGTACGACTTCAGCACGTTGCGGGCAACGGTGGCCTTGTGGACCTCGTCGACACCGTCGGCGATTCCCATCGTTGGCGCCGCCGCGTACATCGCCTGGAGCGGCGTGAGATTGGTCGTGCCGAGGCTGCCGAGAATGTGAAGGGCGTTGAACGACACCTCTCGGAGCACCTTCGCCATCGTGTACTTCACGGCCGCGATGTCGGTGCGGGTCTCTTGCGTCGACGAGTTGTCGATCTTCCATGCCGTCTCGAGGACATAGAGGCGAAGCATGTTGATCGACGCGTAGCTCTCGGCGATTTTCTCCTGCACCATCTGATGGTCGCCGATGATCTTGCCGTGTGACTCGCGACTGAGCGCTCGCTCGCACATCATGTCGAACGCAAGCTTGCAGTTGGAGATTGTCCGCATGGCGTGGTGGATACGACCGCCGCCGAGGCGACGCTGGGCCAGCACCTTGGCGCCGTCTTCCGGGCCGAGGAGATGGTCGAGTGGAATGCGCACGTCGTTGTAGATGATGTGGTTGTGGCTGCGGGGCTCGGGTTGGATCTCGACGCCCGGAGTATCGCGGGGCACGACGAACATGCCGTTGGTGCACATCACGAAGATGATGTCGGCGGCCCGCCCGGCGCTCGTAAACCACTTCTCGCCGTTGATAACCCATTCCTCGCCGTCACGGGTGGCGTGTGTCGTGAAGAGGCTCGGATCGGATCCACCCTGTGGCTCGGTCATTGAGTAAGCCGACCAAAGCTCTTGGTTGAGCATGGGAACGAGCCAACGTTCCTTCTGCTCTTCGGTGCCGTAGGCCGCGAGCATTTCCATGTTGCCGGTGTCGGGGGCCGCGGATCCGAAGATCTGTGGGGCGGAGCCGTAACGGCCGAGAATTTCGTTGATCAAGCCGAGCTTGAGCTGACCGAGGCCAGGGCCACCGAGTTCCTCGTCGAGGAACAACGCCCAGAGGTCCTGCTCCTTGACCTGATCCTGCAGGCCCTTCACGATGGCTTTGATCTTTGGATCCTTCGACCGCACGGCGTACGGGAAGATCATATCGAGCGGCTCGACTTCGTTCTTGCAGAATTGCTCGACCCAATCGAGCTTTTCTTGGAATTCCGGTTCGGTGGAGAAGTCCCAAGCCATGTGTGATCCGTTCGTGGTCGTGAGTCGTGCGCGGGCCACGATATGGCAGGGGAGCTGACAATTCACGTTGGCGACGCGAACGGCCAGGCAACCTAGGATCGCGGTATGGCATCTTTATCCGGTCGAATGGTCAACTTCATGAGTCGGCGTCTGCCCGGTCTCGGTCGCCGAGGCACAGTTCGCCAGGTCGATCAGTTCCGCAAGAGTAAGGGAGCGAAGGGCAACAAGATGCTGGGCAAGCCCGTCTTCCTGCTCGATGTTGTTGGTCGCCAGAGCGGCGAGTCTCGGCCGGTGATGTTGATGACCGCTCGACGAGACGAAGACCTCATTGTTGTTGGATCAAATGGCGGCAACCCGCAGACGCCGAACTGGTATCGCAACCTGGTCGCGGCTGAAGCAGCCCACGTGGAGGTCGGCGCTGATCGTTGGGCTGTTGACTTTCGTGAGCTCGACGATGGTGCCGAGCGCGATGGGTGCTGGGCCCTCGCCACCGCGGCGTACCCCGATTTCGACAGCTATCAAGAACTCACCGATCGCAAAATTCCGATAGCGATCCTGACCCGAAAGGCCTGATCTCGTGACGGCCCCTTCAATATCGGTCGGCCTGCCCCCGCAACCCGGGGTGACCGAACTCGCGGTCCTCGCCGAGGAGTTGGGCTACGAGCGAGTGTGGCTCTACGACTCAGCCTCGATCTATGAAGACATCTGGGTCCACCTTGCGCTCATCGCTCAGGCCACCTCGACGATTGGTTTCGGCACCGCGGTGCTTGTCCCGAACCTGCGTCATGTGATGACGACGGCGTCGGCCGTCGCGACCGTCGCTCGAATGGCGCCCGGTCGACTCGCCGTTGCGATCGGTACCGGCTTCACCGCGCGCCTTGTGATGAACAAGAAGGCGTTGTCGTGGGCGACAACCGAAACGTATGTCCGCCAACTCAAGGGTCTCCTCGCGGGTGACGTCGTTGAGATTTCCGGTGAGCAATGCCAGATGATCCATCACCACGACCTCGCAGCGGCTCGACCGCTCGATGTGCCGATCATCCTCTCCGCGCTCGGCCCGAAGGGGCAGGGCATCGCGGCCGAGATCGCCGACGGACTCATGAACGTTGCCCCCCCGACTGGTGGCGACTGGGACTGTTACATCGAGATGATGAACGGCACCGTGCTCGACCCCGGCGAATCGCCCAACGCCGATCGCGTCATTGACGCAGCCGGCGTTTGGGAAGCGCTCGGGATGCACGGCGCTTGGCATCTCGGCGGCGAGGAGATTGTGCCGATGCTGCCGGGAGGAGCGGATTGGCTCGCCCGGGTCGTCCCGCAGCGTCCGGAAGCCGAACGTCACCTCGCCGTGCACCAGTGGCACTGCACTCATGTGAATGACCACGACCGCCCGCTACTCGCGGCCAAGGGCACCCCCGATGACCCGTGGTCCGGCTGGGTCGGCGAGAAGGCCGACATCGCTGCTCGCATCGCGGCCAGCGGCGAAGCCGGCTCCACCGAGATCCTCTACACCCCGGCCGGCCCCGACCTCGAGCGCGAAGTGCGCACCTTCGCCGACGCCGCCGGGCTGACATGACCTGACCGCGAGTCAGATCAAGGCGCCGTAGACGATGTTGCGGAGTTCTCGGCGAAGTGGGTATTGGCTCGACGGGACTTGTTGCGTCATGAACACGACCGCAAGGTCTTCGACGGGGTCGACCCAGAAGCCCGTGCTAGCCGCGCCGCCCCAGGCGAACTCGCCGTCGCTGGAAACTACCTTGTTGGCGACGGGATCGCCGAGCACGGAGAAGCCAAGGCCAAATCCCATGCCGGCCATCTGGGCCTCGGCGAAGGTCGACGTGAGCCACATGTCGGCCACCGTCTGGCCGCCGGGCAGGTGGTTCTTCGTGGCGTATTCGAACGTTTTGCGGCCAATGATGCGCTCCCCGTTGAGTTCGCCGCCATTGAGCAGCGCCTGACAGAAGGCGAGGTAGTCGTCGAGCGTGCCGACCATGCCACCGCCTCCACCCTCGAACGGGGGTGCCTCGCGATACGGCGACCGCTCGGGGTCGTCGAACAGGAGGAGCTTTTCGTCGGGGGTGGCGAGGTAGTTGGCGGCGAGTCGATCGTGCTGATCGGGTCGGGCCCAGAAGGCCGTTTCCGACATGCCAAGCGGACCAGTGACGTTGGCCCCCAGGTACTCGCCCAGTGTTGTGCCAGCAACGACCTCGATTACCCGGCCGCACATATCGGTGGCCATCGAATAACCCCAGTGATCACCGGGGGAAAACGCGAGGGGGAGCGCCGCCAGGTCGCGTGCGACCTGTTCAAGCGAGCGAGTCTCTCGCCCGAACGTGCCCATGCCGGCGGCGGCGTAGATCTCGTCAACCGGGTGAGACTCGAGGAATGCGTAGCTCAGGCCGGCGGTGTGGCGGAGCAGGTCGACGACTTCCATCGGCCGGTCTGGCGGCCGGGTCTCGTACGACTCAGCATTGCCGCTGAGGTAAACCTGAGTGTCGGCAAATTCCGGGATGAACTTCGAAACCGGGTCATCGAGTTGCACGAGACCTCGTTCGACGAGTTGGAGCAGACCGATCGAAGTGATCGGCTTCGTCATCGAGAACAGTCGAAACACCGTGTTGTCGGCGATCGGCTTCGACCGCTCCATGTCGGCCATGCCGTATGCGTCCCGGTAGACCTCTTCGCCGTGGCGAATCACCGCCACCAGTGCTCCGGGTATTTTCCCTTCGTCGACGTAGCGGTGGGTGAGTTCGGCAATACGGGGCAGTCGACGGGAATCGAGTCCCAGATCTTCAGGTGGCATCTCGGCAGCGTATGGGACCAAGCGCAGACCGTGAAATAGGGTGCGGGTATGACCCAGATCCTCGGCCAGTTCTGCATCAATGTCCGCGACATCGATCGGGCGCTCGAGTTCTGGGAAGGCGTGTGCGAGTTAGAGCTTCAGCACCGCACCGAAATCCCGGCCGCCTTCGAAGCGGTTTTGCAGAGTCCGCACGGCGGATCTCGAATGCAGCTGGCGCAGCAGAAGGACAACGACGAGCCCATCGACATGGGCACCGCAATGTGGAAGCTCTACGTGAACACCAGCGATTGTCAGGCGGTCTACGACCGCGCGATCGCCGCGGGCTGTGAGTCGGTGACCGAGCCGACGAAGCTCGATCGGTGGCCGGTCACGATCGCGTTCGTGAAGGACTACGACGGCTATCTCGTCGAGTTCGTCGAACATGACAACGGCACCCGCGAGGGTGTTCCGGATCCCAAGACTGTCGGCTAGCCGTTGCGGGTCGCAACCTTCAACATCCGCAACGGCCGGGCTCTGGATCGTCGATCGTGGTGGTGGTTTCGCCGCGCCGAACTGGCCCGGCACATGCGTCGACTTGAGGCCGATGTGTGGTGTTTGCAGGAGGCGTACCCGTCGCAGGTCGACTATTTTTGCCGATCAGACTTTGGTGAGCCCCGGTGGACGTGCATCAGCCAGGGGAGGAATGCCAACGGCGGCGGCGAGGCGGTTCCTGTTCTCGCGAAGGCGTCGGTCGTCGTGCCGGTCTCCAATATCACCCGGTGGTTCGGCCCGGAGCCTGACAAGGCCGGCAGTCGCTCACCGGGAGCGACGCACCCGCGAATCGCGACAATCGCTCGCTACACGCAAGTAGCGAGTGGGTTGCCGCTGGTCGTCGTCAATTTGCACCTTGACAGCGCGTCGGCGGACCGGCGCCGCTCCAGCTTGGAGCAGTTGACGGAGTGGGTCGGCGCGGATGTGGCGGACGAGCCCATGATCGTCCTCGGTGACTTCAATGGCTCACTCGATGAGTCGGGGTTCGGAACCCTTCGCGCTCTAGGTCTTCAAAGCGTTCTTGATGAGGATGCCGGACCGACATCGAACGGGTTTGGCCACGGCCTAGCCGATCAGAAACAAATCGATCACATCTTTGTGAGCCAACACTTTGTGGTGACGAGCGCGAAGGTCGATCGCTCAACGGGTCATGCATCTGACCACTACCCGGTCGTTGCGGACCTCTCGATTTCGTTCGAGGGAGAGCACAACTCCTCGCGAACGAGTCCCCCTCGCTCTCGGTAGAGATCGGTACTGTCCTTACTGGATATGACCAAATCCTTGACTAAGTCCAATATTGTTGATCTACTGACAAACGTGGATGAGAACATCAAAGCGCAACTTCGAAAGCTGGGCCTGCAGGTGACCGCGCAGCGTTTGGCTGTGATGCGGGCAATTGCCGAGAATCCACACGCGACTACCGATGAACTGACGGAACATGTTCGGGCCAGCATTGGCTCGATCTCACGCCAGGCGGTCTACGACACACTCGATGTTTTCGTCGCGAAAAGCCTGATCCGCCGGATACAGCCGACCGGTTCCGTTGCCCGCTACGAAGATCGCGTTGGCGACAATCACCATCACCTGATCTGTCGCGGCTGTGCGATGACATTCGACATTGACTGCGCGGTCGGTACGACGCCATGTCTGACTGCCGAGGATGACCACGGCTTCGAAATCGACGAGGCCGAAGTCGTGTACTGGGGCCGCTGTCCCACCTGTCGCGTGCAGGACAGCGAGGCACATCAACCCCAACTCGCTCGCGACAACAACTCACACTCAAGGACCAAAAATGACTGACCAAGACAAGTGCCCAGTACTCCATGGTGACCATTCCGCACGAGGCAGCGCGGCGAACCAACACTGGTGGCCGAACCAACTGAACCTGAATATTTTGCATCAGGGTTCTTCGAAGTCGAACCCCATGGACCCGGGTTTCGATTACGCGGCCGAATTCCAAACTCTCGACTTGGCCGCCGTCAAGGCGGACCTCACCGAACTCATGACCGACTCAAAGGATTGGTGGCCCGCTGACTACGGCCACTATGGCCCGCTCTTCATCCGGATGGCTTGGCACTCCGCTGGCACCTACCGGACCCACGACGGTCGTGGCGGTGGAGCCTCGGGCACCCAGCGGTTCGCGCCGCTCAACAGCTGGCCCGACAACGGAAACCTCGACAAGGCCCGCGGTCTTCTCGAGCCGATCAAAAAGACCTACGGCCGCAAGCTCTCTTGGGCCGACTTGCTAATCCTCGCTGGCAACGTCGCCCTCGAGTCGATGGGATTTGAGACCGCTGGTTTCGCTGGCGGCCGCGAGGACGTTTGGGCACCGGAAGAAGACATCTACTGGGGTCCGGAAACGATCTGGCTTGACGACGAGCGCTACAGCGGTGACCGCAACTTGCAAGAGCCGCTGGGTGCGGTGCAAATGGGTCTCATCTACGTGAATCCGGAGGGCCCAAACGGAAATCCGGACCCTGTTGCCTCAGGACGCGACATCCGCGAGACATTTCGTCGTATGGCGATGAACGATGAAGAGACGGTTGCCCTCGTCGTTGGAGGTCACGCGTTCGGCAAGATGCACGGCGCCGGGGCCGAGGACCTGATGGGTCCGGAGCCCGAAGGAGCACCAATGGAACAGCAGCTCCTCGGTTGGAAGAACGACTTTGGCAGCGGGATGGGCGTCCACACGACCACTAGCGGATTCGAAGGAGCATGGACGGCAACGCCAACCCAATGGGACAACGCCTACCTCGAGACACTCATGGACTACGACTGGGAGCTCACCGAGAGCCCCGCCGGCCACAAACAGTGGACCTGCCCCGCGCTGGCGGGCACCGTCCCCGATGCCCACGATCCCTCGATCACTCATGCTCCGGTGATGTCGACCGCAGATATGGCTATGAAGATGGACCCGGTCTACGGGCCGATCTCGCAGCAGTTCCGTGACAATCCGGAACAGCTCGCCGATGCGTTCGGTCGTGCCTGGTACAAGCTCACGCACCGCGACATGGGTCCGGTCGCTCGTTATCTCGGCCCTGAGGTTTCAGGCGAAGAGTTGATCTGGCAGGATCTGATTCCGGCCGGCGCGGAACTCAGCGAGAGCAACGTTGCGGCGCTCAAGGCGGCGATCCTCGAGACGGACCTCAGCATCACCGACCTGGTCAGCGTCGCCTGGGCGTCTGCATCCACGTATCGGCAGAGCGACAAGCGTGGTGGAGCGAACGGCGCCCGCATCCGCCTCTCGCCGCAAAACGAATGGGAAGCGAACAACCCCGTGGAGCTCCGACGGGTTCTGACAGCCCTCGAAGGGGTTCAATCGAGCGCGGGGATCACTGTCTCCATGGCGGACCTCATCGTTCTCGGTGGAGCCGCCGCGGTCGAGGCAGCGGCCAAGGCCGGTGGCCACAACGTGCGTGTCAACGTGAGCACCGGGCGTGGCGACGCCAGCCAGGAACAGACCGACGTTGAATCCTTCGCTTGGTTGGAGCCGAAGGCCGATGGCTTTCGGAACTTCATGGGTAAGGGTGGCACCCACGTCGCTGAGCATCTACTCGTCGATCGAGCCCAGCTGCTCGACCTCGGGGCCCCGGAGATGACCGCTCTGGTCGGAGGCTTGCGTGTTCTCGGAGTCTCGAATGGTGATCACGGCGTATTCACCGACAACGTCGGCACGCTGAGCAACGACTTCTTTGTCAACCTGCTTGATGCTGGCACCGTGTGGTCGGTCGCGGCTGGTGCCGAGGATGTCTTCGAGGGTTGCGACCGTGCCTCTGGCGACGTCAAGTGGACCGGAACACGTAACGATCTCGTGTTCGGGTCGAACTCGATCCTTCGAGCGATCGCCGGTGTCTATGCAGCAAACGATGCGAGCGAGAAGTTCGCCAGCGACTTCGCCGCTGCGTTCGCCAAGGTGATGGATGCAGATCGCTTCGATCTGCAGTAACCCTGCTGTTGCTACCGTCTCGTCCGAGCCCTTGTGACTCGGGCGAGACGAGCAGCTCATGCGCTGCTTCATGATTCCCCGCGGCACCGTGCTAATCGCTGGCGGGGCTTGAGCGGGTTGTCAACGCATAGCTCCCGCTTCTGGGAACGGGCGCGCTTAGGAGTCTTGGCCGAGGATTGAGGCGATGATTTCGGGCATACGCCCGGCGTCGTAGATGCCTTCGGGGTCGGCGCGGACGGCAGCGTCAAGGGCGTGGGCATCGTCGCCCACGAGGATGCGCCAGCGATTCTCTCGCACGCCGTCGAGGATTACGGTGGCCGCCTCTGCCGCGGTCATTGGAGCGTTCTTCTCGAAGTCTTCAGCGGCGGCATCCATCATCCATTTGATGTCGTCGGTGATCTCTGGGTTGTCGCCGTGGCGTATCGAGCTGGCGACGATGCCGGTGCCGATATGGCCGGGCATCACGAGCGAGACGCCGATGTGGGGCGCATGGATGCGCAGGTCGATGATGAGCGCCTCGGTGAAACCCTTCACGGCGAACTTCGCGGCGGAATACGCCGTGTGTGGACGGTCGGGCCCGAGACTGGCCCAGAAGCCGTTCACGCTCGACGTATTGATCAGGTGGCCTTCGTCGGCCGCCTGTAGCAACGGCATGAATGCTCGGGTGCCCCAGTAGACGCCGCCCCAGCAGATGTTGAACGTGCGATCCCAGCTCTCACGGCTGCCGTCGAAAAGGGAGCCGCCGCCGCTGATACCCGCGTTGTTGAAAACAAGGTTGACGCGGTCGGTCTCGTGTTGTTCGACGACCTCGTCACGGAAACGAAGGATCGCTTCTTCATCGCCCACATCGCAGTGGTGGCTCGTGATTTTGATGTCGACGGACTCTTCACGGATCTCTGCCGTGGCCGCCGCCATGTTGTCGTCGGAGAGATCACAGATCGCGACGTCGCAGCCCTCGGCCGCGAGTTGTCGGGCAATCTGGCGGCCCATGCCGCTCGCCCCTCCGGTAATCACAGCTAGCTTTCCTGACAAGTCACGCATGAGGCTTCTTAACCGAGAAAGGTGCGCTGAGCGCGACTTTCTCGGTTAAGAAGCAGGAATGATGCCTGACACGATTGATCAGTTGCCGACGCCGAGTTTGGTTGTTGAACGGTCGACGTTCGACGCCAACGTCGCGGTGATGAGCGCTGCTCATCCCGGTGCGAGCCTTCGCCCCCATGTGAAGGCGTTTAAGTCGACGGCCCTGGCGAAGGAGCTCGTTGCGGCCGGTCACACGAACTTCTGCGCGGCAACGGTGCGCGAGGTTGAAGGAATGGCCGAGGCGGGCTTGGGCACCGACCTCCTGCTCGCGAACCAGTCGCTCGACGTCCGCCGCCTCGGCGCGCTCGCGGAGGGGGGCCACCGCATAACCGTCGCAATCGACTCGCAGGAAACAATCGACGCGGCGGTTGCCGGGGGTATCAAGGAGGTGCTCGTTGATGTCATGGTCGGGATGCCCCGATGTGGCTGCAACCCCGACGACGCCGGGCGCCTGGCGGACGCGGCCCGCGCCGCGGGGCTCGAAGTTCGTGGCGTGATGGGTTACGAGGGCCACCTGATGATGGCCTCGGCCGAGAAGAAGGCCGGCGCCGTCGAGAAGTCCATGGCGGACCTGCTTCGGGCGGCCGAGATGGTTGGAGCCGCCGAAGGGATCGTGTCGGCCGGCGGCACCGGCACTTACGACGTAAACGTGTGGGCCAACGAGATCCAGGCCGGCTCGTACTGCCTGCTCGACTCCGATTACGCCAAGCTCGACTCGCCGTTCGAGATCGCTCTCACGGTCATGGGCACGATCATCTCCAGGAATGTGAACGGCTGGGCCGTCGCCGATGCCGGGCTCAAGTCTCTGGGTATGGACCATGGCGACCCGACCTGGCCGGGCGGCGACCTCTTCTTCGTGGCCGACGAGCACACGGTGCTGGTCGATCCGGATGCGACCATGTCGATCGGTGACCGAGTTCGACTCCTCCCGGGCCATCTCGATCCGACAATCGCTCGTCATCGCGAGATGTGGGTAGTTGATGGTGAGAAGGTGGTTGATTGTTGGCCCGTCGATCTAAGGCACTGGTGATCTGATGGCTCCGAATCGAACCGGCAAACAGTTCCGGAATTGGGCGGGCAACCAGGTGTGCCTGCCTACCGAAATCGTGAAACCGGCGACGGTGAACGAAGTGTCGCAGCTCGTTCAGCGAGCGGCCGCGGAAGGCTGGCGAGTGAAGGCCGTTGGTGCGGGGCATTCGTTCACCGCGGCGGCGATGACCGACGGAATCTTGGTGTTGCTCGATGCCATCGATCAGGTCGAGTCGGTCGACACCGAGTCCGGCATCGTTGTTGTCGGCGCCGGGATGCGACTGCAAGCGCTCAACAAGCTGCTCGACAAGGCCGGGTTGGCCATGCCGAATCTCGGCGACATTGCATATCAATCGGTGGCCGGCGCGATAGCCACCGCAACCCACGGCACCGGCGCCGAGCTCGGCAATCTGGCGACCACGGTTGTTGGTATGGAGATCATTGACGGCAACGGCGAGCGCATCTGGTGCGACTTCGAAGAGCGGCCCGAACTCCTCCGCGTGGCCCGGGTTGGGATCGGCGCGCTCGGCATCGTCACCCGTGTGGCTCTCCAATGTGTGCCCGCCTTTGACCTTCACGCGATCGAGACCGTCGAGGTGCTCGATGACGTGCTGGACGGCTTCCACGACGATGCCGCGGGCAACGATCACTTCGAGTTCTTCTGGATGCCCGGCAGCCGCCGTTGCCTGGTGAAGCGCAACAATCGGACGACGGAGGCTCGCCGCCCGCAGCCGAAGCTTGGCTACATACGCGACAAGATCATGGGCGAGAACATCGCGTTCGGTGCAGTGACCAAGGTCGGCAACAAGTTCCCGGCGCTGGCGCCGAAGATCGCGAAGATGGTCGACTCCGGAGCATCGGGTCGTGACCTCATCGATGCGAGCCACAAGATCTTCGCGAGCCCACGGTGGGTGCGGTTCTACGAGATGGAGTACGGCATTCCAATCGAGGCGTTGCCGGAGGCATACCGCCGGGTGCGTGAGTTCGTGGCGGGTGGCAGCGAGCCGATCTTCTTCCCGATCGAGTGCCGCGTTTCGGCGGCCGATGACATCCCACTCTCGACTGCTCACGATCGTGACAGTGCGTGGATTGCGGTCCACGTGCACAAGGGCGGGTCGTATGAGACCTACTTCCAAGGCATCGAGCACATCCTGAACGACTACGACGGCCGGCCGCACTGGGGCAAGCTGCACTTCCAGAACCACAAGACACTCGCCCCGCGTTATGCGGCCTGGGACGAGTTCCAAGCGGTCCGGGCGGAGCTCGATCCGGCCGGGCGTTTCGCCAACAGCTACACCGACCGGGTGCTCGGAGCGGCTGCGACAACATGAGTGCGGCGATCGCCGACTTCTATCGGGTGTTCGCCGACTTCTCGCTGAAGGGATACGCGCCTCGCTACGAAGCAATGGTGCGGGCGGCGGCCGACAACACCGAGGTGATCGAACTGGTAGCCCAGGCCCCGCCCGAGGCCCACGTGCCGAACGACCTCCATGTCGCGGCGCGTTATCTCACACTGCTCGACCCCAGTCTTCCTCTGGCCGCGGTCTATGAGCCTGATTTCGTGGGCGACGCCACCGCGCCCTTTTGCGACCTGATCCTTAGCCACAAAGCCGAGATCCTCGAGCTGCTCGCGACGCGCTACGTGCAGACAAACGAGGTGAACCGCACGGCGGCGATCGCACCGCTCGTGAATCGGATCGCCGAGCGAGCCCAGTCGCCGATCGCGTTGATCGACGTCGGCTGCTCCGGCGGCCTCAATCTGCTGCTCGACCGTTATCGAATCAACGTTGGCAATGTCGGGCTCGGTCCGCTCGACGCTCGCCTGCATCTCCACGCGGAGAACCGGGGCGCGCCGGTGACCGCGACACCGGCCGACATTGAGTGGCGCCGCGGGATCGACCGCAACCCGATTGACCTGACCGACCCCGACGAGGCCCGATGGCTTGAGTCGCTCGTATGGCCCGACCAGCCCGAGCGTCTTGCTCGGCTCCGGGCTGCGATCGAAGAAGCCCAGGCGAACCCGCTGCCTCTGGTCAAAGCCGATGCGGTTGAAGGTCTGCGGGCCGCGCTCGCCGATGCCCCCGCCGATCTGCTCGCCCTCGTCGTCACCACCTGGGTGGTCTTCTGCTTCCCCGAAGACCTACGCCGTGAGTTCGAGGCCACGATCCTCGAGGCCGACCGGCCGACCGCCTGGCTCGCGATGGAAATGGCAGGCGTGGTGCCCGGTATCGATCTACCGCCTGCCCCTGACGACGACGGTGAAGTCAGCGCGATGACACTTGTGACCGGTGGCGCGGGTCGTAAACCGACCCGCGAGTTCCTCGGATGGACACATCCCCATGGCGCATGGGTCGACCTGGTCTGACGGCCGTCACATCACCAGTGTGGTGCCGCCATCGACAGCCAAAATCTGACCTGTGGTGAACGCCCCGGCCCGGCTAGCGAGCAGGAGGGCCACGCCCTTGATGTCGTCGGCGTCGCCCCAGCGATGTTGCGGGATTATCCGGAGTTCGGCCTCGTAGGCAGCTTCGTCCACCTTGGCGAACTCGGTCATGTCGGAATGGAAACGCCCGGGAGCAATGGCGTTAACTCGCACATGTTGGGCCGCCAGCGTGTGGGCGAGGTTGCGAGTCATCTGGTGAATGCCCGCCTTCGACACGTTGTAGCTGTAGGTGTCGGCCGGGTTTGCGGTGATGCCCGCGATCGAGCCGATGTTGATCACGCTGCTGCTGTACTCCGCTGAAGCTCGATTGGTGAGGAGCGGCACGAGCTCCTGAGTGAGGAAGAACGGTGACTTCACGTTGAGGTCCATCACCTTGTCCCAACCGTGCTCGGGCAGCTCGCCGAGGCGGGCCAACCAGCCGCGGCCGGCGTTGTTGACGAGCACATCCAGGTGGCTTTCGCGCCGGGCTATCTCGGCCGCGAGCTGCTGCACATCCTCGAGCGTCGAGAGGTCACCGGGGAGCGCAATGCACTCGCCGTCGTAAGCCGCCGTGAGTTTTTCAGCGGTGGCTTCCACGACCTCACGGTTGCGGGCGGTGATGTAGACGCGGCGCGCGCCAGCCTCAAGAAAAGCCTCGGCCATGTGGCGGCCAAGCCCCTTAGATCCGCCGGTGATCAGGCAGGTGCGGTCGGTCATGGAGAAAAGGTCAGGAATCATCGTCCGGAACTGTGTCATCGCTGCCGCCGTTCGTCTAGTGTCCGTCTCCTAACCCGTGAACAATAAGAGGAACTTTTCAATGGCAACTTCGCAGCCCGCGATCCTTGGGGATCTCCAGAAGTACCAGTGGTACGTCCACATGAGCCGCACCGAAGGCGCCGATCTCGGCACCATCAAGGCTGCTCTCAAGGCTGGCCAGGCCGATGCCGCGGCGCAGGGTGTCAACCTCTGCCTGCTCGTTGGTCTCACCCTTGCTGCCGATCTCGGCATCGAGACCGACGGCGACTTCGAGGCCTACCCCGGATACGAATCCCCCGACGGCTCCAAGGTCGCCAAGGGCACCCAGGAAGAGCTACTCATCTGGGTTCACCACGCCGACAAGGACCTCATCTGGGAAGTCCAGCACACGATGCGCAAGGCCCTCGCCGGTCACATGTCCGTCGCCCGTGAAACCCCCACCTTCATCTACAAGAACAGCCTCGACCTCACCGGTCACATCGACGGCACCGGCAACCCGGAGCCCGAAGATCAGAAGGACCGCGGCATCATCGCCGACGGTGAGGCTGGCGCCGGCGGCTCGTACTGCATCGCTCAGCGTTGGGTCCACGACATGGACTACTGGGCCTCTCTGTCACTCGCAGAGGAAGAGAACACCTTCGGTCGTACGAAGGCCGACTCCACCAAGCTCGAGACGCAGGTGCCCCGTTCGCACCTGAAGCACGTCGAGCTGCGTGAAGGCGCCACTGCCGACGAGTCCACCGCCAAGCGTGGCGAGATGGTCCGTCGTTCCACCCCGTATGCCTTCCACGAGGGCACCGTTGGTCTCTACCTCATGGGCTTCTGCAAGACCCAGGCACCGATGCGTGAACGCATGGAAGCCATGTACGGCCACAACGACCACGAAACCGACGCGATTACCGATTACTCGACCCCGGCTTCGGGTTCGTACTACTTCGCCCCGTCGGTCGAAGCACTGGCTACAGCCCTCGGCTAACGCCAATTGAATTGAGAGACGGCGGTCCTTCGGGGCCGCCGTTTCACGTTTTGGGGTGCTTCGTCGCCTAGAGGGATTGTGGCCGGTACGGTTCGGGCATGGCCGAAAAGGACGTCAGCGCTGATGCCGCATCGGGAGCGGTCGAGATGGCGCTGCTCGTTAGCGCTTGGAGCTGAGCATGCCCAACACCGGTTTGCCGTCGGCCGTCGAAGTCATCCATCAGCGGCTACAAGACGGATCGAAGCCTGGAGCTCGCAACGACGACTATTGCCTCGCGCTCGCGATCGAGGGTGGTGGCATGCGCGGCGTGGTTTCGGCCGGCATGTTGGTCGCCCTCGAACAGCTCGGGATGACCGGCTGTATTGATCTCGTCGTCGGCACCTCGGCCGGTGCCTTGGCCGGTGCATTCTTTGTCGATGGGCGTGCTGTTGAGGGCAGCGTGCTGTTCTACACCGAGCTACACGAGGAGCCGTTCCTGGATCGGTCCCGTCTGCTGAAGGGGGAGGCGGCGCTTGATCTACACTATCTCGTCGATGAGGCTGCGATCTCGAGGGGCCTTGACTTCACCGCTCTGGCAACGAATCCGATCCCGCTCTACGCAACAGTGGCTCCCGTCGACCCGGCATCGCCGGTTCGATGTCTGCAGGTGACAGGCAGCGCCGATCGTGTCGCCGCAATCTTGAAGGCGGCCGCTTCGCTTCCGGTGCTCGCGGGCAGCGCGAAAACGATCGATGGTGAGGAATATGTCGACGGTGGGCTGCACGAACAGATCCCGTGGCGCACGGCGGCGATGCTTGGAGCCACCCACGTTCTTGTCTTGCCCTCACAGCCTGTCGCCACCGATGCTGAACTCGAGACGATGAGTTTCGTCGAACGAGTCGCGGTCGTGCCGGTCGTGAAGCGCGTGCACGGCGACCACGTCGGCGATCTGGTCGCGTCGCTCCCCGAACGGTCCTCACGTGAGGCGTGGAATCTGCGGGCGGTGGCCGAGGGGCGGGCGACCCCCATTGGCTGGATGGCCGATCGGGGCCAGCCACGTTTCGACATCGTGCACGTCCCGGATCATGTCGAATTGCCAACTCGTATGGAACGGGACCGGCGGGTACTGGTCGATGCGCTGATTGCCGGAGCGAACGCGGTTGTTGACCACTTCGGCCTCGGCGGTGAGGACCCGATCGTCGTAGAACAGCGAGTCGTATTGACCCACCCGGCCGCGCGGGTGAAACACTTCCGGGCATCACAGCTCACCGAGTTGGTGATCGAACGATCGGGTGCGAACCGCGAAGGGGAAAACACATGAGAGTCGACAAGATCGGTGGTGTGATTGGCGCCGAAGTCTCGGATGTAGACCTTCGCGATTGTGATATCGACGCGGTCGAAGCCGCGCTCTACGCAAACGGCGTGCTCTTCTTCCGTGACCAGCAACTCTCCGAGTCGGAGCAGGTTGCGCTCGCCGGCGAATTCGGCGAACCGTCGATCTACCCGATGTCGAAACTGCTTGGTGCCGCTGAACCGGTTGCGTCTACGATCGTTGATGACGAAGACAGCGCGCCGACCACCGACGGCTGGCACACCGATGTCACTTGGATCGAGTGTCCGCCCAAGATCGCCATCCTCTGCGGCCTCGAAATTCCTGCCCATGGCGGCGACACGATGTGGGCCTCGGCCTCTGACGCCTACGAGAGTCTGTCGCCGGTCCTGCAGACGCTCCTCGAAGGCCTAGAGGCAGAGCACACCTGCTGGCCTGGTTTCTGCGAGACGGCCGAAGCGAAGTCCGGCATCGAAGGTTTAGGCGCGCGGATTAGAGACGCATACCCGCCCGTCACTCACCCGGTGGTGCGCACCCACCCCGTCACGGGGCAGCGGGCCTACTACGACGGCTCCTCAACAATGAATGGGGTCGACGGGCTTAGCGCGCCAGAGTGGGATCCGCTTCACGCAATGTTGCGCGCCAAGTTCGATGAACCGAAGCGCCAAGTTCGCTGGTCATGGACCAAGGGCGATGTCGCGATCTGGGACGAACGCCTCGTCGTGCACCGCGGTGTGTCGGACCACTTCCCCTTACGGCGAGTGGTCCGACGAATCACCGTCGATGGCGAACGTCCGTACTTCGACGCTTCGGTCTAGGTCAGCTTCCGCCGCGGCGGCGCAAACCAATCACGCCCGCTCCGGCCACGATGACTGCCACCGCTCCGGCTCCGATGATCACACCGGTACTGCCGCCGCCGTCATCGTCGTCCGATGTGTTCGACACCGCCGCCAAAGTGGTGGTCGGCGCCGGGACAGCAGTGGTGGTCGTGCTCTCGATCACTTCGGTTTCTTCGTCAACGGGAACCTCAGGCTCCTCCTCGACTACCGGTGCCTCGATGCCTCGGAACGGGCCGGTGACTTCGTAGGTGACGCCGCCGAACCGGTCGTCTGACACGATGCCCGAGTTGATCTCGCCAATCGTTTTGTTGGTCGGTCCACGCTGGCTGGAGAAGTAGAGACGATCGCGACGAGGGTTGAACACCGGCCCGGTGACTTCGGAGTTGTCCTGGCCAGTGATCCGCAGGAACGGTGCCACTTCGCCGTCGGGGGTGATGATGACCACTTCCATGTTGCCGCCGTCTTCGGCAACGAAGATGTCGCCGGAACCCTCGTCGACGGTGAGGTTGTCGACACCGGTCAGCACCGCAGTACCTGCTTCGCGATCCTCGGCGTTGGCGGCATACAACGTGGTGTAGGTGGCATCGGCAATGTTGACGCCGTGGATCGTGTGGGTGAACTTCGTCGACCAGAAGATCCAGTCCTCGTGGTACCAGATGCCTTCGCCGCCGGACGAGACCCAGGACTCTTCAACCTGAAGGCGGGTCGGAGTTTCGGCGGCGGTCGGGTCGGGCACGTCCACCCAGGAAACGGCGTTGTCAGCGGAGACGAGCATGACCTCGAGAAGACCACTGCTGAGGTCTGGGTAGCTGTCGGGCGTGAAGCGATAGAGGCGCCCGTCGGGCATGTCTTCGGTGAGGTAGACGTGTTCGCGCACGGGGTCTACCGCAGCGGCCTCGTGGGGGAAGATCCCCATGGCCGGCCGGGCGACTGCGTCGGTTTGGCCGGTCGGGTCGATCTCCCAGATCACGCCACCGGTCGTGAAGATCTCCTCACCCGAGAGGAATGTGCCCCATGGGGTTGGGCCGCCGCCGCAGTTGGCGGTGGAGCCAGTGAGTACGGGATAGGCATCGATGATGTTGCCATCGGCGTCGTAGTGAATCGCTCCGGCGCCGCCCAGACCTGCGTTGAAGACCTCGCTATTGACCGTGTGGTACCAGCCGCCCTCGCCATCGTCGAACGTGGCCGCGCCGTCGGGGAAGAGATGCCACTCATACGAGGAACTGCCCACCGCGTCACCGGACACGGCGACGATTCGTGAGGTGAAGCCCTCGGGGAGCATCAGCCCGTTCTCATCAGGGTCGCGGCCCTCGATCGAGCCGTAGGGGCTTGTGCCCGCGGTCTGCGCGCCCGCGGCTTGCGCGAGCAACGGGAGTGAGGCGGTGCCGCCGGCGGTAAATACGCCAGCCTGAAGAAATCGTCGTCTGTCCATGTGCCGTATCCTGGCATAAGTACTAGACCGGCGTCATGAACTCAACACCGCGAGTCGATGGACTTGAGCCCACCTTCACGAACATGAACGATGAGGACGACGGGATTCCCTTCATCCCCGTTCGCAGCCAGCGCAACGCTGATGGCTCCGAATCCCATGTGTGGGAGAAGTGGGTGGGCTTCTCCGTCGAGCCTCTTTATCTTGCGCTCTTCGCCCGGTGGGACCCGGGGATGATCGTCCGCCACCACGGCCACTACAGCCCCCACACACTCACGGTCCTCAGTGGCTCGTTCACCTGTGGCGACGTTGAGCTGGGTGTCGGCGGTCATATCGAGTTGCCCCTCGGCGCGTCATTCGGCCCGTTCGTCGCCGGCCCGGAGGGTGTTGAGCTCTACGAAGTGATGATGGGCGACCCGCGATCCTGGTCCGAAGATCCCGACTCGATCTTCGAATGGCTCGCCGCCCGCGGCGCAACACAGTTGCCCGACCCGCCGATCGAACTTCCCGGCGGTTTGGAAGACCTTCGAGCCGTCTTCGCCAAGGGTGCCGAGAACGAGGCCGCGAAGGCCGAGGGTTAGGGAGGCCCGAGCGGGTCGAACTACGGTGCGGTCATGGCTGACCGCAAGATCATCACCGTCCTGCTTCCCGAGGATGAGTACACCCACGAGCCCGATCCGGTGCCCAACTACAACGAGTCGATGTACCTGAACGGGTTCGACATGGAGCGTGAAGTTGGCGCGTGGTTCCGCATCGGCAACCGCGTCAACGAGGGCTACGCCGAGATGACGGTGTGTATCTACTTGCCCGGTGGGCGAGTGGCGTTCTTGTACGGCCGACCGGAGATCGAGAACAACGACGAGATGAAGGCCGGTGGTCTCGAGATCAAGGTCGTCACCCCGTTCGAACACCTGCAGATCAACTACGACGGCAAGGTCTGCCTGCTCGACGAGCCGGAGCAGATGGCCAATCCTCGCGAAGCGTTCAAGAACAATCCGTTCGTGGAGTGTGAGGTGCGCCTCGACGTGCGCGGTGTGTCGCCCATGTACGGCGGTCTGCCCCAATACGAAGACGGATCGCCGATCAAGACCGACTCAGAGAAGAGCTTCGCGAAGGCGCACTACGAGCAGCACACCGCGGTCACTGGCACCATCCAAGTGGGCGACGAGACCATCGAGCTTGATGGCCTCGGCCTCCGCGACAAGTCATGGGGCCCTCGTTACTGGCAGGCCGTGAACTGGTACCGCTGGCTCCCGATGATCTTCGGGCCCGACTTCGCGATGATGCTCTCAGTTGTGGCCGGCGACGGCGAGCCCCGCTACAGCGGCATGGTCCTAGAAGACGGCGAGTACCACCACATTCGTGACTGCACCGTGGAGTCCGACTGGGACGAGAACAATTACCAGACCGGCATGCGGTGCTGGGCGAAAACCGATCACAAGGAATACGAGATCACCGGTGAGGTGATCTCGATGATTCCACTGCGCAACCGCCGCACCACTCCCGACGGAGAACAGCTCCATACGCGCATCACCGAAGCGATGACTCGCTATGAGTGCAACGGTCGTAAGGGCATGGGCATGAGCGAATATCTCGACCAGATCGTCGACGGAAAGCCGACCGGCACCGACGTCCGGTGACCGACGCCGACGAGACGACCGTAGAGAACAAAGCCGTCAAGCTGGCGCGGCTGCTGGGCGAGGAACTCGACGCAACAATCGAGGATCTGAAGCGACTCACAGCTGGCGCAAGTCGCGAGACGTGGGCATTTGTCGCTGACGGCCAGCGTCGAATTCTCCAGCGTTCGCGTTTCGGCCCGGGTTTGGGTGGCGGGGTCGATGAATCGACGCTGCTGCGGCACGCCCATGCCGGAGGGGTGACTGTGCCCGAGATCGTTGCATCGTCCGCCACCGGCGACCATGCGATTGGTGCGCAGTTCACGATCTCCGCCCACATTGACGGAGAGTCGATTGCGCGCAAGATCCTTCGCGACGACAAGTTTGCGGCCGCCCGCGAGTGCTTCGTGGCTGACTGTGCGCGTGAGCTAGCCGCGATCCACTCCCTCGAAGTGGCGCCGGTCGCCGATGCGTTGCCGGCCATCGCCGACCCCGTCGCAGCACAGCGTCTCACCTACGAGGCGGTCGGCGATCCGCATCCCGTCTTCGACCTGGCCTTTCGTTGGCTCGACGAGAATCGGCCCGAAGCGGCCGCGCCGCGCGTGGTTCACGGCGACTTTCGTATGGGCAACTTCCTGATCGAACCTCACGGCGTCTCGGCCGTGCTCGATTGGGAACTCGCCCACCTCGGCGATCCCGTCGAGGACCTGGGTTGGCTCGTTGCCCGAGCGTGGCGCTTTGGTGGGCCCGGGGAGGTCGGCGGCATTGGATCCCGTCGCGAGCTTCTTGATACCTACGCCGCGGTGACGGGCCGCACGGTCACCGCCAGCGAGTTGCGCTGGTGGGAGATGTTGGCATCGCTGCGGTGGGGAGTCATCACCATGTTCATGGGCGACGAGCACCGCAAGGGGAGCAACCCGAGCGTGGAGCAGGCGGCTATTGGTCGGCGAGTGGTCGAGACGGAATACGACGTCATGTTGTTGCTCCGGGCCGAACTGGAGAGCGTCCGATGACCGAACGTCCGCCCCGAACGAACTGGCCCCACGATGTGCCCGACGCCCGCGAGCTCGTCGAAGCCGTACGCGACTATCTCGCCGACGATCTCGGGCCGCGAGCCGAGGGGCGAGATCGATTCCTCCTACGCGTGGCCGCCAATGCGCTGTCGATCGCGGCGAGAGAGCTGGCCGCGATGCCAGAGGACTCGGACACCCACGCCGAACGTCTCGCGATGTTCGATGTCGCCTCGGAACAGAAGCTCAGCGACCTGATCCGTTCTGGCGGGCTCGATGATCGACGTCCCGAGCTGGCGGCCGCACTCTGGGAAACCACGCTTTCCAAACTGGCGGTCGCGAATCCGAACTATCGAGACACCTCACTTGAGGGTTAGACGACTCGAGGGTTAGATCGGGGTGCCGTTGCCGGGATGATCGCGCGGCGTGGAGCAGACGCTCGCCGAATACGATCCCGAACACTTGGGGGAGAGCCACTCCCACCAGACGTTGCCCGACCGAGTGGTGCTCACGCCGCCGATGGCGCCCGACTACGAAGAGTCCCAGCCGAAGTAGTTGTTGGTCACGGTTCCTGGGTTTCCCGGATCGCCGAGGATTGAGTAGACACCGCCCCAGAGGTAAGAGTCGGTGATCGACCACGAGTTGGCGACATTGATCTTTAGCGCGGCGTTGGGCGCCTTGTAGAAGCTGATCAGCTTCGAGCGCACCACGGTGAGGTTCTGCACCGATCCGCCCGACGTGGCTTGGATCGCATCGGGGTGGGGGTCGAAGCCGATGTAGTTCTGGTCGTGGATGTAACACTCAGTGATCGTCACGCTGCCCCTGTTGACATGGACCGAATCTTCCCCGCCGTGCACGTTGCATCGATAGACGGTGTAGTTGCCGCCGAGGATGGTCTTGCCATCACTTTCCTGGTTCGCTTCGACCCACTCGATACGGAGCCCCGTCGACCGATTCTCGATCGAGTAGTTGTTGTTGCCGCTGACCCGGCCGCATCGCAACGTGACATCGTTGTAGGCGGCGTCGGTGTATCGCCAGAACCGGTGGGTGTGCTCGTCGTGACGCGTGGCGTGGTTGTGGTGGGAAATCCGATCGAGGCGGCATCGTCGAGCTTGAAAATCTCACCGCGCTCGGCCGAAGAGGGTTGCAGGTGACCGGGCTGTCCGTCGAGGTATTGGGGTGGAGAGACCGGGCCCACGTTGATGGATGCGACCTCGGTCTCGCCGGCCCCGTCGGCGAGCGGAGTGGCTGTGGGCGCTCTGGATGCTGGAACAATGGATGTAGGGGCGATGGTGGTCGTGGCCGAAGGCGGCACGTCGCCGATCTCGACCGCATCCTCGGCATCGCTGTCGGCCGCAAGTGCAGCCAGACCAAACGCACCGAGCGCGACGATCACCAGAGCGAGCAACGCAGCGAACAGCTTGGTACGGGCGCTGCGAGTGTTGGGTCTGTCGGTGTGGGGGGAAGCGGTCACCGGAAAATCCTCGACCCGCCAACCCTACGAGCTAGCGGTCGAGCAATGGCTGCAGCACGGGTGCGATGGGGTCGAGGTATAGCGTCTGATCGGCGGGCAGCAGTCCTCGGGTGACCATCCGGTTCATGACCCGCACCACGATTGCGGCGTAGCGGGCCGCTGCGAAGAGCACCCACGGTCCGATGTCGTCGACCGTTCGTCCGCTTGCGGTTTGATAACGCTCGACCTGTGCTTCCGGCGAGAGGGCACCGGGAAATGGTTCGAGGCCAGCCGATAAGTGAGACCACTGTTCGAACATCAGCCACCATCCGAGATCCATCTCGACGGGGGCAAGGGCGGATGCTTCGAAGTCGGTGAGGCAGCCCGGGCGGAAGTCTTGCCAGATGACGTTGCCGAGCCGGGCGTCGCCCCAGTTCAGGACCGGCTCGCTTCCCGTAGGCAACTCGTCGGCGACACGATCGAACGCCCGCATCATGAGGTCGTGGGGTCGACCATCGAGCTCACGTTCGGCATAGTCGCGCCAGATTCGAAGCTGGCGATGTCCGTCGTTGACCTCGCCCGCAGGAGACAGCCATTCGAGTCCGGCGGCGGCAACGTCCACCGCGTGCACGCCCGCCATTGCTTCGATACCGGTGGTGATCATGCGAGTGCGCTCGTCGGCGGATGCATCGACATAGAAGCCGTCGATGACGTACATCGGGTCTTCTCTTGGGATTTCCCCAGGAATGAAACCCATGACGAAGAAGGGCGAACCAAGCACTGCTGAATCGGTTTCGTAGCCGAGCATCGGGGCAATCGGAACCGTCGCATGGGCGGCGAGCGCGTTCATCACCCGCCATTGGATCTCGATCTCGTTGTCGGTCTCGACCTGCACCGGATAGATCGGGGGTTCGGGCATCTCGCGCCGCAGCACCACCTGTTCATGGGTAACCGTCGCCCCCTGGGTGAGAGTCAACGGGACGATCAGCGTCTCGGCGGAGTATCCGCCCGACGGCCGATCGAACTCGCCGACCTCGGCGCGGTCAACGTCGAGCTGTGTGGTGAGCCATCGAGCGAGCGGCTCGGCGAATTCGTGGGGCGCGTTCTCCATCGGAACAGGATTTCGCGCCAGCGCCGAGTTGTCGAACCTGAAGGGGGACACCCCTCGATACGGCTGGGCCGGGCCCGACCGGTACCGTGGTGTTCGTGACGACCGCTGCCGCTCGCGACGCCCGCCGGGCCGTATGGATGATCTTTGGTCTGCTCGCGATTCCGTTTCTGGCCGTCACCTCAACAGCGCTGGCCGCTGACGTCGCTTCGACTACCGACCCAGCGGCGGCGCTCATTGGCGTACTGGCCACGTTGATCGGTGTCGCCTTCGGCGTCGGAATCCTCCGCCTGGCCGCGGCGGTGCGCTCTGGTGCCGTTGCCGTCTGTACCGCGTTGCTGGCCGCAGCCGATCGTGGCGCGGCGATGGCCGAGCCAGCGCGGGGCCTCCGGGTACCAACGCTGACCGTACGCCCGATGCTGGTGCTCCTGCCGGTGTCGACGGGCCGTCGTGGCCCCCCGTTCGTTCGAGCGTCCTAAACCCCCTCACTCGAACGATCGCTTGCCGCCTGGCAAGCAAAGGAGAACTCTCATGCGCATCCGCGCGATGCAGCGCCTCGTCGCTGCCACCCTTTCCCTGACCCTTCTCGCCGCCGCGTGCGGCGAGGACGACCCCGTTCCGACGGCAGCATCCGCTGATGCGCACGACGAGCTCGTTGCGGCCAACGCCGATGCCGTTCCGACCGTTGCGGTCGATGTGGTCGCCGATCCCGCCGGCGGTGTGAACGTCACCGTCGCCACCACTAACTTCACCGTTGCGGCCGAGTCGGCCTCAACCGACCATGTCGATGGCGAGGGCCACTTCCACCTGATCCTCGACGGTACGAAGCAGCTGCGTTTCTACAACGAGTCGATCTACTACGCAGGGGTGACGGAAGGCGATGTGTCAATAGCGGTCGGCCTGACCGCCAACGACCATCGCTCGTACGGGGTTGACGGTGAAGCGATCGTCGACACGGTCGAGTTCGCCGTCCCGGCCCATGCCCACGATGCTCACGCCCACGACCCGGCCGAGGCGGCGGAGTCCGTCGACTTCGAGGGCGAGACCCCGACGCTGGCGCTGGTGGTTGAAGACGATCCCTCGGCGGGCTGGAACGCGTTCGTCACCGTCGATGGGTTCACCCTGAGCGCCGAGCACGCCTCGGGCGACCATGCCGCAGGCGAGGGTCACCTCCACATCTACGCCAACGGTCAGAAGCTGGGCCGTCTCTACGGCGAGGCCAGCCATCTCTCAGCCCTGCCCGAGGGCACGGTGGAGATCTCTGTCGTGGCGTACGCCAACGACCATCGCCCGTACCTCGCCGACGGTCAGCCGATCTCCGCCGCCGCCACGATCGAAGTCGCAACATGAACCGCTTCATCGCACTACTCTTGGCCCTCGCTCTCGCGGCCGTGAGCTGCAGTGGCGACGACACCTCAGGCGACGCGCCGCGGGATCCCGCGCTGCCCGACGGAGTTGATGGCGTCATCAATCTCGAAGTGATCGACGGCGAACCGACGGGTGGTGCGCAGACCGTCGAATTTGCCCGTGGTGACCAGCTCCGCATCGAGTTGACCGGCAACAGCGACGAACAGGTCCATGTCCACGCCTACGACTTCTACATCGAACCGGTTGACGGTGAGGGTGTGCTCGACTTCACGGCGCTCATTCCGGGCACGTTCGAGATCGAGCTTGAGGATGCCGGACGGCTGCTGGTGCGGATGACGGTCTCGTGATCGCAGAATTGCTCGCCCACGGGACCGGCGGCCGCACGGACCTCCCACTTCCGGCCTGGCAGCTGGCGTGGGCGGCCGGCTTCTCCGTCGCGATTTCCTTCGTTGCGCTCGGCGCCTTCTGGGAGAAGCCGCACCTCGCGGCCATCTCTCGAGGACGGTCACTTCTCAAACTTGCGGACGGCCCCGGTCGCTTTCTCGAATTCGTCCTGAAGCTGATCGGCCTGTTCCTTTTCGGCGTGATGCTGTTCGCGGCGTGGAGAGGCAACACCAACTTCGTTGCCAATATCTCGGGCGACGGATTCCTCATCTGGTTCTGGGTCGGTCTCCAGTTTGTGTCGGCTCTGCTCGGCGATGTCTGGCGAGCCTTCAATCCCTACACAACGATTGTCGACTCAGCGGCCTGGGTGAAGTCGAAGGTGACCCGCGCCGAGCTTTCGGCGATCGACCATGGTGAAGGCCCGCTGTGGCCGGCCGTCGCGGCGATCTTCGCCTACCTCTGGTACGAGCTTGCCTACCATTCCGCCGATTCGCCTCGATCGATCGGCGTCTTCCTCACGCTCTACAGCATCGCGATGTTGGCCGGCGCGTCGGTCAATGGCCGCGGCTGGGTGCGCACGAGCGACGGTTTTGCGGTGCTCTTCTCGAAGCTCTCGGCGATGTCGATGTTCTACGTTGATGATGAGCGACGGCTACGGGGTCGGGCGCCGTTGGCTGGTCTCTCGACGCTGACGACGCCGCCCGGCACGGTCCAGTTTGTGCTGGTGGTTTTGGGCTCCACGTCTTTCGATGGCTTCAGCCGAAGTTCGTTCTGGGGGGATGTCACCCAAGACCTCGCCGGCTGGACGCTCACGCTCTACAACACAGTTGGTCTTCTGATCATCGTGGCGCTCGTGAGTTTGGTGTTCGTGTTCGCCATCAATCTGATGGCCGGTATCACGGGCGACTCGACCGAGGAGCTCTCGGCCGCGTTTGGCCCGTCGCTGGTACCGATCGCTGCGGCCTACGCGGTGGCCCACTACTTCTCGCTGCTGGCGCTCACCGGACAGCGAATGTTCATCCACATCTCGGACCCGTTCGGGCGGGGCTGGGATCTGTTCGGCACGCAGGACTATTCGATCAGCTGGCTGTTGGTGTCGCCGGAAGTGATCGCGTGGGTACAGACCCTCGCGATCGCGGTTGGTCACGTGCTGGCGGTTGCCGCGGCCCACGACCGTTCGGTCGAGCGGTATCCGCACGAACTGGCCGTTCGGTCGCAGTATCCGATGCTCTTCGTGATGGTGGTCTACACCGTTGTCGGATTGTTCCTACTGCTTGGCGCCTAGGCGCTCCGTAAGAAACTGCATCACCTGGTCGAACGCTTCTTTGGTGGGGTGGCCGGCGATGTCGGTGCGTTCTTCAGTGAGCACGCTGTGGGCCTTTTTGTCGATGTTGTGCGTCTTGTCGGGGCTGGTGATCTCGACACCAATGAAGTTGTCACCAAGAGCATCGCGCAGCGTGGCAAAGCGCTCGCCGGGCACCAGGGGATCGCCGGTGAACCGGAGTCCAAGGACGGCACAGCCATTGGCGGCGCGCTCGGCGACCGTCTTGAGTTGCGCATCGTCGAGGCCAACGTTGGCCTTGCGAGCCTTGCTGATGCCGAAGGGGAGCGAAGGCTGGCTGAGGACTGGAGCGACGACGGCATCGTCGAGCATCATGGCGAGCCCGAAGCCGCCCGTGAAGCACATACCAACGAACCCAATACCCGGGCCGCCGTGGTCGGCGTGGAGCTTGCGGCCTAGGGCGCGTAGCCACTCGGTAGCGGGCGAGTCGTCGCGTTTCGCCATCGCGTGGAATTCCTTCGAGATGCAGGCCTTGGCAATGGTCTTCAGCATGTGCGCGGTCGACGGGTCTTTTCCGGGAACACCGAACATCGATGGCATGGCCACCGATAGCCCCGCGCCCAGGAGTTCTTCGGCGAATCGGATCACCTCGGGGGTGATGCCGGGGATCTCCGCCGCAACGAGAACACACGGCCCATCGCCCTGCCGATAGACGTCGTGGGTCACACCATTGTGTGAGAAGGATTCGATACGGAAGTCGGAGAGCGCCATGGCCCGCATCCTGGCTGAGGGCGACGGTCTGTTTCATTGCGTTTCTGTTACGATCCGACTCGCAATGAGAGTACGTCGCCCCTCCCGTCGTCGAATGCTCGCCGCGCTCGCGGTGAGCACAATGGCGTTTGCTCCGCTCACGGTCGGCCTCGCCAGCGCGCAAGACGACGAGGTCGAGAACCTCCGTGATGAGCGAGAGCAGAAGCGTCGCGACGCCGCGGCCGTGGCCGCAGAGCTTGATGCGCTCGCCGCGGAGGACGAAGACCTTGCCGCCGCGGTTGCCGCGCTCGATGCCCACATTTCGTTGCAAGAGACCTTGATCACCTCTGCCGAGCTTTCGATAGCGGATGCCGAGCGCCTCGCCGGAGGTGCGCGCGACGAGGTCGATGCCCTCAGCTCAGACATGGCCGATCTCCGCAAACGGCTGCAGGAGGTGGCCGTCAACGCCTTCGTTTCTCCGGGTCTCGATGCGCTCGAACAGTTGGACTCGGGCAGCCTGCTCGACGCCGAGATCAAGCAGTCCTATGTAGGTGAAGTGCTCGGTGACGAGTACGAGATCATTGATCAGCTCCGGGTTGCGCAGGCTGCCTCCGACGATGCTGTCCGGCGCGCTGACGAAGCAACCGCCGAGGCCGAAGCCGAACGAATCGTGCTCGCGGACCGCCTCGGTGCGCTTGATGTCGCCCGGGGCGAAGCCCAAGACCTTCGTGACCAAGTGTCGGTGCGGGTCGCTGACTGGCAGGTAGTCGGGGCGGAGATCGAGGCCGCCGACGCGGCGATCGCCGGAGAGATCCGCGAGCTCGAAGCAGAGTTGGCCCGTCAGGCGGCGGAAGCAGCGCGTCGACTCGCCGAGGAGCAGGCTGCCGAAGCCGCAGCGGAAGATCCCGAGTCGGCCGATGATCCGGATGCCGCCGAGCCCGATGCTGACAATCCGCCGGCCGACCTTGGCCCGTTTAACGTCACGAACCGGCCGGTTCCCGGCTCCATCAGTAGCTCGTTTGGCCCTCGTACTCATCCCATCTTTGGATCGGTTCGGAATCACTACGGCCTCGATTTCGAGGGCAACACCGGCGAGCCGATTAGCGCCGCAGCCGCCGGCACCGTGCTCAGCGCCGGCTGGATGAGCGGCTATGGCAACACGGTTGTGCTCTCCCATGGTGATGGTTTCACCACGCTTTATGCCCACCAAAACTCGATCGCGGTCAGTGGAGGCGAGTCGGTCGGTACGGGCGAGACCATTGGGTATGTCGGCAGCACGGGCTGGTCTACCGGTCCGCACCTGCATTGGGAGATCCGGGTCAACGGCGTCGCCGTGAACCCTGCGCCCTACCTGTAGGGCCTCAATGCCGGTCCATTGGCGACCTGACGACCGTCGAATACCACGGTTACTCTCCTCGCCAGGAGTGGGCGAAACGTGCGCGAAGTCGTGGTCGAATTTGTCGAACTGGAGCCGGGAACAGCGACGTGGCCCTGGTCTCCGTTGACGCGTCTATGGCATCGCCGCTTCGCCCTGGCGCCGCGCCCGTCACGGACGAACCGCTCACGCTTGTGGGCCACCCCGGCGGTGGTTTGAGGACGGTTGCCGTGGGCGGGGTTGTTGACCTTGCTCCAGCGATCACCAACCGGGTCGCCGGAGAGATCGCGGGCATTGATGTGCCGGTCAGGGTCGGAATGTCGGGCGGGCCGGCCGTGAACGCAGACGGCGAAATGGTCGGACTCCTGCCCGATTGGCTCTCGCTCGGCGATATCGCCCTCGTGCCCGGATCGTGCCCCGAGAGTGCGTGATCGAAAGCACTAGGGTCGCACCCGTGACCTCGCCGCATATCTTGATCGTTGCCACGGGGGCCGAAGTCGCACCACTGAAAACTGTGAAGGCCGATGTCGTGATCTGCGCCGATGGTGGAGTTGGAGCGGCGCGGCGAGCAGGGCTGGTGGTTGACCTTGTCGTCGGTGACCTGGATTCCGCCGAGTCTGAGCCGCTGGCCGAAGCGGCCGAGAGCGGGGCAAAGGTGCACGGGCATCCGGTCGACAAGGACCAGTCCGACCTCGAGCTCGCCCTCAGCGCGGCGATGGCGATGGGCCCGAGCCGAATCTCAGTGCATCTTGCGGCGGGCGGACGACTCGACCATCAGTTCGCGAACCTCGTCGTGCTGGCATCGCCCGCCTGGTCGGCTGTGCCGGTTGATGCCCTCGTCGGCAATGATCCGGTCTGGGTTATCCGAACACGTCGGCGTCTCGATCTACGTGTCGGCGACCCCCTGGCCCTTCACCCCGTTGGTGGCGAGGCGCGGGGCGTGACCACTGAAGGGCTGGCCTGGAAACTCGACAACGCCGTGCTCGACCCGTTCAGTGCCCGTGGCATCGCGAACCGAGTCACCGGCTCCGCCGCCGTCTCCGTTGCCGACGGTGTTGTGCTCGCGATTAGCTCATCCGACTAGCCCACGCAGCGAATCGGCCGTGACGGCGTTCGAGCGTGAGTGGCAGTTCGAAACACGCCGACAACGAGTCGGAGGTGATGACCTCGGTGATCGGCCCCTGGGCCAACGCCGCACCGTTCTTTACGAGCAACGCGTGGGTAAACCCGTTGGGGATCTCTTCGACATGGTGGGTGACGAGCGCGATCGGGGGAGTGGTTACCTCCCCGGCGAGTTCGGTGAGCATCTTTACGAAGTGCTCACGACCAGCAAGGTCGAGCGCCGCCGTGGGTTCGTCGAGTAATACGAGTCCGGGATTGGTGACGAGCGCCCGAGCGACGAGGACACGCTGCCGTTCGCCAGAGCTGCACGCGCCGAATCGGCGATCGGCAAGATGGGCCACGCCGACCCGGTCGAGGGCCTGCACCGCAGCAGTGCGGTCTGACTCGTCGTATTCGTGCCACCATGGCTCGAGCGCCGCGTTCAGGGCGGTCTTGACCACGTCGACAACAGGAAGCTCGCCGCGCAGCAGATCGGCCATCGAAGCGCTGGCAAACCCGACCCGCTCTCGTAAGCGACGGACATCGGTCTTGCCCAGCGTTTCGCCCAATACCTGGACCGAACCGGCGGACGGATGCAACCACATCGACGCGATACGAATCAGGGTGGTTTTTCCCCCACCGTTTGGTCCAAGCACGACCCAGTGCTCACCCGGACGGATCGTCCAGTTGATCCCGCGGAGGATCTTCACGCCATCGGTGGTGCGATGCACATCTTCGAGACGGAGGACGGCGTCAGACATTGGCGTCGATCGTAGTCAGCCGGGAGGACGTCAGAGGCTGCGGGCGACGAGTGCGGCTGCGGCGATCGTTGCCAATCCGAGCACCAGCGGTCGAACGTGGCCGGCGTCGACCTTCGCTCGTAAGGGTCCAGCCACGACAAACCCGAGCATGGCACCCGGTGTCAACGCGGCTCCGATCGCAATCTCGCTCCAGCCCAGCCGTCCGGCGGCCGCGATCGCCGGAAGGGTGATGAGGGTTCCGATGGCAAAGAACGTGCCCATTGTGGCGCGCAGGGTCTTGCCATCGCGCTGCTGTAGGGCGAGCGCCACCGGCGGCCCCCCAATCGCGGCGGTGGTGGCTCCGAACCCCGAGACCACACCGGCAACGAAGAAGGTGCGACGGCCCCCACGGATCCTGACGACGCCGCTGGACAAGAACACAGCGGCCAGGATCGCGACGCCGACCATCAGCTGGAGCGAGCGATCGCTGACCGCGGCGAGCACCACCGCTCCAATGATGGCGCCCGGGATACGGCCCGCGGTAGCCCAAGTAACGACCTCGCGATCAACGCCGTCTGGTTCCCGCAAAGCCATCGCCAATGTGAGGGCGGCGGCGGCAATGAAGATTGGACCCGGCACGAGGTCGGGGTCGAGCAGGGCAAACGTGGGAGCGGCGAGCATATTGGCACCGAAGCCGATGGCGGCCTGGACGGCGGAAGCGACCACCATCACCAGAATTGCGACCACCAAAACCTCGACGCTGACATTCATGGTCGCTACTCCGCTCCGCCGTGGGCGATCCAGGTGGCGTACATAGCGGCGTATCGGCGCTGATGCGCAACGAGTTCTTCGTGAGTGCCCAGTTCGACAATCTCTCCGTCGTGGACAACTGCGATGCGGTCGGCGCGACGGGCGGTGGCGAGGCGGTGAGCGATGATGACCGCGGTTCGGCCCTCGAGGACGACATCGAGCGCTCGCTCGACACGTGACTCCGAGTGGAGATCGAGATTCGAGGTGGCTTCGTCGAGGATGAGCACTCGAGGGCGAGCGACAAACGCCCGGGCCAGGGCGAGGAGCTGACGTTCGCCCGCGGAGAGGGATGCGCCCCGTTCGTGGACCACGGCGTCGAGGCCCCCGAGCCGTTCGACTAGGTCATCGATACCGACGGCACGCAACGCCTCGTGGAGTTCATCGTCGGTGGCATCGGGGCGGGCAAACGCCACGTTGTCTCGCACGACGCCGGCGAAGAGAAAGGGCTCCTGAGGAACGACACCCAACTGGGACCGCAAGCTGTGCAGCGTGACGTCTCGAAGGTTGTGGCCGTCAATCGTGACGGTGCCCTCGTCGGGGTCGTGGAAGCGAGTGAGCAAACGAGCGACGGTGGACTTACCGGCGCCAGTTTCACCGACGAACGCGACGGTCTCGCCGGGAGCGATAGAGAGATCCACCTGCTGAAGGACCGGTCGCCCCGGCACGTAGCCGAAGGTGACATTGGTGAGCTCGATCGCCCCCTCGATCGGAGGGAGTTCGATCGCTTCGTTCTTCTGCGCGACCGACGGTTCGGTCGCCAGTAGGGCCCGGAGCTTCACGATCGCGGCTCCACCCTGCTGGTACGAGTTGTACAGCTGCACGAGCGTCTGGATCGGGGCGAAGAACGCAGTGAGAAAGAGGAGGAAGGCGGCCAATTCGCCGACCGAGATACGACCGTTGCGCACCATCACGCTGCCCACGGCAAGCAGTGTGGCTTGGGTGCAGATGCCGATGAATTCGGTGATCGGGGCGTAGGTCGAGTTGGCCTTGGCCGCCGCAATGCCGGCGTCGCGATGATCGCCCACCACATCACGGTGTCGCGCAATGTTGACGGCGCGCCGATTGTGGGCGGCGATGACGCGGATTCCCGCCAGTGATTCCTGCAGGTCGGAGAGCAGGGCGGCGATGCGATCGCGAACCAGAAGATAGGACCGAGAGGAAACGCTCCGGAACCACAGCGAGGTCGCGAGCGTGGGCGGAACGGCCACCGCCAACGTGATCAAGGCGAGTAGCGGGTCGTAGTAGAAGAGGGCGCCGGTGATGACGAGAAGGGTGAAGACCTGGACCAGAAGGTTGACGATGCCTTCTTGGAACAAGACGGCGAGCGCCCCAATGTCGGAGGTCATCCGGGTAAGGAGCACACCCGCTTTCTCCTCCGTATGGAAGTCGACGCTCTGTCGTTGCATGTGGCCGAACACGCTGATCCGCAGCATCTCGTTGAGGCGTTCCCCGAGGCGCCCGGTGTAGCTCACCCGGGCCCAGCCGAGCACCCCGGACACGATCACCGCCACGACATAGATAGAGGCGGTGACGAGGAGGACGTCTTTGTTGCCTTCGCGAATGCCGTCATCGATACCGACCTGGGTCAGGACCGGACCGATCATCAAAGCCAGTGTTTCGACCAGCACCAGCGCGATCGCGCCGGCGAGCCGCCAACGATGCGGCCAGAGGAAGGTGCGCAACGAGAATGGGCGTCGATCCCATTCGTCGTGTGCCCACTCGACGTCGGCAATCTCATGGTCGGGTTCGTTCTCGAGGACCGACTCGACCTTGTCCCGTAGGTTGCCTGGAACATCGGCATGGGGAAGGCCGGCCGCCGCATTGGCCGCCATGGAACTGGGTCCGCCGCCGCCGGGTGAGAAGCCGCCTCCGATTGCAAACATCAGTCGTCCTCCACCGTCGTGTTGGCGAGGATTGCGGCGTAGCGCGCGTTGCTCTCGAGAAGTTCGTGGTGGCCGCCGCTCGCGACGATGCGTCCCTCGTCCATGAGCAACACCCGATCAGCGAGCGCGATGGTGGACAGTCGATGGGCGATCAGAATCGTTGTGCGGTTCGCGCGGCGGGCGGTGATCGCATCGTGGATGCGTTCTTCGATCGCGACGTCGATGGCGCTGGTGGCATCGTCGAGGACGAGGATCGTGGGGTCGGAGAGCAGGGCGCGAGCGAGAGCGAGGCGCTGGCGCTGTCCGCCCGACAGTGTGAGCCCACGTTCGCCGATCTCGGTATCGACCCCGAGTGGCAAATCGGCCACGAAGTCGGCTGCTTGGGCGTCGGCGATGGCCTCGTCAACAAGGTGGGCGTCGGCCTGGGGTTTCGCAAAGGCCACGTTGTCGAACACGCTCGTGGCAAACAGAAACGGATCATCAGTGACGACGTTGATGGCCTCGCGTAGATCGAAGATGGACAGCTCGCGTACATCGATTCCGTCGATCCGAACCGCCCCGGCGTCGACATCGTAGAAGCGGGGGAGGAGTCGGGCGATAGTTGACTTGCCGCAGCCAGTGGAGCCAACGATGGCGACGGTCTCGCCGGGTTCGACCGCAAAGTTAAGCTGGCGCAGGACCGGGGTGCCATCAGAAACCGGATAGGCAAAGTCGACCGCTTCGAACTCGATTCGTCCGACGGGATCGACCAGTCGCTGTGCGTCGTGGGCATCGACGATGTCTGGCGGGTTGTCGAGAATTTCGAAGACACGAATGGAGGCCGCCGATGCCCGTTGCCACTGCAAGAGCATGAAGCCGACCATACGAAACGGTGTCGCCAGGAGAACGACGTAGGCGCTGAACGCCACCAGCGAGCCGATCTCGAGTTCGCCGTCGATTGCTTGCATGCCACCGTAGAGAAGGACGAGCGCCAGTCCGAGTCGGGGAAACGCCTCCATCGCCGGAGCGTGATGAGCTCGGGTGTCGGCCACCGCGGTGCCGGCCCAGCGAAGTCGACGGGCCGCACCGGCGAGGAGTTGCAGTTGCCGCTTCTCCTGCGCAAACGCCTTCACCACTCGGGTGCCCTGGATGTTCTCGTCGACGATGGTCGCAACGTCGGCCTGACGAGACTGCACGACCCAGGACAGAGGGAAGATGCGATTGCGGAGCCGAAGGCCGATGAGGAAGACGAAAGGAAGCGGAGCGACCGTGACCGCAGTGAGCCCGACATTGATTGTGAGCATCACGATGAGCGCAGCGACTAGCATGACGACTTGCATCGCGATGAGCGGGCCAAACGCGAACAGCAGCTGAATCGAGCGAATATCGCTATTGGCTCGGCTGATGATCTGGCCGCTTTGTGTGCGGTCCCAGTAGCCGAATGAGAGCTCGGTGAGGCGGCTGTAGATCAGGTTGCGGAGGTCGGCTTCGATGCGGTGCGCGGCACGGAAGAGGTTGAACCGATAGATGAAGCCGAAGACGAACCGGCAGACCGCCAGCACGAATAACGAGATCACAAAGGGAGCGACCCGCTCACCGTCTTCAACGGCGTCAATGCCGTTGCCGACCGCGAGCGGTACCAACACGGTGGCGGTGGTGGCGAGGAGCCCGGAGCTGACGCCGAACACGAACACGGCCTTCTGCGACCACACCACTGGAGCGAGCCGACGGACCCAGCCTTTGCCCGTATCCGGATCGATTCCCCGGCGGGGGCCCTCGAATCGGCTCGATGTCGTCGGCCGGATTCGGGGCGGCGAATTGGAGGCCGATGGAGAAGACAGGGGCATCGACCCCAACCTACGGGTACATTCGCGAAGTACACAGATCGAGTTGAGGAGTACCGATCGACATCGCACTACGGCTGTTGGCAGCCTTAGCGCTCGTGGCCGCCAATGCCGCGTTCGTTGCTGCCGAATTCGCGCTGGTGGCCGTCGATCGGACCCGCGTTGACGAGCGTGCCCGTCAGGGCAGCGCGGCCGCGGTCCGCGTCCAGGCTCTGCTCGACCGCATCTCGTATCACCTGAGTGGCGCCCAACTCGGCATCACGGTCACGTCGCTGCTGCTCGGTTTCCTCTCGGAACCCGTTGCTGCCGCCGCCATTGAACCTGGTCTCGAGAGTGTCTTCGGCACGGTACCCGGTGGTGTCTCGATCGCTCTCGCTCTCCTCATCGCGACCGCCGTCCAAATGATCTTTGGCGAGCTTATTCCGAAGTCGATGGCCACAAGTCGGCCCCTCGAATCGTCGTTCGCGCTCGCTCGTCCAACAGCCATCTACGGGAGGATCGCCAGTCCGGTGGTTGGGGCCCTCGATGGGCTGGCAGCCCGGCTCACCCGTCGACTTGGGGTCGAACCGCCGAAGCATCTTGAGGGAACCCCCGATCGCTCCGAGCTCGAACACATCATCCGCAGCTCGGGAGAGGAAGGAATGCTCGACGCCGGCGAAGTCGAGCTCCTTACCCGTTCAATCCGTCTCGCCGACAAGTCGGCCGACGACGCCATGGTGCCGCGCGTTCGCGTGGTGGCGGTCGATGATGGGGCCACCGTTGACGAACTCGTGGCGCTCGCGGTTTCGACTGGCTACTCCCGCTTCCCCGTAATGGGAAACGGCCTCGACGACATCGTCGGCGTCGTCCACGTGAAAGCCGTGCATGCGGTGCCGATTGATGGTCGGTCCGACACTCAGGTGGTCGAGTTGATGGCCCCGATCCTCGCCGTTCCCGAAGCCAGAGATCTCGACGACTTGCTGGTCGACCTTCGCGAAGGTGGCCAGCAACTTGCGGTAGTGATTGACGAACACGGCGGCACGGCCGGGATCATCACGCTTGAGGATGTGCTCGAAGAACTCGTCGGCGAAATCGACGACGAGCACGACGAAATCCCGATCTCGCTTACCCGAGTCGAGGCGAAGGGATCCACGGTAATCCCGGCGTCGCTCCACCCCGATGAGGTTCGTGATCTCATCGGGTTCGATATGCCGGAGGGCGAGTACGAAACACTCGCCGGTCTCGTCCTTGATCGGCTTGGCAAGATCCCGGTGCCGGGGGACATGTGCACAATCGACGGTTGGCGCCTTGAAGTGGTGGCGATGGAACGTCTGCGCATTGCGTCGGTTCGTGCCGTCGCTCCGCCGGAGGAAGTCCAGTGATCGCCGGCTTCCTCGTCGCGGCAGTACTCCTGCTCATCGCGAACGGCTTCTTCGTCGCGGTTGAGTTCGCCCTTCTGGCCTCGCGTGCCTCTCGGCTCCAGCCGATGGTGGAGGGGGGCGAGGACCGCGGTGCCGAAGCGGCGCTCGATGCGGTCCGCGACCTGCAGCCCATGCTTGCTGGCGCCCAGCTCGGTATCACGATGGCATCTCTTGGCCTTGGTTTCGTCGCCGAGCCTGCCGTCGCCGCGCTGTTGGAGTCCGCAATCGAGGCCTTCGTGCACCTCCCGAGCGGCGTGCTGCACACGATCTCGCTGCTTGTCGCGTTCACGATCGTGGTCGTGCTTCACATGGTTGTCGGCGAGATGGTGCCCAAGAACCTGGCGATCGCAAGCCCGGAACGGGTCGCTCGTCTTCTCGCTCCCATCCATGCTGCTTATGTCACGCTCTTCAAGCCCGTGGTGTGGTTCCTCAACACCGTCTCGAATGGCATTGTGCGCCTCTTCGGGTTCGAACCAGTTGATGAGCTCAGAACGGCGCTCACCGTGAATGAGTTCCACACCCTGCTGGCCGGCGCAGTTGAGGAAGGCAAGATCGAAGATGTTGAGCACGACCTTCTGAGCGGTGCGCTCGATTTCCGCGCCCGAACGGCCGGGTCCATCATGACACCGCGTTCAGAGATGGTCTCGGTGGCTCGGCCCACACCGGTGGCCGAGATCGAACGTCTTGTTACCGAGTCCGGCCATAGTCGGATCCCGGTCCAGGGCCGCGGCCCAAACGACATCATCGGCTTCGTTCACTCGAAGGATCTGCTGCGATTCCCGCTCGATGCTCGCGCTGATCAGGTTCCGCTCGAGATGATGCGCCGCATGCTGATCGTGTCGCCCGATCAGCCGGTTCGAGACCTCATGCGCTCAATGCGTCGGGAGCGACGCCACGTCGCGCTGGTTCGCACGGCGGCCGATCAGCTGCTGGGCCTGGTCACCCTGGAGGATGCGCTCGAGGCCTTGGTGGGCGATATTCGAGACGAAACCGACGCCGACTCAGCCTGAGGCTGGAGCGATTGCGGCGGGCCGAGTTGCTCCCACGGTGTACCGGCGGAGTTCTCGCCGAGCGGTGCCAAAGTCGTTGGGGCCGCGGTGCAGGGTGGCGTGCTCGTCCCAGATGGCGACCGAGCCATCGTCCCAGGCGAAGCGGCAAGTGTTGGCGGGGTCGCCGATCGCATCGAAGAGTTCTGCCAGCAATCGGTCTGACTCGAGATCGTCCACCTCGTTGACCCAGCGGGTGTAGCCCGGGCTTACAAAGAGCCCGCGCCGGCCGGTGATTGGGTGGGTTGTGACGATCGGGTAGTCGTTGCCGGGGAATGCAGCGGCAACGGCGTCGGCCAAGTCGTCGGGCATGCGCCGACGCATCTCCTCGTGAAAACGAGGGCCCGGGTCGTGGCGAGCGGTGCGGTGCTGAATCCGAGCCTGCGTCGCCGGGGGGAGGGACGTATACGCGGCGGCCGCGTTGCACCACATGGTGTCGCCACCCGATGGGGGAGTAGTGATCGACCGAAGGATCGCGGCATCGGGGATGTAGTCGGCCCAGGAATGATCGGTGTGCCAGCCCTCGCCCTCGGCTGGCGGGTTTTCTCCGTCGTTGAACACCACGCCAATCGTCTGTTCGCCGCCGAAGTGAGCCGTGACCGGGTGTGGCACCGGAGGGCCCCATCGATGAGCGAACGCGATGTGGCTCTCGTTGGTGAGGTCTTGCTCACGGAAGAAGACGACGTGATGCTCAAGCAGGGCCCATTGGAGAACTTCGAGTTCGGCGTCGGTCGCCGAGGCGAGTTGAACACCGGACACGTCGGCGCCGAGTGCCCCCGGCCGCGCCGAGACGGTGATTGTCATGCCAAAGCTTCGCACACTCGGACCTCGAGCGGGTTGCGGTACTCGTCGGTGAAGAACGTGATCGAGTCTTCGGTGACCATCTTGACTTGTGGGCCCGGGTCATCGGCTCGACCCCAGAGGAGGCTGGTGCTCCCGATGACGAGGAGATCAGGCGCCGACAGAGTGGTATCCGCCGTCGACATGAATGATCGAGCCAGTGGTGCCGCGGAACCAGTCCGACAGCAGCGCGACGGTGCTCTCCGCTACCGCGGTGGAGTCGTTCACATCCCAACCCAGCGGCGCCTTGTCGTCCCATACGTCTTCGAACTTTGAGAAGCCTGGAATCGACTTGGCCGCCAGCGTGCGGATTGGTCCGGCCGCGATGAGGTTGCTGCGAATGCCTCGGGGTCCGAGTTCGCGGGCGAGGTATCGGTTGCAGGATTCCATCGCAGCTTTGGCGACGCCCATCCAGTTGTAGGCCGGCCAGGAGACAGTGGCATCGAATGTGAGGCCGACCAGCGAGCCGCCATTGGTCATCAATGGGGCGACCGCATCGGCCATCACCTTCAGCGAGTAGGCCGAGACTTCGACGGCAATCTTCACGTCGTCCCAGGTGGCCGCCATGAAGTCGTCGCCCAGACAGGCCTCGGGCGCAAACCCGATTGCGTGCAAGGCGCCGTCGACGGTGCCCCACTTATCCTTAAGCGCTTTGGTGAGCGCTTCGGCGTGCGCGGTATCGGTGACATCGAACTCGAGGACCTCGGGTTCGGTCGGAAGTTTGCGCGCGGTGCGCTGTGTGAGCCGCAGCCCGCGACCTGCTCCGGTGAGGACAATCTCGGCGCCCTGTTCCTGGGCCATCTTCGCGACACCGAACGCCAGCGACGCGTCGGTGAGCACTCCCGTGATAAGTATCCGTTTTCCGTCAAGCAGTCCCACAGGGCTTGCCCCTTTCGTTTTGGTGAACCCTACTCTCATGTCGATGCAGCTCTACGACACGCACCTTGGTGCGGTCGTTTCTTTCCAGCCGGGCGAGATAGTCACCATGTATGTGTGCGGCATCACGCCTTACGACGCGACCCATATGGGGCACGCGGCCACGTATGTCACGTACGACGTGTTGCAGCGGCGTCTCCGCGATCTTGGGCACGAGACGCGCTGTGTGCGCAATATCACCGATGTCGATGACGACATCCTCGCGGCGGCTGCGAAACGCGGCGTGCACTATCTCGATCTTGCCTTCGGCGAAACCGCTCGCTTCGACGACGACATGGATGCGCTCAATACCATCCCGCCCTGGTCGGCGCCGCGGGCCACCGGCGCGATACCCGACATTCGCGGCGTGATCGAGTCGATTATCGATCGCGGCCTCGCGTATGTCGTCGACGGCACGGTCTACTTCGACACAGTTGTGGCTCCCGACTTTGGTTCGCTGGGCGGACTCGGACGAGACCGGATGCAGCAGCTCGCGATGGAGTGGCGAGAGAACCCGAGTGATCCCAACAAGCGAGATCCGCTCGACTTCGTGATGTGGCGCCCGTCCGACGAGGGCGAGCCCGCATGGGAATCGCGTTGGGGACCGGGGCGTCCTGGTTGGCACGTCGAGTGCACCGCGCTGGCGTTGCGCGAACTCGGACCAACGATCGACCTCCACGGCGGCGGTGTCGACCTGCTCTACCCGCACCACGAGTGCGTCCGGGCCCAGAGCGAAGCGGCGAGCGGTGAACCGTTTGTGCGCCACTGGCTGCATCAGTCGATGGTCCATCTCAACGGACGGAAGATGTCGAAGTCGACCGGCAACCTCGTGTTCGTCCACGAACTGCGTGGACGTTATGAGCCGATGGCGATCAGACTAGCGCTTGGTGGCCATCACTATCGGCGCCCCTGGCAGTGGAGCGACCAGCTCATCGACGACGCTGTGCTCCGACTCGAGCGCTGGCGGGCCGCAGGCCCGGGTGCTGGCGCGCTCGACGAGGTACGAGCCCACCTCGACGACGACTTAGATGTCCCTGCCGCGCTGGCTGTCATGGACGCGGCAGTAGCCGAAGGCGAGGGCGTGGAGGAAGCGGCCACCCTTCTCGGCGTGAAGCTGCAATGATTGCCAGCGCATGAGTCGAGATCACGGATCGTTACAGAAGGCCGCTCTCACCGTACTTCGTCCGGTCTTCGGCACACTTTGGCGAATACGCGCCGTGGGTATCGAAAACATCCCAACCTCCGGGCCGGCAATTTTGGCGCCTAATCACACGTCGGTCATCGATTCCTTCTTCTTGCCAGCAGTGCTCCCGCGCCGTATCACCTATGTCGGCAAGGCGGAATACCTCGACGACTGGAAGACGCGCCGGCTGTTTCCCGCGCTGGGCATGATCCCGATTGATCGCAGCGGTGGCGATGCCGCTGCTCGAGCGCTCGACACCGCTGCTGGCCTTCTCGAAGACGGGGAGCTCTTCGGCATCTACCCCGAGGGCACTCGCGCCCGCGACGGGTTTCTACACAAGGGCCACACGGGCGCCGCTCGACTTTCGCTTCGCACCGGCGCGCCGATCGTGCCCGTCGGAATCTTGGGTACCCGCAAGATCCAGCCGCCTGACGTGGCGTACCCAATGCCGTTCCGCCCGGTAGAGATTCGATTCGGCCGCCCAATTCGTCCTGCCGCGTCGGAGGATGTGTCTGACGCGCGAATGCGTCTCCGCCAAATCACCGACGAGCTGATGTTCGAGATTCGCGCACTCACCGGTCAGGACTACGTCAACGACTACGCGACGAAGCGCAAGCAGGCCGCAACCGAGACGCTCGAGAAGACCATCGACCCGTCGATGCCCGAGCGCCGTTCGTCGACCGACGTCCTTCGACCGGCGGCTGTTTAGCCGGCCACCGTTTAACCCGAGGCAAATGCAGCGGGGCGCATCAGGGCGACCGGTAGTCTGGCCGCCGTATGTCCGACGTGATTTCCATCAACCTGCCCGATGGGTCGACTCGAGAGCTGGCTGCAGGTTCTTCTGCCGCTGACCTTGCGGCCGACATCGGGCCCCGTCTCGCCTCCGATGCATTGATTGCCATCGTCGATGGCACGGAGCAGGACCTCAATGTCTCGCTCGCGGATGGTTCAGTTGTCGAGATCGTCACGCCGGGCTCCGACCGCGGGCTTCACACCATCCGGCACTCGACCGCTCACGTTTTGGCGCAGGCGATCCTCGATCTCTGGCCGGGTACGCAGTTGGCGATCGGCCCGCCGATCGACCACGGCTTTTATTACGACGTCGAGTTGCCCGAGGGGATGACTCTTTCCGAGGACGATCTCGAAGGGATTGAGGCGAAGATGGCGGAGCTTGTCTCGGCTGATCAGCCCTTCATCCGTCACGAGTTGGCAATCGATGAGGCCTCGGCCTTCTTCGGTGGCGAGATCTTCAAGTCGGAGATCATCGAGCGGGTCCGCGAGGGCAGCCTCAGTGGTGAAGACTCTGGCGAAGTCGGCGGCGATTCGATCAGCTACTACGCCAATGGCGATATTGACGCCGAGGGCACCTTCCGCGACATGTGCACCGGCCCCCACGTGCCCAGCACGGGTCGACTCGGCCACTTCAAGCTGCAATCAGTTGCGGGCGCCTACTGGCGCGGCGATGTGTCTCGTCCGATGCTCCAGCGGATCTATGGCACCGCATGGGACAACAAGAAGGCGCTGAAGACCCATCTTCAGATGCTCGCCGAGGCTGAGAAGCGAGACCATCGGCGCTTGGCGCAGGAACTTGACCTGGTCAGCTGGCCCGAAGAGTTGGGTCCGGGCCTTGCCGTGTGGCATCCCAAGGGCGCCCGTATTCGCAAGCTGATGGAGGACTACTCGCGCACTGAGCACGAGAACGGCGGCTACGAGTTTGTCTTCTCCCCTCACATCGCGAAGTCGACGCTCTGGGAGACCTCGGGTCACCTCGATTTCTACGCCGACAGCATGTACCCGCCCATGGAATTGGACGGAGCCACCTACTACCCGAAGCCGATGAACTGTCCGTTCCATGTGATGGTCTATCGCTCGAACCAGCGCAGCTATCGCGAGTTGCCGCTTCGCCTCTTCGAACTCGGTGCGGTCTACCGCTATGAGCTCTCGGGGGCGATCCACGGTCTCATGCGCAGTCGTGGTTTCACCCAGGACGACAGCCACATCTTCTGTACCCGCGAAGATATCGAGGAAGAGTTGGCATCGCTGCTCGACTTCGTGTTGAACCAGCTGCGCGACTTTGGCTTCACTGAATTCCAGGCGAAGCTCTCGACTCGTCCGACGGAGAAGTCCGTGGGCGACGATGTGCTCTGGGATCAGGCCACGGAGGGTCTGCGAAGGGCGCTCGATGCGCATGGCCTCGACTATGTCGTCGACGAGGGTGGCGGCGCGTTCTACGGCCCCAAGATCGATGTCGACGTGAAGGATGCGATCGGTCGCGCCTGGCAGCTCTCGACCATCCAGCTCGACTTCAACCTGCCTGACCGCTTCGGACTTGAATACATCGCGTCCGACGGCGAACGGAAGCAACCGGTGATGATCCATCGGGCACTGCTGGGTTCAATCGAACGATTCTTCGGCGTGCTCATCGAGCACTACGCCGGCGCCTTCCCCGCATGGCTTGCCCCTACCCAGGTGCGAGTCCTGCCGGTCGCCGATGTGCACGACGATCATGCTCACGCGGTCGCCAGCCGCCTTCGCGCATCCGGCTTCCGAGTCGACGTTATTAGTGCCGTGGATGGTCTTGGTAAGCGCGTCCGCAACGGCAAGGTCGAGAAGCTCCCTTACGTTCTGGTGGTCGGCGACGACGATGTCGCCAACGACACGGTTGGTGTTAACCAGCGCGGTCAGGACAAGCCCGAGCGCGATGTCATGGTCGAGAAGTTCATCGAGCGGCTGCAGGCCGAGGTCGACGAGAAGGTCTGACCGCGCTGATGGTCGAGCATCTTTGGGCGGGATGGCGAATCCCGTACACCGGCGCGACTGGCGGCCCCGCGCTCGAACGACCGCCGGGTCAAACCCTCTTTGAGGGGATTCTTGCGAGCGATCTTCCCGACGACGAAACCTTTATAGTTCGCCGCGGGGAGCGGTGTTTCGCGATACTCAACGCATTCCCGTATTGCTCCGGCCACCTCATGGTGTTGCCGAATCGTGGGGTGCTCGGGCTCACTGATCTCGACGACGGCGAATACCGAGAACTCTGGGACATGGTGCGAGACTCGGTGGTGGCCGTCGAAACCGCCTACACCCCCGATGGCGTCAATGTTGGTGCCAATCTCGGGAAGGGCGCGGGCGCCGGCGTGCCCGATCATCTCCACGTCCATGTCTTGCCTCGATGGATTGGCGACACCAACTTCACCACCGCGATTGCCGACGTGCGAGTTCTGCCGGAGACACTCGCCGCTTCCTGGCTGCGTATCTGCGAAGCCTGGCCCGTAGCCTGATCTTGTGAGCGACATCTCTCCAGAGGAAGTTCGCGACTCGCTTCCGGCCGACCTCGACACGTCGGCCATCGAGACGCCTTATCTCTTTCCCAACAACAGCCGCCGTCGTATTCCCGGCACCCTCTACATCGTCATCGGTATCGGCTGCATTGCGCTGCGGGTGATCTCTGGCGACGAGGCCGTTCTCGTCAACGGCGGGTTCACGGTGGCGGGCATCGCGCTGATCGTCGTCGGCCTCTACCACCTGCAGGGTGGCTGGGATCTGGCCTTCGACGAAGAACACGCGCTGCAGGCCGCAACCCGGCAAGCAGGTTTCCCGGTTGGCCATGCATCGGCCCAACTCGGTTGGCGTGGCATCCGTAGCCGCCCGACCTGGCGCATCTTGCTCTACTCGAATGAGGCGTCGCCCGAACACCGCGGTCTCGTGCTGGTCGACGGCGTCGACGGCGAGATTATCGACCACTACATCGAACACAATCCAGAGGACTGGACAGGGCTGATCGACGCCTGAGGGCTCTTACTGAGCGCGTCTCGCGTGTATTACGACACGGGCCGACCGCATCGATGCTCGGAAAGATCGACCCTGTCTGCGTTCGTCGGCGCTGCGCGCGGCTCTTCGCCAGAGCGGCTGTCGGTATTCGACCGAGATAGAGGCGAAGCCGAGTTCGCTGAGAATCCCTCGGAGCGCCTTGACATTGAACTGGAACCAATTCGAGTTGTCGCTGTTCAAACCATGACCAGAGTAAAAACGGGCGGCTTCGCAGGGGACGCTGTTCAGCGCGGTCTCGGTCTCCAGAATGAGAAGGTCGTCGCATAAATTCGCGGCCAGCTCGAGCGACGTCACCGGGTCCTTCAAGTGATATAAGACGCCGAGATGCATTACGACGTCAAAGCGTCCCCCGGCAGATTCCTCCGTTAGCTCCATCGGGTCGATCAAACGGCTTTCGACCTGAGCCAATTTCAGGTGAGAACGCGCGAGATCGAACGAATCCTTGGATCCCCACCCGCGTCCATCCCAAGAGAAGGAATCAGTAGCCAGAACACGTTCTGCGCCGCGCCGCGCAGCTTCGAACGAGTAGAAGCCATCCCACGCGCCGATATCGAGAACTCTTTGGCCTTCGAGCGAGCTGGGAAGTGCGTAACGCGGAAGGACCCGCTCACAGTCCACGACTCCGGGAGTGATGACGCCGTCGCCCAGGTCCATGCGGTGATACCAGGGCAGGGAGGCCACCTGCTCTGCAAAGTTCTTTGTTGCGGTCACACGCCGCACCCTACTGTCGTTTTTTTCGGCGACGGGAACCTCGCGAAGTGAAGTGCGGGGGGTGAACGGCCCTCTAGTTGGGGACGCGACTGCTAGCCTGTGGCTGTCCTGAGGAGTACTCATGTTCGACGGAAACTGGCGATCGACAGTCGATAAGGGCCTTACGCCCATAGGCCACAGCTTGCGCCGCACCGGTATCACTGCCGACGCCATCACGGTGGTCGGCATTCTGATGGCCGGCGTTGCCGCTTTCACCATTGGTGCCGGCTATATGCGGGTTGGCTTTCTATTCCTTCTGCTCACCGGCATCCCCGACGCGCTTGATGGCGCCGTCGCTCGTGCTTCGGGCACCGGGTCTGATCGAGGCGCGTTCTTCGATTCAGTCTCCGATCGTCTCACCGACGGCATGCTCTTCGGTGGTGTCGCCTGGCATCTCGCCAGTACCGAACCGGGCCGCATCATGATGCTGCCGGTCGCGATCATGGGCCTCGCAATGTTCATCTCTTATCAGCGGGCCAAGGCCGAATCCCTCGGGTTCGATGCCAAGGGCGGAATTATGGAGCGGGCCGAGCGCATCATTGTGCTGGCCCTCGCCCTGCTGTTCTCCGAGCTCCTCATTGGCATTCTCTGGGTAATGCTCGTTCTCACTGCAATCACTGCGGTGCAGCGTTTCGTGAAGGTCTGGAAGCAGGCTTCGCAGGATCGCCCGCTCCCGGCTCGGCGCCAGCGGCGCCAGCCTCGCGCCCGTCGCTCGACCAGCGAGTCGGTCTGGCGTCAACGCATGCGTGACCGTCGGGCGCTACGCGACGGCTGAATAGGTGCCGTCAGTCTCTGCCTACAAGGCGGGGTCGCTACTGGCCCGGCATCTGCCGGTGTCGTTCGGTAATGCTCTTTCGCGCGTGATCGGCGCGGGCGCCGCGATGTCGCCCGAGCGTCGCACGATTGTGGCCCGCAACCTCGAACGGGCTCTCGGCCGCAAGATGAGCCCGGTCGAAGAACGCCGCAGGGTCGCGGCCACGTTCGAGTGGTACGCCCGCTACTTCCACGAGTCGTTTCGACTGCCTGATCTCTCTGCTGAGCAGGTTGACCGCGAATTTGGCTACGAGGGATACGCTCAGATCGAAGCGGCGTGTGAGAGCGGCCAGGGCCCGATTCTGGCCTTGCCCCATCTCGGCACATGGGAGTGGGCGGCCTTCTGGCTTGCTCTCGTGCCCGGCTATGGCGTCACGGGAATTGTTGAGCCGCTCGAGCCGCCCGAACTCTTCGAGTGGTTCGTCGGCCTTCGGGAGTCGATGGGCATGAACATCCACCCGCTCGGACCCGCCGCCGGCGGCGAGTGCGTGCGAGCGCTCAACGACGGTCAGGTTCTCTGTCTGCTCGCTGACCGCGACCTGCAGGGCAACGGTATTCCGGTCACGTTCTTCGGCGAACGCACCACACTTCCGGGCGGTCCGGCCACGCTTGCTTTTCGTACTGGTTCGCCGCTGTTGCCGACTGCGATCTACTGGAAAGACGGTATGCGGTACGCCCATGTCATGCCGGCCCTCGACACCGAGCGACGAGGCAAGTTTCGCGAAGACGTCACTCGGGTTACCCAAGACATCGCTACGGCTTTTGAAGAATTGATCCGGGCTGCGCCCGAGCAGTGGCACATGCTCCAACCGAATTGGCCCAGCGACTACATCGCTCTCGGCGAGCCGATGCCCGAGCATCTCGAGGCGCTGCTTGATGAGGACGCCGACTGATGCGCATCGGCATGATCTGTCCCTACAGCCTCACCGTGCCCGGTGGCGTGCAGACGCAGGTGCTGGGTCTCGCTCGTGCGCTCCGGCGTAAGGGCCACGCCTGTCGCGTGCTGGCGCCGTGTGATGGCCCACCACCCGACGCCGGCGTCACACCGCTCGGGTTGTCCTTGCCCACTGCGGCAAATGGCTCGGTGGCCCCCGTTGCCCCGGACCCGTCCGCCCAGCTCCGCACGATTCGGGCGATGCGAGACGAGGCCTTCGACGTCATCCATCTCCACGAGCCTCTCGCGCCTGGACCCACCACCACGGCTCTGCTCACCAAACCGGCACCCATGCTCGGCACCTTTCATATGGCCGGTCGCTCGTTGTCTTACGAGCTCTTGCCCAGGGTGGTTCGTTATCTCGCGGGTCGACTCGATGCCAGGGTCGCGGTGTCTGAGGACGCGCGGACAATGGCCCAAGAAAACCTTGGCGGCGAGTACGACCTGCTGTTCAACGCGGTGGAATTACGTCGCTACGACGAAAGTCCCACGGTGGAAGTCGAAGAGGCCGCCGGTCCCGCTGTCCTTTTTGTTGGACGGCACGAGGAACGCAAGGGACTGCGCGTGCTCCTCGATGCCGGCAACCTTTTGCCGCCCGATGTTCGCCTCTGGATCGCGGGAGAGGGCCCGGAGACCGAGACTCTGAAGGCTGCGTTCGCTGGCGACCCTCGGATCGAGTGGCTCGGCGCCATCAGCGAGAGCGAAAAGATCGCTCGCCTCAAAGCAGCCGATGTGTTCTGCGCTCCTTCTCTGCACGGCGAGTCATTCGGCGTCGTGCTTCTCGAGGGCATGGCGGCGGGCACCCCCGTGGTCGCCTCGAATATTCCCGGCTACGCCAACGCCGCCCGGCAGGGGAGTGACGCCGAACTCTTCGCCCCCGGCGACCATGAGGCATTGGCCCGGAGCCTCCGCGAGGTCCTTCGTGACCAGGTGCGACGCGACTCGCTGGTTCAATCGGGTCGGGAACGAGCGATCGAGTTCTCGATGGCGACGCTCGCGGATCGTTACATCGAGCGCTACGAGGAAATGCTGGAGAATGCCGCCCGTCGGAAGTGAGGCAGGCAGGACCTCTTCACCCGATACGATGAAGAAATGATTCCTCTTCTGATCGTCCTCGCCATTGTCGTGGTGCTGGTGATGTTCGTCATCAGCCTCTACAACAATCTTGTCAAGCTGCGGAACCGGATCGAAAACGGCTGGGCGCAGATCGATGTGCAGCTTAAGCGCCGTTGGGACCTCATCCCCAACCTCGTCGAGACCGTGAAGGGCTACGCCTCGCACGAGAAAGACACTCTCGAAGCGGTCATCTCGGCTCGTAACGCTGCGGCCACAGCCGATGGCCCACAGGCGTCAGCCCAGTCGGAAAACATGCTGAGCGGAGCGCTGCGTCAGCTCTTCGCCCTGAGCGAGGCCTACCCCGACCTCAAGGCCAATACGAGCTTCCTCGAGCTGCAAGAAGAGCTCACCTCGACCGAAGGCCGCATTGCCTTCGCCCGCCAGCACTACAACGACACCGTGCTGAAGTACAACACCGCTATCCAGACCTTCCCGGCCGTCGTCATTGCCGGCTCGTTGCGCTTCACCGAGCGTGAGTACTTCGAGGTCGACGACGAATCTCGCGGCACCGTTTCCGTCGAGTTCTAAGACCACAGCCAAGGCTTCCCTGTGCCTACCGTCGCGCCCCGCCTACTCCTACTCGCTCCGGCTCTTGTCGCGTTTTTGCTGGTCACCTTGTTGGTCGGCGTGCTCGTTCCTGCCCCGAGGCCGGTGTTGATCGACCTTGTGCTCGGACTCGTAGCCGCTGCCGCTGTCATGTTCCTGTTGGAGCGCCGTGCCCCCGAGGCTGCGCTCAAGTCGCTCGGTGCGATCCCGCTCGAACCCGGTGCCGAGCCCCGGCTGGAATCGCTCGTCGAGAGCATCTGCGCCAGTCATGGCATCAGCGAGCCGCTGCTCTACATCGTCGAATCGCGCTCGCCCGACGCTGCCGTCGCCGGGAACGCCAGCGACACCCGCCTTGTGATCACCACCGGCGCTCTCCGTCAGCTCGACCGACTCGAACTAGAGGCAGTTGTCGCTCGTGAGCTCGTGCAGTTCGGCACGGGCATTCATGCGGCCACCGTGCTCGCTTCAGTCGCTCGGTTCTACGGCCCATTCGCGAATCGTCTGCGTAATTACGCGCTCGACGATCGTCGACTCGCACGCGTCGATATCGACGGCGTGCAACTCACCCGTTATCCACCGGCGCTTGCCTCGGCGTTCGAAAAGGCGGCGGCCGCCTCTGGCGTGCCTGATCGGCCCGACTCGCGACACCTCTGGCTCGTTGGGCCACAGGGCATAGCCGGGGCGGTGCAGCCTGCACTCAATGAGCGCATCGACACTCTTCGGGAGCTGTAATGGTCATCACTCGTAGCAGCCGTTTGGCTGCGGCTCTTCTCATTCTTGGCTTACTCGTCGCCTTTGGCGTACTCGCGACCCAGTGCGGCGGCGGGGACGACGGCGATGCGGTGGCGACAACCACGTCGTCAACCACGACATCCACAACGTCGGCAACGTCGACAACAACAATAACAACGACCACTCTTCCTAACGGGCCGTTTGCTCCGCTGACTGGGCTCTACGCCGACGCTGATTCGCCGTTGTTCGAGCAGGCGGCCATTGTCGTCAAGATCTCGAACAATTCCACGGCGCAACGCAACGGCAACTGGCGAGGTATCGATCAGGCGGATGTCGTGATCGAGGAGCGCATCGAATCAGAAGCGACTCGCTTTGCTGTGGTGTTCCACAGCCAGCTGCCCGAAGCGGTCGGCCCCATCCGCTCGGGCCGTACGAGCGACCTTGGCCTTTTGACGAATCTGGGCAAGCCGATCCTTGTGTACTCGGGAGCGAACAACTCGGTCACCGGGCAGCTCCGCAGCATACAGAGCGACGATTTAGTGAAGCTCGTCGTCGACCGAGGAACCAACGTCGATCTGGTCCGGGACACGGACTACAACAGGCCAGACAATCTCTTCTCGAATCTCGTGGAAATCGAAGAGAAGTATCGCGATGACTCGGGTACGGCGCTTCCCCTCTTCGAGTACCGCTCAGCGGCGCTCGATGAGCGGACGGTCGGTGCGGCGAACGAAGGTGTGACGGTCAAAGGCGCCGACACAGTCTCGTTCGTTTGGGACGAGGGCAACGGCTATGTCCGGGTTCAGAACGCCGCGGTCCACACCACTGAGGATGAGACATCGCTGGTCTTCGACAACATCATTGTTCTCGAGGTCGTCTACACCCCGAGTACCTTCGCCCCCGGATCCGTCGACGCCCAGACGCTGGGTACAGGAACGATCAACCTTCTTATCGGCGGGAAGCGCTACGAGGGTACATGGAGTCGTGAATCGCTCACCGATCCCTACACCTTCCTTGATTCCGACGGCGATCCGCTGCGTCTCGACCCTGGTCAGACATGGATGACGCTCGTTCCGAGTGGATCCTATGACTTCACTGTCGATGCCGAAATCTCGGCGCTTGTGGCCGATCTCGACGAGTAGGCTGGCTTCCATGTCAGAGAACACCGGACGTACGACGGGCACGCCTCTGGTCAAGCGAGGCTTGGCCGAAATGCTGAAGGGCGGCGTCATCATGGACGTCGTCAACCCTGAACAAGCAAAGATCGCCGAAGATGCCGGCGCTACCGCGGTAATGGCGCTCGAGCGAGTGCCGTCCGACATCCGCCGCGATGGCGGCGTGTCTCGAATGTCCGACCCGGAGATGATCCTGGGCATTCAGGCCACCGTCTCGATTCCGGTGATGGCCAAGGCCCGCATCGGCCACTTCGCCGAGGCGCAAATTCTCCAATCGCTCGGTGTCGACTACATCGACGAGTCTGAAGTGCTCACCCCGGCGGATGAAGCGCACCACATCGACAAGTGGGCCTTTACCGTTCCGTTCGTGTGTGGCGCCACCAATCTTGGTGAGGCATTGCGTCGTATTAGCGAAGGCGCCTGCCTGATTCGTTCGAAGGGCGAGGCCGGCACCGGCAACGTCGTTGAAGCAGTTCGTCACCTTCGCTCGATCATGGGCGATATTCGTAAGATCGGTCAGGCCGACAACGCCGAACTGTTCGATTGGGCCAAGCAGCTTCAGGCGCCGCTTCCGCTCATTCAGGAGATCGCGGAGACGGGCGAACTTCCCGTGCCGATGTTCTGCGCCGGCGGAATTTCCACGCCGGCCGACGCCTCGCTCGTGATGCAGCTTGGGGCCCAGGCTGTCTTCGTTGGCTCGGGCATCTTCAAGAGCGACGAACCGGCCAAGATGGCCACGGCCATCGTCGAGGCCGCCACTCACTTTCAAGATCCGGCAATCCTCGTGAAGGTGTCCACTGGTCTGGGCGATGCGATGAAGGGTCTTGAGATCGCCACGCTCGAAACCAGGCTCGCCGAGCGCGGTTGGTGACACGCGCTTGACCACGCCAAAAGTTGGCGTTCTCGCCCTCCAGGGCGCCTTTGCCATCCACGCACAGATTCTCGAATTGCTCGGCGTCTCGACCGTGGAGGTCCGCACGGTCGAGCAGCTCGCTTTGGTCGACGGCCTGGTCGTACCGGGTGGTGAATCGAGCACAATGTCGATGCTGCTTGAGCGCTCCTCGATGCTTGAGCCGTTGCGTGCCCGCGTGGCCGACGGTCTCCCAATCTTTGGTACCTGCGCCGGTCTGATTCTGATGGCAGCGGAGATTCGTGACGGTCGCGACGACCAACACGCCCTCGGCGCCGTGGACATTTCTGCTACCCGCAACGGCTACGGACGCCAGATCGACTCCTTCGAGTCTGACCTCGAGATCGACGGATTCGACACGCCATTCCACGCGGTTTTCATTCGCGCCCCCAAGGTCGAACGGGTCGGCGAGGGCGTTGAAGTTCTCGCTTCGGTTGATGGCGACGCTGTGTTGTGCCGTCAGGCCAATGTGCTGGTGGCCGGCTTTCATCCCGAGCTCTCAGACGACCCCCGGATCCACCAACTCTGGTTGGATCAGCACTGGTTGGATCAGCACTGGTTGGATCAGCCCAGTGTCTGACAGGCTTTCCTTATGGAAGGACGGCTCCCCGAGCGACTACGACTCGAGATGTGGGCGTTGCCCGCCGATGAGTTGGCTGCCGGCGGCGACGAACCCGGTATTGATGGATGCCGAGTTTCCGTGTTCGCCAACGCCCATCGTGACCGCAAAGATCTTCCCCGCACGCTTTCGGAGTTCGACACCTTGGTCGTCGTTGAGAACCCGAGCGGCCCCGTCGCGGATCATCCGTCGATTCTCAATCACTTCGCCTTTGCCCGCACGCCGCGACCTGGTCAGGGCTCGCTAACGGATGAGCCGACGACTGGGCTCCAACTTGTCCTAATAAGTCCGAAAGACGCTGCCGCCGGTCAGGAACTGCGCGACTGGTCCGACTTCGTCCACATCCGTCACATTGCCGAAGCAGCGGTGCCCGGCTTCCGCATGATCACCCCGTATGTGAACATCTCATCGCTCGGTCCGATGTTTCTGCACTTCTACGAGATGCACAGCGACGATCCGGAGGGCGCCTTCATCGAGATGACGCCGCGAGTCGCCGAGCGCCTCGGTGGCGAGGCCTCGCCCGCGTTTGCGGACTGGGCTTGGCACCGCCAGTTACGGATCGACTACGTCAACACGTTCAGCCGCGTCGAGCGAGCGCTATGTTCACAGCCATGAGTGGTCATTCCAAGTGGGCGACAATCAAACACAAGAAGGGTGCGGCCGACGCCAAGCGCGGCAAGCTCTTCGCCAAGCTCATCAAGCAGGTGGAGGTTGCGGCCCGCACCGGCGGCGGCGACGCCGACACGAACCCCACCCTGCGCACGATGTTCCAGAAGGCACGCGACAACTCCGTGCCGCTCGACACCATCAAGAACGCGGTCAAACGCGGCACGGGTGAGCTCGAGGGCGTCAACTACGAGACCGTCACCTACGAGGGTTACGCCCCCGGTGGTGTCGCGCTGCTTATCGAGTGCCTCACCGACAATCGCAACCGCACCTCGGGCGACATTCGCTCCACGTTGTCGAAGAACGGCGGTTCGCTGGCCGAACCGGGCGCCGTTGCCTGGCAGTTCGAACGTAAGGGCGTGATCCTCGTGCCCTCGACCTTCGCCGAAGACGACGTCATGCTCGCGGCGCTCGATGCCGGCGCCGAAGACATCGTTGACGGTGGCGAAATGTGGCAAGTCACAAGCCAGCCCGCCGATCTCAACACCGTGCGCGACGCACTCGACGAAGCCGGTGTGGCAGTGGAATCAGCCGACCTTGTGATGTTGCCCTCGTCCACGGTCGAGATGACCGAGGTCGGCGATGTGAAGAAGCTGCTCAACCTGATAGAGCTGCTCGACGACCTCGACGACGTTCAGGACGTCCACGGAAACATGGATGCCTCCGACGAGGTCATGGAAGCCGCCACCGCCGACTAGCGAACCACTCGGACCCTTCGCCCGGGGAACTCCAGTCATTGTCCCGACGAGCGTGAGAACGAGCAGTGGCAGTGCGAGTCGAAGTCGCATAGGTCGTAGCATCAGGATTGGCCCTCATCGGGCCGTCACCGGGAGAAATTCGATGCCGAAATACATTCCGAGGTCGTCGTTTGCGGCATGCTCCACGCCATGACTGATGCCGTGATTGGCCGCACAATCGCCGACTCTTCACCCGCCTGGCCGGCCCCGACTCGCCCCCGAGATGGGGCGCCGAACATCCTCATGGTGTTGTTCGACGACGTGGGTTTCTCCGACTTTGGTTGTTACGGCGGCGATGCCGCCACCCCGGCCATCGACCGGCTGGCCGAGACCGGAATCCGCTACACCGGCTTCCACACGACGGCGATGTGCTCGACTACCCGTGCATCGTTGCTCACGGGCCGTAACCACCACAGTGTGGGCGTCGGTTGTCTCGCGAATTTCGACAGCGGCTTTCCCGGATACCGAGGCAAGATCGCCAAGAGTGCGGGCACGATTGCCGAGATGCTGCGGCCCCATGGGTATCGCAACTACATGACCGGCAAGTGGCACGTCACGCCGCTCTACGAGACGGGCCCGACGGGACCGACCGATGGTTGGCCGCTGGCCCGCGGCTTCGATCGTTATTACGGCTTTCTCGATGCCGAGACCGACCAGTACGCGCCGGAGCTTGTCCGCGACAACACCCATGTCGCGCCGCCGCGCACCTTTGCCGAGGGATATCACCTCACGGAGGACCTGGCCGACGAGTCGATTCGGCTGCTGGCCGAACATCGCGCCGGAGTGCCCGACCAGCCCTGGTTTCTCTACTTCGCGCCCGGTGCTTGCCACGCGCCGCACCAGGTGGCGAAGGAAATCATCGACGAATACGACCCGATGTTTGCCGACGGCTGGGATGCCGCCCGCGACCGTCGTCTCGAACGGCAACTCGCGACGGGCGTCGTTCCTGCCGGCACCGAGTTGCCTGAGCGAAACCCGTGGGTGGCGGAGTGGGCTGATCTCGGCGCCGACGAACAGCGGGTGGGTCAACGTCTCCAGGCCGCGTATGCCGCGATGCTCGACCACACCGACCGACAGATCGCTCGCATTGTCGAGTTCCTTGAGCAAACCTGTCAGCTCGACAACACGCTGATCATGGTGTTGAGCGACAACGGCGCGTCGCAGGAAGGCGGGCCCAAGGGGTTCGTCAACGCCATGGGTCCCTACAACGGAATTCGCGAATCCACGGCTGACCGGATGGCTCGGCTCGATGACATCGGCGGGCCCGACACGCACACGAACTTCCCGTGGGGTTGGGCGATGGTCGCGAACACGCCGCTCAAGCGCTACAAGCAGAACACCCACGGCGGGGGTGTGCGCGACCCGCTCGTTGTCTCGTGGCCCGATGGCATCGCCGATCGGGGCGGTCTCCGTCACCAGTTTGCCCACGTGAGCGATTTGGTGCCGACCCTGCTCGAACTGCTCGAGGTGGATGCACCGGCCGAGGTCAACGGGGTCACCCAGCAGCCAGTCGAAGGTACGAGCTTCCTCGCCACTTTCGAGGATCCGTCGGCCGACACCGGCAAACGAGCGCAGTACTTCGAGATGTTCAGTCATCGGGGCATCTACCTCGACGGGTGGAAGGCCGTGGCGTTCCACGCCCCCGGCTCCGCGATCGACGACGATGTGTGGGAGCTCTACAACCTCGCTTCTGATTTCAACGAGGTGCACAACCTTGCGGAGTCGGAGCCCGAGCGGCTTGCCTCGATGATCGACGAATGGTGGCAAGAGGCCGAGGCCCACCAGGTGCTGCCTCTCGATGATCGGTTCGGTCAACGGTTCGCCGAGAACGCAGCTCGTATCCACGGCGATCGCACGCACTATGAGTTCTGGGCAGGAATGGGGCATCTGCCCACTGATGTTGCGCCGGATGTGCGCTCCCGCAGCTATCGCATCGTCGCTGAAGTCGACGTCCCCGATGGGGGAGCGACGGGTGTGCTTGTTGCCCACGGCGATGCCACCAGCGGCTACTCCCTGTTCATCGACGACGAGGGCCACCTCGTGCACGATCTCAACATCGGCGGATCGCATCAGCTGGTGCGATCAGACCGGCCGGTCCCAACGGGTCGCCGTGATCTCGGCTTCTCCATCACTCGAGATGGCCAGTCCGGGACTGGCACGTTGCTGATCGATGGCGATGCGGTGGGGTCGATGACAACGAACGACATCTTCGTGACGATGGTGTCTTTCTCGGGCCTCGACATCGGACTCGATCGATCAAGTCCGGTCAGTCACTACCAGGCGCCCAACACTTTCACGGGTCGCTTGATCCGTGTCGTTGTTGATATGGATCACGACCAAGAACTCGACCACGAAGCGGTCGGCCGGGCCGAGATGGCTCGTGAGTAACTAAACGCCGTCGGCCACGCCGAGGAGGCGCTGGCGCTTCACGGAACTCATGCCGCGCCATGTCGAGGTGAGGCCGATCGCCCAGGTGATGGCGCCGATGATGATCGTCGTCCCGGCCGTGCCGTAGATCGCGCCCGATGCCTGGGCGTACGAGATGGCGATCAGCGGCAACGTGATGAGACCGGACGCTTGCTGCGCGGCGGCCGTCGACTTGACCTTGCCGGAGAGGCGAAGGACGAGCGAAAGACCGATCACCATGAAGCCGGGGAGAACGAATAGCATCAGGAGCCACCACTGGGTGGTTGGGAAGAACCAGCCGCCCACATCCGGGCCGACGATCAGCGAGTAGCAGGTGAAGCCGACCATGGTCGTGAAGTAGTCGGGGAGCAGGCTGGCGAGCAGCTTGCCGAGATAGATCTCTTTGGTGGCCGCCGGGGAGTGGGCGAGGAACTCGCCAGTGCCGCGCGCACGTTCGCCGACGAGCGACGCGGCGCCCACGGCGGTCGAGATGGTGAGCGGGACGACTACAGCCATCGGGGCGAACAAGAACACCGCGAGGGCATAGGAGGTTCGGCCTTGTGGCGTGTCGCCCTTGATCTGGTCCTGGGCCTTCTGCGGAAGAATCTCGAGGGTGTCGGCGATGTTCTGTACGGCGG
>Ga0115000_10000145_pt1 | contig 62351 bp, 63 predicted proteins | sample ArcticOcean_MG_C_6_FD_89690 | JGI IMG/M metagenome (GOLD analysis project Ga0115000, IMG submission 89690) | Marine microbial communities from western Arctic Ocean - ArcticOcean_MG_CB8_128 | ecosystem: Environmental > Aquatic > Marine > Oceanic | place: Arctic Ocean: Canada Basin | collected... | reverse complement strand
TTTTGCTTGCATAAAATCACCGGGTTTTGAAAGATATTCAACAACTTCCGGCAATTTTACAACACTCAAAACCCATCTTCACCCTTTATATATGGGCTCTATCGAATTTTTCAGGGACGACTAGGTAGCGCATCATAAACATCCATTATTTTGTAGATTCGAGCATAACGATGGATCTGCTCTTCTTCAATGCCACTGGGGTAAACCCCACCCTTAAATTTTTCATGGTGCTCTGCGGCCATCCGCACTACATTATGTATGTATAGTATTTCATCCCTGTGAGGATTTCTCCACCTGCAACGGCATAAAATTTCATTTACTCGAATTCTTCGTCAGTCAATTTTTGACTTGCCCACATCGTGCAACATCCCCCCGAGGAAAATTTGGCCCGTGTCATTCTTACTCATTTTACTTTTCACGCCAAATGTCATGCAATAAAGCCCGACATTGACGCTATGGGTATAGATGTATCTTTACTGATGATGGCAGCGATACCATGAAACCCTGATTCAGCCGTGGTCATACAGTCTTCCATGATATCCATCACCTCTTCCGAGGCTTCCAAAATTTTATCGGAGGTCTTATTTTCAAAAAACTCTTTCATAACACCTTTGGATACTTCGTAAATTTTTTATTTTTTTTCTTTGAGGGAGATATCAGGATTAGAAATCCATCGCCTTTAACGACCTGGTAGCATACTTGTAATACTTAAAAAGGTTGTCTTCGTGAATGTAAAAATCCTGATCGGTTCCGTCTTCGAGCAGTCTTCTTACCTTATCTTGGTGCTTGGGATCGGTGCTGGCAAATTTGACATATTTAACGGTGCCAAAAGTCTCCGTCTTGTAAAAAATATCGAAAGATTCGTCACCGTCTTTGTCAAGAAAACCAAGATCGATTTTTCTAAAATTTTCCTCCCCCGATTCCGCGCCCACCATAACCTCATATATTACAATTAGAAAAAATCCTCTCATCTAAGCTTCAAAACCTAAGGCACCTGCTAGTTGCGCTTTGGGGGACAGTTGAGCATCTCATCCTAATAGAATAAAAGTAATTCTAATCCTATTATTAATCAATTGAAAATATGTTTTTTAGATCTATGTAAATCTAATTTTAATTACAGGATTTATGGAGATGGATACGCCTCATTAACCCTGAAAACCAGGTGGATGATGGATCGTGTGCAGCCCAATAAATCCGGCATCGACAAACTTTCTCCCGGCTCGTGCATTTTTGCATCCGGATCATAAGCGCCCAGACACAGAGGTTGCACGTCTCCCAAAGCCTCCATTAATTTTTCAACAAAAGGTATGCTGCCTCCGCACCCATATAAACAGGACTTTTGACCGAATCCTTTTTCAAGCGATTCAAGGATCAAAGGAAAAACAGGATGTGAAATACCGGTCATCCAAGGTGAAGCCCCTTTATCCTCTTTAATCTTCAAACTAAAACCCGGAGAAATATTTTGCGAAAGAAATTTTTTGAGTTTTTTGATAGCAGAACGGTTTTTATTTCCCGGGGCCAGACGAATTTCGACAAATGTTTTTGCGGATGGGTCGTCATAGGAGCGGGGTTCTAATCCTTGATCTACAAAAAGTGATTGGGTTTTCATCAAATTACCGGTAACAAACTTTTGCAAGTCGGGATTTAGAATTCCATCGACAGAAATCAAATGATCGATCATTCGCGCTAATTGAATTTCTGCAATTGGAACGGGCCCTCCATTGACGCCTGAATGCGGGTCCTTTGATGCCGACTGCAAGACCAGATCAAGGGTAGCCGGTGAACCGCTAACAACATCCACTTTTAAATTTAAGTTGAATGGATTTTTTTCACTAACAATAAGCTCCACCTGCTTAGCGAGATTGATTGGATCATCGATCCCCGTAAAGTTCAAACGCGCACCAGCAGTTCCCAAAATAACGCTCCCTGATATGCGATGACCAGGACGAGCGTTTGCAAAAGAGGTGCGTAACTGTGCAACCAGTATAGAGGCTACATTTTCAGGTACCGTAAGACGCGTTTCCGATAATACTCCGGCGGTTCCCCTGAGTGCCGTCACGGATGTGGGAACGAAGGAGTATCCTTTTCTCTCATCCTCAGTAACGGGTTGATCGGAACTGGAAATTTCCTGGATGGCCAGCGAATGATCATCCTGAATCAGCGTAGATAGAAGTTTGTACAATGCCGTTTGCTCATCAATGGAAACATTCACAGATTCCTTCTCAACAGTGACTTCCATTTGGATAACTCCTCGCAAGGAAGTTGTCAGACCCGGTACACCTTGGGCAGGGTTGACCACATCAGTAATAACAACGCAATCAATATTAGAGAAAAATGATTTATTTTCATTAATCTGGTCGATCAAACTATGAGAACCACTCTCCTCCTCGGTTTCAAAAATTACTTTTATATTACAAGGGAGTTCAGAAGGTTCTACTGTTTGTATGAGCGCATCGATGGCCATTCCAATTGAAACAACACCACTCAAGTCATCCGCCGCACCTCTTCCGTATGCACGAGACTTGTCTTCGTTCCACCTCAACTCCGTTGGTGGAGTGCCGCCCCATTTCTCAAATTTTTCGTCATCCATATAAGGTTGCTTGTCCAGATGCGCATAAAAAAGAAGTGTCGGTTTCTCTTCCGCCACATGGATCTCTGCCATTAGAATAGGAAACGGATATTTATCGCCAGAATTGTTTATCGATACCTTGGGCAACCCTATCCGGGTCAGATAACTTTTTGCGCATTCAAGAATTTCTTTCATATCGGTGGGAACGACTCTGTCGCCTTTGAATTCGTTCACGCCAAAACTTCGACTGTCAATTCCGACCAAATCTTCCAACACTTTTAAGTGCTTGAGCACGAGGTCAGTATCCATATTAATTTTTTCACAAGCTATAGCGCTTAATTCTTCTGGTTTCATGTCTTGGAAAATCATAGGTTGATGGGTTTTAAAGGAATACTAACATAATGGGGGATTTAAAACGCTCCCTTTACTTCAATAAATTCTTGGTATAAAATTTGATTACTAGATTTTATTTCAATTACTATTCTCCCCATACTTTCATGTTACAAAAGCTCCAAAACCTGTTCGCTCTTTATAAAATAATCAAAGCCCGTGGGAACATGAAACTTATTCGCCATTCGCGCAAACAATTGACCGGATTTATTTTTTGCAAAAATGATTTAAACCGAAAACCCTTTTTCCAGGCCATGCTCTACTGGTTTAACATGTTAAAAGGGCTGGATGTACTGGTCTGGCGGCTGGAAACTTTCGGATTTTTATATGGCCCCAACCTGAACGATGAAGAGAAAAAAAAATTAAATCAGTATCTTTAAGTTCTGCATTTTGAATCTCTTTTGCAATTAACATCTCGCCTTACGATTTAAACCGGATAAAAAATTGAGCGCAATACTAAACAACAAAACTTTCCAAATATATTTTCTCGTTTTTTTCTCTCTCCTTATCATGCTCGGGCGGCAACTGGATACGGGCATTACTAATTTTGATGATGCCTTTTATGCCCAGAAAGCGAAGGAAATTTATGAATCCGGCAACCTGTGGATAGTCACTTATGGTGGGACACCTTCTTTTGAGAACCCCCCCCTTCCTTTCTGGCTCATGGCTCTGGCATACGGCATTTTTGGAGTATCCAGTTTTTCTTCGGTTTTTTTCTCCGGATTATTTGGAACAGGAATTGTAGTTTTGACTTATCGATTAGCGGACTATCTATATAAAGATTCCTGGATTGCTTTCATCGCATCACTCATATTACTTTTCCCAGGCATATTTATCGACTCATCTCGAAGGGCTATGGTCGACATTCCTTTGGCATTTTTTGTTACGCTTGCTCTATTCGCATTTATCAAAGCAAAAACTCATAAGCCTTGGTATTTGCTTTTTGGTCTCGCGACCGCAGGAGGGATTTTGTCAAAAAGTGTTCTGGGAATCTTCCCCTTATCCATTGCATTTTTTCACTTGGTTTTTAGCCGCCAATGGAAGGAACTAGTTAATCCTCTATTAGTGACAGGAGTGTTACTTTCTTTAGGCTTGGGATTCAGTTGGCACTTGATCAATTGGATAGAGTTCGGTCAGAGCTTCATCAATTCTCATTTTGGAGTTTTAATTTTCAACAGGGGCTTTGGCGAAAATGCACATCCATATAATTTCCTAGGATATGCTGAAGATTTCTTAAGAAATTATTGGCCTTGGCTTCCTTTTGCTCTTATAGGACTGTATAAATTCGGGAAACGTGGATTCATCGAAAAAGACGAAAATTCGCTTTTTCTTTTTTTATGGCCCATTTTGGTATTTGTAGTCATGAGTACAAGTAAAAACCATACCATCCGCTATGTCTTAATGATTTTCCCTGCACTGGCAATCATTGTCTCAAAAACATTTTCTGACTGGCTTGATTCTCGCAGAAAAGACCAAGTGATCATTGGCTTGGCAGGAATTGTTTGCCTGACAGCATTGTTTGTAAATGCCACTCCTTTCCAAGCCAAAGTAACTTTAGGGGAAAGCAGCAAAGAAGTTCGACAGTTGGCCTCGATAATCAAACTCAATATTCAAGAAAACATAAAACTCGGAAACTTCAGACTTTCTTTCTGGAACCCGAAACATACCATGTTGTTTTACTCAGACAGAGGCTTAGAGAGCCCCATCAAAAATACGGAAGAATTACTAAAACAACTACAGGACAATCCTAAAAAAATGTGGCTATCTAATTCAGCTCAATTTAATTCTTTAAAATCTCAGATACCAGATACTTTCTATTTGATCCAGGCTAACTCGAAGTATGCTTTTTTCACCTCATCTCAAAATAGGGATTCCGTCAAGTACGACTTTTCTGACATGAAAATACCTAACGTTAAATAGCCTGCTATTTATTGCTCATAAAATAAATATTCTCTGTAGAACTTAAAACCTTTCCTAGTTTTTCCACATCAAGCAGATCTTTGATTTCTCTTGATTTAATTCTTGTTTTGCTACCAATTTGATCTTTTTTTATAATTTTCATATCTCTTTTCGAGAAATCTTTTTCCCAATCCGATTCTTTAATAACCAGATATATTTTCTGTTTTGTCGTTAAAAATTCCTCCACCTCCTCGGGGGAGTTCAACTTGACTACCATTCTGCCCGTTAAAATCCCCAAGCGCGCCCTATGACTTCCCAGCTTATAAATCGCAATGGGACCCTTAAATTTTCCCTGATTAATGTGACTGGCAAACTTCTTCATGGGATAGCGGCTAACATGAGGCAAAACATCCCCACTCAAGGAAGCCATAGTCAAGGTCAATACAAGAGCAATAGGGAATACCAGAGGAAGATCTGACCGACTACAAAAAGCCAGAGCTAAAGCTCCTGAAAATAACAATACCGGAAGGATAAATAACTCTGCTGGAATTGAATCAAAAATAAAAACTCCAATTCCCGTCAAAAGCGAAGAAACCAGAAGAATTATGAACGTAATAACAGTAGAAACTTTAAAACCAAACTCACTTGATTCTGCCGAGTTCTTTTCTATGCCCGCAAACAATCTCCCTGTTAAAATTGCAACAGCCGCGCAACTTGGGAGCATATAGCGGCTATGCTCTACTCTAAGCAGAGTAAATAAAATTAAGCATACAAAAATCCAGATATAACAAAATAAAACAGGCTCATTGTCTTCTTTAAAAAGCAGTTTTATATGTCTGTTAATATTCCCCAAAAAATCTTTTAATCGTTCTCCAAGTTTAATTCCCTTCTTACTAAAAAACCCCAAAAAACCAAATTGTTTTAAGGCCGCAAAAAGAAAAAAAAGCGACCACGGAAGCTGATAACGAAATAAAACACCGATATAATAAAAACTGAACGGAGTATCGTGAACCAATCGGTTCTTTATCTCGTTACCTACAATATGGTTTTTAAATTCTTCTCCATGCACCCCAAGCATGGCCGCAAACCAAGGCACTATTATGATTAACAAAATGATAAGCCCTTTGCCAACACGCAAATCCACAAACCAGCTTTTCCTTTTGGTGGCTATTAAAAACCCCAAAGCAGTCAATCCAGGAATAAGAATTGCTGGCGGCCCTTTCACCATGAACCCCAGCCCTAATGATAAGTAAAAAAGATATGCATAAATATTTTTCTGGAAATTTGTTTGAAATAAAAGCACAAAAAAATACAGCGCAATAAGAACAAAAAAACTCAGCGCCATATCTGTAGTAGACCACCTTGAAATCTGAAAATGCAGATAAATGGAGGGCAGTATAAATGCGCTGAACAAGCCCACCCGACTGCCAAAGAAACGGCACCCCAGTAAAAAAACCAGGCCAATACTCAAAACGCCAAACAACACAGAAGGTAAACGCGCTGACGCTAAACTAATACCAAAAATTTCATAAGATGAAACAACCATCCAGTAATATAAAATGGGTTTTGCAAAACGCTTTTTCTCATGGTAGACAGGGGTAATATAATCCCCCGACTCAAGCATGCTCAGGGATGATTCAACATAAAAATTTTCGTCCGCATGATAAGGTGGGACTTCGCCAAGCTTATAGGACAACACTAAAAAGCAAAAAATCATCCACAGACAGACAATAAGCTTCTCCGTGGGCTTGGAAGATGAGGGAAGTGGAAGGCTTGGCATAGGCAGGAGCGAACTAAAAAAATATACGAACTTTTACTCAATAAAAAAACTCAATAAATCTAATTAATATTATACACTTAATCTGATTTTTACTTTTATTTTTTAGATTCGGACCACCCCAACTTTTAAACACTTAGATTTTATTTCGCTGGAGCCATTCATTGCCTGAAACAGACCCGAAAAAACTATCCCCAAATAAATTATTCAGGCCAGCTGAATCCCGAATCAGCTCGAATCATTTTTTTTTACTGGCCATCATTATATGGATTTTTGGCGGTAATTTGATATGGATGCTCCTCGACATCCGTCCCCCATCTTACGATCAAGGACTTCACCTCTTCAGGACATTTAATTATTGGGAGGCTATGAGCTCCGGCTCAGTGGACTGGTGGCAGGATATGTTAAATGTAGAGCCCTTTTATCCGCCCTTTTATCATTTATCATTAATTCCTCTATCTTTGATTTTCGGTTTCACCTTGGATACCGGAGTCATTGGAAATTCTTTTTATATGGTAATTATGGCATTGTCCATTTATGGGATTGGTAAGATTTTATATACGAGAAATGCTGGATTAATAGCGGCGTTTCTAGTCTCCTGCTATCCGTTAATTGTCAGCATGTCACGAGAATATATTATCAGCGTCATGCTGACGGCTATGACAACCCTCGCCTATTATCTTTTTTTAAAATCAGAAAATTTCGAAAACAAAAAATATTCCATACTGTTCAGCTTCATTTTCGCCGTAGGGCTGATGGTCAAGTGGACGTTTTTTATATATACCCTGCCTGCAGTCCTGGCAGGATTGTGGGGTGAAAAAATTGGATTAAAGGATCGAATCATCCAAGCCACTTATTACATGGGAATGATTGCTGCTTTATTAATTGTTCCGTTTTTTATCTTCATTATTGGTGAGCAACGGTGGATTCCTCTGATCCTGGAATTTCTTTTAATCTTGGCCCTGGTCAAAAGTTTTCCCAAAGCATACCTTTCCACACAGAAGGCCATAAATCTGATCTCGCTTTCATGCATATCAGTTTTGATTTGCTTTCCCTGGTACGCTCACAACCTTATTAATATTTTAATAGGGATGTCCAAATTTGCTTTCCCAGGTTTTGATCCTGAAGGTTCCGGCGTGACTTGGAATATACCTAGCTGGGCTTACTATATTGAGATAATTTCCCAACAAATGGGATATCCTTTAATGATTATATTTGCCAGCACTTTTTTTTATTATATTTTCAAAAAAGACCGGGTTAATTGGACGGTACTTTGCTGGGCCCTATTTCCTATCGTTGTCTTTACCTTTGTCGATAACAAAGGTGCGAGGTATACCATGCCTACGCTACCCTTAATGGCATTGATCACGGCAGTAGTCCTGACTCAAATAAAAAATAGCTATCTGCGAAAAACTCTTTATTTAATTACTGGCTCCACAGCACTTATAACAATTTTATACACTGGCTTTGTACCCAATCAACCAGCTTTCCTTCCCTATTTGGGAAAAGGTAATTTACCAGTCACCCAATCCTGGCCAATCAACACAATACTTGATGACATTATTGAGGAAGCAAAGCCTGGAAAAGGAGAGCGTCTTGTCGTTCGAACCTTGGCAAATTATGCTTTCTTTCAAAGAGGAGCATTCAGGGACTTTGCGGCTTTTAGAGATTTACCCATTGTAATGAAGGGTGTAAAAAGAAATGTTGGGGAAATGACGGATTTTTTTATCACCCGAGATGGAGATTTTAGCAGGCAATCTTCAAACGCCATCAACGCAAGGAACCTTCTTATAAAAGATCCCGCGCTGACCAATACTTTCAAACTATTCCGTAGCTACCCTCTTCCAGATGGGAACAAGGGTTTGATATACAAATTCGACATGGAGCCGGCAAAAGATCTTCCAAGCGTTACGGATTTAGAATTTATAGAGAACCGTCTCATGGAAGCATTTGCCAACTATCCCATTTATGGGATTAAAAATGGTTCCAATATGACAGTCACCATTTCTCCCACAGATAATCCACAAGACATATTTTATGGGCGGTATAAATCAATTCATATTAAATCTGACTCGGCTGTCAGCAATAAAGTAAAAATTGAAGACTTTGAGTTATTATTCGAGAATGTCCAAATCAATATTTACGACCTACTATTGAATGGACGATTCATACTCTTTGACCTTGATAGACTCACTCCCCGTGGAACCATCCATTTTGACGATCTTGAAAAATCAGCAGCGCTGGGTATGAAAGGAAAAGGCTCGATAAAAGTTAATGGGGGGGGGGATTCCATTACTATTCATGCTAGGTACTCTCTTCCGCAAGGGCAGATTGTAGAGGGTGAGACAAAGGTCAATATATTATTTTTACCGGGTGAAAAAATTCAACCTTCATTTGAATATCTCAAGTTAGGCCCTCTTGACATTCCTACACTTTTTATCCGCCGGATAACAAATGCAAAAATGATTCTCACTCCAACTCCTGGCTGGCCGTTGGCAACAAATATACAGTCTTTAAAAATTTATCCCAGAAAAATTGAAATCAATCCGGATATTTAAAAAATTGTGAAAATTTATATACTGTGCTTTGACCTTTCGAATAATTCTCTGGGCCGAGCAGGGCTATTGGCAATGGCACTTTCTCCTCAACACGAGGTGACAGTGATTGGTCCTGCAAAATCGGGCAATATCTGGTTTCCGATGCAAGATATGGGTATCTCCATTCGTTCCTATCCTTGGAAACGCTACCCTTTCTTCATTTCAACAATTCGAAAAATGGTTAAAGATATTGATGCTGATATATTGATAGCCTGCAAACTTAGACCTACGAGTTTCGGAATTGCTTTGATAAAAAAATGGGCTTCTGGAATTCCCGTAATCGTGGATATTGATGACTGGGAACTGGGCTTCTTATATCACTCAGGGTTCTGGGGTAAGGTCGGGCGCTTTTTAAACTTTTCCAATCCAAATGGATTGCCTTACACCTGGCTCATGGAACGTCTTACAGGGTTTGCGGATTCAACTATTGTTAGCAATCGTTTCCTTCAAAATAAATTTTCTGGTCCTCTGGTTTATCATTGCCGCGACACTTCAATTCTCGATCCGGACAAGTTTGATTCAGATAGCATTAAAACCAAACTAGGACTGAAAGGAAAACGCGTTGTCATGTTTCTGGGTACACCAAGAGCCCATAAAGGGGTGGAAGAATTGTTCATGGCGATAGAGAAAATTAAAGATCCAAGTATAAGGCTGGTATTAATTGGGACCGATCCTTCCGTTCAATCCCATATAGACAACATGAAATCAAATCAAGACAGGGTGGTTATTTTTCCTAAAATACCCTTTAAAGATTTGCCCGAACATCTTTCTGCGGCCGATATTCTGGTCATCCCGCAGAGAGACACTACAGATACACAAGGGCAGATACCGGCAAAATTATTCGATGCGATGGCCATGGCCAAACCTATCATCACGACCCCCCTTTCAGATATCGAGGAAGTTCTGGGTGGACATGGCTATCTCATTGACCCAAGTAACCCCGATCAACTTGCAAAAACTATCGAATATATTTTTGCAAACCCAGAAGAAGCTCGATTAAAAGGTCAAAACGCAAGAAAACGTTGTCAGGCACTTTATGACATTAAAGTGTTAACAAAAGAACTTAATCTGCAAATAGAAAAATTAACAACAGCACACTCTTGACTCAGGAACTCGAATTTGGAATTTGACATTAAAGACCGCATTAAACCCGACGCAAAAATACTTTTGATTAAGCTTAGATCCATTGGTGATGTGGTTTATAACACAGCGGTTTATAGCCCTATTAAAAAGCATCTTCCAAATAGCCGGCTCACTGTGTTGGTAGAACCGGCATCCTATGGAATTGTAAAAAACCATCCCGATGTAGATGAAGTTCTCTGCTTTAGAAAAGGTTCTTTTTTTGAGGAGGTTAAATTCTATTTAAAATTAATCTTGAATCGTTACGATGTGGCAATTGACATGCATGAGGGAACCCGGGGTGCGGTCATGTGTTTCCTCTCTTTCGCGCGCTTCAAAATTGGAGGCAAATTTGCTAGACGTTCGTTTTTATACAATACGAAGATAAATTTCTCTGATTTAAAACCAGCTATCCCTCTGGACTATCAAGTTGCTTTGATCAGTAAACTGGGAGTACCCTTTGAAAACCCTCAGCCAATAATTCATGTGAGCGATGTATGGCGCAAAAGTGCGCATGATTTACTAATTTCTAAAAAAGTTGATCCAGAAAAACCGTATTGTATTATCCATCCAGGAGCCCGAAAATACGACCAATGGCAATTTGAGAAGTTTTCCGAAATTGCGGAATACTTTTTTACCCACTTTAATTTAGGTATTATTTTGACCTGCGGTCCGGGAGAATTTGACCAAGTGGAAAAATTGACCCAATGCTTGTCTAAAAAAGTTCCTTACACTTTTATATCCACAGAACTTTCTGTACTTCTTGGAATCACCGCTTCCGCAAAATTCGTAGTGTGCCATAATGGGGGGTATATGCACGCTGCGTCAGCCATCGGGACACCGGTTGCGGCATTATTTGGATTAACAGATTATAGAATCTGGAAGCCTCTCGGAGAAAAAAGTGTTGTATTGCATAAGAAGATAGATTGCTGGCCCTGCACCTCTAAAACTATGAAACAGGTTTGCTGGGATGGCAAGCCCGAGTGCAAAGAATTGATTTCTACCGAAGATGTAATTATCAGCATAAAAAAACTTTGCCCCGAATTTTTGGGTAAATAATGGAGTATTGATTGTGGAAGAAAGAGATGGCACCCCCCCTTCAAAGCCTGAAGTGGAACCCGAAAAACCTGATCGAGACATACGAATTCTTGCCGATTTTTATTCAAAACACCATCTCAGTGGAAATCGAAGAAATCAATCGGTATCAGAAGAGAAACGTTCTCAGTTATTCAAAAAGTGGATGGGGGAAAATAAAAAGGTTCTGGATATGGGTTGTCGTGACGGCATATTGACCCGCCATTTCATAGACCAAAATGAAGTAACAGGTTTAGATATTGACAAACAAGCTTTAGAAGCATGCCGAGAAAAATTAAACATCGAAACAAAATGGGCCGACTTCAGCCTGCAAATTCCAATACCCACATCATCGTTTGATGTCGTTGTAGCGGGAGAAGTTATAGAACACCTGCCCTATCCGGAAATTACTATTGCCGAAATATATCGCATTTTAAAGCCTGAAGGACTATTCATTGGTTCCGTTCCCAACTCCTATCATATTAAAAATAGGTTGCGGGTATTAAAAGGGCGGTTAATCGATTACGATCAAACTCATTTACGCGCCTATAATGTGATGTTGCTAAGGCAATATCTTGAAAAAGAATTTGTTATAGAAGAGCTGACAAGTTGCCGTGGAAAATCTGCTTTTCTTTCCGTCGCATGGTTTGGAAGAGATCTGGTTTGGAAATGCCGCAAAAAATAATTTCTAAGAATCAAATACAGCAACAAGCTCTTACCATTTTAGTTATTGCTCCACGAATAACACACCCAGCATCGACAAAAATGGCGGAGTTATGCTAAATTAGTCACCAGCTACTATCAACAACTTTTACAATATAATTAAGGTTTCTTATTGAAATCTCTTCATATTCTTCACTCCGAATCGGCTACAGGTTGGGGCGGACAGGAAATCAGAGTATTCCAAGAAAGCAGTTTATTGTTGGAACGAGGCCATCGGGTTTCCATAGTCTGCCAACCCGAAAGCTTTATGCGGAATAGATGCCAGTCCATTACCTCCTCCAATTTCAATTGTTACCCCCTGCCCATGAAAAGTCCGGCGAACCCATTTTCATTTGTTCGTCTGTTGCGAATACTGAAGCAAGCAAGCCCCGATGTCATACATACCCATAGCTCGATAGATAGCTGGCTTGCCGGATCTGTGGCTAAATTTGCAGGCATCCCTGTTGTTCGCAGTCGCCATATTTCAATTCCCATAAAAAGTATATTTCCAAATAACTGGTTGTATTCCCGAATTCCAAAAAAAATAATTACCAGCGGTGAAGCCATCTCCAATGTTGTCACTGGTGTTTCAGGTGTTTTACCTGAAAATGTTAAATCTATATCAGCGGGAGTCGATTTTCGACGCTTCAATTTTAAAATAGACGGAGGAGCAATCAGAGCAGAGTTGGGAATTAAACCCGACCAACCTCTAATCGGAAAAATCGGGGTGATCCGTGGATGGAAAGGTTATGACTATTTATTAGAGGCCGCCCCTATTGTTCTGAAAAAACACCCCGATGCCCGGTTTATTTTTGTAGGGAGAGGCCCCGGCTTTGAACAAACCCAGTCCATCGCCAACTCTCTTGGACTAGAAAAAGCGGTCACACTTTTGGGGCATCGCGAGGACATCCCAGAAATTATGGCAGGACTGGACATTCAGGTTTTGGCCTCCTTTGCCGGAGAAGGTACCCCGCAAGTTATCCCTCAAGCATTTGCAATGAAAACGCCTGTAGTTGCTACTCGCGTTGGCTCTGTCCCGGAAATGCTGGGGCAAGGTGAAAGAGGCGTTTTAGTAGAACTTAAAAATTCGGTCGATCTTGCAAATGGAATTATAAAACTAATTGAGAATCCGGATATTGGAAAAGAATTTTCCGAAAAAGGTTATGAGTTTTGCAAAAGCGAGCTGGGCATTGATCGAATGATGGATGAAACGATAGCCACCTATGAGGAAGCAATTAAAAATTAGCCTCTTTAAATATTTTCACAAATAGTCCATATGAAAATTGCCATTATTCGTCAAAAGTTTGTTCTTTATGGTGGTGCAGAGCAATTCGCAGATGGTTTCATTCACCAACTTGCAGAATCTGGACATGAGGTTCATATTTTTGCTAATCGCTGGACTCCCTCCCATCACGAGAATATTCACCACCATTTTGTAGCAACCCTTCATTTTAACGCCTTTGTTAGAACCCTGTCCTTTGCAAGATCAGTTGCCCAAAAAATCCGAGAGCAACACTTTGACATCATTCAGAGTCATGAAAAAACCTGGGCACAGAATGTCTACCGAGCAGGCGACGGATGCCACATAAAATGGCTGAGCCAAAGAAGTAAAAATTTGTCCCCACTTCAAAACTTGTTTCTCTATCTAAATCCTTTTCACCAGTTGATTCTCAAACTGGAAAAAAATATTTTCGAGTCTGGTCAATGTAAAAAAATCATTGCCATTTCTCAAATGGTAAAAAACGATATTCTGGAAAATTACAAATGCCCCCCTGAAAATATTGTTGTCGTATATAACGGAGTCGATCTTAAGCGTTTTCATCCAGACAATAAAAAAACCTATCGCAAATTAATAAGAAAAAAATTGGGAATCCCGGAAAGCGCTACTTTGATTTTATTTGTGGGGTCTGGGTTTGAACGAAAAGGCTTACAGTTTTTACTTCAGTCTACCGCTTTTTTACAGAACGATAACTGGCGATTGCTTTTGATGGGAAAAGGAAAATTTGAGAAATTTATGCGTTATGCCCCCGCCAACAAGCACTCTCAAATTATTGCAAAAGAACCTGACCCTGAAATAGAAAAATATTATGCAGCCGCTGATATTTTCATACTTCCTTCCATTTACGAACCTTTTGGTAACGCAAACCTAGAGGCTTTGGCAACGGGTCTTCCAGTTATTACCACGCAATATTGTGGTGCCGCAGATATCATCAACAACAAAAATGGTATGGTTATTGATGACCCTTTCAATCCTGAACAAATTGCTGAAAAAATCCGTTACCTCTTCGCTCCCTCAATTCGAGAAACGATGGGAGAGAATGCAAGAGAACTTGCAGAACAGTTTCCCTTGGAAAGAAATAGCCGGGAAATGCTGGAAATTTACGAAAGTCTAATTTCAAAATGATTCACGCCAAACCGCAACTCTGTTAAAAGTCAATGTTCCAGCAAAAAACAGCATCTTTCTAATTCCGGATATCCTTGAATTCCAAACCCAGTTTCTTTTTCACCCGCCCCTGGATCTTTGGTTTTCTGGATGCAGTCAAAGTTCTCATTTCTTATTTCACCTGAAATAACTGCCCATGCAACCTACTTAACTCCTACTCTGAAGTTATCTTTTTTGCCTGTGTTCACTGATATCCAAAATGTTCACATCATAAAACATGGCTAGCACCTCCTTACAGAATGTAATGACTGTAACCTTTGATAAAACAATGATTTTTCCGAAACTCACATGCAGGGAAGTAAAACCAGTAAATCCAATCTAAATAATAGGTTATCTTGAAAGAGCTTGAAAAAGGGCAGGTTGGAAAACTAAAATATAGAGCACATTATTAGAACAGCTTGCAGTTTTATATACAACGGAGCAAAGTAGAAAGAATTGATGCACCGGCTATTTTCTGAATCATCAGAAGGCAGCCGGTTGCATCAAGATAAGTGAAAAGCTAGCCTTCGATTCAGCTTTTGGAATGGGTTCCATCACACATGGGGGATTTCCCCGTTTTACCACAGTCACACAGTGCAAGTCGTCTTGCTTCATCTACTATGAATTCCTTTGGGGATTTTCCTGTTGCCTTAGCGCTGTGAGATCCATCGCAATAAGGTTTCTTGGCTGACTCACCACAAGTACAGTAATTTTTTATTCCTGGAGATTCATCCACAAACATCGGACTATTTTCATATGCCATGAGCGTTTCCTTCGTTAAAGATTGGTAAGAGTGTAACGGTACAGATTAATTTTTGCTTGTCAATAATTTTAAAATTAGCAATAGTTTCTAATCAATTCTTTCAAATAGAACTGAAAAATTATATGAAAATTCTAGTCACTTGCGCAACGGGTTTTGTAGGAAAAACGCTACTTCCTTTGCTAGCCGAAAAAGGCCACAAAATAATCGTCTTAACCCGCGATATTAAATCAGCCCAGGTACGGCTTCCTGTTGCCTGTAAAATAATAGAATGGAGCTCTAAAAAAACCTTAACTCACATAAAAGATGACATTGATACGGTAATAAATCTTTGTGGAGAAAACGTTGCCAGTGGACGTTGGACCTCAAAAAGAAAACAAGCAATCTATAATTCAAGAATTATAGCAACTCGTAATCTCATTGACTATTTTCGAAATAATTCCAATCCTATAAAAACCTGGATTTCCGCCTCTGCAATCGGAATTTATGAAAATGCTCATGTTGCAGATGAATCAGCACCTACCGGACATGGGTTTCTTGCCAAAGTTTGTCGAGACTGGGAAGAAGAAACCTTTAAGGCTAAAGAATTAAATATACGTACCGTCGCTTTCCGAATAGGAATAGTATTGGGTTTTGATGGTGGGGCTATGGAAAAAATGCTGCCCCTATTCAAACTTGGTTTAGGAGGAAAAATCAGCAATGGCAACCAATGGATGAGCTGGATTCATGTTCGCGACCTCGCAGGGTTGATAGTTGAAGCAATCGATAATCCTTCTTACGAAGGCCCTGTTAATGCCCTGAGCCCCAATCCGGTGACCAACTGTGAATTCACATCCACATTGTCTAGGATACTAAAACGACCTTCTATTTTCCCCGTCCCCGGTTGGGTATTGAAATTATTACTGGGGGAAATGTCTCAGTTACTAATAAATAGCCAAAAAATTAATTCAGATCTTGTTAAAAGTTTGGGCTATAAATTTATCTACCCAAAATTAAAAAATGCATTAAAGATCATCTGCGACCAAGCCGGGCATACTCTGGCGGTTGAACAATGGGTTCCACAACCTCTAGATAAGACATTTTCTTTTTTCACAGATCCACAGAATCTAGAAGCCCTGACTCCTGAATTCCTACAATTTAAAATTCTTAAAGTCACGTCATCCCCAATTCAAGAGGGAACGATACTCGATTACAGTTTAAAAATTAGAGGAATACCAATCCACTGGCAATCCAAAATAACAGAATGCATCTTTGGGGTTCGTTTTTCCGATATGCAAACGCGCGGGCCCTATCTTTTCTGGCATCATACTCATGAGTTTTTTGAAAAAAATGGCGGGACTCTTATTCGAGATAAGGTGCTCTACAAGCTACCTGGTTGGACTCCAGGCGATGTAATAGCTCACTGGCTTGTCAGGAAAGACTTGGAAAAAATATTTCTTTATAGGCGGGAAGTCATAGCAGAGTTACTCTACCCTAAAACAGAAACTTAAATTAAACCACGAATGCAAATCCAATAAAGCTTCAGTATTGGATTCAAAAAATAATCCACCAGCGGGTTTTTTAATTCAGTGACCGCAATAATATCCTGATGTAACCTGACAATTTCTTTATCTGTCACTTTTCGGGTGAATTGAATTTGTCTTCTTTTTCTACTTATTTTTATGGATTGTGCGGCGATCTCCCAATAGCTCTTTAGCTTCAGAAAAAACCATCCATGGAATAGAGCATGTACGATTTGTGACATTTCAACCAGGACGATTGCGGGCGCAATCAAACATAAAGTTTTGCACTCAAAGTTTTTCAATAAAATATGTAATCTATTTTTTTCAGATCGATAAAACTTAAGCACGCCTTTATTAAAATTATAATGGTGGTAACAAACAGAATCCGGCACCACCATCAATTTCCATCCCATCATCCTGATTCTCCATGAAAGATCATGGTCTTCGTGATATAAAAATAAATCATCGTCAAATCCTCCAACTTTCTCATAGACCTCTCTTGGGAGCATGAATATTCCTCCGCACGCTGACTCTGTCAAGGGTAGGTCAGGTTGATCAAACTGATTAATTAAATTGGGGCAGGCAATGCCCGTATAATTTATCAGCACTCCATACGAATTTATTCTTGCCGGTTCTTTTGGAACATTTTTTTCTGACAAGGAATAATATAAAATTTTTGGGATTGCGGCCCCCACGGTTGGATCAGAATCTAACAGTTTTGCAAGCTGGCGGAGGCAATCCGGCTGTAACGCCAAATCATTATTCAAAAAAATAAAACAATCTCCCTCAGCTTTCTCAAACCCTTTGTTCACTGCTGGCCCGAACCCCAGATTCGCTTCGTTCTCAACTAATTTGACAGAAGGGAACTCTTTTTTGACTAAAGCCTGCGATCCATCTTCGGATCCATTATCGACCACCAGAATTTCGACATCTTCGTAATCCTGATTCAATAAAGATCTAAGACATCCAGAGAGCACTTCTTTTCCATTCCAGTTAACAACAATAGCCGAAATTTTTTTCATTTGCTGTTTATCTCAAGAATATTTTAGAAGAGGGGGGTTGATGCAGTACTTAAATTTATAAATTACTATCTGCTTTTTCTATCTGGTCTAGTAAAAATTTCGTAGAAAATTCGGCGAAATGCCGATGTCCGGTTTCATTAAAATGACCATCATTGGGAATAAAATTTTTCGACAAAAATTCATCATCAATTTTGATAAACAGATCAAAGGCATTAAAATGAGCAATATCCTCCGATTCCAAAAACGCATCAAACTGTTTTACTGGTAAAACAGGGAAATTACGGTACTGATGATGCCCACCAAAATGGATAACTGCCAGGTTTCCTCCATTTTTAAGGACTTCCTGTTTGAGCTTCACAAATAGTTTTCGCGTCAACTCCCAACCTTCCGAGTCAAAGAAAAATAAATCATCAAAAATAGATGCGGTATCTTTGAGATACTTTGGAGTATTTTTTTTATCCACCTCCGCATTGCCAGGTTTGGGTATTTTTTTATCAGGAGAAGGCACCTTCTTCATATAGTCAGGTAAAAACATTCTTTTAAAATAATGTTCCAGATGGTTATATTTGGTTCGGGTAAATTGGTACAAAGCACTATTGTTCCATAGCCACTTATTAAAGTTTTTACGTTTCGCCTGCAAAACTTTTAACCACCCTACTTTATACTCATCCAAAAGCGGGTTCATGTCTCCGCTTTTGAATTTATCAATATTATTTCCGACATCATTACACCAGCAAAAAGCTATCACTGTAACGTCCGGCTTATATTTTCGGGCTTTAATATGGAACATTTGCGACTGTTGCCAGGTACCTGTTCCTCCAACACCAAAGTTGATCACTTCAACTCCCGCCGGGATTTTACTGGATAAATTCTTTTCCCAAACTCCCGCAAATTTTTTATCCGGTACTGCTGCTTCTGCTGACGTGAATGAATCGCCCAACACAGCAATGCGAAATATTCCTGGAATACGCTTTACTGGATACGCTTTGCCCAGTAAGCCATCAGCGTTAACCTCAACATGCATCTTCACTTTGTTTTCTGTTAGAAAGCCCTTTGTTTCAGGACAATAGGATCGACCCATAATAGGATCGTAACAAAGAACGCGGTTAGGCTCAAATTCCCAAAAAGTTCTCACGCCCAATTCCATTAATCCAATAAACAGCAAAAGAGGTATCGCGGTAAAAATGTATATTTGTTTTTTAGAAAATTTTCGTGTCATTTTCGATCGTCAAGAGACTTTTCAAAACATTTGACCAGCTGCTCACAATTTGAATCCCAGGAAAACTGTTGTATTTTTTGGTATCCCTTTTCCGCCAATTGAAGCCTTAATGGCTCATCCGTTAAAATCCGAATTAGGTTTCTTGCAAGAGCTTCTGGATTCTTAATAGGCGAAACCAACGCCGTTTCCTCATTCAGCGCATAATCACGGCTGCCCCCTGTATCCGTAGTTACAAGTGCCGTGCCACACATCATCGCTTCCATAGCAGGCATCCCAAGACCTTCATACCAACTTGAACACAAAAAGGTACCGCAAGAGGAGTAAATTTTTCGGAGGGTCTCCCCTGTAGGTCGGAAATGATATTCGAATTCAAAACCTGCTTCCTCGTATAAAGGGGTTGGATTTTCTAGCTTTTCACCAAAAACCACGAGTTCAATCTTGCAGTTTTCTGCACGTACCTTTTTCACCGCCTCTATCGCATCTTTATAACCTTTCCAATCATAATCATGGTGAAGCATGCACACCCGCGAAACTGCATCTTCATTCTTATCCTCTTTATAAAAAGATTCTTGATTCACGGGAGTCACAAGAACCTCCGCCTCCTGCTGGTATTGCTCCTTAAGAATAACTTTCAGCCAGGTTGAAATCACCATTTTCTTGAAAGGCATATGATAAGTTGCTTGCGCCTTACCTTTTTCCCTAGTCCAAAGGCTCTCGTGATGCTGGACAAAATAAAACTTTCCCCCTTTGCTTTCAGGCAATAAAGCGGAAAAATTGGCAGTTTGCCAGGCAGTTGCCAGCAAAATATCAGAATCGGGAATCAAGCTTTCATGATTCACAGAAAGAAGTTCAATGGGGACTTTGTTATCTATCCAATCAATAGTTTCTGGAGCTAAAACCGTAACCTTTTTGTTAAATATCCTAGGCCAGTGATCAATTCGATACCATCTCGCGGGCTTGGCTACTACAAACAAGCGCACCGAATGGTCCATTTTTTTCAATCGATTAATATATTCAAACAAGGCACGGTTACCACCGCTTATTCTTTTATATTGGCTGAGGATAAAGGTAATTTTCATTCAATAGGTCTATCTGGTCGGGATTAACTTTGAAAAAAGCTGCTTTGAATTTTATTTGCACGAATGAAAGATCAAACTGTGAAATTTATTCCAATATCTTTTCATAATAAGTATCTGGGTCTTTCGGGTCAAATGTTTCACTTGAATACACCAACAACACCATATCACCTTCACCAATATTCTTGATGGCGTGAATGGCACCCGGTTCGATTTTAATAGTTTTCAAATCGTTGACCCCCATCATCACTTCACGAGTCTCACCGGTTTCCCGATCTTTTAACAATAACAGACCGGTACCCATCGGCACACAAAACCATTCCACCTTACGAGTATGATAATGGTTCCCTCGAACCTTTCCGGGGTAGGCAACGGAAACATGAAGCTGGCCAAACTCCTTACAACCTTCGGGTAATTCCCCTCCCAGAACTTCAATCAGCCAACCTCTTTCATCCGATTTTTTGTCAAGATCCTGGATTTCTATATTCTTCATTTTCTTTTTCCAATATATTTCAGGGATTTTTCTATACCCTGCAAAAGAGATGTCTTGGGTTTCCAGCCATACTTGCGTTTATATCTACTTGCATCACAACAATAAGATATTTTATCTTCGACCCCAGGCTTAAACTCCACCTTCACACTCTTCTCGAACCCTTTTATGGTATTTACAACTTTCACCAAAGAAGTCATCTGTCCCGAGCTTATATTATAAGTTTTTCCCGTCAAAGGTTTTCCACTAAACCCTGCCATCACAAAGGCTCGCACAACATCGTCGATATAAATAAAATCGCGGTTCTGTTTGCCCTGCCCGTTTATTTTCAAAGGCAGTTTTTTTTTCGCGCGTTGACATAAAGTCGCCACAACAGAATTGTACTCAGGACGGCATCCAGGTCCATACACATTTGCCAACCTTAAAATTGTGTACGGAAGACCTGATATACGAATCAAATCTTCTGCCGATTTTTTACTGACCCCATAAACGGACTCTGGCTGCAATGAACTTGTTTCTGAAATTTTTTCCACACGGTTTTTTAAGCGATAGACCTGAGCGGAAGAAGCAAATAAAATCCGCGCAGAAGGTTCTCCATATTTTCGAATTGCCTCGAGCAAACGCAAAGTTCCAGTAACGTTTCCTGTCAAGATCGCCTCATCTGTCCCTCGGTTCACCCCTCCCAGATGAAAAAACAATTCAACCCCAGGAACAAAAGATTTTAAGTCTTCCAATGAAGGAAGCGACTTGCCACGAGATAAGGCAATCACTTTGCCATGTTTCTTTAGCGCACCAGTAAGGTGTGAGCCAATAAACCCTGAAGCCCCTGTTACGCCAATACGCATTGATTATGATTTGACCAATAGGTCTCTTGGAGGGTTTATAAAATTTAAAAAATGAAAAAGGGCATTAAAAAACCTTACTAATCTTGCAAATCTTGCAAATCCGGGCCAGTATAAACCTTATTAATATGCAAAACCAGACAGAAGCCCGATTGAATTTTCGCGATCTCTCTGCTAGCCTCTAGAAAGAGAATAATCATAATTTAGAATTATTACGCCCTTCAACCTTGACGGTAATTTTACGGAAAACCTTGAGACCCTCATGCCCTATCGTCTGACTTTATTCCTACTCTCACTGATACTGGTTACCAGTTTGGCTCATGGCCAGACCAAAATTCCATACTCGCCAAAATTTCAAGAAGCCCTGCCTGGCTACAATTACCAATTCCCGCGCGATAATTATTCTCATGATGCCTTTCGCATAGAATGGTGGTATTACACCGGAAACCTGCAAAGTGAAAATGGACGACAATTCGGTTACCAGCTCACCTTTTTCCGGGTGGGACTTGAAGGAGATAGCCCTATAGAAAACGCTTCAAAATGGAAAGTGGATCAAATCTATTTTTCCCACATGACAGTTTCAGATATTCACAATAAAAAATTTCATTTCTTCGAACGTATCAATAGAAAAGGAATCAATAATGCCGGCGCCGAATCTGACCGCTTTAAAGTATGGAATTCTGATTGGAGTTTGACTGCTGATGGAAATACACAAAAAATAAAAGCTCAAGAGAACGAGACAGGAATTGAACTCAACCTAATACCCATAAAGAAGAGAGTTTTTCATGGGGAAAACGGTATTAGTATTAAAGGAAGCGACAAAGGAAATGCTTCGCATTATTTTTCCTTCACCCGAATTAAAACAGAAGGCTCCCTTTTCATTAAAGGAGAAGAGTTTAAGGTGACAGGAAACAGTTGGATGGACCGAGAGTTTTCCAGCAATCCTCTAAACCCTAAGCTTGTAGGGTGGGACTGGTTTTCGCTCAAGTTCGACAATCAAACCGAAATCATGCTCTACCAGTTGCGACAAAAAGATGGCGGGATCGATCCCCATTCCAGCGGCACGCTTATTTCTGCAGACGAAAGCTCTCGAAAGATTTCAAACTTTTCCATCTCCCCAAAAAGTTCTTGGACCAGCGAACACACCGGAGCCACCTACCCCGCAATTTGGGAAATCAACTTATCCGAATCCAATACTCATTTACGAGTCACGCCCGATTTTTCAGATCAGGAACTTTATAACCTGAGATCTATCTCAGGCTCCTATTGGGAAGGTAGTGTCTCAATAAAAGGAACTATGAATGGAAAACCAGTAACCGGAAAAGGCTATGTGGAGCTTGTAGGATATGGAAATGCACTCAAACAAGATTTGCCCGACTAGAAGTTAAGGCAGATTTAAACAATAGAAATCCCCTGCAAAATTAATCTCGCTCGGCACAAAAAATATTCTTTATGCCCCCTTTCGACTGCTAGCCAGAATGACAGGCTATTCAAAGATTTCCTTTTCACAGAGAATCTTGCATAAATATAAAAAGATCAACTTCATTCTTTTTTATCGAATAGGTGAGGTAATATATAATGATATTTAAATTACTAAATTTATTTTTTGAGGTCACAATGTCTGTAATGAAATTTTTTTCTGTATTAAGCATATTTATATATGGTCTTATTCTGGCTACTCATGCGAGTGCTTATGAGGGAAAATTGACTAAATTTGATGTGAAAATTGGATCAGGAGAAGAAGCAATTTCAGGTAAGATTGTGAATGTCCATTATACTGGTTGGCTGTTTGATAAATCTGCTCCAAAAGAGTGTCGTGAACTCCCACAATTCGTTAGCAAGGAACGCGTGCTTAGCTGCCTAGAGAATAAAGGAAAAAAGTTTGATAGTTCCCGTGATCGTCCGGGCAACTTCAAATTCAAACTCGGGGCAGGGCAGGTCATCAAAGGTTGGGATCAAGGCGTGCAAGGCATGAAAGTTGGAGGGCAACGGACATTAATCATTCCATCCTCTTTGGGTTATGGCACACGTGGTGCCGGCGGTGCAATTCCACCCAATGCCACTTTAGTTTTTGATGTCGAATTGATGGAAGTCCACTAGGCGCGAAACAAATTTAAAAAGAAGAAATTCCATACAAAACCTATCTCGCTCGACACAAAAAACCAATATTCCTTATGCGATGATTCAGCTTGGAGAATTTACCTTATGCCCTCTTTCGACCCAGACTATGTAAAAATACAGAGTCGTCAATATTATTAAGCGATGTTATATTTTTGCATTGTTATCGTAATAGAGGCGAGGACATAATGAAGCGTTTTGTTGAAGGTGCAAGTCGGCAGCAATGAACCCTGTTCCTCGACCAGTTTGAAGATTATATAGCAGAAGATAATCCTGTCAGAGTTATTGACGTATTTGTTGATGAGATAAACTCGCTCAAGATGGGGTTTAAAGTGATACCTGCCGAAGGCTCAAAATAACTTAATCTGGAATTAAAAATAAATGAGATAACTGTCACTTAAAAAATATCTGTACTTTACGTTTTCACACAGCCTGGGTCGATAAGCGAACACCTAAATTATATTTATTACTCACCCATAATAGTAAACCTATTAACATATTATTAAGATTATCCCCCTTAATCTATGCTTGGACAACGATCCTTGAATCACGCTAGCGGGAGTGGCTCGCAAGTTTTTCTTCGATGAAATTTTTCATTCTTTCTGTGTAAACAGAAACATCAAACTGCTGAGCGTGTGCGCGAATCGCAACTGCATCAAACTGAGATTCGATCGATTCGAAATGTTGAATGGCTTTTATCAAAGCTTCAGGCGTTTGCTCATAAAAGAAAACCCCGGTTGGTTGTGATGTCGAGCTTCTGTCAATTTCCGTTTCGGGTTTCCAGTTCTGACTATCGGGAACAACGGTTTCCAGCGCCCCACCTCGCGCTAAAGCAATTACAGGGCGCCCCATGGCTTGGGCTTCCAAAAGGGTGATGCCAAAGTCTTCTTCGCCACAAAAAATAAAAGCCCGGCAACGTGCAAAATGTGAGCGTATCTGCGAATTATCCAACCAGCCTTCGAAATGAATATTAGGCTTTGCCATTTTCTTCAAGCGTTTAGCATCTTGCCCCTCGCCAATTACAAAAAAAGGTAGGTTCAATTGGTTGAATGCATCTACCGCTAAATCTAAACGTTTATAGGGTGCGAATGCTGAAACAATTAAAAAATAATCTTCTTTTACTTCACTTTCATCCGGTGTGAACAATCCCGTATCCACGGGCGGATGGATAATAGCGGCTTCTTGTTTGTAATATTTTTTGATCCGTTTTTGCACATGCCGAGAGTTTGCAATAAAATTATTTACTCTACGGCTCGTTCTAACATCCCAGCGTTGTAGCCAGGGTCTAATTAGTTTCATTGCATTTGTTATAAGCCAGTTGGATTTTTCTCTTCCAAAATATTGATCAAATTGATCCCATATATAACGCATGGGAGTATGGCAGTAACAAATATGCAGGCTATTCGGACCCGGCTTGACGCTTTTTGCAACACAATGACTGCTGCTCAAAATCAGGTCATATTCCTTTAAATCAAATGTCTCGATAGCAAAAGGCATTAGCGGAAGGTAATAACGGTATTTTGATTTTGCGAATGGAAGATTTTGAATAAACGAAGTGTGGATGCGATGCGATTCTATAACAGGAGAAACTTTTCCTGGGATATGGAGTAGCGTGAATATCTCTGCAGAAGGATATAGCTTACATAAAACCTCAAGGCATTTTTCGCCGCCTCGCATTCCCGTAAGCCAGTCATGAATGATCGCGATTTTCATTGTCTGCATTCTAAAACCTTTTGCCTGAAAAATAAAGGATCACGGTTGTTATCAGAAGAGGAAAAAAGAAAGGGAAGAAAAACAAAAAAGCCCACAAGGGGAAGTCCCTTGTGGGCGAATAATTCTTGTTTAAATCTATTCGATGGCCAGAAAACCACAGGCCTGGTAGCAGGCATTGCAGTTGATGCATAAATCCATATCAATATGAGCTGCGACTTTTCGAGTTCCACCAGTAATAGCACCGGTAGGACAAGGCTTGATGCAGGCTCCACAAGCCACACAATCATCTTCCTTGACGAAGTAACGGTATAGCCCTGTGCAACGTGCAGCATCGCAAACCTGATCGACAATATGTCTTTCATATTCCTTGCGGAAATATTTTAATCCGGTCAAGATTGCTTTTGGTGCAGTCTCGCCCAATCCGCAAAGAGAGGTCTGACTGATCTCTTCGCACAACTCCTGGAGTTTGTCGAGGTCTTCCATCTTGCCGCGACCTTCAGATATGTCGTCCAGTTTTTGTCGGATCAACGTCAAGCCGATGCGGCACGGCGTACATTTACCGCAAGTCTCGCCTTCGTTGAATCCAATAGAAAATTTTGCCAAATCAATAACACAAGCCGAATCGTCATAAGCAGCAAAACTGGCTTGCCCCATCAATACACCCACTTCCAGCAGGCTTTCGTAGTCGGTCGGAGTATCTGCTAATTCCGGAGGTAGAAAACCGCCGGTGACACCGCCAACATGAATAACTTTGAGGGCTTTTTTCTTTTGAATGCCGCCGCAATAATCATCGATGGCTTCGCGGAATGTGGTTTTCATGTCCAGTTCCATCAAACCGTTGTATTTGATGTTTCCTGAAATAGCCCACACCTTACAGCCATTAGCGTTGTCATTACCCATACCAGCATACCAGTCAGCCCCTTTTTCAATAATTTTAGGAACCGTGGCCCAGGTTTCGGCGTTGTTCAGTACTGTTGGTTTGCCCCACAACCCCTGCTGTGAAGAATGAGGTGGTTGCGCTTTCGGGAAAGGGCGCTTGCCTTCCACCGACTGCATCAGTGCTGTTGACTCACCGCCGATAAAAGCTTCAAGCCCTTCATGCACACGAACGTTGATGCTGAATCCTGAGCCTAAGATATTGTCGCCGAGAAACCCTCTTTCTCTTGCCTGCTCGATAGCTTTGTTTAATCGCCTCACGGCAATGGAGTAATCTGAGCGGGTGTAGATAATTCCTTCTGTTGCACCAATGGCATATGCACCAATCAACAGGCCTTCTAGAACCTGATGCGAAGCTCCTTCCATAACGCTACGATCCATATAGGAGGCTGGGTTACCTTCGTCGCCGTTGACCATGATATATCGCGTGCCTTTTTCATCGGTCGGAGCGTTACGAGCTTTTTCCCATTTGGTGGCCGTGACAAACCCACCGCCGCCTTTTCCACGTAAACCAGATTTCTTAACTTCCTCGATTACCTCTTCTGGTTTCATGGTGCTCAATATCTTTTTCAATGAATCATAGCCACCGACTTGAATATAGTCGTCAATATTTTCAGGGTCGATCGAGCCACCATGTGCGAGAGCGACTCGCGGCTGTTTTTTCAGCGTCTCGTAATAATCTGCTTTAGCTGCCGCTTTCTTGAATGGTTTTCCACCTACAATATGGTCGTTCAAAATGTTTTTGACCATTGCTGGTTTGACCTTTTCATAGGTCACCCGCTCTTCACCGGGAATATAAACATCGACCAGCACGTCGCGGCTACAATAACCTCGGCAACCCACCTGGCTCATCTCGCATTTACGCTCACCCAATGCAGCGTTGGCCTCCATTTCAGAAATTTGTTTCTGAAATTCTTTATAGACCTCTTCGCCGCCTTCAGCGATGCCACTCAGGCTCAAACAAACGGTTATTTTTATCTGGCCTTGTTTTGCTTCGACAGCCTGATCTTGTTGGTCTTCGACGACTTGCATGAACGATCTCCCGCTATTCGAAAAATTTGATAATCTAAATATTATAAAATCCCCGCCTCGTTTCCAAACTGCAAAACCAGCGAGTAAAACAATTTCTCATAAATTGGATGAAAATCCCAGCCATTTTAGTGACCTGCCTGCCGATTGTCAATATTTCCCGAGAGGCTGAATTTAAAAGGTTTTTGACTCCTGATAAGTCCTCTGTTTACAAACCACTAACAGATATACTGCAAAAGCCTGTCAAAGCAACCTCAGGAAGAACCCAAGAGCTCCAACTTCTTAAAATTCAATCATTAAAAAAGTATTGAGGCGCTGAACAGGGTAAGCAATGCCTGCAAACGAACCAACTACTACTCGTAACCCAAAATTCAGGTTGATTGCGGTAAGTCATAAATATAAACTCCTAATTTTACACTATTCCAACCGCACCTTTTTAAAGGCAGTCATGATAAAAATAAACCAGAAAACTGATCCAGCTCTGAACCACAAAACTGAATGCTTGATTCTTCCTTGCCTGGAAATAAAACAGCCGATCGGCTTGTTAAAAGAAATCGATGACAATTTGCAAGGTGCGATTAGTGCAGCGTTTAAAAATAAACGCTTCTCCGGCAAACCGAACCAAACCCTTTTGCTTAACAGCACCGGGAAAGCATCCAATATTTTGTTGCTCGGTATCGGCAAAGCCAAAGAAGTGACCGCCGAAAAAATCTGTCAGGCTGCAGCTACCGCCGTAAAAGTGTTAGAGAAATCAAAATTTAAATCTGTAGCTGTAGATTTAAGTAATTTCGAGTCTCTCGGCAAAGGTGGACTCTATGGCGAATTGGCAGGAGCTGTTACCGAAGGCGCAGGACTCGCCCTCTATCATTTTGACAACTATAAATCCAAAGATGAAGATGACCCGCCAGCTCGGATGGAAAAACTGACGCTCCTCACATCGAAAGCAGAGCAGACAACCATTGAGAAATCTATTGCCCGCGCTGAAAAAATAGTCAATGCCGTACACATCGCGCGCGACCTAGTCTCACATCCCGGCAATACCGTAACGCCGACCTATCTGGCCGAACATGCAAAAAAATTGGCCCGCAAAAATAAAATCACCTGCAAAGTGCTGGGCAAAAAGGAAATGAAAAAACTGGGGATGGGGTCTTTGCTCGGAGTGGCACAAGGTAGTGATGAGCCTCCGGCGCTCATTGTTCTTGAATATAATGGAGCGGCAAAAAAGAATGCCCCTACCGTTATCGTAGGAAAAGGCATCACCTTTGATACCGGCGGCATCTCTCTAAAACCTGGTGGGGGCATGGACGAGATGAAAATGGATATGTCCGGTGCTGCGACCACTTTGGCCACCCTGGAACTGATAGCCAACTTGAAACTCAAAATGAACGTTGTCGGTATCGTTGCTGCAGCAGAAAATATGCCGAGCGGGTCGGCCATCAAGCCAGGTGACATTTTAAAAAGCATGTCCGGCAAAACTATAGAAGTGCTCAACACCGATGCCGAAGGCCGACTGGTACTCGCCGATGCCCTAACTTATGCACAACGCTATAAACCCAAAGAAGTGATCGACCTCGCAACCCTGACAGGAGCCGTACTGCATGCGCTGGGTCATCAGGCCGCCGCTGTTATCGGCAATAATCCTACTATGATACAAAAACTAAAAGATGCGGGCGAAGCCACAGGAGAACGTGTTTGGGAATTGCCACTCTGGGAAGAGCATGAAAAAGCCGTGACAAGCGATATTGCTGATCTAAAAAACATCGCGTCCCCCGGTGTGGGTGCTGGGACTACCATGGGAGCCGCTTTTCTCAAACCTTTCGCAGGTGATCAGCCGTGGACGCATATCGATATTGCGGGTACCGCATGGGGGTTCGATAGGCCCTACACGAACAAAGGCGCATCCGGATTCGGAGTGCGTCTGCTACTCAACTATCTTGAAAAAACTCGTTAGTCATATATTCATAATAAAAAAGAAGGCTGTTTTAAACCCACACCTCGGCTACGCCTTGCCTTCCCTCATGAGAGGGGACGAATTGTTTTAAGGGGAGGGTTGATATTTTTTCACTATTCCAATTTGAACACAGAGGCGTAAACCGAAAAATAATGCAAAACAATATTATCATTTTCATACATCTTATGGCGGCAGCCATCGCCATCGGCGCCTCTATATACAGTCTACTCATTTACCTCCCAACTGCAGAAAAAGATCAGAAAGGGCGTGACGAAAATTCGCCGTCTTATAAAATACTCGACATGCTTGCGCCGACAGTGTTCGCTTGCTTGCTCATTCTGGTTGGTTCTGGAGTCTATTTTCTGTTAGTGAATTACACATCACAAACAGGACTCAAACCGGGCTACTACAATTTATTCGGCATAAAAATGCTATTCGCGATAGCGGTGTTTTTTCTCAGCATGTATCTGGCATTTTCGCTGAGAGTTCAAATCTCCGATCTCGATCTCAATCCGAAAAATAAAAAACTTGTTCCCGCAACCCTGAAAAAAATGATCAGCCTCAGTCGTATGACTTTGGCATTGATGACCATAACTCTCTTCCTTGGCATCTGGCTCGCCCGTTTCTAACCGGCCTTTACGGTCGGGGGCAATAGCTTGATGCCCGTAAGGCGGGCAAAAGTTGATTGGGCTTCTTACTGTGGGTTCACTAATACTTTCTATTGCAGAATCTGGTCCAGGGCACTATTCGTTTTATTTGTTCCGAATAAAGGAAACTTTTACAACCTGCGCTTTTTTGCCTTCTGCATAGCTGGTCCACTGTTGAGTTATCTTATGGGGTCCTTCAAAATCAACGGTGAAAGAGTGAATATGCATCTCATGGGCCACATCGATATCACTGTCTGAAGAAAGATCCATGGTCATCTTATTATCGCCCAATCCCGTTAGAACGAGCTTGGGTTGGTTTGCCACTGCACAATAATGAGTCATCGTCAGTTTTTTGTTTTTATCGTTGTGGTAGACCGAAACCATCTCATGCGGTATACCCATATGAAAAGTTTCTATAATCGTACTGTTGGCGGAAGTCAGTCTGTAATTGGCTTTTACTTTTTCAATGCCTTTCCCAAAATCCCCCTCCCCTTCCCAGTTTCCCGCTAGTTGTTTCTTGAGTTCCAAAGCTTGCGAACCGACATAGGGTTTGTGCCCTTCGTCTGCAATCGGAGATGACGCTCCGCCTGATAAAAAAAACATAGTGAAAAGTATAAATAGGGCTTTATTCACTTTGAGTATCTCCAAGTATTGAATTAGTACTTTTGATTTTAACCTTCTCGGATTAAGAGAGGTATTGCAGATATATAGTTTTTTAAGTACTATGAAATTTAGAATTTTTTTGGAGTCCTCGAAATGAACGAAACACCCCCCGAATCATCAAACAAAGAGAACAACGTTGTTGAAGAAGGTGAAAGCGTTGAAGAAAAAATCTTCAAGCCGCAAAACTATCTTCCCTTCCCAAATGAAATTGATCTCAACGAAGTTTTTCCAGATGAGGATAAAGACCTCAACGACCTGTTTCAGGATGAAGAAACAAAGATTCTGTTAAAAAAAATGCAGAAAAATAAAAAAGACCTGCACACCATGACCGACCGCTTTCTGGACGAAGAGTGGTCTAGTCCTGAATCAAGCGATAGCGGTTCCGCTGCGGATGAAGACTCTGCGGAATCTTATGAGGTAACTGAAAATCCATAAATGCACTCAATTTTTTATTCAGGACCTATAGCAATGGCTCAGAGAGATAGAGAAGAAGGAGTTTCTAGAACGCGCAGAAAAAAAGGACCGAAAAAAACCACCTGTCAAAGCTCCAAAAACGAAAAAATCGCCGGCCACCATCCTTTCAATAATTGTGGCGGTGATATTCCTTATCTGGGCGATCCTCCCTAAAGAGTCTGATAAGGGTGACAGTAGCAAAGCAGTGCCTGCCGTTTTAGGGATACTGGATCAGGTCTATATGGGTTGTACAGTCTATTGGTATCAAAAGGGTTAGCAATATGCCTGCACTCAAGAAATTGTCGACAAACTGTATAGCTCAAAGAGCACATTTATAAAAATAACCGTGACCGAGAGTAAGAGAAAAGATTTTTCTGCAGTCGGCCAGCATAATGCCAACCCAATGGTTTTACGCGTCGATTCAGATGGGGAAATTTACATAAAGGCTAAACATGTGAAACCAATATAAATTTGGTCTCTACTTCAAATGTAAATCTCGAAGAACTCGAAGCCAAATGCACATCCAAGTGATCCTGCCATCTTTTTGTGGAATAGATAAATAAAGACCCCTGGTTTATGAATCAATCGATTGGATCAGATCGTTCCTGTCGAATTTGCAAATTTCTCTCTACACTCTTTACATTAAATTAAATTTAAAATGAAAAAAAAATCACAAAAAAAAACTTGGTTCACCTCGAGTTGAAGCAATTTTCCTGGATTTATTTTTTATTTTTTTCTCGGGAATTTCCGGTTTAATTTACCAAGTTGTCTGGACCAGGATGTTGACTCTGGTTTTCGGACATACCATTTACTCTGTGTCTGTGGTTTTGTCGACTTTCATCGCGGGTTTGGGGTGGCAGCTATTTATGGAGAACCACCATCGATAAAACTGGAAAACCATTGCTGATATACGGAAAAATAGAACTCCTGATTGGTCTATCGGCGGCATTTCTTTCCCTCCTATTTTAAAAATTTTCTCCAATTTACTCTTGGTTTTATCAATGGTTGCCTGATTTGTTATTCCAAGCAGGTTTGCTGAAATCAGTTTTAGCGTTTTCTCTAGTATTGATCCTTACAACTTTGATGGGAGCCACCCTTCCCATAATGGCCAAGTATTTTGTAACAGAAAATACTCATACCGGAAAACAAGTAGATTATTTATATTCCATTAATACTTTTGGAGCCGCTTTCCCTTCAAATCGAAAAAGAAAATATCATCTGGGTTGCCACAAGTTTTTTTGCGGTTTTACCGCCTTGGCTTATGAGATGGTTTGGACAAGAATTTTGGTATTTAGCATGGCAGTAAGGTTTATTCTTTTAGCCTTATGCTAGCCAATTTTATTTTCGGGATCACGGTAGGCGGTTTATTAATTGTTCCTTTTTTTTTAAGAAACTTTGATTTTCGCTTCCTTTTAATCCTGTTTCAGTTTGGAATCGGCTTTTACCTGTTATTCAGTATTTATCAATCCAGTTGGATTCTCTCTTCTTTTATACGGCCTCTCAGGCTAGACAGTCCTATCACTGAATTTTGGATTGATATGAGAAACGCCTCCGCTTTAATGTTCGTTCCTACAATCTTATTTGGAACGAGTTTTCCTGTTTTGACCCACCTTTTTGCACTAGGATCGGAAAACATAGGAAACTCTTTGGGGACCATTTATGGAATTAATACCTTGGGGGGATTTTGGGTTCTCTGGTAGGAGGCTACTTGCTTTTACCAAGCTTTGGATCTCAACAAACTCTGACGTTTTTAGCAATGTTAAATCTTTTGACAGGAATACTTCTTTTCGCGACCTCAACTTATTTTTCCGGATTATTTAGAAAAGGTGTGGCCGTTTTCGTATCTGGGTTGTTAGTCTTTATGCTCCTTGCTATGCCAGATGATCTATTAAGAAGTATTTTTATGCGTAATTCCTTAGGTAAAAAAACCTGAAAAATTGATTTATCTGGATGAAGGTTTAACGACCACCGTTGCGGTCTTCAATGACGACGATGCCAATTCCGGTGTAAAGCGCAAAAGTCTAATTTTGAATGGGGTCAATATGTCAGCCAGTCATATGGATTCGCGAAAATATATGACCCTGTTGTCCTATATTCTTCTATTGCTTACTGAGAACCCGAAAGATGTCCTGGTAATTTGTTTTGGGACTGGCCTAACTTCAGGGGCAGCAGGAGTTTACCCTGGAATCAATTCTGTCGATGTGGTGGACATTTCTCCCGGCGTGTTTCGTGCTGCAAAAAATTTTAGCGATATAAATTATGATGCTGCCAGCAACCCAAAAATTCATAAAATTGTTCAGGATGGAAGGAGTCACCTTTTAACAACACAAAAAACCTATGATGTTATCACCGCCGAGCCCCCTCCGCCAACCAATGCAGGAGCCGTTAACCGTTATACCCCGGAATATTATGAATTAACTAGAAAGGCTTTGAAACCAGGTGGAATTGTCAGCCAGTGGATTCCTTTACATAGCCAGACTGAAACTCATATATACGAGCACTTTTAAACTTTTCTTGAGAGTTTTCCATATGTGATGAGTTGGTATCCCGTAAAAAAGAGTAGATTCTAATAGGTTCAAACGACCCAATAAATTTGGACTACAGGGAAATTGAAAGACGCTTGAAAAATCCTGCGACTAACGAGGTAATGCGAAAAATTGGATTTGAAAACCCATTTGCATTTTTGGGGAGCATTTGGTTTTTAAAAATTAATTGCAAAAATTGTCCTCGAATCAAAGTATGATCACAGACAATAACCCATCGCTGGAATTTTTTCTTAGCTCTCCAGAAGGTATATCCAGAAAGGGCATGAATAAGCTCCTTACCAACCGTTCCTCCTTTGATACGGTACGTAAAAGTTAAAAATCTGGGAGATGCAGAGATTTTTAGGGAATATTGGGGGCAACTCCTCAATACTGAGTATGCTGAAGGTGTGTTCAATCTCGGGATCTCAAGTCTAAACGATAGAAACCTGAGTGTAGCTATTAGAAAATTCAAGGAGGCGGTAAAACTTAATCCTAGCTATGTTCTGGCGCATTATTTTCTTGGCAATTCGTTGGCAAGAATCGGAGACTTTGAAAAAGCAGAAACTCATTTCAGGAGCGCCATAAGATTGCTGCCGGACTATGCCGTAGCTTATAACGATCTGGAAAATACCCTAGCAGCCCAGGGAAAACTTAAAGATGCCATGGCTCAATATTTGACCGCTATTGAATTAAACCCCGATTATGTTGAAGCCCATATTAATCTGGGGATTTCGTGGAATGAAATAGGTGAGTTTGACAAAGCTATCTCACAATTTAAAACGAGCATCGATATGCAACCTCAAAACGCGAATGCGCATCTAAGTCTTGCAAACGCTCTTTTTAAAAACAAAAATCCACAGGAAGCAATTATCCATTACCAAGTGGCATTAAAAGTTCAACCGGACTTAACTCAAGCACAAATAAATCTTAAAATAGCCCAACGCCAAGCAGAAAACCAATAATAGCCAGTAAATTCCCCTCCACGTTTTTTTATCGCTATGCGCGCACCTTCTTCAAATGTTCTAACTGCACGCTGATTTTTACCAATGATCTTCCCCAAAAAGCCCTCGAAGAAAATCATTACAAAACCCAATGGCAGACCACCGATCCCGATTTTTGGGACAACCAAGCCACGAGTCTCATTTCCCATATAGAGAATTACGGGATATTGCCGTATAATCATAAAATTCTCGACTTTGGTTCCGGTTCAGGAGAATTAGCGCAAGAGTTGCAACGCCGTGGTTACCGGGTTATAGCCCTTGAGCCGATGACCGATGGTTACTTGAAAGACCAGAGCTATCCTTTTTTGTTCGATGCTGTTTTTGCCATCGAAGTCATCGAGCATTTGCCCAATGTATGGGAAGAACTGCAGGAAATAGAAAAAGTTTTAAAACCGGAGGGGGTAATTGTTTTCTCAACGCGACTGACTAATCCCTTTGTCGACTTGCCCGATGCTGCCGAGCAATTTAAAGAGTGGTGGTGTAAGGATGACCCCACGCATATGAGCTTTTTTTGCAATAAAACACTATCCGTTATGGCTGAAAAGGGGGGCTACACCATCGAAATTTTTGGTGATAAATTTTTTGTAATAAAATGTAGTGAAATTCGGTGAGCGGACTTTAGGCCTTCTTCAATTGCAGTTTTCGTCTTGAGAAAACAGCTTTTATATTCTCCTTAAAAAGTGGATTTTGACTGAGCATAGATTTAAATCTGGGTTTCAACAAAACAGGTGGTATCGGTTGTAGTGGTGATAGTAGCGGATCGTTTCGAGTTCGTCACTAGAACATTTTCTCCAAAAAAATCTCCAGACCCAAGAACAGCTACTTTCTTTTCCCGGAACAGAAATTTTTTCACGGAAACTTCCACCTCGCCTTCCTGAACAATGAAGAACAGATTTGCAGATTCTCCGTGATTCACCAGCGTTGTACCCTCCTTAAATTTAAATGCTTTCATTTGAGAGACAATTTCCATAAGCTCTTTATCTGAAAGAACAGAAAACGCTTGAATCCCACTCATTTTTTCTAAAAACCAGTTTAAATCGTCTTTGATGATTGCCTTTGCGTTGATTTTCATTTCAAACCTTATAGATAAATATTGATGGGGGAGGGGCGGAGAATCTTTGCGGCCAGTGACCGAGGAATCATTCGCTGGTATGCCTTGCAGGCTTTACTCGGTACACTTATTTTGAAATCTATATACCAATATGAAAAAAATGTATCTAGCATGCGTTAAAGCATTGAAAATAAAACGATATTTTTTAATCGGGGAATAAAAAGGGATAGAGAGATAGGGGATTCAAGTTATAAAAAAGGTTGCAGGATGTATAAAATTTTTGAATTTTCACTTTTCTATTAATCCTCCTCTTATTGAGGACTTTTGCAAATCCGTGTAGCATGAGGGGGCACTATTTTTATAATTAGAGGAAAGCATGATTTCTCTCGTCTATTATATTTCAGCAGCGCTTGCTGAAATTGGTGGCTGTTTTGCTTTTTGGGCGTGGTTGCGGTTGGGCAAAACAATCTATTGGGTTTTTCCGGGAATCGTTTCCTTGATTGCTTTTGCTCTTTTGCTTACCCGTATTGAATCTTTGTTTGCCGGTAGAGCATTTGCGGCCTATGGTGGTGTCTATATATTCGCCTCTCTATTGTGGCTTTGGATTATTGAAGGCCAACGTCCTGACAAATGGGATATTTTAGGTGCGGCGATTTGCATAGTCGGCACGGCAATCATTCTATTCGGATCTAGGGATCCGAAAATAATTTGAATTGGGTGGTGATATGAATTTTGATGAGTGGAAACAGTTGGCCGAAGAAGGTGCGGCGGAAGCGCAGTATAACCTTGCTCTGATGTATAGCCTTGGCAAAGAAATCCCCCAAGACGATCAGGTAGCGATTAAATGGTATCTTCTCGCAGCCGAGCAAGGGTTCGCCGAAGCCCAAACCAATTTGGGGCTGATGTATGGGAAGGGACAGGGGGTAGAACAGAATTTTAGTGAAGCAGTAAAATGGTATCGCCTTGCAGCAGAGCAAGGGTTGGCCCAGGCTCAACACAATCTTGGCGTGATGTATAGGCAAGGACAGGGAGTGCAAAAAGATCTCTTCGAAGCGGCCTGGTGGTTCAAACGGGCTGCTGAACAAGGCTATGGTCAAGCACAATACAATCTCGGACTGATGTGCAGCCGAGGAGAAGGCGTTCCAAAGGATGATAAGGATGCGGTTAAGTGGTATCAGCTATCGGCGGAGCAGCGAATTTCTGGTGCTCAGTCTAATCTCGGCTTAATGTATGAGAAAGGCCTTGGGGTGGAACAAAACTATATTGAAGCGCATAAATGGTTCAATATTGCAGGGGTCAACGGCAATGCGACAGGCAAAAAAAATGCTGACATCATAGAAAAGAAAATGCAACCGGGTCAGATCATCACCGCTATAGGCCTTGCCCGAGAATGGTTAGAGAAAATATAAAGTAAGCCTCCTAATAGATAAAAACAGATTCTCCGGTACGCAATATTTTCAAGCGGTAAAACCTGTTTACCTTTGCGCGATGAATTTATCCAGCGCATTTGCGAACTTGAACTTCTCTTTCTGGCCGAATCCACTTGGACCGCCGGTTTCTACTCCGCTTCCTCTTAACTCATCCATGAAATTCCGCATACTCAACACTTGCCCGATATTGTTTTTATCGTAAACCGTTCCACGTGGATCAAGAGCCTGAGCCCCTTTTTCCACAACACGCGCTGCAAGCGGAATATCTGCAGTGATGATTAAATCTCCTGCTTCGCATTTATCTGCTATCTCGTCATCAGCGATATCTGCTCCAGAACCAACTTGAATCAAATTAATAAAAGAAGAGGAGGGCAGATGTAATGGCGAATTGGCAACCAAGGTTACGAATATTTCTGTCCTCTCCGCAACACGATATAAGATTTCTTTGACCGCTTTAGGGCAAGCGTCTGCATCCACCCAGATTTTCATTTTTTGTCGTATAAGTTATAAGAAAAGAGCATAGCCTACTTTCTGTCATCGGCCTGATGGTCGATGATTTTGCAATGCTTGTCTGCATTGGGTACTAAATTTATTCTGGTTACGCATCATACATTGCATCATCTCTCTACTGGGTGGCATATCGGAGCAATATTTTTTGCGATCTACTTCGCAATATTGGAGCATTGAGTCACTGCCCCTTCCACCTCTTCTGTCATTCTTTGATTTGGTGCCTTGCTGGTTGCGGACGTAGTTCGCTAGTGCTGGTGTACCCCGATAGCAACCCAGCACAAAGGGGAAATTTTCTGTGGTGTGGTAATAATAACCCCCGGCCTTTGTCTTTATAACCGTTGCAGCTATCCAAATCTTTCGGCGAACGACCTCTTTTACCTTGGAGTCCGTAAATTTTGAATCCGTCAAAGGCATAACCGATCACTGGCGAATGTTGATTGGGCGCATCTTTATAAACGCATCCCGGTGTACAGTGATAATGATAAACCCCGGCACGAATCGAGCCCATGATTTTCCAACGCAATTTTACCTTCCCGGTCTTCAGGGCCGAAAAAACCCACGCCGTTGACGGCCACTGTAATGCGCCCACGCGTGGGAACAGCCGTGGTGCGGGATGCTATTTTTGGATGCCGAGGAATTTTGAAATTAAAATTTTGCTTAGACGGTCGGTTGGGGTTGACCCTTTCCCATTTATGGTCGGGGTAACCCGTAGTTGAAATATTTAGAGTTTCCGTTGTTACCTGAACACGCACCTGCGGATTGGTGAAGTGATGCTCCTGAGCTTCCACCCATAAAGATGGTAAAAAAAGAATCGCAATGAGCAACCCAAATATTTTTTTTAAAATCATTTGCAATAGGTCTCAAATAAATAAGGCAGAGAATAGTATATCTTTATCATTCGGGAGGAATGAAACAATGGAAAATAGGAGGTAGTTCGAGAGTGAATTTTTATAATAATCGTTTATGGATATTGTTTCCCGCATGGATTAAACTCTCATCAGAGCTTAATCTAGCTTGTTGTTTGACTACCCAAAAAAATGATAGTTTTTATGAATAAAAGACCCCTAATAAAAATATTAAGAGCATTTTTTAATAAGCCGTTTTACATCGCTTTGATTAATATCTTTAAATACTTTGATCGCCCCACAGATATTGTAGGGCGTTATGTGTTTGGGCAGGGTGACTATCCCGAAAAGCTTGTGGTAAAGACCCCCTTAGGAAAGCAGGGAGTATGGCTTTATTCCTTCCACGATATGATAACTATGGTGGAGTGCTATGGGAAATTGGATTATCCGGCTGAAAAGGAAATTTCCTGCGTGGTAGATTTTGGTTCAAATATCGGTATCAGCGCGGGGTATTTTTTGACACGCAATAAAAATATCAAGGTCTATTTGTTCGAACCCCTCCCAGAAAATATCAGCCGATTAAAAACCAATCTACAAGGATTTGAAAGCAGATACGAGTTGCACGAGGTTGCGGTAGGCTTGGAAAATGGTCACGCCGATTTTGGTTTTGAAGCAACAGGCAGATATGGCGGGCTTGAGAGTGACCTTCCCAAAACAATTCAAGTGCAAGTTCGAAAAGTGGAAGAAATTATTTCGAGCATCCTTGAAAAGGAGGGTCATATTGATATTCTAAAAATTGATGTTGAAGGATTGGAGACCGCTATTGTCAAAAGCTTGTCTGCCGACAATTTGAAAAATATAAATAGAGTCTATGCGGAAACCATTTATTCGGGATGCTTGCCGGGGTTCGATAAAGAACAATATGGTGAGATAGTTCGTTTTCGTAAAACACTCTAACCAAAAAAACGAAATCTCAGAGTGGCATAAAAATCACTTAGGGTGTTTCAACACGAGGTATTTGTAGTAGTCGTGTATTGATAGAGTCTCTAGCATTTGCCCGTGTTCTGTTACAACTAGATGGTGAATGGCGTGGTCGCGCATAACCTGAGCGGCCTTTTCCATGCTCTCCTGACTTTCCAGTTTGATGAGAGGAAAGCTCATAAATTCTGCCACTTGTGATTTTTCTGGGTCCAAACTTTCTGCTGATATCGTGGTTGGTAATGATTCCAATATATTCTCCCATTTCTTCGACCAGCAAAGAATGGATTTAGTTATCGTTCATAACCTGCGAGGCTTCCAGAATACTAGCTGTAGGGCTGATGCTTAGAAGAGATTCCGCCATGTAGTTGTGTATTTTTTCCATTCCGATCTTCCAAACTTATATGAAAATTAATGCCCGTTTCGTGAAAAATGCCGGATATATTGAATCAATTGCCATACTTGGTCCTCATCTAGGTTTTTGAATGCGGGCATAGCTGTTCCGGGGGAACCATTTTTGATGACCCAGAAGAATTGTCCATCGGGCAGCGGCTCTAGGGTTTGGCTACAGGTAAAATTGCGCGGACTGGGAGTTAGCTCACGAAATAAAATGCCGAGTCCGTTTTCGCTGATGCCGTGGCAAACACCGTAGGGTTCGGGTTTGGCATCGAAGTGAAACAATGTTTGTCCTGCAAAAATATTTTTAGGGCTGGCGGGAAGTGGGTTCTTCAACTTTAAAAACGCATCTAGAGCTTGCTGGGTTTTTCTCACCTGCGGATATAACGGTAAAAACTACAATACATCTTCGATCTTTTTTCCGGGATCCCCAACGAGTGTCCATCCCCAAGTGAGTGGAACTGGAATTGCTATAGATAGAATAAGAAAAAATAAAATAATTCGATTCATTTTCAACTCTCCTAAACGATTAAACCTCTTATAGTTGAGATAGATAAAAAATGAAATTTATTCCATTGGAGTGAGAATGGAAATGGCCGATGATTCTTTATGGTTATTTAAAATTGTAGGCGAAGCAACCGCTGGAGCAGGTAACCATATAATGCGGGCAACTTTTACAGGGTTCGTTGGGCGAAGCTTCGAAAGCGTGGCTCAAGAACTTAGTATGCATTTTTTTAATAGATAGTTCGTTGACCTGTTTAAAATCTTGAATATTCCCTAATTTTTTGTCGTGGAAAGGGGAGCAGTTAAAACAGTCGCCCTTAGGGTCAATGTCCATCGGGCTATCATCGGCACAACCGAAGTAAACATCTTTGTTTTTCCATTCAGTAATATCTGGAACGGACTGACTTCCATGATAAATGAACCGCTCGACGAGAGGGTACTCCTCTTCCTTTATATCGTCCATCAAACAAGGCGGAAAAGAACAGTCGAAACGAAAACGCAGTTGTGGAAAATCTTTAAGCAGGTCTAACATCATACGACCCATTTTAGGGTAGTCTTTAATGGGTAAGGTGATATGCCCTTCTTCCCCCACTATTGGGAAAGCCGGACTGACACGGACCTTATAGTTTTGCCCCGGTGGTAACCCCAGCCCCTGATAAATTTCATCTATCTCCCAAATCTGAGTGGCTAGGTCCTGCTTGATGGAATACAGGTTTAGGCTGAACATCAGCCCGTATCCATTTTTACCTAGAATGGCTTCGGCCACTTCTTTACAACGCGCATGATTTTTTTCGGATATGTTTTCCATGGTTTGCCAGTTGAGCAGGACGGAAAACTGTATCTGCCGTTCAATACTGCCGCCACGACCGACTAAATCTAAAAGTAGATCGAGAGCCTGATCCGACATCAATCCATTGGTAAACACGCCAAGAAATGTGAAGGGCTGCATGTTATCCAAAGTTTTGGTAAGCATGTCATTGAACCGCGGATGCAGGGTAGGCTCACCTCCCATAAAATTTATGAGGGAGGCGGTCTTGATTCGAGGCAACAGTTCGTTTTGGAAAAAATCGAAATCCATCGATTTATCAGGAGTTTTGACGTTTTCCTCCATGTACTCATCGGCAAAGCAGTAATTGCATTTTAAGTTACAATAGCTATTCAAGATGATGTTCAACGTTTTTACCTTTTAAATATTCTCAATTCCAAACCACGCCCACAAGAAGTACCTGTGCTCTATATCAGCTCTTTTGTGCCTCTGTGTCTCGCGTCTATTTATTGTTCTCTTTATTATATGGGAATAACTCCATGAATTCCCAATAAATCACTATTTCCGTTTTCTTTCAGGCACGGGTGAATTGTGGTAGACTAGCTCCTCAGCAGGGATATTCTGAGACTGTCCGCGCCGGAGTTTATTGAGTACCGCGTTTATATGCTCGTAGCCCATTTGGTTTTCAAGTGCGGCAAAGGTTTCTCGAGACTCGGTGAATTGCACAATTGCTTCAGGAATATTTTCTGTTTTCCAGAAATAATGACCAAGATTTTCCAGAAACAATGCCTTGGTAAGATGCGGCGGATCATTTTTTATCAACCCCAGCCCTTTCTTATACCAAACCCCGGCGGGCGAAAAATTTCCTCTTTCCATATGTAGATCCCCCGCCAGACTCATAGCGCGTGCTTCCCCAAGTAAGTCATGATTTTTTCTATGATTTTCCATAGCCAGCTTGTAATGGACTTCTGCTTCTTTGAGGTTCCTGCGAAATTTAAAAAGGTCACCGATAGACTCAAATACTTTTGCTGCTGTTCTTAGTTTCCCCTCTCTTTCATAAATAGCTATGGCTTTTTTATAGTTATTTATAGCTTGGTCGAATTCGTGGTAGAAAAAGTTTTCAGACGCTTGTTGTATAAATTTCCCGGCTTCTTCTTTTGCGTTAATTGGCGGAGTGATAGCCTCTTCCTTTTTAGCGGGTCTGGGTAAAAGCCAGATAGACATTCCCATCGCAAGAGCCAGAGAAAAAACCAAAAAATATTTAAGTATCGGTTTGGAAAAAGAATTCACAAATTTATCGTCCTATAGAAGCCATAAAAAAATCGCCGGATTCAGTATGCCCAGAAATAAAGCTCTTAAAAGGTTTATTTTATCTATTGGCACAATCTCCAGTTAAGTATAAAATAAATCCCGACTACGCGCACGGAATTTAGAGCGGACAAAACACCTCAAACTAATATCGGACGATCCCTTTGAAAAAAAAATTATCGAACATGTATTTCAAATGGGTCATTGAAAAACCTGTTTGGGCGCTAGTTTTCGTTACTCTGGTGGTCGCCGGATTCTCCTATCACATCCCCAAGTTCAAGCTCGATGCGTCTGCAGAATCTCTGGTTCTGGAAAATGACAACGCCCTCGAATATTACCGAAAGATAAGCAAGGTTTATGGGTCCGATGATTTTCTAGTCATCACCTATTCGCCGAAAAAAGACTTGATGTCCGATGAGGTGCTTGCAGATATGAAGGCTCTCAGTGATGAGTTGTCGACACTTGATGGCATTCATTCCATAGACAATATATTAAATGTCCCTCTGCTGAACAGTCCCAGGGTAGAGATTGGCAAGTTGGCGACCGATATTCGTACCTTGGAAACACCAGGGATGGATCGGGAACTGGCGCGAAAAGAGTTTCTTGAAAGCCCGATTTATAAAAACCTGTTGATGAGTCCGGATGGGAAAACCACCATCATCCGCGTTAATTTTAAACGCGATGAAAAATATTTCGAACTTCTTTATCAGAGAAATGATCTCAGAGAAAAAATAAACAGTGCTGATTTTACTGCGAATGATGAAGCCAAGTTCTTAAAGGCGCAAAAAGAATTTCGCGATTACCATGCCAGCGTTCTTGATAAGGAAGACCATGTCATCCAAGCAGTTCGCGATATTATGGATAAGCACCGCGCCAACGCAGAAATGTTTTTGGGCGGTGTGCCCATGATCACCTCAGATATGATTGGCTTCATCGAACACGATCTGAAAACGTTTGGGCTGGGTGTCATCGCTTTTCTCATTCTGATGCTCAGCCTGTTTTTCAAGAAAATGCGATGGGTGGCATTGCCGGTGGGTTCCTGTCTCATAACAGTCGTCGTTATGATTGGGTTTCTTGGGTTGATGGATTGGCGGGTGACGGTTATTTCTTCTAACTTCATTTCTATACTGCTCATCATCACCATGTCCCTGATCATCCATCTTATCGTGAGGTATCAGGATTTAAACGATGGCAACCCTGGACAAAGTCAAAAGCAACTCGTAAAGCAAACGATAGATTTCATGGCCCAGCCTTGCTTTTATACTTCCATCACAACTGTTGTCGCTTTTTCCTCTCTTTTAGTCAGCGGTATTCGCCCTGTCATTGATTTCGGCTGGATAATGACTCTTGGAATTTCGGTGTCCTTCGCCCTGAATTTTATATTTTTTCCGGCAGCACTTGTGCTTTTAAGTCCTGAGGTACCAGGTTCAGGGAAAGATAGTACCCGTGGTTTCACCTTGTCTATTGCGGCATTTACCAATCGCCATCATAAAATTATTCTTTTTGGGTCCATATTGCTGGCCGTGGTTAGTGGTGTCGGTATTTCAAAGCTGGAAGTTGAAAACCGATTCATCGATCATTTTAAAAGCGATACTGAAATTTACAAAGGAATGGAAATCATCGACCAGCAATTGGGCGGCACCACTCCCTTGAATATCGTGATGAATCCGGACCAAAAGTACTTTGATTATCTTAAAGAAGACGAACAAAACAAAGAGGAAGAGGAGTTTGACGATCCTTTTGCAGACGAAGGAGATACAGCTGAAATAAATTATTGGTTCAATTCCAATATGCTGGATCGCGTGGAAAAAATTCACGATTATCTGGAAAGCCTGCCAGAAGTGGGCAAGGTGCAATCGATTTCAACATTGATCAAGGTTTTCGCTCAACTGGACAAGGGCAGGAAACCCGATGACTATGATCTGGTTCTTATCAGAAAGCTCATGCCAGAAAATGTCAAAGACTCTTTAGTGAACCCCTATTTATCGAAAGATGCCAACCAGATCCATATCAATATGAGGTTGATCGAATCAAACCCCAACTTGCGCCGTTCTGATCTTATCGAAAAAATTAGACATCATTTGGTAGAAGAGTTAAAGTTTGCTCCCGAAACCATCCAGTTTACCGGAATGGTTGTGTTGTACAACAATATGTTGCAGAGCCTTTATCGGTCACAAATCCTTACTATCGGCGTGGTCTTTTTCGCTATCATGTTCATGTTTATGATTTTGTTCAAAAGCTTTTCCCTTGCGCTGATAGGAATTATTCCAAACCTCCTTGCTGCAGGAACAGTACTTAGCCTCATGGGTTGGTTAGGTATTCCACTCGACATGATGACCATCACCATTGCGGCTATTACCGTGGGAATAGCAGTGGACGATACAATTCATTATATTCATCGCTTTCAAACAGAATTCAAGGTAGATCAAAACTACAGGGCGACAATGGATCGTTGCCATGGAAGCATCGGAAAAGCCATGTACTACACCTCGGTGACTATCACTCTGGGTTTTTCCATTCTGGCTTTTTCCGAGTTTATGCCTACTATCTATTTCGGGTTGTTGACAGGAGCAGCAATGGTAATAGCCCTGTTAGGGGCTCTCACCCTGCTTCCTCTCCTGATAGTCGTTTTTCGCCCTCTACCGGGCCACGGTTGAATAGGGCAATGCCCATAAAGCTAAAATAGGCTGTTGACCTTCAACTATAAGTTCGCCAGTATTTTCGTAGGTCGATCCTTAAGAGCTTGATAATTATTCTATTCAGAAGCGGGATTGTCTCGCAGTAAAGAAATGGATCTATTACTTTTGGCGGCTCGTCACTTGCCCACGGGAGACAAATTGGAATGGCAATACCTTGCCGCCTTGAAGATTCAATTCATCGATGATGAGTTGTTTTTTACCAGGTGGGACGATGAATGCCACGCAACCACCGCCGCCTGCACCACAGACCTTTGCTGCGAATGCTCCTTTTTTCAGTGCGGAACGAATCAGCTTTTCCATTTGTGGAGTGGTTATGGTGGGGGCTAATTGTTTGCGAGCTCGCCATTCCCTGGAAAAAATAGGGGCGATGCCAGAAATACGACCCTTTATTAATAGCTGATGCATTTCCAGAGCGCAGTCGCGGATGGTACCTAAATGACGGATCACTTTTTTATCCCCGTCCAGGGATTTTTTGGTGACCTCCCAGTTATTGATGCCGGAGTTTCTTGGCTTTCCGGTATAGCAAAGCACAAAATGCCGAGTGAGTTCTTTTGGTTTTACAGGAAGAGTTTTTGTATCGATGCCTAAAAACCCTGGGTTGACGGACCTGACCCCCCCATACATGGCTGGGAAATAATCCTGACATCCTGCTGGGACACGGATCACCTGGGTTTCAATGTTCCTGGCAATCTCAATCATTTCTTGCTTGCTATATTTCTTGCCTGTGAACTTGTTCAGCGCACCATGCAAGGCAATGTTTAAGGCCGATGAACCCCCGATCCCCGAACCTTGCGGAGCTTGACAGTTCGTAGAGAGTTCCAGCCCCGATTTTGGAGCATAAAATTTCAGCGTCCGTGTTATTAGCTCAAGGGGATGATTTTCTGGCAACGCGCTTAACGAAGAAAAGGAGTCTTCTAAATTCAAATCTCGGGAACGAAGAATAATGCGCTTATCTTTTCGGGAAGATATTTCAACTGTGGCATATAGATCAATGGCTGCATTGAGGGTAGGGGCGTTGCCAAAAAAAAGATGCAACGGCCAGATATCCAGAGTGCCTCCGGCTAAATCAATGCGGGTGGGTGCGGAAGTTGTTATCAAGAGGAGTTTTCCTGGCACCCGTTAAAGGTTTTCAGAATCTTTATTCTGACTTGCCTCCAAGTCATTAATTTTATTGCTCAATTTGGAAACCAAAGCATCGTAGGATTCGGTTTGTATAATTTTGCTAAACTGCGAGCGGTAATTGCGAATTAAGCTAACCTCTTCTATTACAAAGTCATAAACCATCCATATGCCTTCTTCATTGATTAACTTGTAATCCACATCGATGGTGCCATCTTTACGGACAATTTGGGTTTTAACTAGCGCATAATTTCCCTTGACCTGTTCCCCCACATATTTGATCGTTTCGTTCTGGTAGTTTTCAATTTTAGTGGCGTAGGAGTTCTCAAGAAGCCTTTTGAACAATCCCGTAAATTCTTCGCGTTCCTTATCGGTCCGGGACTTGTAGTTTTTTGCCAGAGAGCGCATGACCATCTGCTTATAATTGAAACGAAGACCAATAGTTTCTCGAAGTTTTTCTCTTCTGAGGGAGGGATTTTTCTTTAATTTTACATCGGCGACGATCTCAAGAACCTTATCAATGGTCTGCTTTACGTCTGAGGTAATTTCTGATGCTGCAAACACTTCTCCCGCAAGACTAAATAGGAAAAAGAAAAGGACGACCGGTAAAATTCTTCTTATCATCATAAACCTCAAAAGTTGAATTCATTCTCTTTAGTCGTCAACTTTATCAAATATACTCGATGCAATCAAGCATCGTGTATGAACTATTATTTTGCAATTTAGTTCAATAAATAAGCCCGTTTTTATCGTGAGGTTACAAATCTGCTTTTCACATCGGGTTCTATTTAAACCGATAGAGAATATAAACGGAATGCGAATTTTTGGACTGTTTTGCAACTTCACTTGTTTTTGGTTGAACTCTAGGGTCATGCCAAGAAGCTATAAATTTAAACAAGTTATTTAAAATATTGACAAATTTAAGTCGATTTCATATAGTAGATGTATCCTAAAATGTGCAAACAGTCCAAATTATTCAATATTTTATGCCAAGGCCTGTCTGCTGTGAGACGAAACTTGTTGTTACGAAAAATATTCATTTTTATTGTTCTAATGATCGGCATACTAGGCGGTTGCGGAACAGTTGACTTGAAAATCCGTAAAAACCTAGATCATCCCAATATACATCCCAGAACGGTGGCGATATTGCCTTTTACGCTTGCAGGCCCTACGCCGGAAGGTATTCCTGCGCATAAATTGTTTCGAGAATGCTTCTTTAACTATTTCAGCTATCTAGGCTATGTAGACATCCCGCTGGAAACTATAGATTCCAAGCTACAGGCGGCTGGGATGAGAAAATTCAAAAAAGTTCTTGAGCTTAGTCCGGAAAGACTAAGAGCTATTCTGGGTGTTGATGCAGTGATCAAAGGCCAGGTGCTCGATACCAGTAATTTTACCGGTGGAATTCACGCCGAGACCTCCATTAAGGCAAAAATCGTAATGCTCGATTTGAGAACCGGTGAAACACTTTGGGAGACTGAACATACAGAGAGCACCTATTCTGGAATACTTTCTCCAACCGTCGTTGGAATTATCCAGGATCAAATGGCGAATGTGAAAGTTAATCAGGTACTTTATAAAACCGCCGAAATGTTTTCGATCGGTATTATGAAAGAAATTCCTGACCCTCCCGGGGCCTGGCAGGAAAAAATTCGATTACCTCAAATCACAAGTATCGAAACAAACCTGAAGCCCAGCCAGAAACTTCAACCTAATGATCAAATATATGTGAACCTTAAAGGCGACCCAGGTCTAAAAGGTTCTTTTGGAATTGGCAGTTGGAAGTCGAATATCCCGCTTAAGGAAATTGTCCCCGGGATGTATTCAGGCCACTATATCGTGCAGGAAAAAGATGAAATTACGAGTGCTCTAATAATTGGGACTTTAAAGAACTCACAGGGGCTGGCAGGCAAAAGGTTTTATAAAAGTGGAATGGCTCAAATAGAAAAATCATCTGATTTATGAAAAAAAGGCAATACAATAATTTTTTGCAAGGGTTGTTGATTGGGCTCCTAGCTCTGTCCATTTCCGCCTGCGCTAGCGATTTACAGACAAAGGTTGCGGGCAACCTAATGGCTCTTTCCAAAAACCAGACCGTTGCTATTCTTCCTATCGAGATAAGTGATGCGGGACAAAAAGAAATGGCTGAAATGTTTCGTCTGGGTTTGTATGCCAACCTTAAACAGTCTAAATTTCAGTTACTGGAGCGCTATGTCGTTGATGGATTATTGAAGCAGAACAAGCTGGCAGACCCGTCAAACTATTTAACTATCAACCCCATGCAGTTTGGAGAAATTTTGGGGGTGGACGCTATCGTTTTCAGTCGTATCAATAAAGTAGAACGATCTTATTTAATCGTGCACTCCTCCATTGAACTGAGTGTCTCCGTGCAAATGGTGGATACTAGGAGTGGCGAGATTCTTTGGCGGGCAGAACAGACCGAGAAGGATTTCTCGGGAATCGGGAAAATTCCGACGGGCATCACCACAGCGATCCTCGCACCGATTCAGTTCGTTACCAACAAGTTTAACCTTCGCCGCATGACTTCCAATATGGTGGACAAGCTAACCTCGCTGATAAAACACCCCAATGAAGCCAGCAAAGACAGCCAGTTCGAAGAACCGGTGATTGCAAAAAATGCCACCAGCGATTTGAAAAAAATTGAAGAACTGCAACAACTCAAATCCGAATGGCAACAGGCTTTGGTTCTGGATGAAGAATCAGAATTGTCTGATTTTGGTATGGAAGCACCTGAGGTTGCAGTTATACCTGCAAGTATTCCAGCTGGACAAAATATAAAGTACACCCCTTTACCTGTCAAAGAAACCAATCTAGTAGAATCTGAAATGAGTCCCCTGACGGGAAAAAATGAAATCAAGCGATCTCAACCGGTAGAACTTGTTCCAATGAGTTCCTTTCGTGCTACAATTCCTGAACCCGAAATAGTAATAGAATATAAAGAAGTTCCACCGGCGACCCAGTCAAACTCTGTGAGCAGGCAGTCCGAACCTAAAAAACCGTTGCTATACACTATTCAGGTGGGTGCATATAAAACCAAAGCCTATGCAAAGAAGCTGGCACAATCTCTTAAGAAAAAAGGCTATGATGCCTTTGTCACCCGTAACGCAAAAAAAACCTATCGCGTTCAGGTAGACCGATTTGACAGCAAAGAAGAGGCTGTCAAACTTGCCCAACGAATCCAAACCAAAGAAAAATTGAAAAACTTCGTGACCCATTTTTCTGGGGTTTAGAGTTAGTTCCTCACCTAGAGTTTTAATTTTTTAAATACCCATCCAGCAGGTCAAAAACCTTTAGTATTTCGTCTTCGTTGTTATAGAAATGTGGAGAAAAACGCACCAATCCATCTCGCACCGTAAGTTTGACTTTGTTTTCCATCATATACGAATAGAGAGGGCCAACATCTTTATCCAAGGTGAACGAAATATTTCCAGAACGCTCCTCTGAAAATGTGGAACTGTAAATTTTAATATCCCGTCGGTTCAATTCAGTAATTATACAATCCCCCAGGTTCATCAAGCGTTTTTCGATATTATCGATACCTACCTCAAGCAGTAAATCTAGTGCAGCACCGAATGCGTGAATGCTCATCGTGTTGGGCGTTCCTTCTTCGAATTTTTTTGCATCTTTTTTGAGAGTGAAATCATAGTCCATAAAATTTGCTGCGTTGACCACGTTACCCCAGCCCATTGTCACAGGACGGATTCTATCCACCACCCTTTTTGATATGTAAAATCCTCCCAGTCCTTCAACGCTCAGCATCCACTTATGTCCATCCGCAGAAAGAAAATCGATGTGATCTTTTTTTACATCCATAGGTAAGGCACCAAGACTCTGAATGGCGTCTACAAAAAATAGAACTCCTTTTTCTTTGCAAAAGGCACCCAGGCGATTGAGATCGCTTCTAAATCCACTGTTGCATTCCACAGAACTGATGGAGAGTATTCGCGTTCTGTCGTCGACTTGTTTTATCAAATCATCGAAGAGAACTCGTGCTTCAATGGATTTCACCATGCGCGTTTCAACACCCCTTTGTCTCAAGTTCCACCAGGGGTAAACGTTGGCGGGGAACTCGATACTAGGGATGACAACATTGTCGCCCGGCTGCCAGTCGAATCCATTCGCAACAATAGAAATTCCTTCCGAAGTGTTTTTAACGAAAGCCACTTCATCTATATCGGCGTTGATGAGTTGTGAAAATTTTTTCCGGGTGCGCTCCAACTCAAGTATCCAGGTTTCGTAATGAACCGTGCCAAAAAGAGTAGCGTCATCGACAAAAGCAGTGACTGCTTTTCGCACTCGTTCCGGCAAAGGCGCAACTCTGGCATGATCGAAAAAAATAAACTCATCCGTTACTGGAAACTCTTTTCTTATGTTTTCAAAATTCATTTTGGAGTCACTTAAAAAATATTTCTAGAAACGTAATAATATAGGTTTGCTCATTTCTGTGTTGACCTATTGGTCTTACTCCGAGTGACTGGTGGCGCGGAGGATGGAACGGAATCCGTATTTTTTACGTATCCGGTCAATGCCCCTATAAAGCCTGTCTCAGCGTTCGACATCTTTCAGGTCGAACAAATCTTCTTGATGGTAAGGATGCGCCGTAATAGAAGAAAGTGAAACTCCGATCAGACGTACTCGCGTCTTGCGGTTAAAAGTTTTATGGAACAAATTTGCCACATTCTTTAAAAGCGTGTGATCCGCCGCCGTTGGTCAGCCTAAAGTATGGGAACGAGTCACTGTCTTAAAATCAGAGCTATCTTAGCTTTAACGTAACTGTTCTTGCAAACAATCCATTACTTCGAAGTTGCGCTGCGGTTTTTTCTGTCAGATAACTGAGTGTTGACTCGAGCAATAGTGGGTCCATGAAATCCGTAGTGAAAGTCTTTTCCCGGCTGATAGAATGAGGGTCTTCGGTTTCTGAATTGAACGGACTGCTGCTGATCCCCCTTGCTTTTCGGTAAAGTGATGCACCCCATTTACCATGAGTCTCTTCAAGTATTTCCAGTGGCAAGCGTGTAAGATCGACAATCAATTTGACACCCATACGATTCAACTTGGCGCAGCCTTTGGGGCCAATCCCCGGGATGCGTTTTATAGGAAGTGGCGCGAGGAGAGGAACTGTTGTTCTTTAGCTAGCGCGATCCACAATATTTGCAATAAGCCGAAGCAGTTTTCGCCATGAGCTTGTTTGTGGCAATACCGATGGAGGCATTGAGTCCGAATCGGTCGCGTATCTCGTTGCGAATTGTTTCGGCTGTTTTTAGAATCGGGCTATGCAATCTTCCACATCCTGTTAAATCAACAAATGCCTCGTCGAGGGACATCGGTTCAACCAGGGGAGAATAATTTCTGAGAATCTCGAATACCTTGGCCGAATATTCACTGTAGAGTCGATGCGAACTGCGTAAAAAAATAGCGTGTGGACAAAGGCGTTTTGCTATCGCAATCGGAATGGCAGGATGAAAGCCGCATTTTCTCGCAGCATAGGATGCAGCAGATACAACACCTCTTTCTTCGACGCTTCTGACTACAACTAAAGGCTTGTTTTTCAGAGACGGATCGAGCACCTCTTCAACAGATACAAAAAACGCATCCATATTTAAATGTAAAATTTCGCTAAATCCAACCTCTTGTTTGTCTGTGGTTGATTATTTATTGAATTTCCTTAAGACACTGATGACCACGCCCTGGATAGAAAAGTCTCCCTCGCGAACAAAGATGGGTTTCATATCCGGGTGTGCAGGTTGCAATCGTATCTGACCGTTCTCGCGGTAAAAGCGTTTCAAAGTTGCGCGATCGTTATCGATCAACGCCACCACCGTTTCTCCGTTTTCTGCCACGTTACGTTTTTCTACGATTACATAATCTCCGCTCTGGATATGGTCGTCGATCATTGAATTGCCTTTGACACGTAAGACAAAAACATCTTTGTCCCCGCCATCGGGCAACAGATCGATCACTTCGCGTTGATCGAGAGCTTCTAAAGGTTTTCCTGCGGCGATTTCTCCCAGTAGAGGATAGGAGAAAGCATTGCCCGATTCGGGCACCACTTCAATAGCACGGCTCAGGTTCTGTTGTTTGCGGATCAGTCCCTTCTCTTCGAGATGTGCCAGGTGTTTGTGCACCGTGGCTGGGGAGCTGAGGTCAAACTGTTTGCCTATCTCGGAGATGCTCGGCGCATATCCCTGACTGCGAATATGATCCTTCAGATACTCATAGATTTCCCGCTGACGCTTGGTGAGATGCATATTTGAGCCTCCTTGTGCTTTTCATTATAGGCGAAAATTAAACGAAAATCAAGCCGCGCAACGCGGGAAGGTAATAGGTCTATTTCAAAAAAGCAAAGAGAAGCCGCCTAGCCTTTTACTTTGGGTCTGCCAATTTTCCTTTAAGGCGTAGCCTTGTTGCCTCCCACACATGTGAGTGGTAGGATTGGGGTGTATGGAGAAAAAACTAAAAATTCTATTCTTGTGTACGGGTAACTCTTGCCGTAGCCAGATGGCGGAAGGCTGGGCCAAGCAGTTGAAAGGCGATTCCATTCAGGCGTTTTCAGCTGGACTCGAAGCGCATGGTGTTAATCCCAACGCGGTGAAAGTGATGCAGGAAGAGGGAGTAGACATCACCCAGCAGAAGTCGCAGCGAGTCGAAGAGGTGCAAACGATTCCTTTCGATATTGTGGTCACCATTTGTGGTGATGCGGATGAGAACTGTCCTATCTTTTCATGTGCCACTACTGTTGTGCATCACGGATTCGACGATCCTCCCAAATTGGCGCAAACAGCAAAGACAGATGAAGAAGCCCTGGATCATTACCGTAGAGTTCGCGATGAAATTCGCGCATTCATAGAAACCCTGCCAGAAGGATTACATTGATTATGAAATGGTTTGCGATAAAAATTATTTTTCTTCTTTCCCTCGCCATATTTGTGAACTACTCAATAGGAGAAGGTGCAACACGGATTGTCGTAGTGGGTGATACTGGAACTGGCGAGAGAGCATATGCCCCTGGATTTATGGCGGTACAAAAATCCATGCGCGAAAAAAATGCCGATGCTTTACTGCATTTGGGCGATTTCGTTTACCAACCCGGTTTTTTTCCTCAATCCTGTCCAGATCGATATATTAAAGAAATCAAAGAGACTCTTTCCGATCCTTATCCGGTAAAATTATTTGTAGCGGGGGATAATGACTTGCCACCAAAAAAATGGAAACCAAAGGCTTCCGGCTGTTGGGATAAAATTGACCTCCTCGATTCTGGATTCGACATATCGGGTCTTCCTTCCCCTCGTACTATGGAAGGAACGCGGGTGATCGGCAATGCGTTGATTGGGGTTATCAACAACTATCCCTGGCAAGACCCGACTCCTTGGCTTGCTCCACGTATTAAAGAAGCCAGAGAAAAAGGCATGTGGATAATTCTCGCTGTTCACGAACCGGCTATCACCACAACTTGGTATCTCGACAAGCGTAATACGGTTCTTAAACAGTTAAACGCTTTGAAACCGGATCTGGTTTTGGCAGGCAATCAACATTCTTACGAACGTTTTCATCAGATGAGTCCGACTGAAGAGGGTACTTTTAAGGTCATCAAATCAGAGTCGGGGAAATACCAAAGTGGAGATGGGACAATGCACATTGTCTCAGGTGGAGGGGGTGCGATTTTCAAACCTTTTGCCGACCAGCAAAATATAGATAAATATACTGCTCCTAAAGATGTATTTGATGCGTTGGCTAACAGAGCATTGATGAATCACTTCATCACTTTGGATGTTTCAAAGGAAAAGCTAGAAGGTATTGTTTGGCTTGTGTGCGTTCAAGATGACCCGGATGATGAATGGAACCCTAGGTGGAAGGCAGGAAAAAAATTTTGGTACTCCATTCCATTGGAATGTGATGGTAAGCCGGAAGGTGTTAGTGTTTACGAAACGTTCGACTTTTCGAGGCAATAAAAAATCCCCCAGCAGATTTTATGAAAATCTACCGAGGGGTGGGAGTCATTTTTTTTCGTTTGATTCGGAGATGATATCATCTATTTCATCGCAGGTCTTTTTAACATCTCCAGCGGATTTATCCAGTGCAGCCTTTTCTTCTTCCGTCATTTTTAGCTCGATGACTTTTTCTATGCCATTAATGCCAAGCATAACAGGTACACCAAAGAAAATACCTTTCCAGCCATACTCCCCTTCTAGATAAGCGGTACATGGGAGAATGCGGCGTTTGTCCTGTAAAATGGATTCTATCATTTGCACAACCGAAGCACCTGGAGCATAAAAGGCGCTACCAGTTTTTAAAAGAGAAACAATTTCTGCTCCGCCTTTTCGTGTGCGCTCTACCACTCGCTCGATCTGTTCGGGGGTCATCAACTCAGTTATTGATATCCCAGAAACCGAAGTGTAACGGGGGAGAGGCACCATGGAATCGCCATGTCCGCCAAGAACCATTGCATCCACATCAACCAGGGAACAACCCAGTTCCAACGAAACAAATGTTCTTAAACGCGCAGAATCAAGCACACCGGCCATACCTATGATTTTATTTTTTGGCAGGTTGCCCGTTTTCTTTGCCATGTAAACCATAGCATCGAGAGGATTTGATACAACGATAATGATGGGGTCGGGAGAATGCTCCATGACTTGTTCGGTCACCGATTGTACAATTTTGGCATTGGTGGCGAGAAGGTCTTCACGGCTCATCCCAGGTTTGCGAGGCAAGCCTGCGGTGATAACAACGATATCTGAATTTGCTGTATCCTTATAGTCGTTGGTTCCCGTTATCAGGCTATCGAACACTTGCAGACAGCTTGACTCTTGCAAGTCCAATGCTTTTCCTTGCGGGACTCCTTCAACAATATCTATGATCACCACATCGCCGAGGTTTTTATATGCGGCGAGCTGGGCGACGGTTGATCCAACTTGGCCCGCACCAACAACTGTGATTTTTTTTCTTGCGCTTGACATAGCAGTTCCTCAAATGAAAGCAAACCTAAATCAGGTTTAGCTTGTTATTCGCCGAGGTTTTTATTGGGGCCCTCTTTTGAGGGCCTCAAAAACTCCAACGTGTCCAGCGGATTGATTAATTCAAGCTGTCCAATATTGAATTGAAAGTTGCACTACGACGCATCGCCTTTGCAACTTTTTCCGGATCTGTTCGGAAATAGCCGCCGATATCCATGGCTTTGCCGTTGCTCGCTTTCAATTCATCAATAATGGTATCCAGTTTGGCTTCAAGTTGTTCAGCGATGGGAGCAAATTTTGCTTTAAGATCCGCATCGTCATTTTGAGTTGCCAGTTCTTTTGCCCAGAATAGTGTTTCGTAAACATGAGTGCCTGCGTTATCTAAATCGCCTACACCGCGACCGGGAGATTTTTTATTTTCCATTAATTTCCCGGTAGCTCGATCTAATGTGTCGGCCAGCACCTGTGCCTTGGTATTTCCTTTAACTTGACTTAAATGCGCCAAAGACTCTGAAAGTGCTAGAAATTCACCCAGAGATTCCCACCGTAAGTGACCTTCTTTGACAAACTGCTGAACATGCTTGGGGGCCGAGCCACCTGCGCCGGTTTCAAAAAGTCCGCCACCTTCAATCAGGGGAACGATGGATAACATTTTTGCACTGGTTCCTAATTCAAGAATCGGGAACAAGTCGGTCAAATAGTCACGCAACACATTTCCCGTTGCACTAATCGTGTCTTTTCCCTCTTTTGCTCGTTTTAGTGCGTGATCCATAGCTTCGACAGGAGCCAAGATCGAAATTTCCAGACCGTTGGTGTCGTGATCTTTTAAATAGGTATTCACTTTTTCAATCATGTTGGCATCGTGCGCCCGATTTTTATCGAGCCAGAAAACAACCGGAGTCTCAGATAACCGAGCTCGTTTGACAGCGAGCTTGACCCAGTCTTGAATCGGAATATCCTTAACCTGGCAGGCGCGGAATATATCGCCTTCTTCGACGGGAATTTCATGCAAGGCGTTGCCTGCTCCGTCAAGGAAGCGAACCGTACCGTTGCTAGACATCTCAAAAGTTTTGTCATGCGATCCATATTCCTCAGCTTTTTGTGCCATGAGGCCAACATTGGGAACCGTTCCCATGGTGGTTGGATCGAACTCACCATTCTCTCTACAAAAATCAATCGCAGACTGGTAAATACCCGCGTAACTATTGTCAGGAATCATTGCCAGGGTATCGGCTTCTTTTCCAGCCGGATCCCACATTTTCCCCGAGGCGCGGATGGCAGCAGCCATTGAGGCATCGATAATGATGTCACTGGGAACATGGAAATTGGTAATCCCTTTATCCGAGTCTACCATTGCGAGTTCCGGACCGTTTTTGATGCAGGTTTGAATATCTGCTTCAATGCCTGCCTTTTGGTCTACGGGCAAGTCTTTAATCTTTGCATAAACATCACCCAAGCCGTTATTTTCATTAACGCCGAGCTCTTTAAACAATTTTTCATGTTTGGTGAAAACATCTTCGAAGAAAACCGTCACGCCATGACCAAAAATAATGGGGTCGGAAACCTTCATCATCGTAGCCTTCATATGAAGAGATAAAAGAACACCTTGTTTTTTCGCGTCGGCAATGGAGTCCTTAATAAAGCTACGTAGAGCCGTGCGGCTCATCTTGGTTGCGTCTACTAAATCGCCTGCGCCCATAGCAATGCCGTCTTTGAGCACGGTGGCATTTCCATCTGCACCGAAAAACTCAATTTTGCCTTTTCCGGCAGCTTGTTCAGAAATGACAACAGACTTTTCATTGGAATAGAAATCTCCACTCGCCATATGAGCGACATTGGTTTTAGAATCTTTTGACCATTTACCCATTTTATGGGGATTGCTTTTCGCATAATTTTTAACGGAAACAGACGCTCTACGATCGGAGTTTCCTTGTCGTAGAACCGGGTTTACTGCGCTTCCTTTAACCTTGTCATACTTTGCTTTTATCTCTTTCTCCTCATCCGTTTTTGGGGCTTCCGGGAAGTCCGGCAAGTTGTAACCCTGAGATTGGAGTTCTGCAACTGCAGCTTGAATCTGAGGATTCGAAGCACTGATATTGGGTAGCTTGATGATATTGGCATCGGGCTTCATAACCATCTCACCCAGAAGTGCAAGATCATCTGGTTGCTGTTGTTCTGGTTTTAATCTATCTGGAAATTGCGAAATGATTCGACCCGCAAGTGAAATATCTTTGGTGCCAACATTTACGCCTGCTACTCCAGTAAAGGCTTGGATGATTGGTAAAAAAGAACCGCTTGCTAGTTCGGGAGCTTCATCAACTTTGGTGTAGATAATATCTGGTTGTTCTGACATCGATTTGACCTCTAAATTAAGACTTTAAATAGAATATTAATAATATATCGAAACGGTAGAAAAAATCCGGGAATTTGAATCCAATATGTCAATTGCAAGAAGGGGTTAAGCTAAAATATTACCCTGATATTGTCAAGCAAATTTGGGTCGATAAAATGAGTTACCTTGAATTACAAAACCGACTATTGGATAGAGTTTTTGTGCCCTTGCTGACTCGCCGGATTCTTTAATAGATAACGGCTATTAAAACAATGCGAATCAGGGTTTTCACTAACACTCCAAGTTTAGTCTGTCGGGCCGTTGAACTTGTATTTTTCTAATAATTCTTTATTCTCTATTTAACAATCATAAATAATCAAATCCACAATTTTAATGATTACACCCGATTATCGACTGGCAATTGATTTCAGCAACGCCCAGGAAATCCCACAGGATCCCAGGGAACGCTTACCTTATTTCAATGCACTCAAAGAATTGATCCGATCTGAAAAAGAGAAAATCAAATCCTGGCACCGTTCTGGAGCCGGTGGGTGGGAAGTGATTCAGTCATATACCAGTTTGATCGATGAGGTGATCCGGCATGTCATTCTTTCCATGGTCCGACTGGAAAAATATCAGTCCGCTCCGGTGCTTGAAGATTTTTGTCTGGTCGCAGTCGGCGGTTATGGAAGAGGAGAGCTAAATCCGCTTTCCGACATCGATTTGCTATTCCTGCTCCCTGAGGGGCCAAAACCCCTTACAGATATGTTTATACAGGATGCATTGTCTATATTTTGGGGGTTTGGCATGGAAATTGGTCACAGTTCCCGCACGATTAAAGACTGCGTAAACTTGGCTAAAGACGACCTGACGATCAAAACGTCAATGATAGAAACCCGATTCTTGATTGGCGACCAGATTATCTATGGCCGTTTTACAACTTCCATCAATAAAAAGGTTCTGCAAAAAGGTGTCAAAAAGTTTTTGAATTCAAAGTTGAAAGAGAAGTACACACGCTATGGAAATAAAGAAGGGGTTGTCTGTCACCCGGAACCGGATATCAAAAATGGTCCCGGTGGTTTGAGAGATTATCATAACGCCCTTTGGGCAACGGCGGTTCGATTCGGAGTTCATTCTTTCAGGGAAATTGGCGACACTCAGAATATTTCTCCACAAGAAATTGAGTCGCTCTATAACTCGGTGGACTTTTCTCTGCGGGTTCGTAATGAACTGCATTACCTGACAGAAAAAAAGACCGATGTTTTGTCTCGAGATATCCAGAAAGACCTTGCCACCCACCTGGGTTATCACGCTTCTTTTGACGGGCAACCGGTGGAAGACTTTATGCGCGATTATTACCTGCACGCCACTAACATCTACAACTTCTCTGAAAACCTTTTCGAACATTGTCTGCAAGCTCGGCAATCTTTTATGCGAGTTCTTTCCGATCTAACAAAAAAGTCTTTGGGGAATGGTTTCAACATCTCCGGTTCAACCTTGGTTTATGACGGAGATCCGAAAAAAGATTTTAAAAACGACAAATCCCTCGTGCTGACAGCACTGGAACTTTGCCGAAAACACCCCGTCTTGCCTGACTACCAATTGCAAAGACAATTAAGATTGCACAAAAAACTCATCAACGCGGAGCATATGAAGGGAGAAGAGATTAGAAATTTTCTATTTTCTATTCTCGGCGACAGCAATTCCGAGAAGACTCTGAGGCTGATGCACGAAACAGAAATTTTGGAACAGGTATTGCCGGAATTCGGATTGGCGCATTGCAAGGTCAACCACGATTTCTATCATCACTACACAGCTGATGAGCATTCGCTGCGCATTATCCGGTTTCTGGAAGAAATGGAATCATCAACCCTGAGTAAACCTGCCGATTTGACGACACTCTATAAGGACTACCCAAATAAAAAGACTTTGAAGTTCGCTGCGCTTTTACAGTCTGCAGGAACCCTCTCCGGTATGGATGGTGAGTCTGGGCTGACCGGATTTTTAAAGTTCATCGGCGATAGACTGCACCTGAAGATAGATGAAAAAGAACTGCTGGAATTTTTAATAAAAAATATTTATGCAATGGTTGAAACCGCTTTGTATCAGGACATCCATCAACCAAAAGTAATTCAGAAATTCGCTAAAACAGTGGTCAGTCCAGAACATCTTGCGGCATTGTATCTGCTCAGTTATGCCGAGTTGCGTGCTGTCGCACCGGGAACTTTAACAGCCTGGAAAAAACTTTTGCTCTTCGAGCTTTACGAGCGTACTTTAAAATATCTCCATAACCCTGAATCGTTGAATCAACACCCACAAGCAACAAGGGTTGGCGTATTTAAAGCCCTGCACCGCGAGCTTCCCGTTGCGGACATTGAAGCCCATCTTCGTCTAATGCCAGAAGATTACCTGATGACGGCACACTCTGAAGAAGTGGCTTTGCATATAAGGTTGATTCGTTCACTGAAAGACAAACCTTTCATATTGCATCACGAATTCAATGAAGAAGGGAAGTTCCATAACCTCACACTATCTTGTGTTTCCGGGCAAGAGTCGTTTAAAAAACTGGTGGGCGCGTTAACAGCAAGAAGCTTGAATATACTGGGGGCTCATATCTACTTAAAGAAAGACGGGTATGTCATAGTCTCGGTCCAGGTTGAAGAAAGCGAGATCACCACAGGAGACAATTTTGAAATCTGGAAAGAAATCAAACTCAACTTGTCAGATTTATTCTCAAAGAAAATCAGTCTGCAAAAAATGATGCGAACCCGTACTCGCTATGCAGGAGAACAAAAAAGTTCCCATGAGGCTATTGTTCCGCGGATTCAAGTGGAAAGGGAAACTGCAGACACTTTCACTGTCATTCGTGTTGAGGCTCGTGATCACTTGGGGATGCTTTATAAAATTGCATCCGTGTTTGCTGATTTTGGCATCCTCATCCACCGGGCTAAAATATCGACTCAAGGGGACCGAGGCATCGATGTGTTTTATGTTTCGCTGAAAGATCAATGTGTCACCTTCAATAAACTGATGAGCCGATTCAAAGCAAATATGATCGAAGTATTAATGATCGAAAAACTCGAAGACGTACTTTAGTGGCGAGCCGTCACTGGCAATAGGTTAGAACGTTTTAAGGTAAACGATTATCGTTTCGCTTTTAGAAATAGTGTTGATTTGATAAAACCTCCCCCCCTGACAAGGGGGGAATGAAGGGGGTGAATAAATTGAATAACTGGTGTTTTAGTTTGCTCGTGTGTTTGTTTTCTTCCTCAATTGCTTTTGCTGATCCCGTTGACTCTGAAACCGGGCGCGACATTTTTTTCAAACATTGTAAAGCCTGCCACGGAAACAAAGGAGATGGCAAAACCTTCGCCGCGAATGTGTTGAATCCGCCTCCGAAAAATTTCACCTCAGAAAAATCCAAGCAGCAACTGACAGAAAAACGAATGATCCGATCTGTCATGGAAGGAAGAAAAGGCACCGCCATGATGCCCTGGAAATCGCAATTGACTGCACAAGAAATTCAGGCGGTTGTGCAATATATTAGAAAAGAGTTGATGAATTTGTAACCACAGATAAATGCAGTGAGCACCTATGACAGACCCTGAAAACAACCCGATACCAGACCAGAAAAAACTAAATACATTTGTTGATAAATGTATCTGGGCGTATGCACTTACAGGCACTACAAAAAGTTGTTTGAAGGAAAGGAAAGTGACCTAAAACTCTTTGAAAAAAAATTCCACCGCTTTTTTGAGAAAGGGTGTCTTATCGTTGTTCTGTTCTATACGCTTGTGGCTAAAAAAGGTATTTCGACTAACTTAAAGGACTTTGTGAAAGGGACCGGATATTTTTTTCGACAGCGGGCCATTCATGGCGCCTTGCTATTTTCAGGTCGTAGCGAGACTGTAAATTTATCCAAAATTCGGCAGTATTTTTAAAGTACTTTCCGAGTCGAGGGGCAGAGTTGGCGGTAATTTCTTATCGGGAATAGATAATATCATTAATTCGAGCAACAGGCACATCCAGGTCGCGAGCTAGTTTGTACTGGCTGATGCCCAGGGGCCGCAAAAACTCTTCCTGTAAAACTTCTCCTGGTGTGATTGGTTCCAGTTTTTTTTCATAATTTAAATATCCCATTTAATGGTAATCGACTATTTCTACCTCCTGCGCGTGGTCTTCTTTCCACCTGAAGCAAACCCGCCATTGATCACTAATGCGGATACTGAATTGGCCTTTTAGGCTCCCCTTAATTGCTTCTAATCGATTGCCTGATGGTTGCCGTAAATCATTTAGATCTATAGCGGCCTCAAGAATTTCCAGTTTCCTCCGGGCAGCTCTTTCGATACTGCGAAAACGGGAAACTGGGGAATCTTGGAACAGGCGGTCCGTATCCTTGCAACGGAAACTTTTAATCATATTTCATGCTATTCCTTTTTTATGAATGCTGCGTCTATGTTTTTGGAGTAGAATTTATTTGCTTACTTCTTTGCCCAGTTTTTTTTCGATGGAGGCCATTTTAGATTCGAGTCTTCCTGATTTGCCTTCGCGATAATCTATTTTGATGCCGCAGGTGATGCGTTTGCAGTCTGAACGCATCGTTTCATAGCATTGTTTGACAACACTCATGACTTCATCGAACTCGCCTTCCAAAACCGTCCCCATCGGATTCAACTTATAAGGAACTCCGCTTTCATCGATAATTTTTAACGACTGGCTAACCTCGTTGCTCACACTTTCCCCTTTATCCATGGGGCTCATACTGAATTCCAGCAAAATCATTTCAATGACCTCCTTGTTGCGAAAATAGAGAAAACCCCCTAGATTCGGGGTTTTCTTTAATAATATCCTTGCATTTTAGGGGGGAATTATGAAATGATCAATATATCCTGTATATCTTTAATGATTGCGGGAAATCCAAGTAAAGGTGGTACAAGTTTTT
>Ga0115000_10000144_pt1 | contig 62479 bp, 56 predicted proteins | sample ArcticOcean_MG_C_6_FD_89690 | JGI IMG/M metagenome (GOLD analysis project Ga0115000, IMG submission 89690) | Marine microbial communities from western Arctic Ocean - ArcticOcean_MG_CB8_128 | ecosystem: Environmental > Aquatic > Marine > Oceanic | place: Arctic Ocean: Canada Basin | collected... | reverse complement strand
CTCCACCGCCTCCACCGCCTGCGCCTGCGCCACCTCCACCGCCTCCACCGCCTCCACCGCCTGCGCCTGCGCCACCTCCACGGCCTGTGCCTATGCCACCAGTGACTTCGTCCGCGCTTGAAGCGCCGCAGCCAGCTGCAGTGGCGGCTTCACCGAGGCCGTTGTTGACCGGAGTTGAGCACGTGCCGCCGAGTAATATTGCATCTGGAACTGTCCAAGATCCACACAACTTTGGAGACGCTACAGCGAGTATTTCTGCTGGAACACAGAAACGAGCGAAGGCGGCCCTCGTGGCTGCAACGAGGGCGCTCGAGCCTGGTGAACAAGTGCAGGCGTTGGTCTGTGGCGAGTACTTGGCTGACGACGGTGTTGCAGTTCTCACAGATCGCCGATTGGTCCTGGCGAACAGCCGCACGTTTGCTCCCGAGGTCCATTCGCTACCGCTGAGATCCATAAAGGATGTCAAAGGTTGGGTCGATTCTGCTCGGGCAACTTTGCGATTCTCCGGCAAAGATAGAGCATTCGTCATTGGCGATATCAAGGAAGTCGAATCCGCACAGGCCTTTGCTGCCGCTGTTCGTGGAAAGATCTAGAAAGAACAAAAAATCCGACGCCAGCCGCAGATCTTCCGGTTAGAGTGTTCGCTCTTGCGGATGTAGCTCAGCTGGTAGAGCATCACCTTGCCAAGGTGAGGGTCGCGGGTTCAAATCTCGTCATCCGCTCAAAAGTCAAATGCCCTAGAGCCCAGCTCTGGGGCGTTTGTCATTCTTGGCGAATCGGCACTAAACGAGTCTTCCCTATGTGTACTGAACCCTCTAAGATGATGGTCATGGAACGTCCGGGCAAGTTCGAACACCATCAATTCGTCGGAGATAAGCGAACCCAAATCGTGTACGACGTTGACGCGACCTTTAACGAAACAGCGGTCAACGAGCTCATCGCAGCTGAGGAGTTCATGTCGTTCTCCCCAGACACGCTCGCCGAGGCTCGTAACCGCGGCTACCGGCTTGGGAAAAGCTGAGCTCGCCGTTGCAGTTTGAGTCTGATGGGCTGACGCTTCACGGGCACCTAGCGCTTCCCGAACGGCATCCGGCTGGCGGTTCGCCCAGCTTCGTGCTCTGTCATGGGTTTCCGACACTGGCTATCGGCGCGACCAACGCGGGGGTCTCCTACAGGACCCTCGCTGATCGTATTGCCGACCAACAAGGTGGCGCTGTACTAGCGATGAACTACCGAGGCTGCGGCGAGAGTGAAGGCAACTTTTCTATCAATGGGTGGCTGCGTGACGTGCAGTCGGCCATCGATTCTCTCGCAGTGCTCGACGAAGTTTCATCGGTCTCGGTAATTGGGTTCGGCACCGGGGCAGCACTGGCAGTCTGCGCTGCGGCGAATCGGCCTGAGGTGCGATCCGTTGCCGCATTCTCGCCTCCCGCTGATTTTGAAGATTGGTCGAACGACCCCGAACATTTGCTCGGACATGCCCGCAAGGTTGGCGTGATCAGGGACGCGTCATTTCCCGAGGACTTCGAGGCATGGGCTGATGAGCTCGATCAGGTCAAAGCCATCGATAGTGCCGAGAAGATTGCGCCCCGGTCTCTGACCATCATCCACGGCGGCGACGACAAGGTGGTGCCCGTCTTCGATAGCCGCATGGTGGCCGACGCACACGGAGCCGCCGATCTCCGCGTGATCCAAGGCGCCGGACATATGCTGAATTATGACCCACGTGCAATCGCGATTCTTCTTGGTTGGGTCGATCGTCAGCGCTTCAGCAGCGTCGTCTAGAAACGTCGTCTAGAAACGTCGTCTAGAAACGTCGTCTAGAAACATAGCGTTTGAACCCCGTTTCGGTGGCCGGGACGTCGCTGCGTGCGCAACGCAACGCCGCTGGGGCCGGCGTCTACTACGTGCCAGACTCGGTCCCTCAGATCGGCTCAGCCCGACAGTTCCCGAAGCTTGTCCCGCTAGGCCCGCTTCAACGATCCCCATGAACTGAGGTTTGGGCTTGAAGCGAGATCGTGGTGCGCAAGGCTGGCCAAATCGACAAGGTCCACAAAGCGGATTCGGTGGAAGCGAGTCTCTTGAAATTGTCCGGACTGATAGCCGGTCGCCGATACTGCTCGGTCAACGTCTGACCGCCAGCGCGTACATGCGCACGGCCTTACATAGTGAACCACGTCCTTACATAGTGAACACAGTGCTGCCTTCTGTATGAATTTTTGGGACGCTCCACACGCATGCGGCTCGCTCGTAACAATGGCTGGGCATCGCAGCGGAAGGCGTGCCCGCTGCAGTTGATTTGCTGTAGCCGGCTGCAACGAACCTCGAACAGAAGGGTCTTTGCCGTCTGACCGTGTTACCGGTTTGCCGGCAAGGCTGGTCCGGTTTCGAATTGGAATGGGTTGCTGCGGGTGTTGTCGATGCCGTAGTCGGTGATCGCTTGAGTGACGACGTCCATGGAGATCGCCCCTTCATTGGCGAGCGATGAAAGTACGGCAACGACGACGTTCGGACCGTCGATCTCAAAGAAAGTGCGCAGCACTTCGCGGGTATCACTGCGGCCGAAACCATCAGTGCCCAACGGCACGAAGCTGCGAGGTGTCCAGCGCGAGATCTGATCAGGAACGATGGTCATGTAGTCGCTGACAGCAACTATTGGCCCCTGCGTGGCGTTTAGCTTTTCGGTCACATCGATCGAACGTGCATCGCCCGGGTTCAGCCGCGTCCAACGTTCGGCATCGAGCGCTTGCTCGCGTAGTTTCTTGTACGAGGTGACCGACCACAGCTCGGCCCCAACGCCGAACTTGGCGGCGAGTTCTTCGCGTGCCCAGCGGGCGGCAGAGTGGGATGGGCCTGAGAACAGGATGGTTGCCGAGTGCTCGGTGCCAGCGGGGCGAGTGTCGAAGCGGTAGAGACCGCTCATGATGTCGTGATCGCTGACATTGTCAGCCTGTGGAGGCTGCTCGTAGTTTTCGTTGTACAAAGTGATGTAGTAAAAGACGTCGTCACCATCTTGGCTGCCAGTATCGGGGTACATGCGAGCCAAGCCGCACTTCAAGATGGTTGCGAGCTCATAGGCAAACGCCGGGTCGTAGGCCTCGCACGCTGGAATGGTTGAGGCAAGCAATAAACTGTGGCCGTCCTGGTGCTGCAGGCCTTCGCCTTCAAGAGTGGTTCGGCCAGCGGTGGCGCCAAGCAGGAAGCCGCGTGCCCGGCTATCGGCGGCGCTCCACAACAGGTCGCCGACCCGCTGGAAACCGAACATCGAATAGAACGTGTACATCGGCACCATGGGGACGCCAAGGTTTGCGTAGCTGGTTGCGGCAGCGATCCAGTCGGCGACCGAGCCAGCTTCGGTGATTCCTTCTTCGAGGATTTGGCCATCTTGGCCTTCGGCGTAGCTAAGCAACAGATCATGATCGACCGGTTCGTACAGCTGACCTTCGTGTGCATAGATCTTGAACTCTCGAAAGAGAGCGTCCATTCCAAAAGTGCGAGCCTCGTCGGCCACGATCGGCACGATGCGCTCACCGATCGCTTCATCGCGCAACAAGCTGCGAAGCATGGATGTGAAGGCCATGGTCGTCGAGACCTCACGGCCGTTAGAACCATCGTCGAAGTCGGAGAACAGCTTTGGATCAGGTAGTTGAAGCGGCCGGCGGTCACGCACCACGCGAGAGGGAACTGGGCCGTCCATGGCCCGCTGGCGTTCTTGCATGTACTTGGCTTCGACGCTGTTGGGGTCAGGGCGAAAGTATGGGGGGAGGCCGTCGTCGAGATCCTCGAGCGGAATTTCATCGACGAGGTCGAGGCGTTCTCGCAGCACCTGCATCTGCTCTACCGACATCTTCTTGATCTGGTGGGTGGCGTTACGGCCTTCGAAGCCCTCGCCCAGAGTCCAGCCTTTTACCGTCTGAGCCAGGATGACTGTTGGTTGACCACGATGTTCTTCGGCGGCTTTGAACGCAGCGAACACCTTCTGATAATCGTGCCCTCCACGTGGCAGGGTGCGGAGCTCGTCGTCACTCAGATGCTCGACCAGCTTGCGTAATCGGGGATCAGGGCCAAAAAAGTGCTCACGGATGTAGGCGCCAGTCTCGGTTACCAAACGCTGGTACTGACCGTCGACGGTGCTGTTGAATTTGTCGACAAGCACATTGTCGGTGTCAGCGGCAAGCAACTCGTCCCACTTGGATCCCCACAGCACCTTGATTACGTTCCAGCCAGCTCCGCGAAAGACCCCTTCAAGTTCTTCGACGATGCGACTGTTGCCACGCACTGGGCCGTCGAGCCGCTGCAGATTGCAGTTGACAACCCAAGTCAGGTTGTCAAGACCAGCGCGCCCGGCAAGCGAGATAGCGCCCAATGTTTCTGGCTCGTCACTTTCACCGTCGCCGACGAAGGCCCAGATGTTGCTGTCAGAGGTGTCGTCGATACGGCGATGTTCGAGGTACCTGTTGAAGCGTGCGTGATAGATCGAGTTGATTGGCCCCAGGCCCATAGAGACCGTAGGGAACTCCCAGAAGTCGGGCATCAGCCGCGGATGCGGGTAGCTGGACAGGCCGTTGCCGCCGACTTCTTGGCGAAAATTATCGAGTTGCTCTCCGGTCAGGCGGCCTTCGATGAATGCTCGGCTGTACACACCGGGCGCAGCGTGGCCCTGGAAATAGACGTGGTCGCCAGGCTGGCCGTCGGCCTTGCCTCTAAAGAAATGGTTGAAACCAACTTCGTAAAGCGATGATGAGCTGGCATAGGTCGACAGGTGGCCGCCGACGCCGGTGTCTTTGTTGGCGCGAACAACCATCGCCGCCGCGTTCCAGCGGACAAAGGCACGGATACGCCGTTCGATATGTTCGTCACCGGGGAAGAATGGCTGAGCGTCTGGTGGGATCGTGTTGATGTGCGGTGTTTTAGTCAGCGGCGGGAGGCCAAGTTCTAGGTCGCTGGCGTGTTCGATGAGTCGGGCGATTACGTAGCGAGCACGAGCATCGCCTTGGACTGCCACTAGCGCATCAAGTGATTCGAGCCATTCTTTCGTCTCTGCCGGGTCGACGTCAGGAAGAGCTCGGGTGTAATGGTCAGTCATTACCTGCCACTATCGCAAAAATTCGATGAACTTCGTGTATTTTTTGGGTTGCATTCTGAAGTTTTTAAGGTGGTTGCTGCCACCCTCACAGTGTGACTCGAACAATCGTCTACACCGACGGAGCCTGCAGCGGTAATCCTGGACCCGGCGGTTGGGGGTGGGTCGTGCCCGACGGCGAGGCTGCGTTCGGCGGCGCTGAGCAAACAACCAACCAACGCATGGAACTCATGGCTGCGCTCCAGGCTGTCCGCACCTTGCCTGGCCCGATCCACATCGTTAGTGATTCGACCTATGTCGTCAACTGTTTCCGTGACAGTTGGTGGAAAGGCTGGATCAAGCGCGGCTGGATCAACTCGCAGAAGAAGCCGGTTGCGAACCGAGATATCTGGGAGCCACTGATCGAGCTTTATCAAGAACGCGATGTCACGTTCGAGTGGGTCAAGGGCCATAGCGGGAGCCGTTGGAATGACCGCGCTGATGAACTTGCTGTCATGGGACGCCAACAAGCCGCTGGGGCCATGGAGCCAGTGTCGGTCCCCACACCGGTTGCCGAGACCGATACAGAGAGCGGCGCTGCTGCGGATCGTGCGAGCGCCAAGACTGACGGTGTTCGCAAGGTTGCCATTCTGGGTCACCGTCCACCCGAGATTGGCGGCTACGGAAAGAACCCAGTAGCCGACGGTTTGCGTCGGCATATGAAAGAAATCTTGGCGGCCAAGGCAACGATGTATGACGAGGTCGTCGTACTGACTGGCTTGCAGCTGGGATCAGAAACTCTTGGTGCCGAGGCTGCTCTTGAGGCTGGTGTTGGGTTCGTTGCGGTATTGGCGTTCCCTGATCCGTCGGCGCGATGGCCCAAGGCCGCCCAGAAACATTTCGATGATCTGATCGACCAAGCGGCCGATGTCGTGGTCCTGGATAAGGAAGTTCCCGGCACCGGCATCCAGGTCGCCAAGTCGTTTGGGCGACGAGACCTATGGTTGCAGGACCAAGCGTCCGAAGCCATCGTGGTCTGGGATGGTGGTTCCAATGGCGTCGAGAAGCAGCTCCGGGCTTTCGAGAAAGCGCTTGGCGAAGACGTCTGGCGCTTGGAGCCGTAACACCCCAGATCAGCCTACGTTGCAGCGATAGCGACAGCTTCGAGCCGCTCGAGTGTCTTCTGGATGGCAGGAAGCGACTTCTTTGGGTAACCCATCAGTTCGAGGAACTTAGGGGAGAGAGCAGTCGACCAGTCGAAGGTCTCGGTGACCATGGTGCCCCCGTCGACTTCTTCGAGTTCGTAACGCCACCGGTGCTTTCCGAAGTGGGCCCAGGCAATAAGTCTGTTTTCTTCGAACTCGACGACGGTGCTGCGCATGTCGTAGGGCAGGACAAGTTTCATCTTCATGCCGAACTTAGAGCCCATCTTCAGCGGCTCGGGTGACGCCTCTTTGGATCCACGGACGGTGCCTGATCCGTCAATCTCGACATGTCGAGCTGGGTTAACGAGGATGGCAAAGATGACTTCGGGCGGAACCTGGATCAGCCGTGAGGCGGAAACGCTTTGTTCTTTGGCCATGGGTCCTACTTTTTCAGGATCCGACGAAGCGCCGGCTCGAGTTCGGGATCTTCAAAGATAAAGCCTGCTTCGGTCAGAACCGACGGCCATACCTTCTGGCTGGCAAGGATCAGCTGGTCAACGAGTTCATCGCCAAAGAGCAGTTTGGGACCGAACAGCGGAACCGGCAGCAGGGTAGGGCGTTTGAGCACGCCACCGAGTGCCTTGGTGAATTGCAGGTTTGTGACGGGATTAGGGGTGCACAGGTTTACCGGCCCGCTGATGTCATTGTTGATTAGGAACTCGATGGCTCGGATCTCGTCGGCGAGCGAGATCCAGCTCAACCACTGATTTCCGGAGCCGAAGCGGCCCCCGAGGCCAAGCTTGAAGAGCAGCAGTTGTTTCTTGAGGGCCCCGCCCCTCTCGCTCATGACCGCACTGGTTCGGGCGAGGGCTGTGCGAATGCCAGCATCAGAGGCAGAGGAGGTCGCTGCCTCCCAGTCGACGCATACATCGGCTAAAAAGCCATGCCCGGCGGGGTCGCTTTCGGTCAGGACCGAGTCCCCCTGGCTGCCGTAGTAACCAATGCCGCTGCTGCTGATCAGAACAGACGGTTTGGCAGAAAGCCCTGCGAGCACATCGGCGAGCAAGGTCGTGCCCTTGGTTCGGCTTTCGAGGATGACGCGCTTGCGATCATCACTCCACTTCTTGTCACCAATACCAGCTCCGGCCAAATGCACGACTGCGTCAGCGCCTTCCAGGCTGGTGGCGTCGACCGTGCCGGCGGCGGGGTCCCAACTAATTTCGTCAGCGCCAGCTTTGGTAGATCTTCGCACGAGAGCGATGGGTCGATGGCCTTGGGCCTTGAGCGATGCGGTGAGCGCAGTACCTATCAGGCCCGACGCACCGGATATGACGATGTTCATAGATCTCATCGTGTCAGGTCTACACGACATGTGTGGGACTCAGCGACGTCATAGTGCATCGCTACTTTGGTTGCTAGAGGCCCAGTCTCTCGCTGAGATCACTGCGGAAGCGTCGATCAGGGTCCACAGCGTCTCGTACCGCCTTGAAATCTGCGAGCCGGGGGTACATCTGCTCGAACAGTTCGGGCTGCATGCGCGCATCCTTAGCCAAGTAGATGCGACCGCCAACGTCGGCGACGATACGGTCCAGAGGCCTCAGGCCGTGCAGCGCCTTCGCAGTTGCAGGTAGATCAACGGCAAGTGTCCAACCCGGTGCGGGGAAGGACAGCGGCGAGTCGTTGCCAGCACCGAATCGTTTGAGCACGGAGAAGTAGGACGGCAAGCCAGCAAGGCGATCGACGATGTCGTGCAGGGTCTGGATCGCGTTGTCAGGGATGATGCACTGCCATTGCACGAAACCGGCTCGCCCGTAGACACGGTTCCAATCGGTGATGACATCCAGCGGATGAAAAAACGCAGTGATCGACTCGCCGGTCACGGTGAGCTTTGTTGGAGCCTTATGCCACCAAAGTGCGTTGAAGGCTTTGACACCTGGCGTAACAGCGACTCGAGGGAGTGGGAAAGGTGGCAAGGTGATGCTGGGCGTGGAGGGCTGCTGATGCAGACCCGCAGCGCTGTGGCGGTCGAGGTCATCGAGTTGGGCTTGGGTGGCAAACGATCCTTGCGTGAGCACAGAGCGGCAGTTGCCCAATAGGTCTAACCACGCGACCGAGAAGTCGTGCTGGATGTCGCTGCGCCGCATCTCGTCCAGGAGGTCCTCCAGCAAGCTCACTCGCTGTGTTTCGACCGCAACGATCGATGTAGGGATCGCCATGAGTTGAATGTCGGCGTCGATGATTAAGCCGGTCAGCCCCATGCCCCCAACAGTGGCCCAGAACACCTCGGCGTTATCAGCAGGCGAGAGTGTGATGACCTCATCACTAGCAAGGCGCATGCGGAGCGACTGCACATGCTGGCCGAAACTGCCGTCGATATGGTGGTTTTTGCCGTGGATATCGGCAGCGATGGCGCCGCCGACCGTGACGTGTCGCGTTCCAGGCGTGACCGGCACGAACCAGCCCTTTGGGGTGTATTGGCTGATGAGCTGGCCAATTGTCACTCCAGCGTCGACGCGCACGACGCCAGCCTGACTATCGAGCCACCGTGCATTCGTGCACTCGGTTGTAACCAGCACCGAGCCCCCGCTTCGCTGGGCCGCATCTCCGTAGCTGCGACCGAGGCCGCGAGCGATCAAATCGGAAGACGGAAGCTCGCCCACGGCAAGGTCTTCGGCATCTGTTGGCAAAAATACAGCCGACATCGTGCCCGCGTAGCGTCCCCACCCCTGCACGCTCTGGCGCTGTGACTTCATAGGTGGCGCTGCTTCATAGGTAGAGGCCCATCGAGTAGACGATGATCCAAGCGGTACCGGCGACGTGCATAAAACGGTCGCGAACGATCAGAGCTTCAGGCGTTTCGCCCGCTCCTCGCCACGACAAAATCAGGTAACGCCCGATTGCCAAAGTAAACGGCGCGACCGTCACGCGAAGCAACAACGACCCGTCGGAGTCTGGCGCATGGCCACGTGCTTTGGCCGCGGCCCATGCGGTGTAACCACCAACCGCCAACGCCGAGGCGGCTGCTGTAAGGAGTTGAAGATGCCGGAGTTTGTAGCTAGCAAGCACCTTGCGGCTAGGTGTAGAACCGCCGAGGGCCAGCAGTTCGCCAAGACGTTTGCCGGTGATGACCAAGAGAGCCCCCGCCGACACGACGAGAAGAAACCAGCCGCTGATCGGCGTGTCGGTCGCAGCTCCACCAGCAACGGCTCGTGCCAGGAATCCGGCACTGACGGTGACTAGCTCGATCCATGGCACTCGTTTCAATAAAATGCTGTAGATCAGGCTGATGAGTGCGTAACCAGCCAACATTGCCAAGAAGTTCCACCCAAGAATGGCACTCAGGAGGGCAGTAGGAAGGCCGAGCATGACAAGTAGACGTATCGCCTGGTTAACGCTGACCTCGCGGCTGGCGATGGGACGGTTCTTCTTGACCGGGTGTTGGCGATCAGCTTCGGCGTCCACTAGATCATTTATCACATAACCCATCGACGAGACGGCGCAGAACAACACGAACGCCACCAGAGTCTTAGCGGCGATGTCGGGTTCGTCAAGGCGCCCCGCCGCACCAGGAGCGGCAAACACCAACAAATTCTTTGCGTATTGGTGTGGCCGAAGTAGCCGAAGGATCGGAGGCACAGTAGGAGCTCAGCGTTTGGAGATCTGGCGCCAGATGGCCCCTGGCAGATTCTTCAAAACGAGGCCGACAGGAGCGAGTACAGCGGGGCTGTGGATGATGGCCCGACCCTTTTCTAGTCCGGCGACTATGTCATTAGCGACCTGGTCGGGGGTGGTTGCGAACGGGGCAGCTTCGAGGCCCTCGGTCATCCGGCTGTGCACGAAACCCGGGCGGACGACAACCACCTGTACTCCGACCTGCTTTGCCGGCGCTGCCAACTCGCGGGCGAATGCATCGAGACCGGACTTGGCGCTGCCATAAACGATGTTTCCGATGCGCGGACGCACGGCGGCGATCGACGAGAACACAATGAGTCGGGCATTGGGTTCACCTCGCAAGATGGCGAGCGAAGCGAGGCAGCTCGATACTGCGCCGCCGAAATTCACGTTTGCCAGTGCGGCCATCGTTGCCGGATTCGCATCGATGGTGAACTCGGCGCCAAGCTGACCGAACGCGACAACGACCGAATCAAAGGGTCCTTGGGTGGTGTTGATGTCTTCGATAACAGGCCCGTGGCTAGCGCTATTTGAACCGTCGAAGTCGGCCGTGGCAACACGCAGGTCGGGATACGAAGCGGCGAGGGCCTCAGCCGCATCGTCGCGGGATCCGCCGGGCCGCCCAGCGAGCACCACGTGCTCAAGAGCGTCGACTGCAAGTTTGGTCACAAAGGCGGCACAAATGTCACTACCGCCGCCGAGTATTAGAAGTCGTTTTATCATGTGTCTCGACAGGAAGCCTCTAGGCTGGCGCTCATGAGTACCCGTATGCTCATCTTTCTATCGTTGCTCTGTGGCATTGCCATTCTGGTGGCATTCGCTGTTCAGGTCACCCTGAACTGACGTGTTTATCCCTTGGTTAGACTGTCAGACATATGGCGCACCATGATCTCGTTGTCATCGGCGGTGGACCGGCAGGATATGCCGCTGCACTCTACGGAGCAGGAGCAGGCCTCGATGTTGGTCTAATTGAACGGCACAAGCTCGGCGGCACCTGCCTCAACGTTGGGTGCATTCCTGCCAAAGAGCTACTTGAAACTGCAGCGGTCTTTCGCACTATTGGCCATGCCGAGCAATTTGGCATAACTACCTCAGCTCCAGTCGTAGATTTCGCCAAAAGCCAGGTCCGTAAGCAGTCGATCATCGACAAGCTTGTCGGAGGTCTAGGTTCGATGCTCAAGGGCCGCAAGGTCACGGTTTATGACGGAAATGGTTCGCTGCAAACGGACCGTTCGGTGCAGGTGCGCGGCGGTTCATCCGGCGATGTCGACCTGATGTCAGATCATGTCATGCTCGCTACTGGTAGCGCACCTCGGACACTGCCCGGTTTCGAGATTGATGGCGAGATCGTCATGACAAGTGACGAATTCCTCTCGCTCAACCATGTGCCGGAGTCCGCTGTCATCATCGGCGGCGGCGCTATTGGTTGCGAGTTTGCATCCATGCTCGTCGACCTGGGTTCTCATGTCACGCTGCTCGAATACATGCCTAGGCTGATTGCTGGCGCCGATGCCGATTGCTCAAAGGTTGTCGAGCGTTCATTCAAGAAACGCGGCATGAAGATCAAGACCGGCGTAGCTGTCACTGGCCACGAGCCGAAGGCGGACGGCGGCACTCGGGTGGCGTTCGGCGAAGGCGAAACTGTCGATGCTGAGATCGTGGTCATGAGTGTCGGCCGTAGCCCCGTGACACATGGCCTCGGTCTGGCCGCAACAAACGTTCAGGTTGACGAGCGCGGCTTCATCATTGTTGACGAGAACCTTCGCACTGGCGAACCCAATGTGTTCGCAGCCGGCGACGTTGTCGATACAGCGCAGCTTGCTCACATCGGGTTTGCCGAGGGCATGCAGATCATCAAGCAGATCCTGGGTGAACCGACGACGCCGATCGACTACAACACGGTCCCATGGTGTATTTACACGCACCCCGAGGTTGCATTCGCCGGCATGACCGAAGAAGAAGCTAACGAAGCGGGTTTCGATGTCGTGGTCGACAAACATCGCTTAGCCGGAAACGGCCGCGCCATGATCGTGGGCGAGACCGAAGGTCTGGTCAAGATCGTCGCCGAGAAAAATGCAGCTGGACATGGTGGCCGTATTCTTGGTGTTCATATGGTTGGCCCTTGGGTCACCGAACAGCTTGGTCAGGGTTACCTGGCAGTGAACTGGGAGGCGACGGTCGATGAGCTCGCTGCGTTCATTCAACCCCATCCGACTATCAGTGAGACCTTTGGCGAGAGCATCTTGGCACTCACCGGGCGCGGTCTCCACTAACGCCCAGCGCGACCACTTTTTACTGCAGCACCCCTCACCAAATGCACTCCTCACAAAAGAGAGATCGAAGTCATGGCAGATATAACGATGCCTCAGCTCGGTGAAACCGTCACCGAAGGCACCATCACCCGCTGGTTCAAGCAGCCCGGTGAGACCATCGAGTTGGACGAGATTCTCTTCGAGGTCTCAACCGACAAGGTAGATAGTGAGGTGCCCTCATCAGCTGCTGGCACCTTGACGCACATCCTGGTTCCCGAAGGCGAAACCGTCGACGTCGGTGTGGTGCTGGCTGTCATCGACGCAGCCGTTCCTGATCCTGCAGTAGCACCTCCACCTCCGCCTCCGCCTGCGCCTGCGGCAGCGCCTGCTCCACCTCCGCCTCCGCCTCCGCCTCCGCCTGCGCCTGCGGCAGCGCCTGCTCCGCCTCCGCCCCCGCCCCCACCTGCGGCAGCGCCTGCTCCTCCCGCCGCAGCTCCTGCTCCTCGCGTTGCCGCAGCGGCTAAAGCGGTATTGCTGTCTCCTGTTGTTCGACGATTGATTACCGAAAACAATCTCGACGTCAGCGCTATTGCGGGTACCGGCGTTGGCGGACGTATTACGCGAGCCGATGTCGAGGCTGCAATGGCGGGTGGCGGCGCAGCCGCAGCGTCTACCCCAGCTCCGCCAGTTGCCCCAGTTCCTGTAGCAGCGGCTCCCGTCGTGGTAGCAGCAGTATCTGTGCCATCCGCACAGCTCGAAGCGGTCGTGGCTCCGCTACCGGTACACGCGCGCAACACGATTGTGCCGTTCAACCGCATCCGTAAGACCACAGCCGACTACATGGTGCAGTCCAAAAAGGTCTCACCCCACGTGCTTACAGCCATCGAGGTCGACTTCGAGAACGTTGAGCGGGTGCGCCAAGCACACAAGGCCGACTTCAAAGCACACGAAGGCTTCAGCCTGACCTACATGCCGTTCATCAGTCGGGCGTTGGTCGACGCGCTAGTCGACTTCCCTCACATGAACGCTTCGATCGGCGACGGCGGATTGATCGTGCACGGGGCCGTGAACCTGGCGATCGCCGTGGACCTGAACTTCGAGGGTCTTCTAGCGCCGGTCATCCGCAATGCTGATGGCATGCGTATGCGGGCAATCGCTCGCAATGTCGTTGATCTCGCTACTCGGGCGCGAGCCAAGAAACTCACCGCCGACGAGATCACCGGCGGCACTTTCACTATTACCAACCCCGGCCAGTACGGCACGATGATGCAGTTCCCGATCATCAACCAACCGCAGGTTGCGATCCTGTCTACCGATGGCATCAGCCGCAAGCCAGTCGTCGTGAAAGATAAGTTCGGCAACGAGACCGTGGGTATCCACTCGGTTGGTGTGCTGGCTCTGGCATGGGACCACCGCGCTTTTGACGGTGCTTATGCTGCTGCATTTCTCAACCGACTTCGGACCATCATTGAAACCAAGGACTGGGAAGCAGAACTGCACTAGTGGCCGATCATGTAGCCCAAGCGAACAGAAACGGCCGGGCAGCTACCGAGCCGCTGCATGTGCGTTGGCTAGGGCGAGTTGGCTACGACGAGGCGTACTCATTGCAACAACAGTTGCAGCGCGGTGACCGCAATCATCTGTTGTTGCTTGAGCATCCACCCGTGTTCACGCTTGGTCGAAGCGCCGACGCAGAGAACATCTTGATCGATCCAGACGATGTTGGTGCCATCGTGCGCAACGTTGATCGGGGTGGCGATGTCACGGTCCATGCCCCCGGCCAACTCGTGGGTTATCTCGTGCTCACCGTGCCAGGCCGAAGCGGTTTGGCCGATACGGCTAAGTTCGTCGCCACGATTGAAGATCTGCTAATCGATGTTCTGGTCGACCTTGGGTTGCCAAACCCAAGCAGGTATCCGGGCTACACCGGCGTGTGGCTCGATGCAGACGGGCCGAATGCTCGCAAGATCGCAGCCATTGGCGTGCGCATCAAACGCAACCGATCGATGCATGGCTTTGCGTTGAATGTTGACGTTGACCATGACTGGTTCGATCGGTTGGTGCCGTGCGGGATCGCAGACAAGGCGGTTACCTCGCTACGTGCGGAGGCCATCAACGCCACTATGCACGAGGTAGTTGATGCAGTCGCGGCTCGGGCTGTGGGTCGATGGGAAACCGGCGCAGTGGACCGGGCCGACATTGTGTGGCGTCATGTGCCCGAGGATCTCAGCGCTTTCTCTCGCGGCGCAGGGCCAGGCGATACACCACGTCTTGAGCAACCATCGGCGCCAAAACCGGCGGCTACGCCGGTGCGATTGCTTGGACGCCTAGCCGATGCTGGCGTGGACCAGAGCTTGGACGTGACAGCCCTGAAGCCTGAATGGATGCGGGTGAAGGCGAAGATGGGGCCCGAGTACACGCGGCTTAAATCCATCATGCGTGACCTGGAACTTGTCACGGTTTGCGAAGAAGCGGGCTGTCCGAACATCTTCGAATGTTGGAATGATGGCACGGCGACCTTCATGATCAATGGCGAGCGTTGCACCCGCGCCTGCGGCTTTTGTTTGGTCGATACGCGCAAGCCCGCACCGCTTGATACCGACGAACCCCGCCGAGTGGCTGAGGCTGTAGAAAAGCTTGGCCTCGACTATGTCGTGATCACGACCGTCGCTCGCGATGACTTGCCAGATGATGGAGCGAGTGGCTTCACACGCACAGTCGCTGCGATTCGTGATCGTGTGCCGCACTGCAAGGTCGAACTGCTGATCAGCGACTGCAAGGGCCATCAGTCGTCGCTCGAGGAGATCTTTGCCACCCGCCCCGAAGTCCTGAATCACAACATCGAATCTGTCGCCAGGCTGCAACGGGCGGTGCGCCCTTCCGCCGGATATGCACGGTCACTCTCGGTGCTTGCGCGAGCGTCGGCTGCCGGGCTTACGACCAAATCTTCGATCATTGTTGGCATGGGCGAGACGTTCGACGAAGTTGTTGGAACGCTGGCCGACCTGGCAGGCATTGGCGTGAGCATCGTGACCATCGGCCAGTATCTTCGCCCCACGACTAATCATCTACCTATCCACCGCTGGTGGACACCAGACGAATTTGCCGAGCTCAAAAGCATCGGTGAGGCCATGGGAATCGACCATGTCGAGTCGTCGCCATTAACCCGCAGCAGTTATCACGCCCGCCAGGCCGAAGCCGCAGCGACCTAATCAGAATGTGAGCGATGCCCAGCTGCGGACATAGCAGTGCGGCTAAAGCTGCATGCGTACAGCGCCTTCTTGATGAACTCGGGGTGCCGCTTGGGCGTGGCTCAGCCAGACACGAGGGGGGCGACCGTCACGTTGAGCGCCTCGATCAGGTCTGTCGGGGACAAGCCAATATCGAGCCCGCGTTGCCCGCCGCTTACATAAATAGTTTCGCAAATTTCGGCGGATTCATCGATGAAAGTACGAAGTCTCCGTTTCTGACCGAATGGACTGATGCCTCCAGCCACGTAGCCGCTGGACCGTTCTGCGTGTGCAACAACTGCCATCCTGGCTCGCTTTGCCCCCGCCGCTCGAGCCAGAGCTTTCAGGTCGAGTTGGTGGGTGACGGGCACGATGGCCACGACGAGTTCGCCCTGGTCATCTTCAAGACGAGCCATAAGCGTCTTGAAGACAACATCGGGATCCAGCCTGAGTTTGTTGGCAGCTTCGAGCCCAAACGAATCGGCGCCAGGGTCGTGGTCGTACGGACGGCGTTGGTAGTCGATGCCTTGCGCCTCAAGAAATACCGTTGCCGGAGTCTGCACCCTCTGAAGTTATCGTCGGCGAACAATGCATCGCAGCCTATGTCAGCGCGTGAGTCGTTAATGAGCGAAGTGTCTTTGATGCAGCGAGAGGTCGCTAAGGCAACCTCATTCGTCCGATAAGACCTGCCCGCCGTGAGTGAGTGTCCAGGCAGCCGCATCGGGGTCTCGATATCTGGCGGCAACTATGTGTTCAAGCGCACGAGTAGGGCAGCCCCACTCGGTGTGTACCATCACGCCGTGATTGGAGTGCCGCATGGTTGAAGTTCATGGCGCCACGGTGCTGCTCATGTGGGCGACCGGTGGGTTCTTCTTTCTCTGGGTGACGACTCGTCGACGCGAAGTCGGTATCGGCTACGGCTGGACCATGCGCATTACCTACATCGGTATTGCTGGGTTGGCGGTGGCAACTGGATTCGGGTCTGGTGTGTATTGGCCACGCGAGATTCTTGGCATGGCGTCTATTGCTGGGTCATTGGTCGCACTTGCTGAGTCCTGGTTCCGGCGCGGTGCAGGCGTAGCCGGGCAGCGTCAACTCGTTGAACGTCGCAGCCAACGCGTGGCCGACATGACCGGCATTGACAAGGACGAGCAGCGCTTCGACACTGACGCTCCTGAATTCCGCCCGTGGCTCGATCTGCTTGCACCGGCACTGGGAACACTGGCCATCGTTCTTGGTGCGGCCCACGCTGAAGGGCCAACGTGGTTGTCCATCCTTCGGATACTTGCGGGCGCCGTGTTCCTCGGTGCAATTAGCGATGCCATGTTGCTGGGTCATTGGTACTTGGTTCAGCCGGGTTTGGCCCGAGCGCCGATCCTCGAACTAGTTCGTTACACCACCTATGCCTGGTTGCCGCACGCTCTTGTGTTCATGTTGCCGACTGGCATGTGGTCGGTGCTTAATGGCTCGATCGATGATGGTTATGGCGGCATGTTGGGCTGGTTCTGGGCGGCAAGTACTATCGCAACGATTGTGCTTATCTTCGTGACCAGGGCCGCGTTGAAAGAGCGTCAATACGCGGCAGTCATGGCTGCGACAGGCCTGATGTACCTGGCAATTTTGACAGCGTTTGGCCAGGACGTCGTGGCGCGCATCTTGCTGGATCGCTAATTTGTTGCCATACCGCTTCTGCGAAGTTGAACATCAGCAACCGCTGCCTGCAAATGTGTACTTTGAAACAAATCGGAACCTAACGCGCGAGGGATCGCTGTGGCCTCGCAAAATGGCGTGGTGAGATTAGTTTTGGGCTGATCGGCGCTCCGGAAGTCCTCGCAACTGCAAATCGGTGGCGGGACTCGAAGCAAACGTTGCGACTACCAAGCGAACACGAATCCAACAGCACTTTCGTTGCTGGCTAGCGGTGCTAAAAGTCAGAGAATTGGTTGAGGCCGCGGCCCACGTAGTGCTTCGAACCCAGATGCCAACTTGATGAGCGTGGGTTCGCTCCAGGCCGCTCCCATAAACGTGACTCCGACCGGCATGCCAGCAACAGAGGCAGCGGGAACAGAGATAAGCGGGTAACCCGCTGCCGCTGCCAGCGTTGAGGTGCCACCCATTCGAGCATCGCCGTTGATGAGGTCGATCGGCGTTGCCGGCGCCCCTGTGGGGGCCACGATCGAGTCGAGTTCGTGGCCAGCCAAAAATTTGTCGAGACCCTCGACTCGAGCCAACCGGTCCACTGTTGCCACTGCGTCGAGGTACGCCTGCGAGGTCAGTGGTCCTCGTGTCTGCGCGATCTCGAACAACTCTTGACCGAAGTGCTGGAGTTCGGTGTCAGCGTGCTGTTCGTTGAATGCGATCACGTCAGCAAGTGTGTGAGGTGGGCCTTCGGCTCTCCCAGCCAGATAGCTGTTAAGGCCAGATTTGAACTCATGGAGCAGGATTTCTCGCTGTGCACGAACGAGGTCGCTCTCGACGGTAAGTTCGGGAACCTCGATGATGATGGCGCCAGCGCCGCGCATCATTTCGACCGCGTTGGTCACGACCCGGTCAGCGTGGTGCGAAAATCCAAACAAGCTTGTGGCAACCCCGATGCGGGCGCCTCGGAGGCCATCGGCGTCGACGTAAGTCACGTAGTCGTGGACCATCGCAGGGCTCGTGGCTGGGTCGCGTCTGTCGGGTCCAGCGAGAACGGTGAGCACGGCCGCAGCGTCATCGACCGATCGGGCCAGCGGTCCGATCGAGTCTTGCGACTGTGAGATGGGGATGACGCCGGCGCGGCTAGTGAGTCCAACGGTGGGTTTCAGTCCAACGACGCCGTTCGCTGTCGCTGGCGACACGATCGAACCATTGGTCTCGGTGCCGATCGTCGCAGCCGCCAGGTTTGCTGAAGCGGCCACGCCCGAGCCGGAACTCGAGCCGCCTGGTGATCGAGCAGGATCGTATGGGTTTCGCACCTGACCGTTCCGGCCGCTCCATCCACTGGTTCCCGAGGTCGAACGGAAGAATGCCCATTCGCTCATAGCGGTCTTGCCGAGAACCACAGCGCCAGCTGCTCGGAGGCGTGCTGCCGTTGTCGAGTCTTCGATAGGCGTCGACGTCAGCATCGCCAAGGAGCCAGCGCTAGTCAGCATGCTGTCTGCGGTGTCGATGTTCTCTTTCAGCAGTATTGGGATGCCATGAAGCGGACCCCGCGTCGTGCCGCTGCTCCGCTCATCGTCAAGCAATTCTGCGATTGATCTGGCATCAGGGTTGATTTCTACAACTGACCGGAGATCGGGGTCGATGGCCACAATACGGTCGAGATACGCGTCGACAATCTGAGCTGCAGTGCGTTTGCCTGATGACATCAACTCTTGAAGCCCTGAAATGGACTGTTCAACGATCCAGGACATAGATGGTTCCCTTCGGCTTGGCGTCGCAACCTGTCCCACGCGTTCCTCGCAGCCAAACCGGCTAGGGAGTTGACGGGACAATGCGCGGTTCCGAACGGTTGGAAGACCTTAACCCGGCCTGAGCTCGTGGGCCCGCTGCAGTTTTGGCGAGATACCTGGGCCCTTGCCCCACAGATCGACAAGCTGTGGCTTCCTGGCTTGGGCCCACCTGAGGGTGGGTTGAAGCGCTAGCGTCTGACACATGTCATCAGCGCCAGCAATCAAACTCGCTCGCAAGGTCCCAGCCGCCGCCGAAGTTCACGGACTTCCGCTCACGACCGAACAAGTTGCGACCGAAGACGGCTCGCTGCCGTGGAAGCAGATAACGGCTCAAGGTTTCACTGGCAAGCTCGGTGAGAGCGCCATGGTGACAGTGGATGGTTTGGTTCGTTGCCTAGTCGGGATGGGCAGTGGCGACGACGTTGACGCCGACGTGTGGCGCCGTATCGGGGCGGTGTTCGCCCGAGCGAGCAAACGTTGCCAGGCAGCATCACTGGCAGTCACCGGTGTCACAGACATGGAGACCCTGGCTGAAGGAATTGCGCTGGGCTCCTATGACTACACCGAGTTCAAGAGCGAGCCCGTCAAACCGTCGCTGAAGACCGTGTCACTGATTGGCACGACCAGCAAGAAGTCCGAAGCTGCTGTTGTCAAAGGCTTGGTAATCGCCGACGCCGTGAACCAGGCTCGCGATTTCGTCAATGAACCTGGCGGAACCCTGACCCCTGAGCGCTTCGCTAATGAGGCTAAGCGCATCGCTCGCCAGCCCGGGCTGACGATCAGAGTTCTCGGCTTGGCAGAAATCAAGAAGGCCAAGCTTGGCGGTGTGCTTGGCGTCAATCGAGGTAGTGATCTGCCGCCTCGCCTGGTCGAGATGAATTACAAGTGTGGCGTGCGTGGCGCCCCGACCATTGCCCTTGTTGGTAAGGGCATCACATTCGATGCTGGTGGCCTTTCGATCAAGTCGTCGGCCGGCATGTCCACTATGAAATGTGACATGGGTGGGGGTGCAGCGGTCCTTGGTGCAATGTCGGCCCTGCCAGCACTCAAGCCAGCGGTGAATGTCAAGGCGTGGGTTCCAATGACCGACAACATGCTGGGCGGCGATGCAACTCGGCTGGGTGACGTGCTCACGATTCGCAACGGCAAGACCGTCGAAATTCTGAACAGCGACGCCGAGGGGCGTTTGATCCTAGCCGACGGTCTTTCGTTGGCTAGCGAGGCCAAGCCCGACGCCGTGATCGACCTGGCAACCCTGACGGGCGCAGCCATGGTCAGCTTGGGGACGGACTACTCAGCGCTCATGGCGAATAATGATGACTTCGCCGCTCAGGTCGAAGCTGCCGCCGACGATGCTGGAGAACTGACTTGGCGTATGCCGCTTCCAGCTCGTTATCTCAAACTGCTCGACTCGCCGATCGCAGACATGAAGAACATTGGCGGCCCCTACGGCGGAGCGATCACTGCGGCCCTGTTCTTGCAAGAGTTCGTCGCTGAAGGTCTTCCCTGGGCCCACCTAGATATTGCTGGTCCGGCTTTTGCTGACTCGGTGCAAGAGACCGGCCCTAAGGGCGGCACGGGTTATGGCGTACGCACTCTGATCTCGCTGATTACGAACTTCACCAAGCCTCAGGCATAACGACCAAACATCTTCTACTGCGCAAAAGGCGCCCGGCGAAACGCAAAGGGCGCCTGCGCCGGCGACGTTGGGCTTCCCAATCCTCGGTCGTCGACGCAGACAGATCTTGTGTCTGGCTAGGGGAGTTGATCAGGGTCGGTCAGTGCCCACTGCACCGCGTGCCACGCGATGCTGGGGTGAAAGTGCCATTGGTGCAGTTGTCGTTCGGCCTCGTGCGTGGCTTCGCCAAGGGCGAGCAGGGTGCGGGCGAGATGCGTGGCGCGCACCATCTCGGTGCGGTGTCGTGCCCCGTCGTCGGCTGGGTCGATTGTCCAGCTGTGATGTAGCGCCTGCAGCCGAGGGCCGAGCCGCTTTACTTGGCGATAGCCCAGCGGGGGTATGCGCCGACGTACATAGAGTAGATCCCCTTGTTGCTGCAGCATGTGGAACTTGGTGCAGCGCTCGATGGTACGAGCGAAAGCCCCGCGGCGGTCCATGCGGGCACCAAGGCCTATCTCGCGGCTAAGCACTGCTGCTTCTATTTCGAACCCGTCCGGATCGGCATCAAACTCGTCGGCCAGTCGTCGCAGAAGCAAGGTGGTGCTAGGGCCCACGACGGGGAGCCAGAAGGTCTCGACATAGGCCGACCGTGGATCATGACCGTTCTCGTCTTGTTCGGGATCGAGCCATGGCATTACGCCAAAGCGATCCGGCAAGTCAGCGTCGCGTTGGAGCCCCGGTGTGTGGCCCGGTTCTGGTGGTGATGGGGTTTGGGCTGGTGGGGCGTCGGCTGGTGGGGATGTGTTGGTGAGCGACATGCGGCGGTTCCGTTTCGTTGAGCTCGTGGTTGCTACGTGAGAGGCGGGAAGCCGTATACATATCTTTCATGCCCTTTCAGTATTTGTCAATATATATCTTTGGGAGGTGGTGTGAATGTGTCGGTGCCGGTCCCATAAGGTCTGGGGGTGAAACAGAGCGTGAACGATGCAGCGTTGGCTGCGCAGGCCTTGGTCGACGACGCCTCATCGGTGGCGGTTCTCACCGGCGCAGGCATATCGACTGACTCGGGGATCCCTGACTTTCGCGGGCCTCAGGGCGTTTGGACAAAGAACCCCGAGGCCGAGAAGAAGTCGCATATAGACAACTACCTCAACGATCCTGAACATCGCAAAGCCAACTGGCAGCGTCTCGCAAAGCGCCAAATTTGGGCAGAGACGGACCCTAATGACGGCCATCGCTCGCTGCTGGCCCTGGAGCATCGCTCAAAACTCCATACTTTGGTGACTCAAAATGTCGACGGCCTCCACCAAGCTGCTGGCTCTGATCCTGAGCTAGTGGTTGAAGTGCACGGCACGACCCGGCGCGTCAAATGTTTGGATTGCGGCGATAGCGCACCAATGCAGAAGGCACTCGACCGAGTTCTCGCAGGTGAAGAAGATCCGGCATGTAAGAGCTGCGGTGGCATCTTGAAGTCGGCAACTATCTCGTTTGGCCAGTCGCTCGAGGTTGACGCGCTCGAACGGGCCCAGGTCGCTGCTCAAGAATGTGACCTATTGATTTGTGTGGGGACCAGCTTGGGTGTGTTCCCCGTGGCCAACATGGTCCCGATTGCGAAAAACTTCGATGCCGAAATCGTGATTGTGAACGCAGAACCGACCGGCTTCGACGAGCTCGCTACGGTGCTCGTGCCTGGCTCGATTAGCCAGGTCCTGCCTATTATGCTGCGCTCAGATGGGTAGTCGGGGGTCCGGTTTGGCTGGCGCTGCAACGCTGCTGGAACTCAAGGCTCTGCTGTCCTGAAGGTCATGGGGTCAGGCCGGGTGTAGCGTTTGCGTATGGCATCGTTTCGGGATCTGTTGAAGCATACGAAAGCTCAGATCACCGAGGTCGACACCGGCCGTGGTAGCCAACTTGTGCAGGAAGGCGCCGTGCTGCTCGATGTCCGTGAGCCCGATGAATACAGCCAGGGAACGGTTCCTGATTCGATCCACATATCCCGCGGCCAGCTTGAGTCAAGCATTGAAAATCGGATTCCAGACAAGGTCACGTCACTTGTCGTGATGTGTGCAGGCGGCGCTCGGTCGGCATTTGCTGCGAAGACATTAACCGAACTTGGTTATGCCAACGTCGTGTCTATGGACGGCGGGTTCAACGCGTGGAAGGACGAGGGGCGTCCGTGGGTTCTCCCAGTCACGCTGAGTCCAGAGCAACGCAATCGGTACCAGCGCCATCTATTGATCCCCGAGGTCGGCGAGGCAGGTCAGCTTAAGATGCTAGGCGCCAAGGTGTTGTGCCTCGGTGCTGGTGGCCTCGGCTCTCCGGCAGCGCTCTACTTGGCTGCAGCCGGTGTCGGCACTCTGGGTATCGTCGACATGGATGTTGTCGATGCATCCAACCTGCAACGCCAAATACTGCACAACACGGACCGGATTGGTGACCGCAAGGTCGACTCGGCCAAGAAGACGCTGACTGCGCTGAATCCCGACGTAAATGTCGTAACTCACGACGTGCGACTCGATGCGTCGAACATCGTCGAGATCATCGGTGGATACGACATAGTGGTTGATGGCACCGATAACTTCCCAGTGCGGTACATGCTCAACGACGCGTCGGTGAAGCTCGGCATCCCAGTGGTACATGGCTCGATTTTCCGGTTCGAGGGACAGGTCACCGTATTCGATCCCCAAAACGGTCCGACGTACCGAGATATGCTTCCCGAACCGCCGCCGCCTGAACTAGCCCCAAGCTGCGCCGAGGCGGGAGTTCTGGGGGTGTTGCCGGGCATCGTTGGGTCGATTCAGGCGCTCGAAGCCATCAAGCTAATTCTTGGTCATGGTGACTCTTTGGTCGGCCGACTGTTGGCGTTCGACGCGGCCGCGATGGAGTTCCACGAGTTTCGACTGAACGTCGATCCGAAAAATCAGGTGACCTACGCCAATCGCGACCGTATTGAGATCACCGAACTTGACGGCCTTTGCGCTGGTGTCGTTGCCATCTAAACCCACCGCTCAGACCAAGTGAGAGCGACTTAATCTGGGCCAGCATCCACTGTGATGTTGTCAACATTGACAACATATGCCACATAAGCCACATAAGCCACAGATTACCGTGCTAGTCTGATCATGCCTGGCGGGTGGAGTAGGTGTTCTCACGCGAGAACCCATGAAAAAACGTAATTTGAATGCCCAAACCAGCACGCCTCGAACGAGGCTGATAATCGCTGTACTAGCGGCGATTTCACTGCTAGCGGGCGGCGGCGTAGCTGCAGCCCCTGCCGACGCACAAGGGGCCGCCCAATTCGTCTTCCAAGGCGCTGGGTGGGGCCATGGCGTCGGTATGAGCCAGAACGGAGCGCGTAATGCTGCCAATGCTGGGCTCGGCCATGTCGCCATATTGAACTTTTACTACCCGAACACCATCGTGACGCCGATAGCGCCGCTAGATAATATTCGGGTTCATATCGGCGATGCTTCTCTCGTCGAAATGAGCTCAGATGGTGCGATTGTGTTTGAGCGTGGTGGCGTAGCGATCAACGCGATCCCATCAGGCTCCATCACGATAACCCCCCATGATGGAGGCCTCCAGGTTGGCAACGCTTGGACAACAGCATCAGCAGCAGATCCGCTCTTCGTGTCGTTCCCCCAGCCGATGAAGATCTCGAACAACGGCCACCGGTACCTCTGGGGCAAGATCCAACTCACCGTCAAGAACGGCAAGGTCCGAGTCGTCGAAGTGCTGCCACTGGAACAATACGTGCAGGGTATTGCTGAAATGCCTGCTGCTTGGCCACTCGAAGCGCTGATGGCGCAAGCTATTGCGGCCCGCACGTATGCACATGAAATCACCCTTTATCGCCGGAACTCAAACGAGTGGGCACAGGAATATGACATCAGCGGGTCAACCGTCGACCAGAATTACATCGGCTATGACGCGCAAGACAGCGCCTGGGATCAGAAGTGGCTCGCCGCAGTAGAGGCTACCAATGGTGTCGAGATCGTTGACAGCAATGGTCCTGTTCGGGCGTACTACTCGGCCTCTAATGGTGGCTATACCGAAACGGCCGCCTACGTATTCAACAATGATCTTCCGCACACGGTGTCTGTTCCGGACCCTTATGACGAGGGTGGACACGACTGGACCACTTGGACACGTACGTATACACAAGAGTCCATGAGTCGTTGGCTCAACGCTCATGCTGACACGTCGGTCGGCACTCTTAGGACTATCAACGTTCTGGGTGGCGCTGGTGCGTCCGCCCGCATCGACAAGGCTGTTGTCGAACTCGTTGGTTCAACTGGCACCAAGCGCGTCACCGGCAAACGTTTGATGCTCGTGATGAACTCGAAGATCTTCGCCGAAGGTGGCGGGCTGTCCACCCATCTGCCGGGCACATTTACCACAATTGGAAACGGGCTTGGCGCGGGAGCTCCACAGCCAAGTGGCGCTCCGGTGATTGCCGACGTGATGCCAGATCCAGTCGATGAGACCGTGAGCGAGAACGCAGACTTCTCGCCGCCTCCGGGCTGGGTGCCAGAAGTCGGGGCAGGCGTGCCGCCAGGACAAAGTGCTGCGCCAAACGGTTCTCCTCGCCAAACGAACGAGGCAGCGCCTGACGTCGTTGCTGTCGAAACCGATGAAGCGCCGACGGCGGTAAACGCCAGCGGCTATGCGCCGCCTGAAGGTTGGCAGCCAGAGCCTGGAACCGGTGTGCCACCTATTACTCGCCGCGTCTCACCCCCTACACAGGGATCGACTCCTGCGGCCCCTGCCGAAGGTGCAGCGACGACAAATGAAGGGTTCGCCCCGCCCGAGGGTTGGCAGCCGGAGGCCGGTACCGGCGTTCCGCCAGGGAGAGCAGTTGCACCTGTAAGCCGTGACAACACCGTCGGAGGCACCGGCGGCGGCGATGCACTTGCCGGTGGGGTGCTGCTGGTAACCCGCGCTGCTGCGGGCATTTCTCTCGCTGAAGCAAGCTTCGAGGTCATTGTTCCAACCGCGGACCTGGCTGTCGAAGCTCGTGCTTGGCTCCAAGAGCTGCAAACCAAGGCAGCGCTCGGGCTGTTCGCTGATATTGATGTCGACGGATACGTGGCGTTGGTTGCTCCGCGTCCGGTGCATGCCGTGTGTACCTCAACTGCTCAAGGTGTAACCTGCGTGCCGCTAGCGACGTTGCAAGGCGACAACTAGTCTCCCGAGGGCCAGACTGTTCCTAGTAATGCAGCACCCGACGCGTGACAACCTGATCGAAGAGCTCTTTTCCCCAGTAACGGTTCGCGCCTACACCTCGTCGGTCGAACTTAGTCTGATCGACACGCTGCGAGCCGAAGAGGTCGGGGCCATCACATCTATGACGGTGGCCCGCCAAGCTGAGTTCGCCGCCGCCCGTGCCTGTGCCCGAGCAGGGCTTGCCGATCTTGGCATCGACGCGGCAATCCCGAAACGCTCGGATGGATCACCAGCATGGCCAAATGGTATAGCTGGCTCGATCAGCCACTCGCGGGGGTTCTGTCTTGCGGTTACATCAAGCCAGGGCTACATGATCGGCGTTGACGTCGAAGAGATCGGTCGAATGAGTTCGGGGGTCGAACGTCGCATACTTGTCGACACCGAGCGAGAAGACCTGGCTGGTCTGGATGAGGCAGGCCGCCAGCTGCATGTGGCCACAATTTTTGCTGCCAAAGAGGCCTTCTATAAAGCCCACTATGAATTGGACGCCAGGTACCTCGGCTTTGACGTGATCGCAGTTCGAGTTGGTGAGATGTCGCTTTCCTTCGAGGTCTCGTCAGGCGCTGTTGGCTCAGAGGTCATCGGTCGCATAGTAGGTCGAGCGCTGGTCCAGGACGGCCGGGTGATTGTTGGGGTCTCGATCGGCCCCGCTGGGTCGGCTACCGGGCTACCCTCGCGGCCGTGACGAAGCTTGTAATCATTGGCGGAGGGCCAGCAGGTACTGCCTGCGCCACCTACGCAGCGCGCTTTGGTGCCAATGTTGTCATGATCGAAGATCAGATCATCGGCGGCGCCGCTCATCTTCTCGATTGTGTTCCGTCCAAGGCCATGATCGCCACGGGGGGAGCGATGGCATTCTTGCGCCGCAGCAAGGGTATGGGCCTCGAAGATGTCGATCCTCGCCTCGACCCTGAAGCGCTTCACACACGTTTGGCTGGCATCCAGAGTCGGCTACGCGACTCGGCATCAAGTTTGCTTGGTTCTCAAGGTGTCCGCATCGTCTACGGCCGTGGTTCGTTGATTGACGACCGCAGGGTCCTTGCCAAGTTGGATGATGGCACCGAAGAGATATTCGATGCCGACATGATCGTCTTGAGCACCGGTAGTCGACCTCGAATCCCGGAATGGGCTGATATCGATCAGACTCGGATCCTGTCCACCCGCGACGCGTACCCGCCACCAGAGATCCCCGAACACCTGGTGGTCATTGGAAGTGGCGTGACCGGTGTGGAATTTGTGCACATGTTCAAGTCGTTCGGGTCCGACGTGTCATTGATCGTGAGCCGTCAGCACGTGCTGCCGGGCAAAGATCCCGAAGTCGCTGCCGTGCTCGAAGAGAACTTCCTCGAACGTGGTGTCCGGCTACTTAAGGGTGCCAGGGCAACATCGATTGATACGACTGTGGACGGCATCACCGTCAACTGTGACGATGGCCGGATTGTGCAAGGCAGCCATGCGCTGCTGGCTGTCGGCTCAGTACCAAATAGCGATGGCCTAGGCCTTGAGAACGCAGGTGTTGTCACCAAGTGGGGGTACGTCGAGGTCGATGGCGACTGCCGTTCTTCGGTGTCACACATTTTCGCTGCGGGCGATCTCAGCGGAAAGCTTCCATTGTCTTCGGTCGCATCTATGCAGGGCCGGAAGATCGCTGAGACGCTCATGGGACGTGCCACCCATGGACACAACCGGGTCGACTACGACAAGGCGGCGTCCGCCATCTTCACCGAACCCGAGATTGCAGACGTGGGTCTTGCCGAAGCCGATGCGTTCGCCATGGGTCGCAAGGTACGAGTTACTAAGGTTCCGTTTACGACATCGGCAAAGGCATTGATCAACGATGACCCACGCGGGTTTATAAAAATTATTTCCGATCCGGCTACGGGCGAAGTGTTAGGTGGATCCATCGTTGGCCGCCATGCCGCCGAACTGATCTCTGTAATTTCGCTGGCGGTCACTGCAAGCCTGACTGTGCGTGATGTGTACGACAGCTTGCTGGTACATCCGACCTTGTCCGAACTCATCAGCGATGCTGCCGAATAACGCATGGCTTCCACTATGAATAATGCAACCGCTGACGATGGCCTAGGTGACCGGCTAGCACCCATAGCGAAACGTATCGGCGCCCGGTTTGTCGACTGGGCTTTCTTGATACTGGTGTGGCTGCTTCTTGGAGCGGCGACGTCAGAGCGCCTGGCTGATGACACGCTGGTATTTCAACGGTGGGCTGTGATTGTCTGGATGGCGCTCGTTGTGATGTACGAGGTTGGCTTTGTTGCTTGGCGTGGTCAGACACCTGGCAAAATTGCACTGAAGATTCAGCTTGTGTCGCTCAAAGACGGACGAATCTTGTCGTTGCCTGCCGCCATCACCAGAGTCCTGCCGGTGGGGTTTGCGATTGCTCTTCTCGGAGCGTTCTTCCCAGTCGCCATGGTCTTCGTCTACTTCAGCGCGGCCTTCATGACGAATAGCCGCGGTGTTCTGGACCTGATGGCTGGCTCAGTCGTCGTCGAGTCCCGCTTGTAGACCCACACATCATCCTTTGTGTCAACCATCTGTGTCAGACACAAAGGGTGCAACCATCTGTGTCAGACACAAAGGGTGCAACCATCTGTGTCAGACACAAAGGGTGCAACCATCTGTTCAGGGGATTGTGTTTCTGGGAGCGCCTAGGGAGCGACTCGGACAGAGCGACCCGTTCTACCCGGCTTCGATGATCACAACGACGTCACCGCCACCAACGGTGTCGCCAACGGCAACGCTGACCTCTGTGATGGTTCCGGCGATATCGGCGGCGATGTTGTTTTCCATCTTCATTGCCTCGAGGACCAGCAAAGTATCGCCAGCTTCGACGGCTTGGCCGACCTCGACCTCGATCTTGACGACCGTGCCCTGCATCGGGACCGCTACCTTGCCGTTGCCTGGGCCGCCAGAACCTGTCGATGATGACTTGCGTCGTGTCGGCCCGCCAGTTGGTGTGACCGCGGCCCCTTCGGGAACCCAAACACTGACTGAGTAACGGCGACCATTGACCTCGACTGGGACGTCTCGACGGACGTGTTTGTTGCCGTCTTCGTCTGTTGGCGCATCACTCTTGGCTTTTACCCCGGTCAGATCCAACGTCTCTTCGACCCATTTGGTTGAGTGGGCCATGGCCTTGAAGTCAGCGTGACTCACGATGGCAATGTCGGCCGGGATCGTGGTGGCGACACCGTCAACGACCAACTCGTCGAGTGCGCGTAATGTGCGCCCGATAGCGGTAGGCCGGTCATGCCCCCAGCAGATGAGCTTGCCGACCAGATTGTCGTAGTACTGGCTTATTTCGTCGCCAGATTCGTAACCGGTATCGAAACGGGTGCCAAAGCCACCCGGAGCGTTGAGCTTGGTGATGGTGCCTGGTGCCGGCAGGAACATGCCCTCGGCTGGGTCCTCTGCGTTGATGCGGATCTCGATGGCGTGGCCCTCGATCTTCACGTCGTCTTGGCCGAACCAAAGTTCTTCACCAGCCGCAATCCGCAGCTGCGCTTCGACAAGATCGATGCCGGTGACCATCTCGGTCACAGGATGTTCAACCTGCAGCCGGGTGTTCATTTCCAGGTACCAAAACTCGCCATTCTCGTACAGGAACTCGACGGTTCCGGCGTTGACATAGTTGCAACCCTTGGCGACTGTCACGGCGGCTTCGCCCATGGCGGCCAGCACGTCGTCGCCGATGCCAGCAGCTGGGGCTTCTTCGACAAGCTTCTGATGGCGTCGCTGCGCCGAGCAGTCGCGTGTGCCGAGATAGACGCAGTTGCCATGCGAGTCGGCCAAGATCTGGACCTCGACGTGGCGAGGGAGGCTGAGGTAACGCTCGAGGTAGAGCTCGCCTCGACCGAAGTAGTTGACGGCCTCGCGAGTGGCACTATCGATTGCGGCTTGAATATCGTCGCCATCGTTAACGACCTTCATGCCTCGACCGCCGCCACCGAAGGCAGCTTTGATTGCAACGGGCCAGCCGTATTCGTTGGCGAATTCGATGACTTGGGCGCTTTCGGTGACCGCAGCGGTGTTGCCAGGGACGCCTCGCACACCAACGTTTTCGGCGGCGGCGCGGGCTGAGAGCTTGTCGCCCATCACCTCGATCGCAGCCGGTTGTGGGCCGATGAACACGACGCCCATGTCGGTGACGGCGCGAGCGAAGTCAGCGTTCTCGCTGAAAAATCCATAGCCAGGGTGAAGCCCATCGGCACCCGTGTCGCGGAGTACTTGCAAGATGGCTTCGGTATTGAGGTAGCTCTCGGACGCGGTTTGGCCACCGAGCGAATAGGCCTCGTCGGCGAGTCGCACATGCAGCGCGTTGCGATCGAGGTCGCTGTAGACAGCGACAGAAGAAACGCCGAGGTCTCGGCATGCACGGATAACCCGAACAGCGATTTCACCACGGTTTGCGATAAGGACCTTTTTCAGCACGGGTTATAGCCTGCCAGATATGGAACCGCGAACCGAACGCGCTCACGAAGCTTTTCTTCGCGCCGAGCTTGGGGGCACTCGGTTTGCGTCAGTGCGATGGGTGGCCGAGACCGGATCAACCAACGATGACCTAAGCGAGTTGGCTCGAAAGGGTGGCGGCGAACAGGTGTTGATCACCGACTTGCAGACCGCTGGCAAGGGGCGACGGAATCGTGTTTGGACAGCGCCGACTCGTTCCGGGGTGCTCATGTCGGTTCTATTGCGTGGCGTCGTGCCATCGGACGGGTTCTGGTCGGTGGGTGCGCTGGCGCTGGCGGCAAGCGAAGCAATAGACGAGCTGATCGATGTTCCGTGCAGCCTGAAATGGCCGAATGACGTCATGGCCGGTCCACCCGACGGCCAAAGGAAGGTCGCTGGAGTGCTCGCTCAACTCGTTGATCAGGCCATCGTGGTTGGCATTGGCATGAACGCGAATTGGCCCGACGATGTTCCTGCGGACATGGCGGAGCGCGGCACGGCAATCAACCGTCACACACTTGACCGGGCAATGGTTGACCGTCCAGCGCTTGCAGCCGACGTTTTACGCCGTGCAATAGGTCACCTCGACAGTGAGCGTCATGTGCTGCGCTCCGCTTGGAAAGCTCGTTGTTCCACCCTCGGTCAACAAGTACGACTTGATCTCGAGACAGGCGCGATCACTGGAACCGCAGTCGATATTGCCCCTGATGGGGCGTTGCAACTAGAAAACGAAGTTGGAATCTCGACCCATCAGGTCGGTGATGTTGTGCATCTGAGGCCCGCAACCTAAGTTGCAATTTGACGCCGATCTCTCAGGGCGCCACCTCGGGACAATGTTGAGCGGATAGCGTGATCCGCCATGGCTGATGACACGACCGGTTGGTCTGAAAAGGGCAAGCGCGCCTCTGGCGACGCAGATGACGAGGGGAAGTCGACGACTCCCTCCCGTCCATCGAAACGCGACACCAGTGCTAAGAAGAGCGATGCCGAATCTTCGGTCGTACGCACGCCTTCTTCAAGCGACGTTGGCGCTCGTAAGGTTGCAAAGGCAGCTGCTACAGCAGGGCAGCGAGACGTTTCGTTTACAACTCGTTTGGGGTTCCCTGCGCTTATAGCGTTGATTTGCCTGCTCGGCATCGGCGCTGTTGTTTATGCTCGTTCGACACGCGAAGCACTTGCCTCGCCAGTGCAGAACCTCGACCACTGGCATGCGGTCTATGGCGTCTATAACTGCAATGCAGCTGGTGATGGCGAGGCCAAGTTCCTTCCCCCATTCCAGTCGACCCAAGACGACGCGGGCATTCATTCACATGGTGATGGCGTTATGCATATTCATCCCTTCTTCGAACTGTCTTCCGGTGAAAACGCACAATTGCGTCACTGGATGAGCGAGATGAATGTTGAGATAACACCCGAGCGGATAGTGGTAAACAACCGGTTTGATCCGGCTGTTGAACTAGTCGCAGGGGAGCCGTGCGCCGATGGCACAGGCACTGCCGAGATCAAACTGTTGCGCTGGGACTTTGATTTCATGGCAACGGCTGACGACCGCACCGATCCGGAGGTCATTACCTCGGACTTCGGACAGGTCAGGTTTGCCAATGACCGCGAGGTCTTCATGTTTGCGTATGTCAGTGAAGATACAGACGTGGATGATCTCCCGATTCCTCCACAGGACCGCTTCGACACACTCAATAATGTAAGCCAAAAGATCGAATTCAATCCGACGCAATTAGACCCCACCGACACCGATGCGCAACTAGACCCCACCGACGGTGACGCAGCGGGTGACGCAGCCGACGAATAGCGAGAACTCAAAACTAGTTTCTAATTAGGAGCGTTGCCGGCGATCGTTGCGGGTAGCGCTCCTATTTGGTTTTCGGGGCGGTTAGAGGTTTAGCTCTTCGATGAGGCGACTGCTCGAGTCGGCCTTGTGCTTGCCACCCATGCCGAACACCATGTCGATGTTGAACTGGCGACACACGACGGTCTCCGGGACCTCGTCGTTGTTCGTGCGGTCGTCGCCACCGTTGCCGAATACGATGTGGCGGTCAGGGAATCGGGTGGCGATTGTTTCGAGCGATGCACAGACGGTGTTGTCGTCGTCGACAGCCACCATTGCATGGTCGACGACGCTAAGTGCCTCGACGATACGAAGCCGGTCAGCCTCGTCCATGATGATCTTGCCCTTCTTCTTGATCTGTTGTGCATTGTTGTTGACGATTACGAACAGTTCATCACCGGCAGCTGCGCCTGCCTCGATCATGTCGAGGTGACCAACGTGTATCGGGCCGAAGTAGCCGCTGACAATGACAAGTGTCCCAGCTCTGTTGTCTGGCATGGAGTGTTGCGCCCTTCTTGGGTTAGCGAACATGTTCTCTAGTGAACCGGGGTGTCTTAGCGAAACAGGTCGTCGACGGGGTCTCGAATGAGGTCGTGGCGAACAGAAGACTCGCCGAACCATTCGTCGGGTCCACCGCGGATCACTGCGACGGGGATACCTGTGGTCTTGCCCATCGCTAGTTCGGCGGCACATGCAAGCTCATCGACGAGAGCAACTTCCGTGACCTGCATTTCTCGGCCGAGTGCATCAGGGGTGCCTCTTAGGTCCAGAATTGCCTTGACTCCGGCGCAACCAATAGCTACATCGGTCACACCGCGGCGCCATGGTCGACCGAACGTGTCGCTTACGATGACGCCAACGTCGACCCCATAGCGGCCCTTGATGGCATCACGAATGCGACGCGCTGAACGGTCGCTGTCTTCGGGCAACAATGCGGCTTGGCCGCGTTCCACGTTGGACAGATCGATGCCTGCGTTGGCGCAGACAAAACCATGCTTGGTTTCGCTGATAATGAGTTCGCCTCGCCGCCGAAGAATGCGCACGGACTCTCGTTCGACAATGGGTTTGTGGCTCAGCGGATCATTCGGGTCGATATCGACCATGGCCCCTTCGGCCTTCGAGACGATCTTCTGGGTCACCATGACAACGTCGTGATGTTGTAGTTCGACGGCATCACAGATCATGCCGGCGATATCATCACCTCGGCTGATCTCAGGTAGTCCTTCGACCGGGAAAATTTCGAGACGCATCAGTGGCTCCTGTGCAGTTCGGGGTCAATTGCGGAAAGTGTGAACTCGGCGAGGGCGCTTGTGATCTCGATCGAGGTCATCATGGTGTTGGTTACATGTGGGGTCATACCAGCCTGGCGCACGGCGTTGGCCAGCCCTTGGTCAACGCTGTCGATGACGAGATGGGCTGCGAGCGGTTCGTAGATAGCGGCAACACCCGCTGCCGATACCTGGTGGCCGAACGAACGCATCAGGTCCGCAGCCGGGCCCTTGATTGCTCCGCCGCCGACGATGGGTGAAATGGCCACGTTGCGGGTTCGCCGTTCTAGGACTGCCTGGCGTATGCCGGGGACAGACAAGATCGGGTCGATCGACACGAAGGGGTTGCTGGGTGCAATCACCACGCAGTCGGCTGCTGCGATCGCGTCGAGCACGCCGGGGGCAGGTGTCGACTTGTCGATACCTGCGAAGTTGACATGGCTGACGACGTCGCTATGTTGGCGCTCGACGAAGTAACGCTGGAAGTCGATAGTTTCGCCGCCCGCAATGGTCACTTCGGTGCGCACCGGATCATTGCTCATGGGAACGATCCTGATTTCGATTCCCCACGCCTTGATTATCTCGTCGGTTACTTGCGCAAGCGTCGCGCCTTCGTCGAGTCGCTGGGTGCGGTAAAGATGTGTGCCTAGGTCGCGATCGCCAAGGCCAAACCAGGTCTGTCCACCGTAGAGGTCAAGTGTTTCCTTCGCCTGCCAGGTCTCGCCGATAAGGCCCCAACCTGTCTCGGGATTGATGACTTCGGCCACTGTGTAGGTGCACGTGTCGAGATCAGGGCTTATGGCTAGGCCATGGAGTCGCATGTCATCGGCGGTGTTTACCACCGCAGTGATTTCGTCAGGATCGACGATGCGCATTAGGCCGCGCAAGAATCGAGCGGCACCAACGCCGCCGCACAGGACACAAATCTTGGTCATATCAGGTTCTCAATCACGCTTGGTCAGACCTGACAGTCGGATCAACTCGGGGCCGAGTTCAGCCACAGTTTGGCCGACTTTGGTAAGTTGCTCGCCTCGGGGCCCTGCGACGGCATCGCCGAGTTGGGTAATGGCGGCACCGATTGCGTCGGCAACCGGCTGGGCGAACGTATCGACTTGGCGTAATACTGCATTGACGGTAGGTGCGAGCGACGGAGTTTCCTCGACCAACTTGTGGCGTTCGATGTTGAGTCGGCGCAGCCCCAGAATGGCAGTTCCGACACCGATCTCGGCCAATTCGGTTAGAAATTCGTCGGCATCGAAGTCGCCCGGTTCAGTCACTTCGAACAGTGTAATTGCTCATATCGGGGGGGTACCCATCACGGCATCGAAGGATGGGTACTCTCGTGCCACTGTGGTTGATACGTCCACCCCTCTATCGACGAGCCAAAAGGCGGCTTCGGATGATGGGTTTGACGCGCCGCTCGCCGCCTATCCACTTGTTACGGTTTGTGTCGTTGCGCACAACCCCGGCGCGTGGTTCGACGAGGTTCTTCGCTCGTTGCTTGCACAGGACTATCCGTCGCTCGACGTTGTTGTCGTCGACGCGGCAAGTGAGCAGCCTGTTGCGCCGCTGGTGCATGCTGTTATCGCAGAGGCGACCGTTGTTCCGTTACTGGCGAACCAGGGTTTTGCGAAGAATGCAAACACGATCTTGGAGCACCCCGGTCTCGGCCCGTACCTGCTGATCTGCCACGATGACGTTGCCTTGGCGCCGGATTGCATCCGGCGTTTAGTCGAAGAGACCCTGCGATCAAACGCTGGCGTTGTGGGCCCGAAATTACTCGATTGGGATGAACCCAATCGCATCTTGCATGTGGGCCTAGGTGCCGACAAAACTGGTCTGGTCTCTGATCTTGCTGAACCGGGAGAATACGACCAAGAACAGCATGACGGAGTGCGTGACGTATTTGCCGTTCCCGGTGCTGTCACGTTGCTGCGTACCGATCTGTTTCAAGCCCTCCAAGGCTTTGACGAAGCGATTCTGGTGCAGGGCGAAGACCTAGACCTGTGCTGGCGGGCACATGCACTCGGCGCCCGTGTATTGGTGAATCCGGCAGCGACAGCCCGTCATCGCGAGGATCTCAGCACTCGCATCGTGGGTGCTGCTAGTGATCGCTTCTCGCGGCGCCACCGCATCCGGTCAATGTTGTCGAACTACGGATTCGCGCACACGTTGCGAGTTGTTCCCCAGGCGCTTGTTGCCTCGATGGTCAACGTAGTGCTTGCGTTGTTCCAAGGCCGAGTCTCGGAGATCTATGATATTTTTGCTGCGTGGGCATGGAACCTACGTCGTTTGCCCCAGATTCGACAACGCCGCAAACAACTCGCCAAGGTCCGACAGGTAAGCGACGCTGAGGTTCGGGCGTTGCAGGTTCGAGGCTTCGAAGGGCTTCGTTCCTGGCGTCGGCGCCGAGCGGATCGGCGTGCGGGTAGCGAGGCAGACAGTGATGATCCCGTTTCAGTTCGGGCCGCAGCAGACCGGCGTCGCTGGTTCCAAGTCTTGGTGCTCGTATGGAGCGGCGTCGCACTCGTTCTGTTGTTCGGCAGCAGATCATTGATCACCGGTAATCTTCCGGTTTTCAACGAGTTCGTCAGCTTCCCCGATGGCCCGAGCCCATTCCTCAGCGAATGGAGCACGACATGGCGGAGCTCAGGGGTTGGAGCGGAAGCCCCGTCGTCGCTGTTACACGTTGTCTTAGGGTTCGGCGGTATTGCACTGTTCGGTCAGATGGGGCTACTGCGTCTCCTTCTCACTGTCGGCATGCTCGGCGTTGGCGCTGTTGGCGCCTATCGCATGTTGCAGCCGTTCCGATCTCTGCCGGCGCAGATCGTTGCACTGATTGTGTACGTGGCTGCTCCCTTGCCCTACAACGCCTTACACGGCGGTAGCTGGTCAGGTCTGGTTGCTTATGGCGCCCTTCCGTGGATAGCGAAGCGACTGGCAATTGCAGCGGGACTGCCGCCATTTGGCGACGATGAAACCCGACTTGTTCGTCGCCTTGCCGACACAGTCATCGTTGCAATCGTCGTTGCCGCTGCGTCGCTAGTGGAGCCCTTGATGGGAGCGAGTCTCGGGGTGCTCATGGTCGGTTGGGTCCTCGGTGGCCTGGCGACTCGCAGGGTAGTTGGGGTCGGACGTCTTATCTTGGTAACCGTTGTTGCCGCAGCCATTGCGTTTGTCCTTCTGATGCCGGCCTCACTCGGACTCATCTGGGGCGACGTTCGGTGGTCGATTGTGGGCGGCACTAGTGCCACGACTGGCAGCGAACTTACGCTGGCCGAACTATTCCGACTAGCGACCGGCCCGCACGGAGCTACTGCTGTTGGCTGGGCACTGCTTGTGCTGCCAGCGCTATCGCTCGTTCTGGCCTTTGGGTTGCGCCTGGCGTGGGCTGCTCGATGCTGGATCGTCATCGTGGGTTCGGTTGGGCTTGCGTGGTGGGTGGAGCAAGGCGAGCTCGACGTTGGCCTCGCAGACCCGCACGTCCTCCTCGCTCCGGCGGCTATGAGCCTGGCGTTCGCTGCGGGCATGGGAACCATGGCGTTTCAGCGTGACCTGCGAAGGTACCGTTTTGGCTGGCGCCAGCTGGTGCCGTTTGTTGCCATTGTGGCAGTGGTTGCTTCGGCCGGTGCCGGGCTTGGCGGTGCGTTCAATGGCCGCTGGCAGGTTGTCGACGATGGTTACGAAACGGTCTTCTCATTCTTTGATGAGAAGGCCCCCGCACATGCTCGCACCCTGTGGATAGGTGATGCAGACGTGCTGCCTGTCGAAGGCTGGCGATACGACGACGAACTCACTTTTGCCCTGACTCAGGCCCGCACGCCGACCTTGTTGGACTACTCGCCAGGAAATGCTGATGAGACAACAATGCAGGTTCGCTCGTTGTTCGAGGACACGTTGTCAGGCGCCTCGAGTCGCTTGGGGCAACGTCTAGCGTTGTACGGCGTGCGTTATGTCGTGGTCGTCGAGGCGAACGCCCCTGCGCCGTTCTCCTCGATTGAACGTCCGGTTGACCCGGCGATCATGAATCGCTTGACTGAACAGCTCGACCTAGTTCGTGTCGAAGTCCGTCCGGGTGCCACGATCTACGAGAACCGTGCTTATGTCCCAACGGTGAGCACCATCGCCCCCGGGGGACTGGCTTCGATAGCGAGCGGAACAGCTCCGTCTGATTTTGCGCTGGGCTTACCTGAGGTCACTTCGTTGCGTTCGTATCGTGGTGCAGTTCAGCCTGGCGAGATCTACGTCGCCACACCGGTGACAACTAACTGGACCCTTCGCATCGACGGACAAACCCAGGACCGGTTCAGAGTATTTGACTGGGCACAAGTGTTCGTCGCAGAGCGATCGGGTACAGCGACGCTCACGCACAGCAATGATCAGACCATGTGGTTTGGTGCTATCACGCAGGTCGTAACGTGGCTCGTGTTGATAACCCTGTTGGTTCTAGGCCGGCGGCGGCGCATATGAACCGGTGGCCACCTCTGCTGTTGGTGCTAGCGATGGTTGCTGGCCTGATCGTGCTCGATCAGAGCGTCGTAAACGATGAGTTATCTGTCGCAGCGCCCGTCGATCAAGAGGGGGGACCTCTATCGGCTGCACCCGATGCCTCGGGCACGACGTGGTACTGCCCAGCGGGGTTTATTACCCCTGACGCGTTGAACGATCATGTCGTGATTTTGACGAATACGACCGATGAACCAGCACTAGGCACGCTCACGATCTACCCATCCTTGCTTGATGTTGATGGCAATCCGCTGCCGTTTCCTCGGGCGGCGCAGCCCATCGACGTTGCTGCCGGTGCACAGCGGCAGATCTCGTTGGCGCCACTGGCTGCCTCGCTTGATCCGCGACTCTCGACCAATACTGGTGCGTTTGTGGCAGCACTTGTCGAATTTGAGGGAGCCGGAGTCAATGTCGAACACACCGTCGTCGCTGCCCAGGGCAGCGATATCGGTCCATGTGCGACATCGGCAAGCACCAGCTGGTGGTTTGCGAGTGGAACGACCACGGCCGATGTCGGCTATCAGCTCTATTTTCTGAATCCGTTTCCTGACGATGCTGTGGTCGACATCTCATTCGTCACCGATGCTGGCAGTCGAAGCCCTACAGCGTTCAAAGGCAAGCTGATACCAGCGCAGAGCCTGACCGTGATTCAGGTCGCTCCCGAGGTCCCAGTGAATGCCCAGATGACGGCGCAGGTCACGGTTCTGACCGGGCGTGTGATCGCCGAGCGGATCCAGCTGTTTGAGAACCAGGCTGGTCCTACCGGGCTGTCGTTGTCGCTAGGCAGCAACCGTCTAGCAGAGCAGTGGTTCTTCCCGGCAGGGCGTTCGGTGCCAGGCGCTGGCGAGAGTTACCTCATCTATAACCCGGGTGAACTTGCTGCTGAGGTGGAGTTCGAGCTCAAACCCGACAGCGTCGACCGGATGGGCGATGTTGCGCCGCTCGCCGTCCCTGTTGGTCCGCGCGAACGGTGGATCGTGACGGTCAGCGGCCATTCCACTCATCCAGTGGATGCCTTGGCATCCATTGACGCCACCACAATGGTGGAGCCAGGTGAACCATTCTTTGCCTCGGTGCGAAGCTTCAATGGGGTCCCTGTGGTGGCCGAGCGCATCTTCACCCGACCACTTGCTACAGGTGGTGTCACGGCATCGCTAGGCAGCGCTGTGGCCGCCACTGATCAGGCCGTGGCAGTACCCACGCTGGCTGCTGTCGCCGAGGTTGCCACGTTGGCGGTGCTGAATCCTGCTGGTGACACCGTCGCCCGAATCCAGGTGTTTGTTGGCGGCTCGGACGGTGAAGAGCTCCGAGCTGAAACCGAGGTTGGGCCGCGCCGGCGAGCCGTGTTCGATCTGCTGAGCTTGCTCAAACCCGGCGATCGCTGGATACGGGTGCGGTCATCGACCGGCACAATTGCCGAACTAACCATGGCGACCGACGGCCTGTTGCTTAGCTCAACAGCTATCCCCGTGCAGGGCACCACCAGCGTCCCCGACCTCCTTGCCTTCGAATAAACCCGCACACTGGCTTTTGTATCTACAACATCTACATCATCTGTGTCTGACACAGATGATGTAGATGTTGTAGATAGATGATGATGTAGGGGTAAGTTTTGTGGCTGGTCAGACGCGGCAGATGAGTTCTCCGTGTGGGCACACGAACCAGCCATCTTGTTCAGCTATCCATGTGCGCCAGCCATCAGACATGTCTTTGAGCCCGGCAGGTGTGGCCAGGCCCAACTCGACCGCTTGTCCGGCGAGCGATGATGAGACGACGCGGTCGGCCCATGTCGAACCCCACCATTCGCGCCGTTCCGGACTGGCGAAAAGCCACGCGTCGACGGTCGCGGTGACATCACTGAGTCCAGCCTCGCGTGCCCATCTAACCAAAAAGCGGCCTGCGTCGGGTTCGGCACCGTTGGCTTTTGCAACCTGGCGGTATACCGACATCCAGGCGTCCATCTGAGGCGAGTGCGGCGCCCAGTGCATGCCGGCGTAGTCGGCGTCGCGGACCGCCACGATTCCGCCGGGGCGTACGACGCGCTTCATCTCTTGCAATGCAGCCACAGGGTCGCTGACATGCTGCAGCACCTGGTGGGCATGAGCAATGTCGTAGCTGTCGTCGGCGATATCTAGGTCGTACAGATCCATTGCTTGGAACGTGGCACCAGAATCACCAAAAACAGATCGGGCCCGGTCGATGACTTCAGCACTGTTGTCGATACCGAGCACGCGGCCGTCAGGCGCGACTTGAGCTGCGAACTCAGCGGTGATGGACCCTGGACCACAGCCGACGTCTAGTAGTTCGAGTCCGGGAGCCAGATAACCCGATAGATAGGCAGCGGAGTTGGCGATCGTGCGGGTGGCGTGTGCGCTGACCACGCTTTCCTGGTGGCCATGGGTATAGCGATCTTCGGTCATAAGCTCCACGCTAGTAGCACTGCATGGTGGCCTAGCCTGCTTTAAGTTCGGCATGACCTTCGCTGGGTTGCAGCGTCGATTCCTGGGGTGTGAGCGTGCCCGAGTAGGTGCCGACTGTCAGTACGCGTCTGACGGTGTGTAACGCTACTGCGAGCTTGCTTGGGCGATCAGGTCACGTAACGCAACCCGATGGTCGGCCCCTAGTGGGCCAACGAAAGCCGCTTGGGTTTCGCCGGTAGCGTTGACGATGACCGCCGTCGGCACGGAGTCGATCTTGTACCGGTTGTGGAGCGCAGGATCGGCGGTTACCTCGACGTTTTGGGTGGCGACGGTTACGGACTCGTAGCCAGATAACTCAGCCCACACAGCGTCACACGAGCTGCACGTTTCCGATGTGAAAACGGCGATCAGTAGTGGTGCAGTTGGGGCACGAAACTCGCTTCGATCCAGGCTGCTGGGGGGTGCACCAGGTGTACTGGTAGGGGCTGGACGAACCTGCTGTTGTTGCCACCACCCAGCCACTCCCGCTAGGGCGGCAACGGCAACCATGACGAAGAGAGTGATGGTCATTCGGTGCGCGGGTGTGGGTTGTTACGCCGTTGGCGGCTGAGCGCCACTGGGGAGCGGTTGACCCTCGGTGAGTTGCGCAGCGTTGGCCGGCGCCGTGTCACTAGCGTCGTTGTTAACGGTGCCGGTGTCCTGAGCCACGCCCAGCAGGCGACTGACTTCTGCGCCAGCGATCGTCTCTCGCTCGAGTAGCGCTCGGGCAACGAGATCGAGGCCGTGACGATGAGTGTTGAGAACGTCATAACAGCGCTGTTCCGCGTCACGCAGAATCCTTGACACCTCGGCATCGATTACGTGCGCCATCTGGTCGCTGTACTCCTTGGTCGACACCATCTGGTCACCCATGAAGACCTCTCCCTGGGAACCCCAGGCCATAGGACCGACCTTGGCAGACATGCCCCACTCGCGGACCATCTTGCGGGCCAGTTCGGTGTTGCGAACCAGGTCATCGTTCGCGCCGGTTGAGACCTGACCAAAGACGAGTTGCTCGGCGACGCGACCGCCCATACGCACGACCAGCGAGTCTTCGATGTAGTCCTGGCGGTAGATATGGCGTTCTGACTCAGGAAGTTGCATGGTGACTCCAAGAGCCATACCACTCGGAATGATCGTGACCTTGTGTAGCGGGTCGGCCGCAGGAAGCACAGCAGCACATACGGCATGGCCGGCCTCGTGGTAGGCGATCGCCTCTTTCTCGACGTCGCTGAGCGCAGTTGATTCACGCTTTTGACCCATCAAGATACGGTCTCGGGCTGACTCGAAGTGTTCGCTGCGGATCATGGTGTCGCCGGCACGCACTGCGAAGAGCGCTGCCTCGTTGACCAGGTTGGCCAGGTCTGCGCCGCTCATGCCGGGGGCACCACGAGCGACGACGTTTAAGTCCACGTCGGGTGCGGTGCGCTTTCCTTTGACGTGTACTCGCAGGATTGCCTGGCGGTCTTCAAGTTCTGGCAGCGGCACTACGACCTGTCGGTCAAAACGACCAGGGCGCAGCAATGCGGGGTCAAGGATGTCGGGGCGGTTAGTCGCCGCCATCATCACGATTCCCTCGGTAGTTTCGAAGCCGTCCATTTCGGAAAGCATCTGGTTGAGCGTCTGCTCACGTTCGTCGTGGCCACCACCCATGCCAGCGCCGCGTTTGCGGCCGATTGAATCGATTTCATCAATGAAGATGATGGCCTTGCCCAACTTGCGCGCTGAATCGAACAGGTCGCGAACACGGCTGGCGCCGACACCCACGAACATCTCCATGAAGTCTGAGCCACTGACTGAAAGAAACGGCACGCCAGCTTCGCCGGCAACAGCGCGAGCGATCAGAGTTTTTCCGGTGCCAGGAGGGCCCACGAGCAGCATGCCCTTGGGGATTCGCGCTCCGATTTCAGCATATTTGTCCGGTTGTTTCAGGAACTCGACAACTTCGGTTATCTCTTGTTTGACGCCGGCGTAACCAGCGACGTCTTCGAACGTGGTTCCTGGCCGTTCGGTCGTGTACGTCTTGGCCTTGGATCGACCGATCGACATGAGACCGCCCATTTGGCCTTGTGCACGACGTTGCATCCACCAGAAGAAACCAATAAGCAAGCCAATCGGAAGGAGTAATGGCAGCAGGCTGGCCCAGATTGACGACTGCGGGGTGTCGAACGTCAGCTCAAAGTCTGGCACTCCGTCGAGAAGGGCTCGGTCTGCTTCGCTGAGTTCGAGAGGGCCCTTGCTGTTGAAGGGTTCGCCCTGCGCTGCGCCATCTTCGGCCAGTGCATCCGCTGGTGCATGGTAAAAGCCGTCGATCTCACCATTCAGGTTGTTGATCTCGGCCTCGGCGATAGTGCCGTCTTGGACTTGAGAAAGGAACTGATCGTACGCGATCTCGCTGCCATTGTTTTCGGGCGAGATGGACGGCAAGAAGATCAGCGCCAGCACAGCAAACATGGCAAGCCATAGAAGCAGTCGGGACCACCGAGGGTCGCTGCGTTGAAAGCGCCCATCGCCAGGTTTGCTACTGCGAGGCGGTGGCGGGGGGGGAGGTTTCACCATGTTTCTAGGTTAGGTCCGATCAGGCTAAGACAGATGGTGGAATGGTTATCTGGTTTGTGTGACAACGACAGAAAGGGCCGGCGCATTCCCACGAGTACGATTGCCTGGTGGCTGATCCGGAGCAGTGTCGTGACTGATCTAGAGCAGCGCCTTGGCGCAATCGTTAAGGCCTACGACGTGCGTGGCACCTATCCCGAGCAGTTTGATGCCGACATTGCGCATCGACTCGGCCTGGCATTTGCTGCATTCTTGGGCGACCAGGACCCACAAACCGACACAGTTATGCTGGGCCGCGACATGCGGCCTTCAGGTCCTGAACTGACGGCTGAATTCGCCAAAGGTCTTATGTCTCAAGGGTTCAACGTTGTTGATCTTGGATTGGTCTCCACCGATGAGATGTACTTCGCTGCCGGCTCTATGGACGCCCCTGGAGCGGTCTTCACAGCGTCCCATAACCCCGCTGGCTATCAGGGCATCAAGATGTGCCAGCGTGGCGCTGCACCAGTCGCTACGTCTGGCTTGGAGTTCATGCGGGACTATGCGGCGTCGGTCGTCCCGGCTGAACTCGGTGCCGTCGATGCGCCTGGCACGATGTCTCAACTCGATGTGCTTGCTAATTTTGTGACACATCTTCACACGTTCATCGACGTCGGTTTGCTGCGGCCACTCAAGGTCGTGATCGATACGGCCAACGGTATGGGAGGGTTGGTTGTACCGGCCGCTTTCGCCGACCTTCCCTTCGTGGTTGACCATCTCTACCCTGAGCTCGATGGGACGTTCCCAAACCATCCCGCCGACCCAATCCAGCCAGACAACCTTGTCGATCTGCAGGCTCGCGTCCTTGAATTTGGCGCTGACATCGGGCTTGCCTTTGATGGCGATGCCGATCGAGTTTTCATCGTCGACGAGAAGGCACAGCCCATCTCAGGGTCGATCACTACGGCCATGGTTGCGGCCTCGGTGTTGAAGGCCGACCCTGGAGCAACGGTGTTACACAATCTGATCTGCTCCAAGACCGTGTCCGAAGTGATCGCCGAAGTCGGCGGCACCGCTGTTCGTACCCGAGTCGGACATTCTTTTATCAAACAGACGATGGCGGAGACCGGCGCGGCTTTTGCTGGTGAGCATTCGGGTCATTACTACTTTCGAGACAACTATCGCGCTGATTCCGGCCTGATTGCAGCTTTGGTCGTGCTCGAGATGATGAGCGTGGCGAAGGCTCCGCTCAGTGAGATGTGGGCGCCGTTTGATCGATATGTTGCATCGGGAGAAATCAATACCCGGGTCGCCGATACCAGCGTCGTAATCGAGCGGGTGGCTGGGCATTTCGCGTCAACAGGAGCGAAACTCGATCGCCTTGATGGGCTGACTGTCGACTTCGGCGAGTGGTGGTTCAACCTGCGTGCATCGAACACTGAGCCTTTGCTGCGTCTGAACCTGGAAGCTGCCGATCAAGCAGCGTGCGATGCACATGTAGCCGAAGTCCAAGTCTTGATGGTCGATTCGTGACCACAGCGGCTCAACTTGCTGGTTTACTAGAAGATGTATGACTCTTAGCCCAGAACTTCTCGCCGTGTTGGCCTGCCCCGAGGACAAGGGCCCATTGCTGTACTTTGGTGAGGACGGTGGGTTGTATAATCCACGATTGCAACGTCGCTATCTGATCACCGACAACATCCCTATCATGCTGATCGATGAAGCCGAGTCTGTGGATGACGATGGGCACGCGGCACTCATGGCCAAAGCCGAATCTGAAGGCATCGCACCGACCTTCGAGGCCTAGCAGCGCTGCGTGATTCTGCGGGCGTTCACCCCACAGCTATCTGGCTTTGTTTCAGGTCCACGCTCAGCTAGATCTAATCCGGCTGACCCTTTACGCGCAGCCAGCTACTTGTCGTGTGAAAACGTTTTGCATGGGCTAAAGGTCGCTGCGGTGATGTGACGTTCCGACTCGGAAGCAAGCTCCCGAAACAGAAGTCTTGCTGTGGCTGGTTAGGTCATTGGTTGCTGACTCGTTCCCCGAGTGCGAGCATTTAGCGGGTGCCATTGTTGAACCGTGGGGTCCGACAACTCGATCTGGCGCCTAGCCCCGGATCTAGCCTTGTGGTTTCCTCGAAGTACGAGAGCGGTCGGCTGTCGACGGTTACCGGTTTCCTGGGGTGGCCCACTGTGGTCGATGCGTGCAGGGCGATCTCGGTCGGTTGCATGGCTGACCCGGTGGGCTTCGCGTTGGACCTGGTCAGCGGGCCCAAGATGGCAATCGTCGGTCTCGCTTGCACCGCTGGCGGGGTTCGTTGCAGTAGCCATCCTGACCTCAGGGAAAGGGCGAGTCGATCGCTTATGATTTCGCATCACGACGATGTCAACGATCGTCTGATGTGGGCCTAAAGCGTTTGCGGGGGCTGCATGTATCCAAAATTGGTGATTAATGCCCAAGATGGGCCATTCGACTCAAATGAGCGAAATAAAGTGCCATGCTGTCCCCCATGGACGACGCTTCCTGGGTGCCAGCTACCGTCGAATCCCTCGTGCCACCGGCTCGTTTGGGCGCACTTATGGTTGAGTGCCGTTCTGCCCAGGGTCTGGAAATAGCCGATATGGCCGAGCGTTCCAATGGCTTGTTCACGCAGAACTATCTCGAAGAAGCCGAGCGAGGCGGGCTCACACTCGACGGCGGACTCATTGGGCAGCTTGCAGGTCTCTACGAAGTCGATGCCGGACCAGTCGTACCTCTGCGGTCTGAATTGATCTTGGATCTTGACCGGCAGGAGCTCAAGGTCGGCGACACGGCAATGAGTTTCAACTCGATACATGTCGAAGATGTGCTGCAGCGCTACGTCTCATTGGTCTACAAGCTGCGTGGTCAACAGCCGGGCAGCGGGCTTGTCCTGCGTGACCGAGACCTAGGCGTGCTGTCAGCCAGCCTTGGCTACAACGAGCCTGAGCTGCGTCGCAAGCTCTATGGCATGATGGCGGCGCCTGACTCCGTCCAACAAGCCAAGGCTGTCGGCCGTGGCAGGATGCTCGCCGCTGTTGGCTTGCTGGCGGGGATCACAGCCATCGGTACCCTCGTGCTGGTCGGCGCAAGTTCAGACGACGCTCCGACCGAGGTGCTCGGCGAAGAGCGAACGTTGATCACGGCTGGTTTTCCTAAAATGCTTGGCCTTGCCGCTGAAACAAGCATCGATTTCGACTTCCGTGCCGCTCTGCCCGATTGGGAGATTGAGTACGGCGAGGATCACCCTGATTTGTTGGGCGTGACACGTTCTGAAGATAAGGCGATCTTGATATATGTCGAGCCTGCAGCTTCTGCTGAGGTTGTTGCAGCCGTGCTGATGCACGAGGTCGGACATGCAATCGACCTTGAGCGACTAACAGACGACCAGCGTGCCGAGTGGATAGCGCTGCGCGGAATGCCATCGATATGGTGGCCGGGCAACGGGCTCAATGACTTCGCCGTCGGCGCAGGCGACTTCGCCGAAGCAGTCTCAGCGCTGACGACCGGATCTCCGAGCAGCAGCGTGTACGGCGAATTCACCGATGAACAGCTGGCGTACGTCGATGCCATTCTCAGCGGCGTCTAAGGGGCCCATCGCATTCTGGTTACCGCAACCGGGCTGGTTATTTTACTCGGCAAAGTCGTTGGTGAGAGTCAACCCAGAGCAAGCCTGAACCCAGTCGACGGTGGGCTTTCACTGCTGACGTTCGACACTCGGCCGACCGCTTCCGCAATTGCACGGACGGTGATGCGATGCTGGATGAAACCAGCAAGTTTGAGATAGGCGATAGCAAAAGAGCCGGCGACCCTGGTACGTCCTGTGGCGTCACGCCCGAGGTCTTGTCGCTGGTCTGAATGTGACGGTCATCGTTGGTGAAGCGTCAGGTGGCTGGCTACAAGACAACGGTGAGGTGAAGCGCTACGTGCAACGCGTGGCACCCTTGAGATTAGCTGTTGCTTCCAGCGCAGCGCGAGGCATGCGAGACGCTAACCTCACAGGGAACTCTGCTGCGCGGAAGCACGGTGTCAGACGACACCAGCAGGGCCGGCAACTAAGGAAGTCGCACGGTGTGCGTTTCCTTCGCACCCCCTGAATAGAGGACGTCACCATGACTGACACCACCCAACAAGACTTTCGCGTCGCAGATCTGTCGCTAGCTGAGTTCGGTCGCAAAGAGATCCGCCTGGCCGAGCACGAGATGCCTGGCCTCGTATCGCTGCGGGCTAGCCATGGCGACGAGCAGCCACTCGCCGGCGCTCGGATCGCCGGGTCGCTTCACATGACCATCCAGACCGCCGTGCTGATCGAGACGCTGGTTGCGTTGGGTGCAGACGTGCGCTGGGTTTCGTGCAATATCTTCTCGACGCAGGACCACGCTGCAGCGGCCGTCGCCGTTGGGCCTGATGGCACCATCGATAATCCATCTGGCGTGCCGGTCTATGCGTGGAAGGGCGAGACCCTTGAAGAATACTGGTGGGCAACCGAGCGTCTCTTCCACTGGCCTGACGGCCAAGGTCCGAACCTAATCCTGGACGACGGTGGCGATGCGACAATGCTCGTCCATAAGGGCCTCGAGTTTGAGCTTGCCGGTGCTGTGCCCGCTACGCCGGATGATGCGAGTGATGAAGAAGGCGTGTTTATGGATCGCCTTCGCAGCATGTTCGCTGACGACTCTGGCTTCTGGCAGCGCATAGCGCCTGGCATCCGCGGCGTTAGCGAAGAAACCACGACCGGCGTACATCGCCTGGTCGCAATGGCAGCCGAAGGCAGCCTGTTGTTCCCCGCAATTAATGTGAACGACTCGGTCACCAAGTCCAAGTTCGACAATCTGTATGGCATCCGCCATTCGTTGATCGACGGCATCAACCGCGGTACCGACGTCATGCTCGGCGGCAAGGCCGCGGTTGTCTGCGGTTACGGCGACGTCGGCAAGGGTTGCGCTGCTGCCCTGGCAGGTCAGGGCGCTCGCGTCATGGTCACCGAAGTCGACCCGATTTGTGCGCTACAAGCTGCCATGGAGGGTTACCAAGTCGTCCGTATTGAAGACGTCATGGACACCGCCGACATCTTCATCACTACAACCGGCAATAAGGGCATTATCACTGCCGACCACATGGCTCGTATGAAGCATCAAGCGATCGTCGGCAACGTTGGTCACTTCGACAACGAAATTGATATGGCTGGACTCGCCAAGATGAGTGATGTCTTGCGTATCAACATCAAACCGCAGGTCGACGAGTTCGTCTTCCCCGATGGGCATTCCGTATTGCTGCTCAGCGAAGGTCGTTTGCTGAATCTAGGTAACGCCACTGGCCACCCAAGCTTGGTGATGTCGTTTAGCTTTACCAACCAGGTGTTGGCACAGATCGAACTTCACAAGAATGCTGAGAGCTATGACAGCTCAGACGTTGTCACGCTGCCAAAGCTGCTCGACGAAGAGGTTGCTCGTCTACACCTCGATCACTTAGGCGTGCGTTTGACAGAGCTCAGCCAGGAACAGGCCGACTACATCGGTGTCCCGGTCGAGGGCCCATACAAGCCAGAGCACTACCGCTACTAAATCAAACACTTCGCAGCGTGCTCACCGCTTGGGAGTGCACGGTGCGAAAGGTCTGTTGTGTGGTACCGGCCGGTGTCGCTCGTTGAGAGCGTCAACTGTCGGTCCGCGTATGGGGTGCTAGCGCGGCCACAGAGTCTCGGTGTGTCCGTCAACGCCGATGACCTGGCCGCTGATGTGGCGGCCGTAGTCGCTGCATAGGAAGACGACCAGGTCAGCTATCTCTTCGGGCTCGACAAAACATTGCATCGAGACGCCTTTTGTGTAGAGCGTTCGCACCTGGTCCGGGGTCAGTCCTTCTACAGAGGCGTGGCCCTGCACTACGCGGTCCATACGATCGCCATTCACACTGCCGGGGGCAATGGCGTTCACCCGGATGTTGTGTGGCCCGAGTTCCATGGCGAGTGTCTTGGTGAAGCCAGTCACAGCCCACTTGGCGGCTGCATAGGGCGCTCGTGTCGGGTAGCCGAAGATTCCTGCAGTAGAGGTGAGATTGATCATTACGCCACTGGTCTGTGCCTTGAAGATGGGTACAGCGCGGCGTGCGCAGAAGAACTGCGAATCGATCCCGATGGCCATCGTGTGACGCCATTCATCGTCGGTGATGTCCTCGACGAGCTTGGTAGGGCCGGACACACCGGCGTTGTTCACCATGATGTCCAGCCCGCCTGGAACGATCGCATCGAACACGGCATCAAGCGCGGCTGAGTCGCTGACATCGCATGTCCAGGTGCCGACATCAGCTGGAAGCGTGTTAAGCCCAGACTCGTCGATGTCGCAGGTGAGAACCCGAGCGCCTGCCTGGTGAAGTGCCAGCACAGTTGCACGCCCTATGCCATTGCCGCCGGCCGTAACGAAGGCTCGTTTACCTTCAAGTGATATCTGCATCTGGCAATAGTCGCACGGACAACAGCGGCGAGCGTGCGCCAAGCGATCTGCAATGTCACACCCGGGTTCTAGGTTTGGTGCATGCTGTTGGATTCAGGGTGCGTGGTATGTCACAAGAGACTCGGTCCAGTTTGTGCAACATGCAAGGGAGCGCTAAAACTCGTTGGCCCGTGGGCTGTTTCAGGTCTCGACGGATGTCGGGTTGGGTTCGCTCTGGATGATCACAGTCGACCCATCATCGCTGCGTTCAAGTACCGCCGTCAGCGGCGTATTGCCCGATGGCTTGCTAACGAGTTTGCCGACTTGGTGCCGCAGAGCGCCGATGCAATTACTTGGGTACCCGCCACCCCAGAGCGTCGGCGAACACGCGGCTTTGATCAAGCCCGGGAACTAGCCCAAGCACTCAGTCGGTTGACATCGGTCCCGGCAATAGAGCTGCTGAGACGCGACAACGACGACCAGCGACAGACCGGCCGAACCCGCAGCGAACGTCTGGTGGGGCCCGCCCTTTTTTCTGTCAGGCTGGCGCCACAGTTCGTTGTGCTTATCGACGATGTGGTTACGACCGGCTCGTCCATGCGAGCAGCGGCTGCAGCGATGAGAGTGGGACCACCATCATCGGCCAAAGCTGCCCGACCTGAGCGAATTGTGGGTGTCGCCATGGCTGCAACGCCATCACTCCGAAATGCCGATCTCCACGACTTGACGAATGTGTCTAGTATTCGTATATGGACGTGAGACTGAGTGCGAAACGGACCGACCTGACTCCTCGCTTGGAGCAGTACACCAAGGAAAAGGTAGAGCGATTAGACCGCTTTGTCGAAGGTCTTGATCGATCCGATGTGCACTTCGTTGAAGAATTTAACCCCCGCATTGCCAACCGCGTGATGTGTGAAATTACGGTGGAAGGTCACGGCCATCATGTGCGGGCAAAGCACACGGCCCCAGACCCTTTCGCCGCAGTTGACGGCACGGTTGACAAGCTCGAACGCCAGCTTCGCAAGCTCAAGACACGGCTAATTCGCCGCTGGCATGCAAGCGGCGACAAGCAGGTGCTTGTTGATGCGGGTATCCCTCAGATCGAAGCCGAAGCTGAAGTCCCGGCGCCACCGAAGATCGTTAAGTCAAAGAAGTTTCATATTGCGTCGATGACTGCCGAAGAGGCCGTCCTCGAGCTCGAGCTCGTCAACCACGACTTCTACTTCTTCCACAACTCCGAAACGATGCGGGCGGCCATCGTGTATCGCCGCGAGGACGGCGACTTCGGCGTTATCGACGAAGCAGGCTGACTTATGCCCAGCGTGCCCACCGACGCTCTCGAACGGGCGCAACGGTTTGTTGATTTGCACGCAGGTGACGAACTCTTTGTCATGGCTAATCCAACGACAACCGGAATAGCGCAGCTTTTTGAGCAGCTTGGCTACCAGGCTCTTGGAACATCGAGCGCTGCTCTGGCTCGTTCGCTTGGGCGTAGCGATGGTGAACGGGCGTTGAGCCGCGCCGAAGCAATCGATCATGCGAAGGACCTTGCAGCGGCGACCACAGTGCCGATTTCAGGGGATTTCGAGAACGGTTATGGCGATGACCCCAGGGCGGTGGCCGAGACCATCAGAGCGGCGATTCAAGCCGGCCTAGCTGGCTGCTGTATCGAAGACGCAACGGGGCGGGCCGATGAACCGATTTACGAACCGAGCCTGGCAGCTGAACGTATCGCTGCCGGCGCCGAGGCCATGGGGGACAACCCATTCGTTCTTGTTGCGCGGGCTGAAAATTTCCTGCATGGCCGTAAAGATCTCGTCGATACGATTTCTCGACTCCAGTCGTTCGAGGCTGCGGGGGCATCCGCGGTGTACGCCCCCGGCCTCACCACCATTGACCAGGTCACTGCCATCGTGTCGTCGGTGGAAATCCCCGTCAATGTTCTCGCTGGTATCCCTGGCCAAATGTTCTCGCTTGACGATCTGGCCGAGGCGGGAGTCCGAAGGGTCAGCGTTGGAAGCGGCTTTGATCGTGTCGCCACCACTGCGATCAGGCGTGTCGCTGAGCAGTTACTTGACAGCGGCGCCAGGCTCGGACCGATGTTCAACGGTTGATCCCGGCTGTCGCAGATCTCTTGGCAGCTTCGGCGCCTTATGAGCCGTGAACGGTCATGCCCACAGAACCTGGTCAGTGCCAGTCGTCTAATCAGGGAAGGTATGCAAGAAAAGCGGCATGGTAAGGCAGGCCTCTAACTGAGCGAATACGGCACGTTGACAATCACCAATATCATTCCAGAATCACCGCAGCTGACGGTCCGCGCTATCAAGAACAAGCTCGCGCAAACGGATTCCAGGGACTAGGCATCATGTCGTTAGATGGCTGCCCGGTCTTTCTTTACCGCGCTCGCTGCACCGACAACATGAATCGTTCATATCTTAAGGAATCCAGCTTTCGGGACCGATGCCGAGGCCATCAGCGATGCGATTCGCGTAGGCGTAGTAAGCCGCAACCTCGGTGATATCCAGGATGTCGCGGTCACTAAATTCGACATCGCGCAGGGCTTGCGCGTCGGCCGGCGTCATCGCCCCTGGAGTGACCGTGAGTTTGACGACAAATGTAAGCATCGCTCGCCGTTTATCGTCGAGTGCAGCCGTAGTCCAGTCGTCTTCGACGGCGGCAAGCAGAGCATCGTTCTTCAGCAGTTGGCGCAGACCGCGTCGGTGGTGCACCACTCAATAGTGGCAGTGGTTCTCCAGGCTGACAACCAACGCAATGAGCTCTCGTTCTGCCTTGCGAAGTGTTGCTGTACCGCTCATCGCCGAGGCGTAGAGGCCTTGGTGAGCGGCGAGCCCGCGAGGGTTGAGGGAGTGGACCGCCATGATGTTGTCGACCCGACCGTAGGTGCGGTCGACAACTTGGGGGTAGATCTCGCCCAATTGACCCGACCATTCATCGTCGGGGATGACCCTGATGTTTGCCATGTCCCAGCGTCGCATAATGTGAAGAAATGCACAAGGCCGGTATCGGCCATAACGGTAGGACGTGTGTCTGCCCTAACGGTAGGACGTGTGTCTGCCCTAACGGTAGGACGTGTGTCTAGAGAGTCGCTCCTGGAACTTCGCGCACTGTGGTCACGGCATGTGCCGCCATTGCCTTGCCTTGGAAGAATTTCGTTGAGACCAGACAGGTGAGACCACGACGGTTGATTATCTCACCGGTGATCGTGAACCGATCCTCCACAATGGGTTCGAAGTAGTCGCAGCGCATGTTGATCGTGGTCAGCCAGTTTTGGGGCGCATCAGGATCATCGTCGCCGTCGGTTCGGGCAGTGAAGAGTGAGACCATGTCGACATAGGTCGGCGTGAACCCTCCAAACAGCTGGCCTTGGGGGTTCTTCAACGAGTCGGGCAGATGAACGTCGACGGTCAACAGCCCCGGCCGTCGTTCGACAATGCGCCAGCTTGGCGCTCCAAGAAAGTCGCCTGCAGCATGTCCTGCTGCCATCAGTTGGCCAGGGACAGGTCTGGTCAGGGCTGGGATTACGGCATCGGTGTTATTGGTCATCAGAGGTAGTGATAGCAGCCATGAGCACAGGTGATTGTCATCCGATGTGTACGAAGAGACTCTGGACATAGACACAACGTGAGTCCATCCTCGGTGGTGGGGGGCTCCGACAGCACAGTTGCTCTCTATAAAGGACTGAGTAATGGCGCATCGAAGTTGACGATCACAACGGCAACATGATGCTGACCCTCATCGACGGTCCGGTCGTGTTTGGGTGCTGATGCGCTAGCGGAGTGGGAAAGGTCGACCTTCGAACACGGTTCCCCAAATAGGAATGTCTTTAAGATCCATTTCAAGAGTTTCGTAGGGATCGGCTTCCAACACGGTGAAGTCGGCCTTCTTGCCAGACCGAATGCTGCCGATCTCGTCCTCCATACCAAGGACGAAGGCGGCGTCGATCGTGATGGCACGCAACGCCTGATGCACGGTGAGTCGCTCGTCGGGCCCGAGGACAGCGCCTTGTTCGCCGACACGGTTCACGGCGACCCATACGCTCATCAACGGCTCAGCGGGAGCCATGGTGAAGTCCGAATGCAACGCGGTGATCACATTGTGGCGAGCCAGCGTTCCAAGCCGAGCCATCTGCGAGGCTCGCTCGAATCCGACAGACTCGGCCCAGTACTTCTCGCCGAGTTCGTGCAAGTAATAGATGTTGGCGGAGACGATTGCGCCAAGGGCTGCAAGCTTTTGTACTTGCTCGGGGTTCGACAGGCCGAAGTGCTCAATGGTGAATCTGTGGTCGAAGCGCGGTCGTTCCCACTGCAACCTTTCCAGCACATCAATCGCGAGCTGAACCCCCATGTCGCCGGTGCAATGGACATGAATTTGGAAGCCTTCGTTCCAGTACATGCGAGCCAACGCCTCGAACTGCTCGGGCGCGAACATCCACGCGCCGCTGTGGCCGTCGATAAACCCGGGCGGCTGCATCTGCATTGCTTGACTGAAGAAGCCCCCATCGGTGAACAGTTTGACGTGCTTGCGGTAAAAGAGCTTGTCGGTGCTGCGGCTGGCTCGCCGCTCGACAAGCTTCAGTGCGTCTGCATGATCGCCGCCCATCGCACGGGTGCCCATCGGAATCATTTGGACGCGAAATGGCGTGTCGGGGGTGTCGAGCACAGCGCTCAGCGATTCCCATTCGTCGTCGGTGTCGAAATAGGTGCCGGTCAGGTCGCCGATGGTGGTGTGGCCGCCGGCATGGATTGCTTGTTTCGTGATGTTCAACCCGAGGCTAAACCTGGTGGGCTCGGTGAGAAATGAACTCATTGCTCCGGCCGCCACCATCATCCCTGATTCGGAGAAGCGCCCGGCAGCGATATCGATGTGAGGGTGGTGTTCAACACGAGCGCTGTCGATCTTGGCGAAAGCGATGGCGGCATCGTTCATGTAGATCTCGTGGAACGAGCGCTGCCACACCAGGATTGGTCGTGTCATCGAGATCTCATTCAGCATGTCGCGATGTAGGTCGCCGTGCCACAGGTCGTGATAGCCCCACGTGAGGAGTGGCTCATCGAGATCCTGCAGCGTTGACTCGATACGGGCAAGTTCATCGAGGTAGTGCTGGTGCCCCTGCACCGCTGTCACTGTGCGATTGGGCAGGCGCCAGTCGAGGGCGGTGATGAAGTGCATCGGCATCAGTAGCGCCGCCATTGAGGGATGCAGGTGCGGATCTATAAACCCTGGCATGAGCACCTTGCCAGCGAAGGTGCGGTCGATCACATGAGGATGCGCGTCGAGCCACGGTTGGATCGACTCGGGCGTACCGACCTCGACGATCATGCCGTCGGCCACAACGACGGCGGTAGCTCGGGGCATGGACTCGTTCATCGTGTGGATTTGTTTAGCGATGTAAACGGTGAGATCCATCGATGTAAGACTAGAACTCTGACTACAACTGCGCTTCCCTCATCTGGCACCGAGCCCCAGGTCCGTTCGTCTCAATCGGGATCAGCGCTTGCCTTCGTCATCTTGGTGTGGGGCCTTGGTCCTCCGATCTCGAAACTGATATCGGCGCCCGCCGTGATCTCGGTGCTGTACCGGTTCTGGTTATCGGTGCCGCTCTTGTTCGTGTTGGCATCGGTACGTGGTGTGCGTCCCACCTGGGAAAGCGTGCGCCATGCTGTGCTTGCTGGAGCGGCATTCGGCATCAATTTGGTCTTCGTTTTTCTTACGATTAACGAAGGGGCGGTTGCGGTTCTCAGTGTGTTTGCTGCGATGCAACCTGGCATCATCCTGCTGGTGGCTGGACCATTCCTTGGCGAACGACCGGGGCTCTGGCATGTCACATGGACCTTTGTTGGTATCGCTGGCACGGCCATTGTGGTTTTGACCGGGGGAGATGGTTTCGAGGTCAGTGTCCTGGCCCTTCTCTACGCCGGAATTGCGCAACTCTTCTTTACGGTCTATTTCTTGCTGACGAAGCGGGCGCGCAGCCGCCACGACATCGACGCGGTGCAGTGGATGTCCGGCGTGGTGATCTGGGCCGCTATAGCGGTGACCCCATGGGCACTTCTCAGCAGCAGCGCAGAGGACTATCGAGCCATCAATGGGTGGGATTGGTTATGGCTGGCTCTGATCATCATCTTCACTGGGGGGCTCGGTCACATCGTGATGGCATGGGTGCATCGCTATGTCGAGGCATCTCGATCGTCGTTATATTTGCTGTCTATGAACATCGTGGCGATCATTGCTGCCTGGGTGATTCACGATGAACCATTAACGATCGTGCAAATGCTCGGCGGCGTGGTCGTGTTTGCGGCGGTCGCAGCGGTGATCAGCCGGCCTCCAGATCGCAGCGGTAGGCCATAATCCGCCCAACAATGTGAGACATTTCTGCATAGACATCTGGTTCCCTGTTCTGTGACGTAGTTTTGTGGTCTATGCGTTCTTTCAACATGGGTCGGTTTGGCAGCAGCGACGATCCGTGGTTTCGGGTCGGCAATGTCGATGTAAACACAACAGCCTTCATGGTTGGTATGGGCGTCCTGTCGTTGTTGGTGTGGTCAGTCGAGGGGCCGACCCATCCTTTGCTTGGCAAGCTCGTTCTGATTCCCAGCGAAGTCATGAACGGTCAGATTTGGCGGCTGTTGACTTGGCCTATTGCTAATGAACTCGACAGTATTTGGGTGCTGCTGCTGTTCTTCGTGTTTTACACCATTGGCAGTCAATTGGAAGCGAGCATGGGACGGAGACTCTTTACGACGTACTTAGTACTGCTCATCGCCATCCCTGCATTGGTTGCGCTGGTATTTCATATCTTGACGGGCACCAATGGTGGGGTTGGCGGTCTCCGAATGCTCGAACTTGGAGTGCTTGTCGGCTTTGCTTTGCGTATGCCCAACGTCCGGTTCTGGCCGGGGATCCCGGCCTGGGGTATTGCGGGCCTCATTGTGGTTATCAACATGCTGCAGTACTTGGGTGTACGTGACTCGTTCTCCATGCTGTTTCTGGCAACGACGGTCAGTGTCGGGCTGATTGGACTGCGGTCGCTCGGTTTCGCCGAGGAGGCCGATTGGGTGCCAAAGTTGCCGTTGCCGGTCGGCTATGGCGGTGCAACAAAGCCAGCTCGCGGTGCGTCTACCACAAGACGACAGCGCCGTAACCGAGCTAATTTGCGTGTGGCACCGGCACCAGCACCGGCTCAGCGTCCTGAACTGACCAGGCTCGAGGAAGTCGAGATGGATGCAATTTTAGATCAGGTTTCTGAGCAGGGCATGGACAGCCTGACCCCGCAACAGCGTCAACGCCTCGAAGATCACTCCAAACGGCTGCGCAAGCGCGAGTAGTTGGCTTCTAACTCCTGAAAATTCCGGAATAGAAGTGACAAAGCGCTGGGTGCTGAGCTGAGCGTGGGGTCCAAAGAGCTGCATGTGTAGCTACTGGGTTGTGTCTAGGGTGGACCCATGTCACGACCATTCCGGTTCGCCACTCAGACTGGGCCATTTCACGATGCAAGCCAGCTGCGAGTCCGAGCCCAAGAGATCGAGGCATTTGGTTACGAAGAGCTCTATTCGTCTGACCACATCGGCATGGCAGCCGGGCTGAACTCGGTCGATCCGTTCGTCGCGCTGATAATTGCCGCCGAGGCGACCACCACGCTGCGAGTAGGCCCACTGGTGTTGAATAACGAGTTCCATCAGCCGGCGCTGTTAGCTCGCACAGTGATCTCGGTCGATCAGATGACCCAGGGCCGGTTAGTACTTGGAATGGGCACGGGCTACGCGCAGGTAGAGCACGATGCAATCGGGATGCGGTTGCGGGCGCCAGGGCCACGTGTCACCCGATTCGGTGAGTCCCTTCAGGTGCTACGAGAACTCTGCGATATCGGCAGCTGTATCTTCGATGGCGATCACCACCAGATTGATATTTCCGAGCTCGGCATTCGGCCAGTGCAGCGACGCATTCCGTTTCTTATCGGCGGTCACGGCCGACGTGTCGTGTCTCTCGCTGGGCAACACGCCGACATTTTTCAGTTCACCGGCCTCACACATGCCGCAGATGGCACCCCGAGCGGGGGAGGTTTCGGGATCGAGCAGATTAGAGAGCGTGCGGCTTGGCTCACGGAAGCAGCGGGCAACCGGAACGACGTAATCGAGCGGTCTGCACTTGTGCAGGTGGCTGCTGTGGGCGCTGCTGCCCATGCCGAGGCGATGGCTACAGAACGACTTGCGCATTACGCCGACGTGATTGATGACACGCCGTTCATACTGTCGGGTTCTCTGGAGCAAATTATTGACAAGATCGAGCGCCTACGACGAGACCTACTCATCAGCCATTTCGTCGTCCGCGACGCCGAAGGATTCGCCCCCGTCGTCGCTGCGCTCGCAGGTAAATAGTCGCAAGCGAATCATGGCGCACACGCCAAATCGAGAGCGAGTACGTTGCCCCGAATTGTTGAAGCGCTGTGGTTAGCTGCCGCCGGCATCACCCAGGTACGACTTGCGCAGTTCTGGATTTTGCAGGAGCGCTTCAGCGGTGTCGTCGAGTATTACCCGGCCTGTCTGGAGCACCCAGCCGCGGTCAGCCAGCGAGAGTGCCATATTGGCGTTCTGCTCAACCATGAAGATGGCAATGCCCTCTTCATGGATCTGCTGGATCAGTTCGAAGTTGGTCTGCACGAGTGCAGGAGCGAGACCCATCGAAGGCTCGTCCATGAGCAGCACGCGAGGGCTGGCCATGAGCGCCCGGCCCATCGCAACCATCTGTTGCTCGCCACCTGAGAGGGTGCCGGCCCGTTGAGTTAACCGCTCCTTGACCCGAGGGAACATGTCGTAGATTCGCTCTAGGTCTTCTTTGATCTTTGCCGTGTCATTACGCAGGTACGCCCCGAGTTGTAGATTCTCGAGCACCGAGAGACGCTTGAAGAGCCGCCGGTTTTCGGGAACCATTGTGACACCGCGTTCAACGCGATAGGACGTCGGCTTGTCGTTCACGACTTCGCCGTCGAGAACAACCTCGCCTGATGTAGGCGTGACCATTCCGAGCAGCGTCTTGAGCGTGGTCGACTTGCCGCTGGCGTTACCGCCGAGCAAGCAGACCATCTCGCCGGCATAGATCGCCAGGTTCACATCTTTGAGAATATGAACTGCCCCGTAGTGGGTGTTGATATTGCGAAACTCAAGTAGGGGAGTTCCCCTGTCGTCTTGGCTCATGCCCTCTTCTCCAGTGGTCGGCCCAGGTAGGCCTCGATGACATCGGGGTTGTTTGACACTTCTTCGAAGCTGCCTTGGGCCAGGGTTTCACCGTGGTCAAGGCAGACGACTCGGTCAGATACATCTCGCACCACGTTCATATCGTGCTCGATCATCACGATGGTGAAACCCCATTCAGTGCGCAACTTGCCGATGAGCTCAGTCAGCTCGGCAGATTCTTTCGGGTTCATGCCAGCAACCGGTTCATCGAGCAACAACAGGCGTGGCTTCGTTGCCATAGCGCGAGCGATTTCGAGGCGGCGCCGGTTGGCGTAGCTGAGTACCGCAGCTGGTTGCTCTAGGCGGTAGCCAGTCAGACGGGTACCAAAGAACCCGAGCACCTTTTCGGCGTGTTCTCGAATCTCTCGTTCTTCGTTCCGAAAGCCAGCCGTATTCATCAGTGATCCGAAGATGCCCTGCTTTGTGCGGCAGTGTTGCGCCACCATGACGTTCTCAAGGATTGTCATGTTCGCGAAAAGGCGTACGTTCTGGAATGTGCGGCTGATGCCTCGTTCAGTGACTTGGTTGGGGTCCAAACCAACCATTGACTCACCCTCGAACAAGATGTCGCCCGAGCTTGGTGACACCATGCCCGAGATCATGTTGAAGAACGTGGTCTTGCCGGCACCGTTGGGGCCGATAACACCGACGATCTCGCCTTCGTCGACGTGAAAGTTTAAGTCCTTAAGTGCATCTAAGCCACCGAAGGTCACGCTCAAGTTTTGGATGTCGAGCATTCGGTGATTCATGCTTGTGCTCCTTCTGGGAGATCTTCGTCATCGGTATCGACCTCGCCCTTTAGCCAAGCATCTTGCAAAAATTCGTCTTGATGAAGTTCACGGCTTCTTCGAGCGTTCGGGACTAAGCCTTCGGGTCGTTGCAGCATCATCCAGATCAGCAGAGCGCCGTAGATGAGCAGTTTGTACTGTCCCAACTCGGCGAGGAGGCCGGGTTGTTTAGGGCCGCCCAGTACGCCAATGAGTACAACAGCGCCGACGATGACACCCATGATATTGCCCATGCCGCCCACGATGACGACCACCAGGATGATGATCGAGATCAGGATCAGGAAGCTCGTTGGGAAGATTGAACCTACCTTGGCCGCAAAGATTGCCCCTGAGAACGAAGCGAGTATGGCGCCAACGACAAAGGCCATTAGCTTCATATTCACCGTGTTGATGCCCATGGCTTCGGCCACGCTTTCATCCTCGCGAATTGCCATCCAAGCTCGGCCCAGTCGTGAACGCTCAAGGCGCCACGACACATAGATCGAGATGGCAGCGAATACCAGAACCAGGTAGAACACGGCTCGAGGATCGGTTCCCTTAACCTCCATGAAGCCGAAGTCGGCCGGAGGCACGTTGGTGATGCCCTGGGCGCCATTGAAATAGCCGCCCAGCCAGTCGGACAGGAACAAGATGCGGATGATCTCACCGAAGCCGAGTGTCACGATGGCTAGGTAGTCACCGCGCATGCGAATTACCGGTGCACCAATGAATAAGCCAACGACACCCGCTACAACGATGGTGATAGGGAGTGCCCCCCACCATGGCATGAGTGGGAACCAGTCAGGCCACGAATCGCCCCGGTTGGGAGATGTCAGTACGGCTGTGGTGTAGCCACCAACTGCGAAGAATGCCACGTAGCCCAGGTCAAGGATTCCGGCTAGGCCGACCACGATGTTCAAGCCAAGTGCCAGTAGTAAGAAGATGCCGATATTGGCAAAGAGTTCTTGGGTGATCTTGCCGGTGATCATTGGAATGACGATCAACAAAGCGACACTGACCAACACCAGCGTGGTGGTTTGGGTCCGCTTTGAGGGGCCGGTGTTGGCCTGATAGGCCTGCTTATAAGCGCCGACCTGGCGGCCTGCGCCACTAAGCGAAGCGGTAAAGGCGATGACGCCGAGCGCAATTGAGGACCAAACTTTGAGACCACCACGCTTGGCGTAGATCAGATCATCGAGAAAGTCCACGACGTCGATCACGAATGTTTCAAAGACGGCGAATGAAATCACCGTCAGGGTGGCAGCGATGACCGCTTTGCGAATGTTGTTGGGCATCAGATGCAACGATGCGCCGAAGGCAGCAAGAGTCGTGCTAGCGATGAGCCACAATCCAATACCGAATCCGGTACGGCCGACCTTGTCGCCGGCATCGAACTCCAGGACCTCGAGCAGTTGCGGGGACCAGTTCACGAGTGGATCGCGTAGGTCAAAATTATTGACCAACAGAATCAACAGTGCCAGCCCGGCGCCACCGATCAGGCCAACGGCCGCTCCGGCCACGATGTCGCGGGGCCCACGCTTGGTGGCAGCCATGCCCTCGAGCACGGTTTGGTTGCCCACCGTCCAGCCAATTACCAGCGGCAGCCACAGCAGCGACAGGTACCCGAGTGAAAGGACCGGCTCGATCAGTTTCCGGCCGTTGAGACCGATTGGCATGCCGGCGAGAGAAATGAAGCAAAGCCCGAGAGCGAGCAATCCTCCAGTGTTGAAGACTCGACGCCAGTCGAGATCGAACGCTCCCTTGGAAACGAGAGTAGTTGTGGTGCTGTCTGGCTGGTCCAACGTTGCGCTCATGCTCGGTCATCCGATGAAAGACGCTCGCCAAAGAGGCCGGTTGGTTTGAAGAGGAGTACCAGGATAAGTAGCACGAACGCCACCGCATCACGCAGTTGCGATACGCCAGAAACGCCAAGCGGCTCCAGCAAGGTGAGCGGAGCTAAGGCTTCGGCACTGCCAAGCGAGAGGCCGCCGGCCATGGCGCCGCCCAAGTTTCCTACGCCACCTACAACAGCAGCGGTGAAGGCCTTGATGCCAGGCAAGAAGCCTGTGGTGGCGATCACCGACTTGAAGACTAAGCCCCACAAGATGCCAGCGATACCTGCCATGGCGCCGCCAACCGCAAAGGTGGTGACAATGGTGCGATTCACGTTGATGCCCATGAGCGAAGCGATTTCTTTGTCTTCGGCAACCGCTCGCATGGCCTTGCCGGTCTTCGTACGTTCGACGAGGAACCAAAGGCCCGCCATCGAAACAGCAGCGACCACGAAGACGACGATCTTGGAACCCTCGATCTCCAAGAACGTGTGTTTTTCTTTGAGCCAAGCAGGCGGCTGTGGGTATGACTTTGCACCCGGGCCGAAGAGCAAGATGACGACGTTCTGGATGAAGAACGAAACACCGATCGACGTGATCAGAGGGATCAGTCGAGGTGATCCGCGCAGTGGGCGATAGGCGACTCGCTCCATGAGCACGGCGGTGGCCGTAGCGACCAGGGTGCACATGATCACGGTCAAGATGACCGCCGGGATGAAGGCGATGCCTTCCCACCAGCCGGCTTCATCGAGCTTATTCGACATGATGAAGCCGGTGAATGCTCCGACCATGAAGACCTCACCGTGGGCGAAATTGATAAAACCGAGCACGCCGTAAACCATCGAGTAACCCAGTGCGATAAGGCCATACATGGCCCCCTGGCTCACACCGGTTACGACAAGACCGCGGAACTGGGCCCACGTGAGACGGTTGGCAGCTTCGCCGTCGTGTGTCCATTTAGCGAACGGGTTATCAGGTGAAATTTGCTGGGCGATAAAGGCCAGCAACCCAACAACGATCAATCCGACCAACGTCACTCGAATGAGTGTCAAGAACCGGTCGACGTTCGTGCGACCAGCGCCTCTGGCGCGCATTGCAGTCGTCATTGCAGTTTCCTTCCCAGGTTTCCCGAGCGGGCTGCTCAAGGGAATGTGAACGGCCCCGCCCATCTGATGATGAGCGGGGCCGTCTCTAACTAACTGTGGATCAGACCGCGAGTGCGGTCAAACCAATGATTGTAAGCGCCGCTTATTGCGGGGCGTATTCGTAGACGACGTTGAGCTTTGAAGCTTCGACGTCTTGTGGGTTGAGGTGTTCGATGATGGTGATTCGTTGTGAACCGCAATCGCCGAAGTCGTCGCAGTTGATGGTGCCGATGATGCCTTCGTAGTCGCGGAGTGCGGTGAGGTATTCACGAACGCCAGCACGATCGATCATGAGCGTGTCGCCTTCGATCCATGATGCG
>Ga0115000_10000143_pt1 | contig 62599 bp, 64 predicted proteins | sample ArcticOcean_MG_C_6_FD_89690 | JGI IMG/M metagenome (GOLD analysis project Ga0115000, IMG submission 89690) | Marine microbial communities from western Arctic Ocean - ArcticOcean_MG_CB8_128 | ecosystem: Environmental > Aquatic > Marine > Oceanic | place: Arctic Ocean: Canada Basin | collected... | reverse complement strand
GACGACGAATGGTCGATGCGTTCCCTGCTACGAGAAAAAGCGAGCGACGATGCACTTCGGCAATTCATTACAAATGCAGTCTGGGCAAAATCCGCTGGCCACGGGATGGATGAATCTGGGTTTATACGCCCTGAAAAAACAATGAGCCATATCGGCGGCTAACGACGGGCCTACCCAGATGTGTACCAGACCCTAAGAGGGTGGGGTTTACAGAAATTTTAGAATTATCCAGCCTGCGAGTATTACAACACACGCAACGATGGTGATGAGGTTGAACCACTTTTCGATAAACACTTTCGCAGGCTCGCCTATCCACCAGACTATGCCGGCTTCTATGCCGTACCGAAGCGAGCGCCCTACGATGCAAGCGGCAAGAAACATGCCAAAATTCAACTTCGCGACGCCGGCAGCTGTTGTCAATGCGAAAAATGGAACGGGAGTAAGCGCGGCGATAAACACGTACGACGTGCCCCGCTTATCGAATTCAGAAACAATGTGTTCGATGACTTCCGCACCGAACGCCCATTGGGTGCCACTAGCGATAAGCGCTGCTATAACGAAGTAGCCAACCATCGCTCCAGAAACACTACCCAAGGTTGCTATTGCCGCGAATACCCCAGATTTTTGCCTGTTTTTCAAGCACATCGGAATCAGAAGTGCGTCGGGTGGCACGAATGGCACAAAGGCTTCGATAAATGCAATACACAGAAGCACAATTGCTGCAAACGGCTTCGAAGCAAAACTCAGCACCCATTCATACAACCGGCGGTGAATAGCCCAATTTGGTATTGTTTCCTGCTCCATCTTGTGCATCTTATACGCCACAAAGAATTACAATGTTCAGATGCATCACGTACAGGTGAAATATAAAAAAATCCGCGAAACAGCTTTGGTTCCTTCGTATCAATCCCCGCACGCTGCTGGCATGGATGTACATTCTGCAAATACTGAAAATATTACAATCGAACCAGGAACAATTGAAATGATTCCGCTTGGGTTTGCCATGGCGCTACCGGACCACTACGAAGCGCAAGTACGACCTAGAAGTGGGCTTGCATCGAAGTATGGGGTCACCCTGCCAAATTCACCTGGAACTATCGATGCCGACTACCGTGGCGAATGCTGTGTTCCGCTTATTAATCATGGGCAAGAGCCATTTGTGGTTGAGCCTAATATGCGTATTGCGCAAATGATTATTGCCCCTGTTGTGCAAGCTACATTTGAAGTAGTCGAAGAACTTGAAGATACTGTTCGTGGCTCTGGGGGCTTCGGCTCAACTGGTGCTTAGCTTTCATTTTTTTTGGCAACGAGGACGATCGACCTCGACAAGAGTAATGGCTTGGAACTAAGGTGTTTTGCAATTTTATTCAAATGTACATTCTCCCCATCTTCCCTACAACGGTGTTTTCTGCCCATCACCCAACCTAATAAGAATACCGGCAATAAAAACGGAAGCAAGTGCTTCTTCTTTGTTCGGTCACCTTTAATTTCTGTGACTTCTGCACCAAGTGATTCTAGCAAATACCGTAAACGTAAGTAACTCATCGGATTGATATGCCCCCTGTCAATTGCTCGCTCTTTTGTGACATGTTGCATAGCGTGTGGAGGAAATTGGAATGGATACCCATATAGAAAATGGTACCAGCGACTATATACATTCATTACATTCGGAGTAGAAATAATAACTGTTCCTCCGGGGCGCAATATACGGACCAGTTCCGAAAGTAAACGGTACCCATCAAGGACGTGTTCGATTCCTTCTAAACATGTGACAACGTCAAATGTGCAATCGTCAAATGGAAATGGCTCTTCCATGTTGACACGGACAAATCCATCTCTTGCATCGTTAATATCTCCACCAATAGCGTGATGACCTAATTCATTCAATCGATCAACAACAAGGCCATTTCCTGCGGGTACATCGAGAACATCTAATTGAGAGCCTAATTGATTTATGCAATCAATCGTAATATCCATGTAATCCGTGAATCCCTCTACATGTGTGAAATCAACATATCCAAGTCGTGTTTTTGACATTGCTTTACTTTACCTTATACCAGTCCGTGAATACCATCAAGTCCAATTGGTTCCCTTGAATAAAAGGGCTCTGCGGTTTCTGTTCGCATGCGACCACCGAAATATGAATCTTGCGCTTCAACCCACTTCACAATCGATCTGTTATGTTCAGGAATAACAAATTGCGTTTCGTACGCTACGATTGCCTCTCGTTTTTTCTTTGCAAAGCCTGTTGTGTCTAAAAGAAAACTTGGGTTTGGAATGATACGCAAATGCGTGCAGTAATAATAGAAGAACCACTTTGGATAGATTGGCTCGCCAGCCAAATCAATTTTTGTTAATTTTGCATCAAAACGAGCGTCTTCGACAATTCTCGTTGTAGCTACATGATCTGGATGTGCGTCTTCAAAGTATGGAGCAAAAATTATATCTGCTTGATGTTCGCGAATCACAGAAGCAACCGCATGCCTGGCCGGTATGGAATGTTCAACATACCTGTTTGGCAAGTTCACAGTTGTTCTCTGTACGCCAAGTATCTCGGCGGCAGCGCTTGCCTCTTTGGCACGAAGTTCGGGAGTTCCATGCGGTGTTGGTTCCCCGCTAGTCATATCAAGCAACAACACATCGTGTCCTTGTTCTACGAACTTTGCGATTGTTCCACCCATTCCAAGTTCTTGATCATCTGGATGCGGTCCGACTACGAGTATTTGCGCCATCTTCGTATTTTATAGTGTCTGGTACAGGTGTACCAGACCCCGTTGAGGTATTAAAATACGGCAATGCGATACAAGATGATAGTGGCGTACGATGGGACAGAATTTCATGGCTGGCAAACACAGAACCGGCCGGACCTTCACTCTCTACGTACTGTGCAAGAAACAATGGAAAAGGCCGTGATGAAGGTCATGCGACATCCGATTACTATTATTGGCGCCTCGAGGACCGATTCTGGTGTGCACGCACGAGGGCAAGTGGCAACGTTTGCATCAACAAACGACATACCGCCAGAAAAACTACTCATGGGGATAAATTCTTGGCTTCCTGACGATGTCCAAGTCAAAAAAATAGAAATCACGACAGACCGTTTCAATCCAATAAACGATTGCACTTCAAAGGGGTACAGATACAGCCTTGCGCATGGTTGCAGTAATCCGCTACGAAAACCAATGTTTGACCGGCGGTATCTTGCGCACACTGCGTACGAACTTGATGTTTCAGCCATGCAGACAGCGGCTTCTCATTTTCTTGGAGAACATGATTTTGCTGGCTTCACCAAACTTAATCACGGGCGTGAATCAACTGTCAGAACAATCGATGGTTGCACTGTTACTGAAACCGAAGACTGGCGCATCGCCATCGATGTGTCGGGATCTGGTTTTCTTTGGAACATGGTTCGAATTGTGGCAGGCACACTTCTTGAAGTCGGGCGTGGATATACAAGCCCAGATTCTATCCCTGAACTTATCGCATCCTGCGATAGGAAGCGAGCAGGAAAAACGCTTCCGCCTGAGGGGTTAAGTTTAGAGTGGGTTTCGTTTGATTAATGGCCGAACAAGTTCGCCATTTCAAAGAACCCTTGCTCTGAAAAATATTCCAATGCTTCATCCACTGATCTAAATATTTTTGTCGCTGTCTCTGTAATGAATGGCGAAGGTGCCTTGGCAGGTTTCCACACTACATAGACTTCCTTCGTGTGTTCCCAAGCATGCTGTAATTCTCGTTCAACCCCGCTAGAAAGACCAGGCACACCGCCTGGAAGTTCCGGAACGAGAGAAACAATCATATCTGATTGGTCAATCAATCTAAAATCACGCATGTAAATTTGGCCATCGATGTCGCCAGCGATATCTAAAATTTCGCGAACAGAAACCCGCATCGGGTCGCCGCCCTGCTTACCACCAAATGCATGTGCTTCAACTTCAATCCAATCTTTCCCCTGCTTAGCAGCTTCAATACCTCGGTCGAGTAAAAGTTTCTCGTCAACGTCAGCAGGGTCGAAAGAGATGAAGTGTTCCGCGAGTGCCGCCCTGAACTGATCAATTTCTTCAAGGATGTCTGGCATGTCAACGACATGGCTCATTGGGAAACTTGGATATACTTTTTTCAAATTGTTTCGTGCAATAAGTCGGTAACACGTTTCTGTAGTATCTTGGTGACGACCACGGCTAAGAACATAAAACTCATTGCTGCAACCGCACGCTTGCGCCATCAATTCCGTTGCGAGAATTTCTTCTTCCCGCCAAACCATGCAGTCTTTCAATGTTGCGTCAATGTCATGCTCTGCGTGCAAACGGTGGTGTACTACTTCGATATTGTCGACCAAACATATAAACAAGTTTGGCTGAAAGGCTTTCAGTTGATCAAAGTCAAATGCTGGAAACAAACCGTGTCGCCAGCGAAACGTTGCGTGCGTATTCATAACAACATTAGGGTGGTCTTCAATAGGCGATGTAGCAGATACAATATCTTTAATGGCAGCTCGTCGAAGTGAATGCAATCGACTTAAAGGCAAGTCAAGAATACGCCCTGCTCGAATATCGGGCCCCTCATCGTACATCATTGAACCTACGTTAAACACATCAATGTTTCCGCCACGCTCGCCTGCTAGATTTGCTGTTTGTTGCAGATATGGTTTTTTATCCATACCTATTTGACCGGTAATTACTGTTCTCATAAGGTGTAGTATACCGAGGCAGAGGCTTCACCGCTCATCATTTTTTCTTACGAGAAAAATGTTGCAACCATGATGCCCGCGCACGAGGAATTCGTTCACCTGATTTTCTATGACGTGACCACAACCTATAGGTGAGTGCGAGTGCAAGAACTACCATCACTAGTCCCAATAACCGTACAACAAGTTCAACAGTACTTTTAGAAGAGTCAAAACTTGCAGCTATCCACCACCCAGCGAATAGTTGCGCAGGTGCAGTAATCAAACAACAAAGCATAGTGGCTACTGCAAATTTCCAAAACTTCATGTGCATCAATCCAGCGGCGGCAATCGTTGTTGTTCTGCTTGCTGGAATGAATCGTGCCAGAACAATTACCCAAACACCGCGAATATCAAATTGGTACTTCAGTTGGAGCAATCTTTTTGGATGCGCAATCCGCTTAAACCATTTTCGATTCACTAGGCGCGTCCCAAGTTTTGAACACACTGTAAACCAGAGCAAGTCGCCGCATACAACCCCTGCATACACTGCAATTAGCATCGGCCAAATCAAAAGTTGCTCGCTCTGTTGTAACAACATACCTGCCGGAATGATGATGATATCTTCACCTAAAGGGATGCCTACTCCAGACAGTAACAACAAGCCAAACACTAGCCATGGAACCCAATCAGGTCCAACGCTCGTAATAATGCCGCTTATCCAACCTTCCATATTCAGACCACGCATGCCCCATGTTCGTCAATCGACGATGGTAGTTCTACAGTAGCCAAGTCATCGGACGAAGAAGCTGTCAACGGGCTAATTTCAACTTGCGCTCCATCGTGCACTTCGATGTACGTACGAAGCCATCGAATTGCTCGTGCTTGTTGTAAGGCTTTACTCGTTGACGGCGAGTCCATTCCTTCGGCATTCTTGATGGGCGCAAACTCTTCTTCGCGTTTTGTCTCCACAACAAGAGACCTATCAGCCATCGGTACTATGTCAAAAACAAAACGTTCGTACTTGTATGCGTTTGGTTCTTGAGGAGAAACACGTTCGCCAGTTTCGAGATGTATGTGCGATACTTTTTTATGCGCTCGATGCCACGGCATTACATCTGCAACCCGTTGCAAAAAATCAATAGAAATCATATGAATTGCAATGGAGCCTGCTGAAAACAGAAGTTCGCCTTGCTCGTCGGTTTGCGTGGCAAATTCTGCCGGTAAATCGCTGTACTCAACTACTGTCGTAGCTGAATCAACTTGGCAAAAGACGCCTACGCGCTCCTTAGCATCTGCCTTCTGCACGCACTTGCTGCTTACTTCGCATGAAGATACGTCTCCCACATGCATTCCAAGAAACACAGGGTCGACAACGTGCACAAGCGGGTTATCAATTTGAATATACGAGAGATATGCAATACCCCTTGATTCCATCTCTTCAAGACCTCCACTTGCTTGTAACGCTGTGATCACCCCGCCATGTCCATCGGGATTCATAGCAATGCTCCCTTTGGATGCAAGCAACATTCGCCCGTCAGCATCAACAGCTGGAATTTGCGCTTGCGAGAAAATAAATATGTCTGTTCTGTCAATTCCAAAACAATTGTTGTCTACCAAAAAACATTCCGTGGCTTCTTCGTTCTGCATGCTTGTCATGATGTACCACGGGATTGTTTTCCCGTATTTTTTAGAAGCAAATACTACTTGTTCTGCTACAAGTTGAAACAATGATTTTCCAGAAATAGGGGCTGCCGGAAATGTTCCTTTCGGTCCACTCCAACCAAGCCTTGTGCCCTGCCCACCTGCTACAGTCAATACGCCAAGCGTACCGTTGCGAATAAGTTCTTCGCCGCGCTCTTTGCACGATTCATCAAGCATCGCTACTGGTGATGGGCTCAAATTTTGCCCAATCGAACATTCTTGCGTCTTTCCTAGAGATGCAAACAAGTCTAGGTCAATCTCGTTGAGCTCCGCAAGAAATGAACGCTGTTCTGTTTCGGTAAGTTCATCCCAAAACCGAAAGACATGCCCTTGTCCTTGGTCTTCAAATCGAGCGACTACATCACTTGGCAGTTCGATCAAAACTCGGGGGTTTCCGGGGTTGCCCAACCTTCAATAGAATGTCTAACAATTTTCCCGGTTTCTAAGTAAATCACTTGCTCGCAAATATTCGTGCAATGATCTGCAATACGCTCGAGCGAACGCGTAACTGCAAGTAATTCGAATGCAACAAGCGGATTAAGTTTTCCGCCGCTCGTTCTATGTTGTACATCTAGCACGATCTCTTTTCTAAATCTGCACACGGTGTCATCAAATGAAAGCACACGAACTGCCATTTCTGTATCGGCCTCTGCAAGTGCGTGGTTCGTATCCCTGCCCATACCAACAACACTATTTGCCATCACTCTGAACGTGGGAGGGGCTTGTTTGATGAGTTGTTCGCTATTGATCGCTGATTGTGCGATATCTACTGCACAATCGGCTATTCGTTCGAGTTCATTATTTACTTTTACAATAGTGAGAACGCTTCGAATGCCGTGTTCGTCGTTGGCCCCTAATCGCAGCAAATCAATGCACGCCCGCTCAATTTCAACATCAACACGGTCGATAACTCCATCGCTCTGCACGACTTTTGTAGCGGCCTCTGTGTCACCATCAAAACTCGATTCAACTGCATGAAGTAGTTGATCTGAGACGCGCGCCCCCTGTGTATTCAGGTCGGCGCGTAATTGTGCTAATTTTCTTTCAAACTCTGACATCTGATGGCCTCTCGTGTGTCCGCATATCGGCTCTGTGGGAGTATACTCGCCACTTTGAGGTACGACCCCCCTTGGATTCACGATTCATGACGAAACTTTGTGTAAATATTGACCATGTAGCCACTATTAGAGAGGCTAGAAAGACTATCGAGCCCGACCCAATACTTGCCGCAGCTGAGGCTTGCCTTGGCGGGGCAGATGGTATTACGCTCCATATTCGTGAAGACAGAAGGCACATGCAAGATGCTGATCTTTTTCGACTTCGAGAGAGCGTGCAAGTGCCCCTGAATCTTGAGTTAGCCGCAACACCAGAAATGCTTGCCCTTGCCCTTTCCTCCAAGCCAGAAATGGTCATGTTCGTTCCAGAAGGAAGAAATGAAGTGACAACAGAGGGCGGGCTTGATGTGCAAAAGGAATCAGCCCTTCTCACTTCAATGCTTCAAGAGCTTAGGCAAGCGAACTTGAAAACAAGCGCGTTTATTGACGCTTGCCTGAAACAAATAGATGCTGCCAAATCTTGTGGTTTTGACGTATGCGAGATTCACACGGGCCCTTTCGCAGAAGCAGTAATTCGCCATGATTTATCTCTTGAACACCCCGAAGTTCAAATGGAGCGTGATAAAGTACTTGCTTCAGTGCAACACGCTCTTCGCATTGGTTTGCAATGCAACGCCGGACACGGTCTCACGCACCACAACGTCTCTGCAATTGCATCAATTCAAGGTATTGGAGAATTGCATATAGGTCATTCCATTGTCAGCCGCAGCGTATTTGTTGGAATGCAAAATTCAGTTCGAGAAATGAAACATAACATTAAGGATGCACAGGCATGAGCACGTCATATTCCATTACAGACCTTCCCTACAAAATTGCAGTGCTCTGCTATTTGTACGACGAAGACGACCAACTACTCATGCTTCATAGAGCAAAAGACCCTAACAAGGGAAAGTACTCTCCCATTGGGGGAAAGTTGGAAGTTACGAGGGGTGAAAGCCCGCACGCTTGTGCTGTTCGCGAAATACAAGAAGAATCGGGCGTCGTTGTTTCCCCTCAAGAAATTCGACTCTCTGGCATGCTCGCTGAAAAAGCTTATTACAAAGACAATACGAATACACATTGGTTACTGTTTCTATTTGAAGTGACAAGGGCAATACGCCACGAAGAAATCCAAGCAATGGAATTTGAAGAAGGAACACTTGAATGGGTGCCAGTGGCAGAGGTTGAAAACATAGATATCCCAGACACAGATAAAAAAATCATTTGGAATCTTGTCAAGCAACATCGCGGCGGCTTCTTTGCTGTTGATATTGATTGTTCGAATGATCCATTTACTTGGGAAGTAAATGAAGAGTGGACCGCTACGGATGTTTGAGGTTTGCGTTTCCACCTCGTTCGTAGCGACGCACGCTGTTACGATTCAGGGCGTTGACGAAACACCGCACAGCCACGACTGGAAAGTTGATGTGATGTTAGCTGGCACAACTCTCGACAGCGATGGTCTACTTATAGATTTTCTAGAGATAGAAAAACAGGTAGAGTCCATTATTGCTCCGTTGCGTGACACCGACTTAAATGTAAATAGCTCCCTTGAAGGGAAAAACCCCTCAACTGAGTTTGTTGCTCAATATATTGGCGATGCACTACGCTTGCAGATTCGTCCACCAATTACAGTACAATCTGTATCCGTTACAGAAGCTCCAAATTGTAAGGCAATCTACACACCATGAACGACACACAAGCAACACCACCACTCATGCTCTCTGTTTCAGGAGTAAGGGGCATTGTCGGCGAGACAATAACACCAGAAGTTGCACATGCATTTGCGCAAGCATTTGTTGCTTTTCTGTTCAAAAAACTTGGAAAGCTTCCATCGCTTTGCGTTGCTCGTGACAGTCGACCAAGCGGACCCTCCCTTCAAGATGCAGTTGCAAAAGCATTTATTGAGTGCGGTTGCAAGGTGACTGATTTAGGTGTTGTTGCAACTCCAACCGCTGGAGTAATGATTAACGCCCTTCATTGCGATGGTGGAATTATTGTTACTGCTTCTCACAACCCAACCCCTTGGAACGGTTTGAAATGCCTTGATGGAGATGGCTTAGCGCCAAGTAAGGAAGACGCTGAAGAAATCATTTCTCGTTTTAAGGAAAAATGTAGCCTGCCACCAAATGATGGCGGCTCACTTGAAGTGAACACACAAGGGAATGACACGCACATAGCAAAAGTGCTCGGTGCCATTGACCCACAACCAATTCGCGACTGTCGATTCAGAGTTGTGCTCGATTCTATAAATGGCGCTGGTTGTGAATCGGGTAGTAAACTTCTTGAATTGCTAGGTTGCGATGTAATGCACTTAAATGGTGAACCAACTGGAGAGTTTGCACACACGCCTGAACCAAAAGCAGAAAATTTAACTGACTTGTCAAAAATGGTTGATAAATTTGATGCCGACGTTGGCTTTGCTCAAGACCCCGATGCCGATCGTCTTGCCGTTGTTGATGAAACTGGTTTTTACTTTGGCGAGGAATACACCCTCGTGCTCGCAGCGCATCGCTGGCTTGAAGACCACCCAGATACTTCAGTCGCAACGAATTTATCAACAAGCCGTATGATTGATGATGTTGCGAAAGAATACGGCTGTACCACGTGGCGATCAGCAGTTGGCGAAGCGAATGTAGCAAACGCAATGAAAGAACATGGTTGCACAATTGGTGGTGAAGGAAACGGTGGAATTATTCTTCCAACAGTTTGTTGGGTTCGTGATAGTTTGTCTGGCATGGCGCTAGTCTTAGACCTTATGCGTCGGCGAAACGAAAAATTGTCATCTATTGTCCAAGCAATCAAACCATATGAAATGATTAAACGCACAATCGACTTAGAAGACTTGGGCGGCATCCCTGCGATTGAAGAGGAAATTGCTCGCCTAGAAAAAGAATACGCTGGTGCTACAATGGATAACAGCGATGGCCTGCGAATTGATTTTGATGAAGGTTGGATCCACGTGCGCCCGAGTAACACCGAGCCAATTGCAAGGGTTATTGCAGAAGCTTCTGATTCACTCACTGCATATAAACTTGCCAAACGAGTGAAACTAGGGAAAAATTAATATAACTGCGCCCTTGGCATGACCGAAGATGTTAATCGAATTGTTTCGCTGCCTTCGTCCATGGCTGTTGTATGCTCCACATCAGGAACTACTGCTAAGTTAATAGTCACGCGTTGCAACGATATACCATTTTCGTATTGCAATAAAAATGGGGAAATGGGAATGCCCCCTGCACTCTGCGTTACTCCGCCAAGGACAGTTGCGCTTACACCATCAACATCCATTTCCAAAGTCTCCCGCACGCTGTCCCATGTAATGGTTACATCTTGCCCAGTGGGTGTTGTTAGTTCGAGCACGTTGCTGAGCACTTCGTTGTCAAGTGCACTAGAAGGTAACGGCCCAAAGTTTGAACCCGTTCGAACAAGCAATGCAATGCGCTCCACAAGAAGCCTTGAAGTCAATCTGTTTACGCCATCCGCCGATGATTTAGCGTATGCATCAACAGATGATTGCAACGCTGCAAACAATCCTGTAAGTAGAACAGCAGTGATCGCCATTCCAATAGTAAGTTCAACAACGGTAAATCCACGTCTCATTACGAACCCTCCTGATAACTAGCGCCATCTGGCACGATTGTAATTGGCCAAGGTACGCCATCTGGTAAGGCTGCGTCTGGGTTAGCACGAAGGGAAACTCTGCCGTACCCTGAAAAGGGTTTCATCGCATCATCGACACCTTCGCCGTCGCCATCTTCGGGTCCGAAGAAGCCAATCGTCGTGTTAAACGCGTCTGCTTCTCCGCCGTAGAACAATGGACCTTCGCCTTCAACTGGTCGGTAGGTAGACAAAATAACACCATGTACATCCACAACACCTCGCAAATCAAGCAAGCCAGAAATAATTGTTCCTGTGAGATTTACTCCGATGGACTCGTTGTTTTGGAAAGCCCCAATTTCAACTGACCAACCAGGCATTAACACAGAACTTCTGGAAAGTTGTTCCCTATCTACTGGGTCAATCGAATCAAGAACTACTTTTAAAGCCGCTGAATCAGATTGGCTATCTAAATCTGGGTCTTCTGGATCTAAAAAGAAACGAGATTCGCCAGTAATTTGCACTTTGTTACGCCAATGCGTAAACTCTGATGGTGCGTCACCTGCGATTGAACCAAGGAATGTGCAATCATGAAACCGTACATTGTTTGAGACTTCGCGCGTGTTTGCGTACGACACACCATCTGACTCTGCAGACAAACCATCAAATTGATACTCGTACCCACCGGCGCCATCAGGTTGTATGGAACCTGCGAAGTTCCAATTAGGATCTGAAACTTCTTGCGTCGTTTCAACCCACGTGACACCGACAAACGTGCAATCTTCAAAGACTGCATTTGTGCCACGGGGAATCCGTACATTTTCAAATACCATGTCCGTATAGACAGGACGCTGATACCAATCGTACGCGCCTTCAGATTCGTACGGCACGCCTTCCCACTGGTTTTGAGTTGCAGGTGTGTACATGCCCCCGCTTGCAATATTTGAACCAACTTGGCCAGAAGCGGGGTCGCCAAATGCAGTACCGGTCATGGACTCTGATTCGAACCATGTTTGCGCATTAGCAAACATAGCAGTCGATAATTCCGCCAACTTGTCATCGGGCAATGCAAACTGAGCAGAAGAAGAACCGAAGTCTGAAACAATCGACCCCGCTACATCCGCTTGCCATTGCTGGCCAGTTGCAGCTTCCCAGTCAGCAATAGAAACTGCAAAGCCAATACTTCCATCTACTTTTGCGTAATGATCTTTGCCATCAATAATGCCGTCGTCCCATCCTAGTTCTCGATCAAGGCTGTCCGAGACACCGTCGCCATTCCGATCGCTCCGTGCGTTGTCAATGAGCATTGCCAATTGCATATCGCCCGAAAATTCTTGGGACATCCCAGGATGACCGGCATACAACGCTTGTGCTGGGTCGTACACAACCGCAATGTCGCCATTGCTATCAAACCTTGAGAGAAACAAATCCATTTCTGAAATATATTGATTCCCATCGTAGTCCTGCAACGCGCCACCAAGCCCTATACCTTCGGTTGGGTGGCTTGGGCGTAATCTGTTATCGCCATCTACATCGTTTGCAAGAACGAGTGCAGCAAACGCCGAGACTGTACCGTCGAGGGCACCGGGGTCTAACCCATAAAAATCGCTACGCATAACAAATGGAGTGCCAAAATTAGCGTCAAGTTCCCCGCCTGAAATACCGTATCGGGTGCCAATAGGTCCTTCTACTATAACGTTGCGCCCAAGCATCACTCGCGACATAGCCACAAGTGCATAATCAATACGCTTGTCTAAATCGAACTCCATTGATAACTTTCTTGAAATGCCATCTGCTACACCAACACTTGTTACTAGTATTCGAGTGTCATTTTCAACTAGTGCATACGTCAAACGAAAAAATGAATTTTCCGTACTATCAAGTGCAATTGGTTTTACTTCTAGAGCGAAACTCACAGGGTCTATGGCAGGCAGTAAGGCATCTTCAGCTTCCGCTTCAAACCAGTGTGCATCAACTTGTTCGAATACATCTTGCAACGAGTGTACGATGCCTGTACCTGAGGGCGCAGCAACAACATAATCATCTGGGGGTAGCACTGTGATAAAACCATCTACAGGTGTCCATGTACCTTCCCACAGTTTTTGTGCAAGGTCACTATCTATAACACCCCTATCTATCACGTAGCGGTTCACTTCGTCTAGCAATCGAATGCCACCAAACGACAACCCAGATTCAGCGGCTGATTGCGCTTTTGCAATCGCAATTATCGCTTGTGCGCTGCGTACGTTCGTCCATGAAACATTTGCCATACCTGCTGTTATTGACGCAATGACTGCGAGCATTAAGAGCGATGGAACTGTAGCCCATCCGTTTCGTTGTTTGTTCATCTTGGTGCTATCCATGTTAACCTCGCTACTTCCTCGCTGTCATGCAAGACAACGACTTGAATTTGTACCACGTCCGAAGATCCATCTGGCACTTGACTTGTGATATCAAAGGCCTCCACACACTGCACAAAGATTTGTTGTTCCCAATCATTCATTCCTACAATAATTGTTCCTGTAGCATCAATTGGCCCATTCCCTAGTGCATCAGAGAATACTGCATCGTCTAAATCGTCAAGGTCATCTAAGTCCATGGGAATCACTTCGCCAAACTCAGAACCCCACGTAGCCGTGCCACTAATTGGATCGTTCGCTGGCAACAACAAAGACATTTCTCGTATCTCAGTAGCAAGGCGCATCCCAGTTGACAATTCCTCAGACGCAACAGCTTGTATATGCCACGCTTGTTGCGAGCCAACTACTGCGACTACGCCGATACCCACAACTGCAATTGCAACTGCGGACTCGACAAGCCAGAAACCACGCCTTGTTCTGTTTCTTCGTGCACTCATCCTGAAACCACCGCGCTCATCTTAAAGATTGGAAGGATGATTGCCATAGCGATGAAGCCAACAATTACGCCCATGAAAACAATCATGGCTGGTTCGAGCAAACTAGTAAATGTTTTTACTGCATCTCGTAACACTCGGTCGTAGTACTCTGAAATTTCTTCCAACACATCGCCAAGTTTTCCAGATTCTTCGCCTGCTGCAATCATTTGCACAACCGGCGTCGGCAAAAGTTTTGTTCCCTCGAGCACTTCATTGATTCTTCTACCGTCTTTTACGCCGTCGCTTACACCAAACCATAACGCATGATAATTACGATTGCCGGTAATGTTTCCTGTTACCTCAAGCGAACTCACTATAGGCACACCTGCGTTTACTAGCTCACCGAGCGTTTGCAATGAACGCGTGATGTACAACGCACGTAACATTTTGCGTACTACCGGCACTGTTAGTTTTGAAGTATCAATAAAACATTGACCGCGTTCTGTTTTACCAAAGAGAACTAAGAAGGCAGATATCATGGCAATAGCTATTGGAACTGTCCACCAATAAATGACCATCCATGCGCTGAGCCCCATTAAGAACTTTGTCGGCCAAGGCAGAATTGCCTCTTTGCCTTCAAAGACACCGGCGAAACGAGGGAGCACAAATGTTAACAAGAAAATCGTGACTACAGTTGCAAGACAACCTATCACGCCCGGATAAATACTTGCGCCAACAATAAGTTTCTTGGTTTCGATTTGCCGCGTAATAATCTTGGCAATCCTGTCCAGCATGTGACCAAATGACCCAGACAGTTCACTCGCTCGCACCATGTTGATATACAAAGGCGAGAATAGTTTTGGGTACTTTGCAATTGCATCTGAGAATGTACAACCCGCTTCTAAATCTTCTCTAACCGAGGTAAGAATTTCTTTAAGCTTGTCATTTTCAACATGTTTACTTATCCCGTCAATAGCAACACGCAAACTTATTCCTGCACGAACCATTACTGCCAATTGCGTTGTGAAATCAAGAATGTCTTTCTTCTTCGGACCGTTGCCGGTATTCATAATCGCCCATATCTTTTTAGACAGACTTGTATCTGCTATTTTTAATGGAACGAGCCGTACGATACGTCCCCCCCGGTTAGCTATAGCACTCGCCGCGCCAGCAGCTGATTGTGCAGCTATCTGGCCGATTAACAGATCTCCGCTTTCTTGTTGTAGTTCATAGCGGTACGTTGGCATGGGTTGTTCCTTAGGCTGCTAGGGTCATTTGCAATCTCTGTGGGTCGGATGAATTTGCTATTGCAATGTCTTTCTCTACGAGACCATTGAATACAAGCGTGGCTATCGAAGCATCTCGCGCCACCATACCTTTGCGGCTGTTTGTTTCGATTACGTTTGGAATTTCAAATGTGCGGGCCTCTCGAATAATATTTCTAACTGCTGGGTCGCATAACAAAATTTCAACAGCGGGCACCATTCCTCCACCTATTTTTGGAAGGAGTGTTTGGGATACAACTGACTTTAAAGTGTTTGCTAACATCGAGCGCACTTGTGCTTGTTGGTTTGCTGGATACATATCTACGATTCTCTCAACAGTTTGAGAAGCATTCACCGTGTGTAATGTGGAAAGTACAAGGTGCCCCGTCTCTGCAGCTGAAATGGCGAGAGAGGTGGTTTCTAAGTCACGCATTTCGCCAACCAAAATAATATCTGGATCCTGACGCAACGCGTGTTTAAGACCAGATGCAAAACTAGGCATGTCTCTTCCAAGTTCACGTTGCTCAATGAGACAGTGATCCGACTCGAACATGTACTCGACAGGATCTTCAAGTGTGATGATGTGCCTGTCTTGCGTTTCATTAATCTTTTGCAAGAGCGAAGCTAGTGTTGTTGATTTACCCGAACCTGTGTCGCCGGTTACAAGAACTAAGCCACGAGGCAAATCTGCAAGTTTCGCAATTGCCGGCGGAAGGTTTAGTGTGTCAAGTTGCGGAATTTTTGTTTTCACAGTACGCATTGCAATTGCAGGCACGCCCCGTTGCAGATGTACATTTACTCTGTAACGGCACGTTGGCGTCGCCCAAGATAAATCGACATCTTGGTTCTTTTGGAATGCCTCTTGCTGTGTATCGCTCAACATAACTGCTATGTGCTTCATTAAATCCGCTGGTTCTAACACTGGATGTTCAAGCCGTGCTAAACCTGTATCCACACGTAGTACTGGCGGCTCACCCGAAACAAGGTGTATATCTGAAGCACCTTGTTCAGAGGCAGTCGCAAGAATCAATTCAATATCCATGCAGGGGACATCGGAACTTGCTGGTTGTACATTGAGTTGCTTGCAGAAGTGCTATGCACTTGCAACATTCATTCCGTTTGTAGGGTCTACTTGTGTGCGTAGTTCACTCTATGACGGGAACTTCGACAGCACCATGGGCGCGTACAGTAGTTGTTGGCTCAACGATGCCAATTTTTAATAACGTTTCTGCCAATGCTGTAGGTGGTATATAACTTAATGATCCCTCTAGCCTCCACGAAATCACATCTTGAGTCCCAATATCTTCGCGGCGCACGACAATAGGAATTGAACTTGTGATGGAAGCCCACCTAGGCACTGTGAGTTCGGCTGCTGCTTTACCCTGATACAAAGTTCGACCGCCTGAGGTTACGTAGTACTTGTAATGCTCTAATCGGAGAGGTTCGTCGTTTGTATTTGAAACCTCAAAGGTTGCTTCAAGAGCAAATGCTTCAGGTGTTGATTGGGTTACAGTGGCACCTGTAAAGTGAGCGATAGGAGCTCGCACCCCACAAGCCTGCAAAGAAAAACATAGAATTAAAAAGAGGCAACGGTTCATCCCACCTACTGTACCAAATAAGAGTTTTTAAGATTGTGGGTGTTCGCTACAAATCACTGGATGATTCGAGGGTTGCCTGTTGGCGAAAGAAATGGTTGTACAAATGTGTCGTTTACCATCACAATATGATTTTCTGAAGGAGGCAGGAGCGGCTGGTAGTGCGAGTACTGGTTCCACCAAACAGCTAACGCGGCCAATATCAACAAAGCGCACCAAGATGCAAGCTCACTCTGCCGTTTTAATCTATTTGTATACAACAACGATACGCATACTGTGACCGTAGCCAATTTATACAGAACCAAAGGCCAAACTGAATCAGTTGTATGCAAAAGCCAGACAGCTATAGGGTTCCCTTCACTCATACCCACAGATGTGAGATACGAGATAGTCAGGAACAAATCAGCCATACTAAGCCCCACAACACCTGCCAGCAACCATGTCACGCGTTCAGCGCGGTGATTCTGTTCGCATGTGGCGGTGCTTATATGTTGTGTTGCTGTATTCATTGGTGTCTAAGTTCTTTGTATGACTATACCCCGAAACTTCTAAAAAGTTCGCTTACAATACGGTCGACCCGATAACGCCTCATCTCTATATATCTTTCTCATAAAGTTGTAATTTTGCAAAATCAAACGTTTTATCAGACGTAGAACTTGACAATATCCCCGTTTCTCTGTCAATATGCATTATCTTGCCCTAAGCCACGTAGAAACGGAAAAATCCCCCTTATGAGCCTGGTCCAAACAATAGATCATTCCACACGACTTGCCTTCGATTCTACTCATTTCACGATGTGCACTTCTTCGCCCTATTTGATCGAACAACCAAACACTGCATGCATGGACGAACAGGAAGACAATAGCGAAGAAAAAGAAGACGAAGGCAAAATTGAAGACGAGCCTGCGAAAGTAAAAGACGACCCCGACCTCGAAGACGGTGATGAAGAAGATAAAGAATCCCAAGTGGACGATGACGTTGAAGCAGAACAAGACGAAGATGAATTCGAGCGATATCTGTTTGGTGACGACGAGTAGCGAGTGCTACTGTTTAATTTTTTCGTTTGAACGCCCATGACGCCCAGCTGCAGACGCCATCAACGCGTCGCATAGATGTTGAATCGGAGGCAACTCTCCAAACTCTTGCAGAAGTTCGTCCATTTGCTGACTAAGTGCGCCACCATTATCACGGAACAAACGTTTGTGCGCTTCTTTCATAGCGTGAATATGAACTTCCGTGTATCCGCGCCTTGACATCGCAACAATGTTCACAGCGCGTACTTCCGCTGGAGTTCCCTCTACAATCATAAAGGGCGGAACGTCTCTTGTTATTCGAGCAAGTCCGCCAACGTAAGAGCATTTACCAATTCGAGCGAATTGGTTAATACCCGCACCGCCACCAATTGTCGCACAGTCTTCCACAGTAATATGCCCAGCTAGCATGACTTGATTTGCGATGACTAAATCACTTCCCAGAACGCAATCGTGTGCAACGTGGCTTGCAACCATAAGCAAATTGTTGTTACCTATGGTTGTTACACCGCCGCCGTTTTCGGTTCCTCTATGAATAGTGACGTGTTCACGAATCTCATTGTTGTCGCCAATTTTAAGCGTGGTTGTTTCTCCAGAAAACTTTTTGTCTTGTGGATCGCCGCCAATAACGCTAAAGGGATATATTTTGTTTCCGCACCCAATCGTAGTATTTGATGGCACAGTCACATGATTATGCAGCACAGTACCTTCACCGATTGTTACGTTTGGTCCAATACAACAAGACGGGCCAATCTCGCAGTCATCATGAATGATTGCGCTGGCATCAATTATCGCTGTAGGGTGAACATTGCTCATTTAATCTTGCTCCGCATCCACCATCATAAACCGTATTTGGGCTTCTGCTGCAAGTATTGAACCAACAAATGCTTTGCATTGCAACGCAGCAGTCCGAACACCCGCTTTCACAGTTACAGCCTCGAGAATAAGTTGGTCACCTGGCGTAACAGGGTGTCGTAACTTTACTCTATCTAAACTCAGCAAAACTGCGAGTTTACCCGTGTGTTCCAATTTTCGGCTCATCAACAGACCGCCTAATTGCGCCATCGCCTCTACTATAAGCACGCCGGGCATAATTGGTGTTCCAGGATAATGGCCTTGGAAAAAGGGTTCGTTAATTGTGACATTTTTCACGCCAACTGCCCTCGCCACACCATCCATCTCAACAACACGATCAACAAGCAACATTGGATATCTATGCGGCATGATTCGTTGTATCTCGCGCACATCCATCGCCGGAGAATTCGTTGTCAAAGAAGCACGTTTTGCTACTTTGTTTTGCTCAACTATCGCTTTGCACAGCTTTCTATTTAGGGCGTGCCCAGAACGGGTTGCAATAATCCTGCCTTGAATCGGTGCGCCTGCTAAGTATAAATCCCCAATGATGTCTAAAATTTTGTGCCGTACAGGCTCGTTACCAAAACGAAACTCGTTATCTATTGGACCATCTTCGCCAATAACGAGGATTTCTTTCGGGGATAAGTGTGTGCACATGCCTTGCGCCTGTAGTGCTTCTGCTTCTTCTTGCAAACTGTACGTTCGCGCCGGAGCAACCTCTGTATTGTAATCCCCGCGTGCGCTATTCCACGCATGTGTTTGGCGCTCAATCCTTGATGCCGCATCGCCATAATCCAAATCGTATACAACATGTATTCCGGGTTGATGCGATGGAAATGCCGCGATCATTGCATCGCCATCTTGAATGCAAATTGGTTCAGTTACTGTCAGTAGAGTTCTTGTCTGATCTTGCTCAACAAGACCTGCACTCATTAGGGGTTCTAGGAACGGCATTGCTGAACCATCACCGCAGGGAACTTCGGGACCGTCAAGAGTGATCAGTGCGTTGTCGATGCCGAGGCCTGCGAGCGCGGATAGAAGATGCTCTACAGTTTCCACAGTTACATCGTCTGTGCCGAGTGTTGTTCTTCGCGGGCGGTCAGTGGTGTTCGCTACCAAGGCGGGTATCTGCACCGGGGGCTCTATATCCGTTCGTTCAAAAACTATTCCGTCGCCAGCTGGAGCAGGTGCAATAGTCATATCGACATGCACGCCGAGCAAGAGACCTTTTCCAGATACTGTTACCGGCTTCGCAAGAGTATGCTGCATTGGTACAGCAGCTATTGTTTGCGAAGTTTCATTTTCAGTTTGTTGCGTGGAATTTGTCATAGAGAGTACGTACGTAAGGCGAGAGGAATGATGCGTTTAGATATCTAATTCTTTACCAAACTTCGCAAGGATTTTGGGCATTTTACGAGTTGCCACCCATTGCCGCAACGTATCCTTCATATTGCACGCTGGAACTCCTAGCCATTGCTCGCCAGCAGGTATATCGTGCATCACACCACTTTTTGCCCCAATTTTAGCCTCATTACCCACTTTACAGTGCGGTGCGATGCCAACTTGCGCACCGATTTGCACCCAGTCGCCTATGCACGCTGAGCCCCCAACCCCCGTTGCTGCAGCTAAAACGCAGTTTTTACCTATTTGCACATTATGCCCAATTTGCACCAAATTATCTATTTTTGTGCCATTTCCTATCTTGGTCGCACCAAACTTACCTCGATCGATACAAGTGCTCACGCCAATATCAACATGGTCGCCAATCACTACTGAGCCGATGTGCTCCACTTTCACTAGACGTGACTTCTTCTCGTCTAGACAATATCCAAAGCCATCAGCCCCAATAGAAACATTTGCATGCAATAGGCAATGACTTCCAACATTGCAATGGTGCGCAACAGAGACTCCTGATCGTAACTCCGATTGTGTACCTATTTCGCAATCGTTTCCAATAAAAACATTGGCTTCAAGTGTTACTTCATTATCTATGCGAGTCCGTGGTCCTACAACAACGCCCGGCCCAATCCGTACGTGCTCACCGATAGTTGCGGTCGAGTCAACGCATGCACTTGGATGAATGCCAATTGCAGGTTTAGTACATTCAAGCAGAAACAATTCCAAGCAACGAGCCATCGCAAGTTCTGGGCTATCGACCCGCAAGAGTGCCCGCGCTGTTACATCGTGTCCTTCAACTTCAACACCATGTTTGATAAGGCCAATAGAAGCGTTCGAATTTTTCCACTCTTTCGCATATTTCGCGTTCACCATAAAAGTAATATCGCCATGTTGCGCCTCCGATAAGGAAGAGCACCCTGTACATGGTAAATCGCCCAGCCCTTCAAGCGTTGCTTGAAGTTGAACCGCAAGGGAACCTGCCGTGTGCTTCAGTTCTGGCACGAACTTTACCGTACAGCCATTTCATCGAAATTACCATTCATATAACTGATGAGCTGGTCTGTTACATCAAGCGCATCGTTTGCATACAGTATTCGCCTACTGCTGATTTCAAGACCAATATCTACATTGTCACCCTCTGGCAGTGTGATAGCTGCATCGTTTACAACTACATAATCCCAACCATTTTGCTCTGCGAGTTTCGCAGCCGATTCGCGAATATTCATGTATACCCTTCGAGTGCCTTTTGAAAGTTCGCGTGCTTTACGTGACTTGCTATATTCAACCTGGGCTTGATATTCAAGCACTTTCAACTGCTGGTCTTGAAGCAATTCTTGCCATTTCTGTGAACCTGCTTCGTACAACTCAAACTCTTGTTCGTACTCTGTAATTTCTTGCCGTCGTTGCTCAATCTCTGCATTCATATCTTCAATAACTGCCTGCACTTTAGATTCTTCGAACACTCTTTCTTCGAGAGAGGCAAAGAGTGTCTCAAAATTAATGGTCACGGTAACAGTAGGATTCGAGGGCACAAGCCATTTGGTAGCTTCTGTTTTCCAAGCTACAGCACTTACTGCAAGAAGGACGAGCATAAAAGAACTATACGATTTCAATTTTATTTTTTGCATATTAGGTGTACCTTTGCAGATCATTTGTCTGATCTTTTTTCCCATTCAAGGTTCATGTGGGTGACTATTTGTTCTGTGATATCAATTTGGTCGCTAGCAAAGACAACGCGCTGTTGTCCAATTTGCTCACGTACTTGAAACTCTTGAGAAGTATCCGCTTGTGGGTTGACGAGAATCTCTCGGTCGTCGTCAGTGATAAGTACAAGGTCGTACCCGTTCTCATTTGCAATATCTGCAACAGATGATTTAATCTTCATGTACAGATCGCGAAACATAAGCGACCGTTCGTTATCAACACGCTTCTCAGCAAATTGCTTATAACTCATTGCCTGAATTGCTAACTGATTCAGTTGTTCCACGATTGCCGGCTTGTCTGCGTCGGCAGCAGATTGCAATGTTTCTTGCAGTACTGTCATCGATTCGTTTCTGCTTTTTAACTCTGTTTCTACTTTGGAAAACAGGTTCCGAAGGCTTGCTTCAGAGTCTGCGCGTTCTGTTAAATCAGCCGAAACTCGTTCAATACTGAACGTGACGACAACCGTAGGTGGTCTAAAGTGGGTAGATGCTGCAACGGCAGCGTAACCAGCGACAATGCACACAACAGCAACTGTAACTAGGCTATATGTGAGTCGTTGTATTCGTTTTCTTATAAACATGAGGTATTCCTTAATCTCGAAATATATGTAAGTTAATGTGTGGTAATTGTACGAGAATTCCACTCTGCAAGGTGCAGAACTAGAACGGCAGTTGCACGCTGAAACTGAACAATTTCTTCTTATCAGTTGCTTGTTTCACTACGGGGAAACCAAAATCAAAGGCAAGAGGCGCTTGACCAAGCTGTGGAATATGAAGACGGAGACCGGCTCCGACACTGACTCGATATTCATCAAAGCCCGGCGAATTCGTAACCGTACCGCTGTCGCAGAAAGCCACCATTGAAACAATTCTGTCCACTAATGGGAACTCATACTGGGCGCCTAAGAAAACTTCCCAGCTACCCCCAACAGGAATGAACGGATCGCCACCTGCAACCCTTGGCGTGCCAAGAGGCGCAATAGAATGAAAATCAAATCCACGGAACGAGCGACCGCCAAGATAAAACTTCTCAAACGTCGGAGCTGAACCACCGAAAATATGTCCAATGCGAGTATCTAGCCGAAGCGTAGTGTTGCGGTTCAAGAAATCTCGGTCTACTGCAAAATAGGAAGTAGTGGAAATAAACATTTTTGTGAAGGTGTAATCGCCTGCTAGCGTACCGTACTGCTTTAAATTCATGCTCATTCTAGAGCCTTCTGTTGGTCTTGCGAATGGCTTTAACGTAGTCCGGCTAACGGACATTCCGATTGAATTAAGATTGCTAGGGCCTGCGTCGTTAAAGATTTCTAGAGGAACACTGGTATCAAAATCAGTGAGTTTAACTCTATCAGCAGCAATTGACATACTTCCGTGCCAGATGTCACCAAAGCGCCTACCAACAGTTGCGCTACTGTAGAACGTGTCTTGGGTGTAATCCTCATACTGTTGCATACGCCAACCTGCAGTACCGCCAAGAGAATAATCTGTATCTAAAAATCTAGGATCTGTAAGCGCCATCGAATAATTGAACGCTTGGTCACCAGGCTGGAATGCTAACGAGAACTGTTGCCCCGCTCCAATGAAGGCCTTCCGTTGCCAGAACTCTTGCCAACTTTCGGGCCAATCCATGAGGTCAAAGTTGCGTTGGGTTAATGAGATATTGCCAATTAAGCCCGAATCACTCCCTGCCATCAAACCAAAGTTCAGCGAGCCAGTTTGAGATTCATCCACTTCAACGAGAAGGTCACGCTGATTAGGGCGCTTGTCATCACGTGGCTGAATAGTCATTCGGACGTCGTTAAACAATCCGGTTTTCATGAGCCTGTCTTTTGATCTGTTTGCTTCAGCGACATCGAATGGGTAGCCAGGCTTCAGGCCAATCCGGCCCCGAATCACTTTGTCTTGTGTAACTGAATTCCCTTTGATTTCAACGATACCAACTTGTGTTGGCATGCCTTCAGTAATCGCAAACAATATGTCTATTGTCGCGCCAGGTTCGGCGTGGTATGGGATTGCATTTGTTGCATCCAGTTCTAGCGCGGGTCCACCACCAAACATTGCTTGTCTTGCTTTTTTAATCGCTTGTTGCTTCGCTTCAATGTTTATGATTCTACCCAAGACACCGTATGCTTCGTTAATGGCAATAACAGCAGCGTTCACGTCGGTTTGTCGATAGACATCTCCAACGTGTATCTTTATAAGCCCTTGGATTTGCTCAACAGTGAACACAGGCTTAAGTCCACCGATAGATTCAAATTGCGCGACTATTCCACCCACCGTGTACTGGGGGCCCTCTTCAATCAAAAATACTACCGATGCCTCTTTATCGTTTGGGCTCAACGGGTCCGTGTACGCAACTCGAATATCGCGAAACCCACGGTTAATGTAAAACCGTTTTAGACTCGCGACATCTGCAACTAAAACCTGCTCATTCAATTCGCCTCTGCGAAAGAACGGTACAGATACATTTGTATCTATCTCGGATGAAAGCTCTTTGGATGAAAAAGAATGGTTGCCATAAAAAGATAATCCCTTCACTCGTACGCGAGGGCCTTCCATAATTTTATACACAAGGACAATAGATTCATCTATTCGCTGACCAGTAAACTCATCAACATCTTTCCCGTACTCTGTGATTTCTGGAATCACTTCGACAAGGTAGTTGCCCTTCTCTTTGTACAAGTCCATAATCGAACGCTTGCCCCTATCGATTGCATCTTGGTCAATTCCAAGACCCTTCATGATAGGCGTTACAGAAATCAGTTCGCCATCAGTGATTAACGAGTTGCCAGCAACAGAAACTTGGGTAATAATTTTCTGCTCACGAAACGTATAAATAAGTTCAACAGTGCCGTCGCTCTGCAACACTACATCAGCAGAGATATATTTGAATTCGCCTAAATGCGTTAACGTATGAACGTCTTTTTGCACAACCTCTGCGTTGTACGTCTCGCCAACTGCTGATCGAATAATGTTGTGCACTCGCTGTTCTTGCACCCTATCAAGGCCCTCGAAAACAATGCCAGCGATTGGCCGGTCCTCGAAATTTCCACCTGCAAAAGCAGAATGGAGGGTGCTTGCGAAGATTGTGCTTGCAAGACAAAAATATAGTATTTGTAAGAATCGCATCCGTTTTGAGAAGGATACCTGCGCTGGCGTGCCCCCACAACCGCCCCGCCCCTATAGAAGTACAATACATGCTTAATATAAGGTCCATTATTGATGACACACACCCAAGAACTACTTCGCACCCCTTTCCACGCATACCACCTTGACCAAGGAGCCAAAATGGTTGATTTTGCTGGTTGGGATATGCCGTTGCATTACGGTTCTATTATTGAAGAACATAACCAAGTACGCGGTAGCGGCGGACTTTTTGATGTGTCGCACATGGGACGACTTCGATTCAAGGGGAAAGATGCCTGCCGCTTTCTTGACCACATCTGCACACGCCAAATTCACGGCATGGCAGAAGGTCAAATTCGCTATTCCTTGATTTGCAAAGCAGATGGCGGTTGCCTTGATGATGTCCTTGTGTACTGCGAGGGCGATGCCAATTACTCGATGGTCTGCAACGGTGCAAATCGTGAAAAAATTTGGAATCACATTCAAGACAACAAAGATGGGTACGTCTGCAAAATCAAAGACGAAACTGATGCAACTGCAATGATTGCTGTGCAGGGCCCAAAAGTCATAGAACTTTTCTCTTCGTTTTCTAGTGAAGTGCCCACGCTGAAGCGATATAGATTTGTAACCAAAAATCTTCTGATTGCAAAAATCATGATTTCAAGAACTGGGTACACCGGCGAAGATGGCGTTGAAATAATTCTTCCGAAAAGCTTTGCAAAGAAAGCTGTTGACATGATGTTCAAAACAGTTGAAGACAAGGAACTCATCAAGCCGACTGGTCTTGGCGCAAGAGATTCTCTTCGGCTTGAAGCTGGCATGCCTCTATACGGCCACGAACTCGATGAAGATACTGACCCACTCTCAGCAGGGTTAAAATTTGCTGTCAAACTTGAAAAAGGCGAAGGCGATAACGAAGCAGAACCCTTTATCGGTCAAAAAGCATTACAGAAAATTGCCGAACAGGGAACTAGTAAAAAACTCGTCGGTCTTACCTTAGATGGCAAACGTTCACCCCGACAGGGAATGTCGCTGCACAGCGGCGAAGATACCATCGGCGTTGTAACAAGCGGTTGCTTCAGCCCTACGTTTGGATACCCAATTGCAATGGGGTATGTTGCAAGCGATTTCGATGGTAGTACAGTGACTGTAGATTTCGGGCGACAGCAACACGATGCGACAGTTGTACCACTGCCTTTTTATAAAGCATAGGGTCATCTCTAGCAACAAAGTTCCGCCCCGTTAGGTCGCACATAAGGCAAACCCCCATAAGAGATCAATCCCGCAGCAAGCGGATTTCATCGCGAAGGATTGCAGCGAGTTCGTAGTTTTCATTGGCAATCGCACTTGCAAGACGCTCTTGTAAATCCGCGCGTTCTGAAGTGGGCAACCGTGGGACAAGTGCTTCTTCCATGCCGCGAAGTAATTGCACTTCGTTTGAATGTTCTGCTTCATCACCAAGGAGCGAGACAAGTATTTCTAGCCCTTCATCTAACGAAGCCATGGCCTCAGTTGTATTTTCAAGTGAAACCGACCACTCAGCGGAAGCTCGCGTCCGCAGGGCAATCACCGCTGGTCGGAACTGCTCGAGTGCAATTGTGTCTTGTTCATCCAGCGCGTGTGTATTGCAAATGTCAAAAATAGCAAGGTTTCTGTTGCAATCACGAATCACATCTTCAAAACGACTTAGTGCGAATAGCGCGGCTGCCCTGTGGGATCGTTGCACACCTTCTTCGCGCAACTGCCTACACGCTTCTGGAGAAAGACCTTCGCCAATGCCTTGCGATTCATACATCGCAAGTAAGGATGAGCAACCCCCTTGCTCAATGCCATCTGGCCTTCCATGCAACTCCATTTGCACAACACCAAGTTCGATACGTAATTGGATACATTCACGACCGTCCTCTGCTTCAAAGATACGCACGTTCAGTTTTCCTGGTTCGTGTGGCCAATTGCGTAACAAAGTTGAAATATCGTTTGAAGTCATAATCAGTACAGTTCGCCTAGTGTGACATCCTACTATGCCAGTTGCTAAAGAGTTAGGGTTATACGGTCTACGCGCCATTTGGTTTGCGTAATTGCATTGATTTACTCGCAAATATATCCGATGCGGTGCGTAGGATTGTTACAGCAATAGAAAATTAGGAGACCTGCGTGGACATCGAACTATATCTACATCAAATAAATGAAGTATCGCTTCTTACACCTGAAGAAGAAAAAATGCTCGGCTGGAGAATCGTTAACGATTGCGACCCCGCCGCCAAAGATCACATGATTCGAGCAAACCTACGTCTCGTTGTTTCTATTGGAAAGCGATACCTTGGAAGAGGGCTCACATTAGGTGATTTAATCGAGGAAGGAAACATTGGTCTCATACGTGCAGTAGAAGGTTTTGACCCAGCGCACGGAGCGAGATTCTCTACGTACGCATCTTGGTGGATTAAGCAATCGATTAAACGAATGCTCATCAATGCGACGCAACCTGTGCATATTCCTGCGTATATGGTCGACCTCATTAATCGCTACCGCGATACGCTCCGCGTGTTAACTGACGATGCAGGGCACGCACCTACAAACCAAGAAGTCGCAGAGTTCATGGAATTGCCTTTGAAGAAACTCAATACTGTTCGACGTGCAATGCGTGCATCTTCGGGCAGAAAGCCTCACACGACCGCTGGTGAAGCAATTTCACTCGCTGAAATATTCGAGGATGAAAGTAATAAACGCCCTGACGAACAAGTAGAACAAACAGAAACAATTAAAGACATCATGGGCTTTCTTAGCCAACTCGACCACCGAGATGCACGTGTACTACGTTTACGCTTCGGCTTAGAGGGACAAGATCCACTTACTCTCAAAGAAATTGGCAACGTGATCGGGCTAACACGTGAACGTGTACGGCAAATTGAAATAGAGTCGCTACGAAGATTGCGCGATCGCATGCAACACGGCACGCCTATTCATGGACGCAGAGCATCTTAAAATAGCAACGCATTAAACTCAGAAATAAACTGGGCGCCTCCAAGTGAGGCGTCTTTTTTTCTAAGTCTGTTTATTTTGGCTGCAATCTCAACTGGTTCTCCGCCATCTTCTGCGTACCACTGCAGGATTCGTACGTTTGCCAACCAATACCAATACGAAGATGTATCGCCCGGACTTGTTGATTGAATAACAATACTCATTGCCTTACTATCTCTGGTGCAATCCGCAAGACCGCATACAAGTTGCACACTTTCACCTTCAAGTGCGATTGCCTTCACAAAAAACTGCTTCGCTTGTGTGTACTCCCCAATGAGCCGGAACGATTCTGCAAGTACAGCGTCATCTATTTGGCGCTCTTCCTGCAGCAACAATAAAAATGCTTGATGCAACCAAGCGCTTTCTCCAGTTGTATGCGTTTGCTTGATTGCTTGTTGAAACAACTCTTGCAATGTAGTGCTGTTGAACGTTCGCGACATAGCAATAGGCAACTTCGAGTCCCTAGAACATTCAAAAGCGTCAATAAGCGGAATTGGAGTTACTCTGCGAACCATACTGAGCAACGCAATTGCATCATCTTGTCGCTCACCTGCCGCTTCTGCTAACGGTTCGAGCAAAAGAATTGCTTCTTGGAAATCTTGCGCCTGTACTAACAACGTTATTTCTTCCCAATTCGCATCTGTAGTATCAAGCTCGGAGTTTGTTGCAAGTTCAGCCGCAAGCAATGCAATGCTTGGGATTACGCTACTTGTCGTGATTTCAATACGGGGTTGCAAACGAGAAAGCCACGAAAGTAATAGCTCTCGTACAGCTTCTTCTTCGTATCCAAACTCTTCAAGCCATTGAGAAAGACGTACGAGCGCATACACCTTGTTTTCTTGCGTCTTTGCCACTCGCGCATATCCAAGGGCTACTGGAATACGTACATACTGCGCACCGGAAGCACACATGAGAGTATCAAAATCCATATACAATTGTTGCGCCAGTTCATTATCGTTTTCTTGCATTGCACGCTCGATGTCGTACAAACACAACACCGCTGCATCTTCTACATGGGCTCCATCAAATTCACGCAACAATGTTGCGAACGATTGTGCTTTTTCAACATCGCCCTGCAATTGTGCACATCGAAGTTGGAAACGCAATACCCTTGAACCAGCAATGCCGTGCAGATTCTCATCGATGCTCTCAATGTACGAAAGACAGTGCGAAACTTTTTCGGCTTCGTACTCCATCTCTATTCCTGCAATCATTACGTGCATGAATTTTTGTGCAGTTGTGTTATCTGATGACGTGGTTTTTTTTCGCACTTCGGCAAGAAGTGTTTTGACTTGGTTCAATTCTATTTCAGTTGGTAGTCCAACAACCACATTCGCAATAATCGGAGTAGTCGTCCATGAATGAAACAAGTATTCCTTGGCATTGTCTGCCTGCGTACAAAAAGCACACGCTACCAATACAACACTTATCATGATGGGTCATCCAAAGTGATGTTTGTGTAATTTGCATCGACTACAACGTTGTACGCTGATACTGCGTGCTCCCAGCGAGTGTTTACGGTTGGCTGAATTCGTATTGGGTGAGTCTGCGCGAATAATCCGTCCATGGAAATCAACGAAACTTGGTTCGAAGTTAGAAAAGCAGAAAGACCTTGAAGCGACACCACTGGATCCCAGGGCCCTACAAGTCGAATCGAAACATCTGATGCCTGTACGCCAGAAGATTCAACAAGAATGACAAGTGGCTCATTGTCGAGCGCAGCGAGCGTTCCGCCTTGGCGGAGAGGCAAGTCCATAGGGAATGATTCTTCTGCTGTTTTAAACTCTGTTGCAACCATAAAATACACCAAAAGAAGAAACACGACGTCTATCATTGAAGTTAAGTTCAAGCCAATTATTTTCGGTTCTCGACGTCTCAATATCATCGCTCATCTCCACTCACGATGAGTTGCAACCTTGGTGCTGAGCCTACGGCTCGAATTGCTTCAATCACTTCATGTATATATATATATTTCGTCGTTTTGTCTGCTCTCAAATGTACCTCTTGAGCGCCGCCCTGGAGATGCGTTTGCACAATTGAGGTCACATCATGGAGCGCGCTGGCTTCAAGTTCGTGGCCAGCAACGACAAACCCTCTAATGTCACCATCTTCAGCCGGAATAATATTCACTACTACATGTTCTGCTTTCTCTGGTAACCCAGAAGCAGCGTGGTCTGGACGAGGCAAATCCATAGCAACAGTGTCTCTATCAACGATTTGCGACACCACTACAAAAAACACAATGAGCAAAAACGTAACATCAATCATTGGAGTCATGTTCGCGTGAATGCCGGAAGTAGTCTTCCCTCGCCGTTTCATCTTACGTCGCTTCTACAGTTTGTTGTACTACAGCATTCTTTGCATCGTTTTGGGAAGTAGGCAACACTTGCTCCTGTTTAGAACGGGGCCGTGGCCTAAAGTTATTTAGAATATCTTCGGCGTCTATCGTAGCCTCGACGGTTAACGCATCAATTTTATTCCGCAAAATTGCATATCCCGATAGCGCTGGAATCGCAACGACCAATCCCCAAAACGTAGTAGTCAACGCAGTGCCAATGCCACCAGCGAGTGCAACTGGGTCAGCGCTACCGCCGGATGCAACTATCGCTCCAAAAGCGAGAATCATTCCGTATACCGTTCCGAATAGACCAATCATGGGGCTGACTTGACCAAACACGTTTAGTAACTCAATTCTGCGTAACCGAGAGGTCGCAAGTTCATCTGCAGTTTGCTCAAGCGCGCGCATCATCGCAGGAAATCCAAATTTAGCTTCCTTAAACGCCGCGACTAAAATTTTCCCAAGGTAACTGTCATCACGTTCTGCAAGACTAATTGCATTTTGGAATTGTTTTTTTTTGATTTGTTTCCGTAAACCTTCAGAAAGTGATGACGGCAAAATAGTAGGTCGCCTATTTGCAAGTGCAAGGTGCACCATTAATCCGATACTGAACATCGATAACAACAGAAGTAACCACGTCACGCTGCTACCTATGAGTTCTATTGAACCATCGCTACTTTTTGACACAAAAAAAGCTTCGCCAAAACTGTCTTCGCTTTGGGCAAATGTATTCGCGCTCACAAGTGCAACGCTACAAACTTGTAGTAATCTCCGCTTGGCATCCATGCCAGTTCTCCTTAGTTCTCTACTTTACCACGTGGAATAAAAGTGTATCCATCATTTCCCCCATGAATCTCTGCAATTTTACGCATTGTGCCCATGGGGTCTTCGGATAAATACTGAATGCAATTTATTTGGACTCGACGCAACCCATTCCTAGAATCAACTGGATTAATTGCATCAATTGAAGCGAGCAACTCATCCGATGGAATTTCGTATCGACCTGCCCCGGTAATATTTTCGCTGAGTAAATACATGACGTCCGGCTGTAACTTGATAGCCAGTTTCATCGCATTAATTGGGTTACTTCCCCCAGCCGGAATCACTTTCCCGCTTGTTGTAATCCAACGCATCGCAGAGTCAACGTTTCGGGCATTTGCAGATACCAACCGTTTCGCTGGCGGTACAACGAGTGCATCGTTCTGTTGAAAAAAGATAATGCCAAACGATTGTTTTGGGTGCAAAGTGCGTAGGGACCGTTCTAATTCTTCAACAACAGTTGCTAGGTGCAAGAGCATGGACCCAGAAGCATCTACAACATACACGATGTTTTTCGCAGCTTCTGCGTCTAAACCCATAAATTGCACTTCTGTTTCTGGCTCTCGCTCTGCAAATTCTGGCACTTCGCCCCCAGTTGATACTTGATGCAGCACCGCAAACCCATCGTTTTTTAACGGTGTCGGCTTTGCAACGGCTGGAATCTTTGGCAAAACAATTTCTGGAATCGCTTTGGGCGGCAACGCCATGGGCAACTTTGCTTGTTGCTCTACTTGTTTTTCATGCCACGTAGCCGTTACCACAACAGGTGGCTCATCGTCTTCTGCAATCACGCTCCACGTGATAAAAAAGGCAAGTGCTCCGACTCCAAGGTGAATGCCAACGGAAAGTATCCAAGCAATTACTTTAGATACATCTTTATTGGTAGGTTCGTTTGCTGGCATGCACTGAGATGCTACACCATAAAACAGTCTGCTTTAGTATGCGAAGCTATTTTTCGCTCGGTTGTTTTTTATCCTGCGGCACTCCAGCTCGATGCCGGTGATCAATCGAGAGCCCGCCTGCCCCACCAAACACTAAACCAAGTGCTAACGTTCCAAGAGCAAGACCAGCGAATAACTGAATGAATCGGTGGGAATCGAGGGGCCAGTCAAATGGATTCATCGTAAACATGCCATGGATATGTTGCGAAACCAGGTAGACAGCAACCCCAAGTACGACGGCTATGCAAAGGGATGCGAAGCGAGTGTACAAGCCTACTAATATCAAAATCCCGCCTAGCAACTGCGCAATTGCAGCAGACCATGCAATAAAGGGTCCCCATCCTCCAAGCGTGGGCCATTTGCTATGCAAAAGCCACGTTATTCGATGGACGCCTTTTGTTGTGGGGGAAGTGCTTGGAGAAATTGGTGTTAGCTGTTCTGTACCCTCGTCGCCAGTTGGAACTCCCTCTGCTTCACCAGCCTCTGAAACGTTCGGCTCTGAATCAGCAGGAAAATGCACAGAAATTTTCATTTCTTGCAGCCCATGTGCAACTACTTCGCGAATTTGTACTTGACCAAAGCAGTTCAACCAACCCGAAGTCAACATAGCGCTTGCGATAATGAGTCGGGCCAAGAGGGGCATGATTGTAGAAGATGCAAAGTTCATGAGTTTAGGGTTGTTAGGGAAACAACTTTGCAAGTATCATATCCGCTTCTGCACCAATCCACGCGGGCGTGGCGAAATTGGCAGACGCGCCAGATTTAGGTTCTGGTGGGGTAACACCCGTGGAGGTTCGAGTCCTCTCGCCCGCATTACGAAAATGACCAGTTGGAATCCCACATCTTGGCAAGACAAAAAAACGGCACAACAGCCAAATTACGTTGATTCCGATGCTCTAAACAGAGCTGTATCGCAACTTACAACGTTGCCACCGCTGGTTTCTTCTTGGGAAATAGAAACTCTTAAATCGCAACTAGCAGACGCCGCTTCGGGCAAACGTTTTTTACTGCAAGCTGGTGATTGCGCAGAACGATTTGCAGATTGCACGCCGGAGCGAATAACAGGGCAACTAAAGGTACTTCTTCAAATGTCCCTTGTTCTTGTGCACACGACCAAGCGTCGAGTTATTCGTGTTGGTCGACTTGCTGGTCAATATGCAAAACCTCGCTCTAGCGATACGGAAACGATCAACGGTATTGCTCTGCCTAGCTACAGGGGCGATCTTGTAAACGACATAGAATTTTCTGAAATAGCGCGCACCCCAAACCCAAATCGGTTACTCCGCGGGTTCGAAAGAAGCGCAATGACAATCAATTTTGTCCGTGCACTTATTGATGGCGGGTTTGCTGATTTGCACCACCCAGAGTATTGGGACCTAGGTTTTGTCGAACACTCCCCGCGTGCTGCTGAGTATCAATCCATCGTTGCATCGATAGCAGAAAGTTTGCGCTTCATGGAAACGCTCGCTGGCGAAGCTGTTGGTGCAATTAATAGGGTTGAATTCTTCACAAGCCACGAAGGGTTGCATCTGCATTACGAGCAAGCGCAAACAAGGCAAGTACCACACCGTGATGGCTGGTACAACTTGTCATCTCACTTTCCGTGGATCGGTGCTCGAACCACAGAACTTGAAGGTGGGCATATCGAATTTTTCAAAGGCATTGCCAATCCTATTGGCGTAAAAATCGGCACGCATAAAATTGATATAGAAAAACTCCTTGACGAATTGCACCCAAATAATGAACCTGGGCGATTAACTCTTATTCACAGGTACGGTGTTGAAAAAGTTGCAGACGAGTTACCGAAACTCATCGAAGCAGTGCAGGCAACTGGAAAACAAGTGCTCTTTATATGTGACCCGATGCATGGAAATACCCAGAAAACCGAAAGCGGTTTCAAAACACGAAACTTTGATTCCATTCTTTCAGAAGTAGAACAAGCCATCGATATACATAAACGATTGGGTTCTACGCTTGGTGGTGTGCATGTAGAAGTATGTGGTCAAAATGTAACAGAGTGCACAGGCGGGGCAAGAGGCCTTGACGAACACTGCCTTGGTGACGCATACGAAACACTGGTAGACCCTCGTTTGAATTACGAACAATCAATCGAACTTGCGATGCTTGTTGGTAAAAAACTAGGATAATCTTCTACTACTTCCGATCCTTACGCTAGCGCGTCGTCCGCAACATGGTAGTGCGGATCTTCAATAACATTTACTTCCACCATACTTCCAGCCTTACGCAGGAGTCTTTGGCAATCGCTACTCAAGTGGCGAAGGTGTAATTTTTTCCCAAAGCGTTCGTATCGCTCAGCTAGATTGTCAATTGCTTCAATCGCAGAATGGTCTGATACGCGAGTATGTTGGAATTCAATGACAACTTCATCGGGGTCATTGCTCGGGTCAAACAAGTCAAGAAAACTTTTTATAGAACCAAAGAACAGCGGTCCATGCAGGGTGTAAATTTTTGTGCCTTTCGCATCTATCTCTGTTGCTGCGTGTATTACTTGTGCGTGTTTCCAAGCGAACACTAGTGCGGAAACAATGACGCCAACAAAAACTGCTATTGCTAAATCTGTAAAGACCGTCACTGCTGAAACTAGCACAATTACGAAGGCATCGGAAATCGGTACTTTATGCAACACCCTAAAACTCGACCATTCAAACGTCCCAAGCACAACCATAAACATCACGCCTACAAGTGCTGCAACGGGAACCATTTCAATAAGCCCAGAAGCAAAAAGCACAAATGCAAGTAATACAAGCGCTGCTGTAACGCCAGATGTCCGACCTCGACCACCTGAGTTGATATTAATCATCGATTGGCCAATCATTGCGCAACCCCCCATGCCACCAAAAAAGCCACATGTCAAGTTTGCTGCACCCTGCGCAACGCATTCCTTGTTACCGCGTCCGCGTGTGTCGGTGAGTTCATCAACAAGCGTTAGAGTAAGCAGTGACTCAATCAAGCCAACTGCGGCGAGGATAACTGCATAAGGGAAAATAATCCGTAGAGTTTCAAACGTGAATGGCACCATTGGTATTGAAAACTCTGGGAATCCACCATGCAAGGTCGCTTCGCTGTTGCCCGTCATGGAGCGTAAGAAATCAACAATATTTGGTGCGTCTAAACCAAACATAATTGACACAATCGTAATAGAAACAATCGCCGCAAGCGATGCTGGAATGGCTTTCGTCATTTTAGGAAGAAAGAAAATAACTGCCATCGTTGCCGATACTAACACGAGCATCGTAATCAGTTGTGACCCTTGCATCCACTGCATCACGCCATCTGCATCTGCAGTTTTAAACTGACCCATTTGCGCTAAGAATATAACGATTGCAAGGCCATTCACGAAGCCAAGCATGACGGGGTGTGGCACCATTCGAATGAACTTTCCTAAATGCAGAACACCCGCGAGCACTTGCAAAAAACCCATCAGGACGACGGCTGCAAACATATATTCAATTCCGTGGGTCGCAACAAGTGCTACGAGCACAATGGCAATAGCGCCAGTTGCGCCAGAAATCATGCCGGGCCTGCCACCGAACAATGCCGTGATTATGCCAACAATAAATGCAGCGTGCAATCCAACAATTGGGTCGACTCCTGCAACAAATGCAAACGCAACCGCTTCAGGCACGAGCGCCAATGCAACAGTTAGCCCAGAAAGAATATCTACGCGTAATTTGAATTGGGGGTTACTTTGAAGTTTGAACATACTTGTGAGCCAAACCTGCCTATTCTACAGGAACAGGCTGTGTCTTTTTTCGCTTCTACGAAAAATAGTTGGCCTGGTCAGACACCTAGTACTTGACCAGCTGTCTGACCAGGTCGACTACCAGGTGTTGAAATCGACTTGCTTTGTAGGGTTGCGGTACAATCCACGCACAATGGGCACGGCAGAAACAAAAGTTGTTATTTCGGGTGTTGGCATAATCTCATGCTTTGGGGAAGGAATTGATGTGCTCTGGGATGCCATGCTCGAAGGCAGAACGGGCCTAAAACGCATTGAGCGGTTTGACCCAAGCGGTTTCACCTCGCAGGTTGCAGGCGAACTTGCAGAAGATGCCTTCAAGGTAAGGAAAATCGTACCCAAAAGCCATCGCAAAGCAACAAAGGTCATGTGTAGAGATACTGAATTAGCAGTTGGTGCATCCATGCTAGCAGTGGCGAGCGCTGGCTTAGCAACAGCAGGCACAGGCGATGCGCCTCCTACTCTTCAACCAAATAGAGTTGGCTGCCATATCGGGGCGGGACTCATCGCAGCCGACGTAAACGAACTTGGCGCAGCGCTAGTCACCAGTAAAAAAGAAGATGGCACATTTGACCTTGCCCACTGGGGCAGTGAAGGCATGCAAAATTTAACACCGCTTTGGCTTTTAAAATATCTGCCAAATATGCTGGCCTGCCACATAACTATCGTGCACGACTGCCAAGGCCCGAGCAATGCTATTACTTGTTGCGAAGCAGCAAGTGCCCTTTCCATTGCAGAGTCTCGAAGAGTAATTCAACGCGGAGATGCAGACGCTTGCCTTTCTGGGGGCGCAGAAGATCGGGTCAACCCGCTTGCACTCTATAGGCAGCACTGCACCGGAAGACTTGCTGATTCAGATGGCAGCGGAGATATGTCATCGCTAGTGCAACCGTTTTCAGAACATGCAACAGGCACCGTCATCGGAGAAGGTGGCGGAATAATGATTGTTGAATCTGCGGTTTCTTGTGAAGCGCGCGGTGGCTTGCCTTGGTGCACCATCGAAGGAATAGGGTGCCGGCAGTCATTTGCTGATTCGCCTTTAGATGCAGATCCACAAGCAATTGCTTCAGCAATCACGCGAGCACTTGAAGAAGCGGGTTCCACTATTGATGAAATTGATGTCATAGTTCCGTTGGGCTCTGGAGTGAAGCAAGTTGATGACGCCGAGCGAGATGGGCTGCATACAATTTTCAAAGACCGCCTTGATTCAATTCCCACAATTACAACCATTCCGTATACCGGGAACTGCATGGCAGGCAACAGCGGCATAAGCATAGGCGTTGCAGCAAAAGCATTACAAGAACAAAAATTACCTGCACGATTAGGCGCCGACCAAACAACTGGCATCGATGCGGGCACCTGTGACTCGAGAGAAATGAACATTCGCAATATTCTTTGCATAACCGCAGGGGAAGGCGGACAATGCGTTGCCATTGTCCTTGGGAGAATTTCTTCATGACACGTGTTGTAGTAACTGGAATGGGCTGGATTACTCCGCTTGGAAACGATCTTGATACAGTCTGGAAACGAATGTGCAATAGCGAATCTGCAATTGCAACGATTGATAGATTTGACGCATCAAGTTTTCCAACGAAGTTTGCAGGGCAAGTTCGGGATTTCGACTGGACAGCCTATGTTAATGATTCAGCAATCCATCACTCCCCAGCGATGAATTCCCAGTTCGCTCTTGGTGCTGCGAAACAAGCTTGGGAACAATCAGGCCTAGGTAATTTTAAGCAATTAAATCTAGAACGCGCTGGCATTTACATGGGCGCTGGCGAAGGTGTGCTTGATTTCTCTGCGCACTCCATGATTGATACGCACTCCTGGGATGTTGAAGACGATAAAGTTGACCCAGTTGCATGGGCAAAGTTTGCACAAGATAGCCTTGATGAATGGGGTGAAGTCGAACAAGAACCAAACATGCCGCTCTGGCACGTTGCGAAAGAATACGGATTGCGGGGTCCTGCATTTAATTGCTTAACTGCATGTGCTGCGAGCACCCAAGCCATTGGAGAGGCAACGAGCGTCTTGCTTCATGGAGATGCAGATGTCATGCTTACAGGTGGCACGCACACCATGTTACATGCACTCGGCATTACAGGGTTCAACCGATTAACTGCTCTCTCTACCTACGATGGTGACCCGAAAAAAGCTTCGAAGCCATTCTCTAAAGATAGAGGAGGCTTTGTCATGGGCGAAGGCTCTGGCATGCTAGTACTTGAAACACTTGAGCACGCACTTGCTCGAGGCGCGACTCCAATTGCTGAAATTGTTGGCTTCGGTTCGAGCGCAGATGCCTACAGAATTACTGACCTTCACCCAGAAGGGCGTGGACCAGCAGCTGCAATTACAAATGCACTTTCTCAAGCAAATATAGATCCGAAAGCAACGGTCGATGGAAAACCGCTCGTGCAATATATTTCAGCACACGGCACAAGTACACAAGAAAATGATTCCATCGAAACGAAAGCAATTAAACTTGTCTTCGGAGAGAATGCACCAAACGTTCCTGTAAGTTCTATCAAATCTATGATGGGGCATCTCATTGCTGCCGCTGGTTCAGTTGAGTTGATTACGTGCATCATGTCTATTCAAACTGGCATGCTCGTTCCCACAATAAATCTTGATACTCCAGACCCAGAACTAGATTTAGATTACGTCCCGAACGTTGCAAGAGAAGCGCAAGTTGATTGTTGCGTAAGCAACTCGTTCGGTTTTGGTGGGCAGAATAATACGCTTGTTGTGAAGCGATTCAACAGTTAACCCCAAGCGGAAATCAATAGCAGAATATCTGCGATTGATACTCTGCCATCTCCGGTAAGGTCTTCGATGCAATCGCATTCGCCCCATGCGCCAATCATCAAAAGCAGGTCGTGCACGTCTATGGTTCCGTCTGCATCCAAGTCAGGCTGAATGAGGATTCTTGTATCAGCGAATGTCCGATTTGCCGCATTTTGTCCTACGACTCTTATCTCATGTCTTCCAGCAGGTACCGGCTCGACAATAGTAAGGTCCCATGTTGACTCTAGAGATATGTTTGGTTGACTGCTCCATGCCCCACCTGCAATCTGCCATTTAATTTTTACGATATTATCCAACGCGCCATGTAAAACAAGGGAATCCGCAGTAATTTGGATTTCATATGGAATATCCTCATGGATTGTGAGCGCACCAACACTCGCCACCCGTTCGTATTCAGTGGTCACTTCTTCAGGAGTAAGCGCTCTGTTCCAAATTGTAAACTCATCAATCACACCTTCGAAAAATTGTTCTTCATTGTTCCACAACCCTTTACCGAACCAGACTGCTTCTTGCTGGAGTACATCTCCTAAAAATCGTCGCATGGTTTCATCGCCAAACTGCCATGTACAGTTTCCGGGGTCAAAAAGTTCTACATTGTTAAGATAGATATGCGTACCCATGCTCGATGTAGTGCTCACAATGTGGTACCACTGACCAACTTGTAGGTGGTCTGTAGTTGACCAACATAAAGGGATGGCTGTCGTCTCTTCTTGTGTTGAAATGTTCGTCCAGTACAACCTGCGTTGTGCACTGAAGTGACCAATTTCAAGCTCGTAACAATTTGCTGAAGTGCCATAACTAGAAAAATCTTGCATTGCACCAAGGTAAAAGATGGTTTCAATATCCATAGATTCCGGGCTATGATCAAAGCGAAACCACGTAGAAATTGTTCCCTCGGCTAAAGAACCGATAGTTTTAGCGGCTAACCCCATAGACTCTATTGCAGCGTAATCATCTTCCCCATCAAAAAACAAGCCACCATGCAGTGCCCCTTGTTGCAATTCAGCGCCATGCACTTGTGCATCAAGTCCCATTATTGATTCTTCAATAACTCCATTTTCAATCTCGTCAAAAGACCAATAAGATGTGGCAATATCACCACGGCTAGCTAAGATTGAAAGTGTGATACACGCAAAAGTAAACATGCTTTACTCTCGGTTACTTACGACGTCGCCTTGACGCGATTCCTGCTAATCCCAGAAGAGTTAGCACGCCTGGGGCTGGAACAGCTCCAATGTCTCCGATTACAAGGCCATCAAACGGGTTTCCGCCGACCAAGCCCGAATTGCCTGAAAAGTTATAGCCAAATGTAAGTGTTGTTGTTTCGAATGGGTTATCTGACGTGCTGTCAAATTCTGCAGGATCCCACTGGAACACTGTAGCGTCTGCATCGATTCCCCAATCAGTGAAGGGCGACCAATCTGTGCCTGCATCTGCTCCAAGCATTACATCTATATCTGTATCCGATGCTTCAATAATTGCTTCAAAATCTTCAAATTGAAAATCAGGATTTGTATAATCGATATCCATCACAACATAGAAACCGTCTGCTACACCCGCTGGGTCATAGGTAACATTAATTTCAATAAACGCCATGAGCGAACCACCAGTTGCAACAGAATCGCTTGTCCAACAACCATTGCACCACGCAGGTACAACCTCTAAGTTACCATCCTCAGTCAAATTATCAAAACCAGCACCCCAAAGCTCATTCGCTGGCGTACTTGTATAAATATAACCGGGCTCAGTTGGCCAAGTTCCGTACCAACTCGCAGAAACCGTAGTTGTGCAAATCAGCGTACCTGTAGCAATAATTAAAAAATTTGTTGGGCTCTTCATTTCTTATCTTCTCTCTTCCTTGTTACGTTTCCTAACAACTGTTGCCTCTCTTATGAGCAACTGTTGCCTCTCTTCATTTGTAAATATAGCACACACATCTATTCAATAGAAACGAAATAATCGTTATAATTGGAAATTTATAACAAGAAAGGTTACCGGACGTTAAATTGGGCAACATCAATCTTTGCGGGTTTTATCAGCGATTTCTACAGTTGCTGTTCGGAGGATGTCTGAAAACACCCCTGCTAACATCGCAAACAAACTAATTCCGCAAAACATCAGCAACACAGCCATGAAACGGCCACCCACAGTGACTGGATAGAAATCGCCGTAGCCCACTGTGGACATAGTCACTATAGACCACCAGAGTACGTCGGATGCATTCATTAAATTCGCACTCGGTTCTTGCGATTCAAAGTGTAAAACGGCAAAGCACGAGCCAATGATAACTAACTCGCCTATGAGAATCCCAGCAATGACAATCGCAGATCTACGATTGCCTTGGTACGAATGAATAATCGCATGAAAAGATTTCAACGCACGAATAACTATAACGACTCGAAAGAGACGTCCCCATCGAAGAACGTTCACCGCTGGAATTGACGCAGCGAGATCGATCGGCCCCCACGTAAGTAGATATTTTATCTTGCTTGGCGCAATAACAAGGTTTCGGATGAAATCAATAAAAAAGATTCCGCAAATGCCTAGGTCAAACAAATCGATCAAATGCACTGTTTCACTGCTTGGTTCGAGAAACATTCTCCACGATAAAAGAGATAGCACAATGATTGCAGTCACTGCAATAAACAAATCAAATAGTTGACTAGCTTTGGCGGGAGACGAATCTCCCGCAGGCGATTGGCTCACGCGTTAAAGCTGCTGCCACAACCACAACTGCTCGAAGCATTTGGATTTTCAAAGACGAATCCTCGCCCCATCACTTCGTCTTTAAAATCGACGGTTGTTCCATTTAAGTACAAATAGCTTTTAGGGTCGCAAATGACAGACACTTGCATATTGTTGCCTTCAACGTCAAATGAGTAATCCCATTGTTCATCGCCCTCTTTCTTGGTCTCTGTAAGATCAAGGATATAACTGAAACCCGAGCATCCGCCACCCTTTACGCCAACGCGTAAATGTGTAACCCCTTTATCAAGGTCTTGCTGGTTCATGATATTGCTGATTTCGCGAGCTGCTAATTCTGTGACTATTACTGCCATTGGGGAATCTCCTAAAAAAAGTTCCAACAAGATATTATAGCAAGACAAAGGGTCTGGCACACCCATTTCTGCACATTCATGCAGAAGCAAGTGCGCCAGACCCTATACTGCGCGAATGCGAATTGTTACAAAACCAACGAATTTAGAGCCCTACTACGGTTGTGCGTTTGTACCGACCATGGGAGCGTTGCACGGCGGACATTTGTCGCTTATTGCGGAAGCGAAAAAAACTGGATTGCCCGTTGTAGTTAGCATTTTTGTGAATCCTGAGCAATTCGCTCCGAATGAAGACCTTTCAAAATACCCAAGAGATCTCGCGCAAGATGTTGCATTTGCAGAAAGCAAAGGCGCGGATATTGTCTTCGCACCCTCGATTGAAACGATGTACCCGAATACGCCCGAGCGCATACAACTTCCAGCCGCAGCGACTGAGCCCCAACTTGAAGATGCATGCAGGCCGACACATTTCAATGGTGTATGCGTTGCTGTCGCCCGTTTGTTTGACCTTGTGCAACCAACTGTTACTGTGTTTGGCTTAAAAGATTACCAGCAATTTCTTGTTATTAAGCAACTCATCGAGCAAGAAGAATTACGCTGGAAAGATCTACGCATTATTGGTGCAGATATTATTCGAGACAACGATGGGCTTGCTATGAGCAGTAGAAATATTTTTCTTTCAGAAGAAGAACGCGCCCGGGCGCTCGGTATCAAAGAAGCAATCGCATGCCAAAGTGAACAGGAAATGCAACAAGTTTTGCATACACATAATCTTGACATTGAGTACGCCGTCATCAGAGACGAAGCAACCCTGCGTGCACCAATCGATGGCAAACCAACACGGGCACTGGTCGCTGCAACACTGGGCACTACACGTCTTATTGATAACGCGAGGGTGCAATAGCATGTGCAACGTACTTATATACGGAGGTTCGTTTGACCCGCCACACCTTGGGCATGTCCGCGTACCAAAAGAGGCGATGGATTTTCTCTCATTCGATAAGGTGGTGTTCGTGCCTGCATTTCAATCTCCGCTTAAGGACCGAATTCCAACCGCCTCAAGCCATAGAATTGCGATGCTCAACCTCGCAGTGCAAGGGCTCGAGTGGGCTGAAATTTCAGAAATAGAAATCGAACGTGAAGGAACGAGTTTCACAATTGATTCAATTGAAGCCTTGCTTGGCACGTACAACTCTATTCGTTTGCTTATCGGCGCGGATCAATGGGAACAATTTGAGCGATGGCACCGTTGGGAGGACATCACTCGCCTTGCAAAACCCGCAATCATGCCAAGGGTTGGCTACAACTCTCCAGTAGAACATACGTTGCCAATAGCACCGCTGACCTGTGCTTCCACTGAAATTAGAGAGTGCATAGCCTCTAGGAACGACCCCAACGCCTTTTTGCATCCCGAGGTTGCGAAATACATAGCAGAACACAACTTGTACCTGTAAAATACTGGGCTCATGGAAAAAGATTCTATCCATACTATCGGGTTCGTCAGCCTTGGCTGCCCTAAGAACTTAGTTGATAGCGAGCAAATGCTAGCTACTCTTATGGATGCTGGCTACGACATAGTTGCAGATCACGATGAAGCAGATGCAATCATCATTAACACCTGTGGTTTTCTAGAAGCATCAAAAACCGAATCTGTTGAAGTTATCAACGAAGCTGTTGCACGGAAGGAAACTGGGAACGTGCAACGTGTTGTTGCTGCAGGGTGCCTTGTGCAACGGCATAGAGCGACCATGCTTGAGTGGTGCCCTGGCATCGACGCAATGATTGGAGTGTTTGACCGCGACCATATTGTTGACGCCATGCAAGACACACCAGAAGCAGAAAAGAAACCACAATGGATTGAAGCGAACGCAGTGCTTGCCGCACGAGCACGTGGCCTTAACAAAGCAAGCGGTTACTTTGAAGACGACAGTAACCGTCTGCAACTAACACCTAGACATTGGGCGTACCTGCGCATCAGCGAAGGGTGCAATCAAAACTGCTCCTTCTGCACTATCCCATCTATTCGTGGCAAAATGCGCTCAAAGCCCGTTGAGACGATTGTAGAAGAAGCAAAAAAATTACTCACTTCAGGCGTTTTTGAATTGAATTTAATCGGGCAAGATACAACAAGTTTCGGTACAGATATTGGGTACGAAGAAGGACTAGTCGGTTTGCTTACAGCATTAAACAACGCTGTCGCTGCAACGGGTGGTGGATGGATTCGTTTGATGTACGCATATCCGACATACTTCACAGATGAAATGATTGAAGCTATGGCAAAGTTGCCGCACGTTCTTCCATATATTGACATCCCCTTGCAACATGCAAGTGACAACATGCTTACCGCTATGCGACGGAATGTAACTGCCGATGTGCAGTCTTCTCTGCTCGATAGACTTCGCGAGAAAATTCCTGGCGTCGGCATTCGTACAACTATGATCACGGGTTTCCCTGGCGAAACAGTAGAAGACCATACGGCACTTCTAGATTTTATTGGTCATCACCAATTCGAAGCCATGGGCGTATTCCAATATTCAAAAGAAGCGGGTACTGTTGCTGGCACTATGGAACTTGACGAGAATTTACGCGTCCCAGATGAAACCAAGCAATTACGCGAAGAAGAACTCATGTTATTGCAACAAGAAATTGCATTCGCAAAAGCAAGTAAAGCAGCTGTTGATGGCATCAAACATGATGTTCTTATCGACGCATATCTAGGCGAGACAGGCGAAGGCGAAATCCACCTGTACCAATGCCGAACCAAGCAACAAGCACCAGATGTAGATGCCTGCACAATTCTAGTGGCAGAAACAAAACAAACCATCGGGGCAGTAATTCCCTGCACAATCGTAGACAGTGACGGGTACGACATGATAGCCCGCCCTACTACTGAACTTGAAAAGGTAGTCTCACTGCCTTTACGGTAAACTGCGCAACCAGTGCCCATTCGAAACTTCTCCATCATTGCACATATTGATCACGGCAAAAGTACACTTGCCGACCGTCTACTACAAGCAACCAAAGCTGTAAACGAGCGTGATGCAAAAGCACAGCTATTAGATTCGATGGAATTAGAGCGCGAGCGCGGAATTACGATTAAAGCTTCCGCTGTAACAGTGCACCACGAATATAACGGCGAAGATTTTGAATTGAATTTTATTGATACGCCAGGGCATGTCGATTTTACCTATGAAGTTTCTCGCGCACTTACAGCATGCGAAGGCGCATTGCTCGTTGTTGACTCTACCCAAGGTGTAGAGGCACAAACCGTAGCCAACGCATACCTTGCAATTGAAAATGACTTAGAGTTAATACCTGTCGTAAACAAAATTGACTTACCCTCAGCCGACCCAGAAAAAGTGGCTATGGAAATTGAACAAATACTTGGACTTCCAGCTGAATCTTGTATTTATTGCTCAGCAAAAACTGGCGAAGGAATTCCTGAACTACTTGACGCAATCTGCGAAACTCTACCGCCCCCACGTGCTGCTGAAGTTAAAGAAACTCGGGCACTTATTTTCGACTCGCATTACGATGACTACCGAGGAGTTGTTGTGTACTTCAGAGTTTTCGACGGTTCTCTATCCAAAGGTGATCGAATCCTCATGATGGGCACGAACCGCACATTCACCATCACTGAAATTGGACGCTACACGCCAACACCTGAGCAAGCAAAAACTATCGGAACTGCAGAAGTAGGATATATGGTTGCAGCAATCAAAACTCTACAGGATGTTCGCATTGGTGACACTATTACTTTAGATGCACACCCTGCAAAAGAATCGTTGCCTGGGTACGAAGAGCCCAAGCAAATGGTGTTCTGTGATTTTTATCCTGCATCAAGTGAATCTGGAAGCAAAAAAACAGAGTTTGAAACATTACGAGAGGCTGTTGAAAAACTGCGCTTAAATGACTCGAGCTTCACGTTTGAAACCCAACACTCTGAAGCACTTGGGTTTGGCTTTCGTTGTGGATTTTTAGGACTGCTCCATATGGAGATTGTCCAAGAACGACTTGAACGAGAAGGCGGAGCTGAAATTATTCAGACTGCTCCTACTGTGAATTATCGAATAGAGATGACTGACGGTTCCGTTCTTGATATTCACAATCCGGCGGACTTGCCTGACCCTTCTCAAATACAAGACATTTGCGAACCGATTGTAAAAGTTGAAATTATTTGTCCTGATGAGTCCATTGGCGACCTCATGCGCTTGTGCGAAGGTCGTCGCGGTATATTTAAAGCGCAGCAATTCGTTTCAGAAGGAAGACAACTTCTTGATTACGAGCTTCCGCTCGCAGAAATTATTTATGACTTTTACGATAAATTGAAATCCATTACTCGCGGATATGGCACGATGGATTATGAAATTACCGAGTTCCGCAAGGACAATCTTGTAAAAGTCTCAATTTTGGTAAACGGCACTCCGGTCGAAGCGTTAAGCCTTATCTGCCACAGAGACAAAGCGGAAGCGCGAACACGCGGGATGCTTTTAAAACTGCGAAAACAAATTGATAGGCACCAATTTGAAATCGCATTACAAGCAGCCATTGGCGGCAAAATTATAGCGCGTGAAACTGTAAAAAGTTTACGTAAAAATGTAACTGCAAAATGCTACGGTGGTGACATCACTCGAAAACGAAAACTTCTAGAGAAACAAAAGAAAGGGAAGCGTCGCATGAAGGCTATTGGCAATGTACACATCCCTCAAACTGCGTTTCTTGCAATTCTTGAACAAGGCGATTAACCCCTATGACTTCTCATACAAAACTCATCCAAGTACTTATTGCAGCACTCCTTCTTTCTGGCATTGTGACCTCCGCAGTCATCGGCAGTAATGAAGGGAAGTTGGGACCTATCGATGAACTTACACTTGCTGGCGAGAAAGATCTCACTATTACGAATGTGGATGATCGCATCTCGTTCGGCGAAGAAAAAACAAGCAAGGTCTGGTCTGTTGGTTTTATGGAAGTTGGCAAGGCACTTGGGCAACTTTTGCAAGCAGAACATTTCATTGAAGAACGCACTGATCTTAATACCGGTCTTGAAACTCAACTCGTAGAAGCGCGAGATATTTTGCAAGCGCTATCTGCAGAAGGCCAGACTATGGACCCTCAAAGCCCAGAAGCTCCTGCATTTAGGCAGAAATGGGAGCGTGCAAATAATGATTTCCGCTCTTTACAACAATCTTCGTTGAATGCTCGAAACGCTTTACTTGCTGAACAAATGGCCTCAAGTTATACAGAAATTATTGAGGCGGTTAATGTAGTAGCAGAGCGGCTCAATATTGATATGGTGCTACGATTCATTCCCCAAGATACTGATTTGATACAAGAGACACCCGAGGCAACCATGATGCAAATTCGCCTTCGTTCAGCACTTCGTCTTCCTGAAGGAATTGATATTACTGACGAGGTTCTTTCTGAACTTGGGCTTGAATTGCAATAGCATTTTGTAATTCATTTCCTACAACTTCTTTTACTTCATCCATACTTGGGCATGCTTGCCCAAGTATTTTTTTTATCGATGTAATTCGTCGGCCTGATAAACCGCATGGGACAATCAAATCAAAATGCGAAAGATCTGGGGTAACATTCAAGGCGAACCCATGCATAGTGACCCATCTTGAAACACGTACGCCCATTGCACAAATTTTTTCTTCATCCACCCAAACCCCTGTAGCGCAGTGATCGCGTTGACCTTCGATACCAAATACAGCGAGCGAATCAATAATAACTTGTTCTAAAAAACGCATATAGCTGTGCAAGCGAAGCGACAATTCGTTTAAATCCACAATCGGATACCCAACGAGTTGCCCCGGACCGTGGTATGTGATGTCGCCGCCTCTATCAGTTGGACAAACATCTACTCCAGCATCAATAAGTTGCGATTTCGTTGCAAGCAAATGGTCGCCTGCACCTTTTCGCCTGCTCACAGTTATAACCGGTGGCTCATGCTCAACGAGAATCAAGTGAAACGGATCGGGTTTGGGTTCACCCCTGCGTGAAATTACACCCGCTTGGCATTCCCGTTGCAAAGCTAGAGCTACCGAGTACTCCATTTTTCCAATATCTTGTATTTTGAGTTGGCACATCATGGTAATTCTTGGGATGATACGCCTTCAATGCCAGAAATACACCCTACAGCCATCCTTGATGGAAATATTTCCCTTGCAGCCGACGTAGAGATTGGTCCACACTGCGTTCTACAGGGTGATATTCAACTTGGTGCAGGCACAAAGCTCGTTGGCAATTGTTATCTCACCGGTTCATTATCCATGGGCGAGCAAAACACTGTGTACCCGTTCACTTCAATCGGCTTCGCTGCACAGGACATCAATTGCCCCGCAGACAAATACGAACCTGGCATTGTCATTGGCGACCGCAACGTGTTCCGCGAAGGGTTTACAGCACACCGAGCAACAAAAGAAACTCCAACAACTATTGGCAATGACAATCTGTTTATGGCAAGTTCACACGTTGCCCACGACTGCAATATTGGAAACCAAAATACGATTGTGAATTGCGTGCTTCTTGCGGGACATGTACATATTCAAAATAATATTCTCATAGGCGGAGATGCCGCTGTCCATCAGTTTGTCACAATCGGCAACGGCGCAATGATTATTGGAATGGGATATGCTTCGTATGACTTGCTTCCCTACTTTATGATTACTGGGCCAAATATTGTTGGCTCTATTAACATCATCGGCATGCGAAGAAGTGGAATGCCAAACGATGAAATACGTAGGCGTAAAGACATTTACAAATTGTTGTATAAGAGCGGAAACACCATAGTTGCCTCTGTAAAACAACTAAAAGAAGAAGGCGACCTAGTCGCCATGGAATACGTTCACCTCATCGAAACTTCAAGACGTGGCATCATTGCACCATTTCACACAACCCGTAGTGAACGCCGTGGAGTAGTTATCTCGCATGAATAATTTAGAGTTCTTTGTGCTTGGAAGTGGTTCGTCTGGTAATTGCAGTTTGTTACGGTTGAATAACAATTGGGTCATGATTGACACTGGATTTTCAATGAAACAAACGAAAGAACGAATGCGCACGCATGGACTCGCACTTGACGACGTGCAAGATGTTCTTGTGACGCATTTTGACCGAGATCATTTTAACCCCGTCTGGTGTAAAACATTTGCTCAACGGAACATGCGTGTACATATCCATGAAAAGCATATTGGCAGAGCAGAGAGGGCCGGCCTAGATGAGCGCTGTATTGTTCCATTCACAACGAACATCCAACTGCATGGCTCGAACGTCGAAACTATTCATTTTGCACACGACGCGCTCGGAACGATTGGTTTTATTTTTGACACAGGAACTTTACGATTTGGCTTCGCCACAGATTTAGGCAGAGTGCCCCAATTGCTACTAGACCGCTTCATTCATCTAGATGGCATTGCATTTGAATCGAATTACGATCCAGGTATGCAAGAAAACAGCAACCGGCCAGAATCATTAAAAAACCGGATAATGGATGGAAGTGGGCACCTCTCAAATGAGCAATCCCTCGCTGCCATCTGCCACATAGCTTCTGAGTCGGACTTGCAGCAAATAGTCTTGTTGCACCTCTCAAGGCAGTGCAATTCCCCAAGGATAATCCATGATTTGTATATGGATAATTTGCCTGAAGTGCACGAGCAATTGACTATAACGAGCCAAGACAGGTGTTCTAGGCTGTTAACAATGCAAACTGGCAATGTGCTGACCTCATAACCCTCGCAATTGCAGCATCTTGCGCAATTAAGCACTTGCCTCGAAGATTGCGAAAAATCGCAAGGCAAAGCCCCCCTAGAGCCGATATGTAGTGTGCTATGGGAACAACTGCAATTCGAACAAAACGTGGGACAGCGCGCCCTTCCTCTCTTACAACTGCCGATCTATCCGCAAGAATTCTGTGGATAACCAGTGCAACTGCTGCACTCTTTGTAGCTGTATCGCTGCTTTCGTTTAATATTGGCGATACACCGTCGCACGTAGTCGCAGTGCATAACGACCCTATTGCAAATTGGTGCGGGATCATTGGGGCATGGGTAGCATTCTGGACTTACCACGTACTAGGCTTCGGGGTTTGGGTACTTTTGGTTGGCGTTGCTACCTGGGTTACGCAAGTGTTTCGCGGAATTGAAATGACACATGTAGCAGCTCGTGCATTGGGCTTGCTCATCATGGCCATCTCGGTTTCATGTTTTCATGAGTTACTGTTCCCACATCTAGGTGTACTTGCGGGTGCAAAAGCTGGGCTCATCGCAAAAACTATCGGGACGCAACTCACAAATGGATTTAGTAATTTTGGCGCAGTACTTATCGTGCTTGCAGCATTTTCAATTGGGCTAGTGATTGCGTTTGAGAAAATTGCGTTTGCAATTCCTCATCTACTATTTTCGCTTGCGAAAAAAGCAGTACATGTACGTGCGCCTAAATTACAAGGCCTCTCATTACCCTCTCTTCGAATTCAACGTTCCGCAGTTCTAGAACTTGACGACGAAGTTGAGGAAGAAGAATGGGAAGAAGACGAGTATGCAGAAGATGAGTACGAAGACGAGGAAGACGAAGAATACGAAGAAGATGAGCCTAAGAAAAAACTTTCTCCCGCTGAACTGAAAAAGAAAATGGCGAAACTTCCAGTGCGAGTTGCAAGTGGCGGCAAAGCAGCGAAAGAATCTGACATTCAACGGCCAGATAATTTTGAAGGGTATATATTCCCTGCACTCGACTTACTTGAAGACCCTCAAGATGGAATTGGCGAATCTGTTGAAGACCTTGTACGACAGCAAGCAGTCGATCTTGAAGAAACTTTACAGATGTATGGCATTGATGGTGAAGTTGCAGGCATTGAAGCTGGGCCCACAATTACGCTGTTCTCCATCGAACTTGCGCCGGGCACAAAAGTTGCAAGTTTAAATAGTCTTGCAAGTGATATTGCGCGAAGTTTAGGTGCACCTAACATCCGCATCGTTCCAAACGCAGCGGGCCGTAAAACTGTGGGCATAGAAGTTCCCAATGCAGAACGAGAAACCGTGTGCATCAAGGAGCTGATGAGTTGCAAAAAAGCAGAGAAAATGAAGCTGCCAATGTTCCTTGGCAAAGATGCCTCTGGCGAACCGATGGTTGAAGATTTAACAAAAATGCCGCACATGCTAGTTGCTGGCACAACTGGTTCTGGCAAAAGTGTCTGTATCAATTCCATCATTGCTGGTTGGATGTACACCAAGCGACCAGATGAATTGAAACTTATTTTGGTTGACCCAAAAATGGTTGAGCTAAGCCAGTTTTCTGATATCCCTCACCTTGCTTGCCCAGTAGTAACCGAAATGGGTCGTGCTGCGGCCATTTTAGAATGGGCTGTAAGTAAGATGGAAGAGCGATACCAGCTCTTCCGAAATCTTGGAGTTCGCGATTTGCTCGGGTTTAATGCGTTGACCGAGGATGAAATTTATGACATTCTCGACCCACAAAGCGAAGAGGCGAAAGCGCGAATTCCAGTGAAGTTGCCGTACATCGTGTTTATCATTGATGAACTTGCTGATTTGATGATGACTGCAAAAGATGTCGAACAATCAATCGTTCGCATTGCACAAAAAGCACGAGCAGTTGGCATCCACTTAATTCTTGCCACACAACGACCTGAGGCAAAAGTTGTAACTGGTTTAATCAAATCAAACATGCCTTGCCGTGTTGCCTTTAAGGTGAGCAGTGGAATGGATAGCCGTATTGTTCTTGACACAAAGGGTGCTGAACTTCTTCTGGGTAATGGTGACATGTTGCATATTTCCCCCGGCACAACAACTGCGAACAGGTCACAAGGCACGTTTGTATCATCAAAAGAAATACGCGGCATCGTGAAGCACTTAAAAGAAGTTGCTGCACCAAACTTTGAACGAAGTTTGATTCAAATTAAACCTGGCGGTGCTGGCATTGATACAGGTGGCGATGAGCAAGAGCGCGATGATTTGTTTGACAGCGCTGTACGCATTATGATTGAAAGCGGCCGCGGTTCTGTTTCACTTCTGCAACGACGCATGGGTATTGGGTACGGTCGTGCTTCACGGCTAGTCGACCAAATGGCGGTTGCTGGCATTGTTGGCGAGCATAAGGGCTCGGTTGCACGCGAAATTCTCATCACTGTTGAAGATTGGGATGAGATGCAGCAACTTGAAGCTGAAGAAGATTCTGACCTCGAATAGCCTTCTTACCTCACTACTTCCCTTCCAAAGTTCTATAAAAAGCCAAATCCATCTTTATTAACTCTGAACTAGTTAATTTACGATAGGAATTGAGTACTCGTGGTTCACTCCACTCGAGAAAAGTCAAAAGTTTGAAACAAGTAAATCAGTGCCACGACGACCAGGGCATCGTGCTTTGGGCGGTATGCCCTCTTAAAAGTTAAGAGGGATTCAACGCTCAGCGGCGTCAAATGGATGCGACAGTTGGGCAAGGCAGCGTATAAATGAGGCAATCCGTGATCTAATTAAGTGACTGTATGCGGGGGCTACATGGAAACCTGAGCCCGTAGACCCATCGGGTTTGCAGGTACGTAGCCCCAACAGGATTATTGCTCTGCGTTCGCACTGTGAATGCCGAGTTTTTTTATGCTTCTGATATCCTATACATATGAGCGACTCTATATTGAATCAAGCAAACGCACGAATGCTAGAACTCGCAGAGCAAATAATGCAAGGCGGAGGTGAGCGCGGTATCGAGCGACAGCACCGCCACGGCAGACTAACTGCAAGAGAGCGTATCGAGCTACTTGCAGACACTGGAACACCAACATTTGAATGCGGTTTATTCATCGCTTATGAAATGTACAAAGAATATGGCGGCGCACCATCTGCAGGCGTTGTGACAACTATTGCCCAAGTAGGTGGCAAACAGTGCATGGTGATTGCGAACGACGCAACTGTAAAAGCTGGCGCGTTTTTCCCAATGACATGCAAGAAAATTATTCGCGCGCAAGTCATCGCTGAACGTGCACGCCTTCCGTTGCTCTACTTAGTAGATAGCGCAGGAGTCTTTCTGCCATTGCAAGAAGATGTGTTTCCTGACACAGATGACTTCGGTCGAATTTTCCGAAACAATGCTGTATTTTCAGCAAAAGGACTTTCGCAAATTGCAGCAATCATGGGTAACTGTGTAGCTGGTGGCGGATACTTGCCCGTATTGTGCGATACGATTCTTATGACCGAAGGTAGCGGTCTCTACCTTGCAGGCCCTGCACTTGTGAAAGCCGCAATAGGCCAAGAAGTTGGTAATGAAGATCTTGGTGGCGCTTCGATGCACGCTGAAATTTCTGGAACTATTGATTTCAATGAACCAGACGACCCTGCGTGCATTACACGTGTACGCGCACTTGTGCTCAGCGATATGTCCGTTGACCCGATTGCGAATCCACCATTTGAAAGTGTTGGCGCTGCAAGAGAATCAACTGATATAGAAAAAATCTTCACCGCTGAAGCGCATAAACAATACGACATGAATGAATTGCTCTCATGTATTGTTGATGACGAAAGTTACAACGAATACAAATCTGATTATGGAAAATCCATGGTCTGTGGATACGCAAGAATTGGTGGTTGGCCATGCGGAATTGTTGCAAACCAACGCTGTCTTACAGAAAAGAAAATGCCGGGCGGAAAAGCAGGCCCTTCGACTTCGACCAATATGCCTGCTGTTATCTACACCGAATCGGCCGACAAAGCGGCTCGTTTTATTATGGACTGCAACCAAAAACGTATTCCAATTATCTTTGTCAACGATACAACCGGCTTCATGGTTGGAAGAGATAGCGAGCAAGCGGGCATCATTCGCAGTGGCGCAAAAATGGTAAACGCCATGAGCAATTGCATTGTTCCAAAAATTAGTTTGATTGCTGGGAGTAGCTACGGTGCCGGCCATTATGCAATGTGCGGTCGCGCGTTTGATCCGTTCCTTACACTTGCATGGCCTAACGCCAAATATGCTGTCATGGGCGGTTCCGCGGCAGCACATACGCTTCTACAGATTGACCTTGCAGCTAGAAAACGCAGGGGCGAAGAAGTGGATCATGAAGAACGTGAACAACTGCTTGCTGCTATTACTGCAAGCTACACTGAGCAACAAGATATTCTGTACGGTGCTGCAAGGGGTTGGGTTGATCGCATGATTGAGCCGGAAAAAACACGCGTAGAATTAATCGAAGCACTTTCCATCGCTTCCACATTTGAAATGCCCAGCGAATACACAACCGGTGTTCTGCAAACATGAGTATCTCCCTTCAGGGAAAAACAATATTGATTACTGGCGCGAGTAGCGGTATTGGTGCTGCAACAGCGCGAGCGTGCACAGATGCTGGAATGAATTGCATTATTACTGCAAGACGCGAAGATCGTTTGTTGCAACTTGCAAAAGAACTTGGAGATACATGCATACCGATTGCAGGAGATGTTACGGAGCCAGGATTTAATGCGCACCTCATAGATCAGTCGAACAATATATACGCTGTGTTTGCGAATGCTGGTCATGGACTCGATCAACGACTTATTGAATTTGATGCGGAACAATTCAAACAACTGTTTGACCTGAATGTGTTTGCTGCTGTAGAACTTGCCTCATTAGCCGCAATACAAATGGTCAACAAAAAAGAAGGGCATATTTTGTTATGTACAAGTTGTCTTTCTAAATTTTCTGTGCCGCAAAACTCAGCATACTGCGGTAGCAAAGCAGCCCTTGAAGCGATTGCAAAGTCAATTCGAATAGAGTTAAGAAAGAGCAAGGTCTGCGTAAGCACAGTACACCCAATCGGCACAACAACAGAATTCTTTCTAGAGAGCGCCTCTCGAAGTGGCAAGGACTCATCTGAGTTCGAAAAAAATACGCCAGCATGGCTCATGCAGTCGCCGGAAAAAGTTGCAGATGCAGTGTTGAAATGCTTACTAAAACCAAAACCAGAAGTGTGGACAAGTTTCACTATGCGTCTGATAAGTACGCTTTTTTCTGCGTTTCCTAGGTTTGCAGGCCTGTTTACACGCTAAATTTATTGACTTCAAGAGCAATAGGTACCACAATGCTCTATATGCTTAGGCAATTCCTACTATCCGTTTCTGTTGCGATCCTCTGCATGCGTGGATACGCTGATAGTCCTACTGCAGTTGGTCTTGAAAATATGGCAAAAACATTGCGGGGAGATGTTCGCCTTATAGCTATGGGCGACTCTTATTGCGCTCCATATTTCGCTCGTGTTCCCCTTGCGGGCCTTCGTGTATGGCCAATCGAAAACATCTCAGCTATTTGCAGCGGCGCACCAATGAGTTCCCACATGTTCATTTGTAGCGCCCAGTGCAACCCCGTAGCGCTTATCCAGTCAACCGATAAATTTGGATATACCGTTGAAAGAAGTTCTCCTGCTACCTATTTCACATTGCCACTACGAGGGTTACAAGAAATATATACGTCAAAAACTTTTGATGACGAGGGGAGCGATCAACTCTTTGAGTTTGGTATGAACTCCTCGGGTTTTAATCTTCTCTCAAATGGTGTTCATGGAAGGTTTGCAGAATTGGGCGATGATTTGGCGTTTCGATTTTTGTATCGATGTCCTACAGACCGAGCATTCCAAGTTGAACAAATAAAATTACTTGACTACGGCGAGGAAGTGGGCATCATGCAACTGCAAGACGGCGCGAGGCCACTGTGGCATCTTGGAGAGGATGCCACAGCAGGTTCCAGACTTGCTGTGCCTGCGCACATCAACGCAGCTGCCGGTGATTATCCCGCTCGAAACAATATCGATGGTTACCTAAAAATGCGGTTGGAACAAATCGAATCGCTCGTTGGATCAAATCAATATTTTGAACCTGCGGGTTGCGTTTATTATCATCGAGATGCGGGTGGCAATCGAGAGGAAGGGTTGTATTACGGTCATGTTGCTGATGACAGTTGGTCCTATTCTGGTTTTGGTTGCAACACAGAAGGCATCGACACTCACGATAAAAGGTATTCCCTTGAGCAGTTTACACATTGGTTAGATGTCACCACTCTCGACAGAAATCAACCTACAGTGTTCTTGTGGTATCTCGCACCAGAAAATCTAGATTACGACGATGCCAAGGAAAACATGACTAGCATGATCGATCAAGCGGATTCAGCAGCTACACTTGTTGGATTGCAGACCGTACATCACCTCATTGTTATTTCACATCTATTCGACATGCCGCAATTCAACTCAAAAGAAGAACTCCAACTTGTCACGCATCAACAAAATGCTGCTTATGATCTTGCATCTTTGCGACCCAACGTTGCTGCGGCTTCAATTTTTGAAGCAACCAATCATGTCATGTTTACCGGAACAACTGCAATTCCATGGTTAGTCGAACATGGATTTGATACATTTGAGTTTGGCACAAATTCTATCGATCTTGTTGAATTATCAAATGGAGATTTGTTAGATACATTAAATATTCATCCAAAAAATCCTGAGGCTGGTGCATTTTTCTCTGCCATTTTGGGTGACATAATCCGTGAAGCAGGGTGTCCTGCAGACGTAATTCCCAACGGCAAAATTGATGTACAAGATTTACTTTTAGTTATTGGCAATTGGGGAGGACAAGGTGAGGGGGATATCAATGAAGACGGAAATGTAGGCATCCTTGACATACTGCACGTGATTGATGGTTGGGGCGAATGCTGGCCTGTGCAAGCACCGTTTAACACAAGTTATTTTAAATAAGGACGAACATCAATCGACCACTCTTTTGGGTTAGGCAACTCCATGTTTAAGAGTTGAGCCTCTTCTACGGTCAATACATTCAATGATACGTTTGTTAAACGACTTATTCGTATTGTGCCGTCAGTTTCTATTGTTTGCACGCCAACGGGCAACCAAGTTACTGGGTCGTAAAACAAATCTATAGACTTCCACTCGTCTTTTGTTTTAGGCGTGAGGCGCAACCCAATGACATTGTCATTGAGCTTAGATAATGAACCGTGTTCAGGGATATCGGTTTTCACTACATTAAATTTTGCAAGAATAGATTCCCTTGTTTGCGCAATAGGCAACGGTATTGGCCCGCTTCCAAGTTCAAATGGGTCGATGCCCTCCTGACCTGGGGCGACTAGTTCTCGCTTAATAAATTGTTTTTTCCCATGATCAATTTCAGCCATCCATCGACCTGAAAAAATGTAATGTTTGGTACTTGTTTCTTTGCGTCTGCCAATAATGAGCGTATCAAAAAGGATTGCGGCTTCCCTCTTGGAATCTTCGTCCATACGGAAGAGCACTTTGCCGGTACGGATTTCTCGACGATTCAGAATTGGGTCTGTTTTTGTGTATGCAACAGTTGCAGTGACTGACGATACATCTGCATTTTCAACATTGTTGAGAATGTCGTCGACCGTCAAAGTCGTTGGTACAAAGCAAGGCGAGAGCGCTGTACTACATACGGCGATTAACAAATGAGTCAACATGAGACTAACTCGTCAACTAATTGTTGCAATTTCTGACGAGAGCCTTGTAACTCTGCATCGTTTTCTGTGAGCAATAAAACGCGTTGGACTTTTTCTACAAATCCTCTTCGCTTATCCTCTTGTATGTCCGAAAAATTATCGTATACATCAGCAAGTTTGATGAGTCGACCTTGCCAAGGTCCTTCAGCAAGTTGTTTGTCGTATTCAATTTCTCGAATTGTTTCTTCAAGTCGCATATCTTTTGTCATGACCGCAACGTAATCGGCTACATTTCTGCCAAATTGCTCAAGGATGTCGTCGTAATCTACATCGCAATCTTCAATTGTGTCGTGCAAAAGTGCTGCGGCAAGGACTTCGGAGTTATCGAAACCAAAAATGATATCCACAGTCATCGCCACACGAAAACAATGCGAGACATATGGGGTGCCGTCGTTTCTGGTTTGATGTGCGTGTGCGTTGGATGCAAATGCAGACGCTTCTTGCCACAGTGAATTGCTCATATAGTTTGACCTCTTTGAACCAACGCCACTGCATGCACTTCAATTGCACCTTCTTTGTTTGTCCCCTCGTGCGTCTTCCCTTTAATGTTCACAGGAGCGCCAATCAACGTAACGAGTGAGTTGCAGATGCTCTCGCGAGCAGGAGCAATTTTAGGAGTATCGCACAGCACCGTAACATCTACGTTGCAAATTGCCCAGCCACCCTCGCTTGCGCGATTAACTGCTTCCATAATGAAATCTCGTGAATTTCTGTCTTTGTTTTCAGAATCTGTGTCCGGAAATAGCGTACCCAAGTCAAGTGAACCGACTGCGCTCAAAATTGCATCAGCAACAGCATGCAGCACTGCATCGCCATCGCTATGTGCAATTGGACCGACATCGCAGGCAACATGCACTCCGCCGATGACCATATCCTTGCCACCGTCTTCGGGCCGGCCTAGCCTGTGCAGGTCGTATCCATGTCCAATTCGAATATCCATACCTCTTATTGTACCCCCCTTAACTGTTTTGCCGATGTACCATAACGATATGAACATTATTCAATTCACTACGATTACCATTCTTGTTGGTGCAAGCGCAAGCTGCAAAATGTACGCCCCTGGCGGGAATCCGTTTTTTAACGGCCCTGAAAGTGCTGCTACGTACCAGTCAACCGAAGAAATGCCTAAAACTATTGTGCTCACTGATACTAGAAGCGGTGAACGGTTGTTTGTTATGGAAATTCCAGTTGGGAAGAAGCTTGTCATTGATTTCATCAAGGATTCCGGCGATAACAACGTTTTAACGCCTGATTTGATGATGTGGGAAGTCTTCCCTAACAATGTGAATTACGGACCTTTATCAAACTCGATGACAGTGCCTAACGGTTGGTCACGCAAACTTGATGTAACATTTCGGAATTCAAGCGAATACTCGAATCCAATCACAGATCGGCCATTACGTGTTGACGAAGTCAACGATCAACCCGATTGGTGGACAGTTGACGGCGGTGAGATTGACACTACCGACCCTTCAAATGGCTACGACAACTAAAGCCGTTCATTCGCGCAAATCTGAAATAACACCTCCTAAGGCGCTATTTGATGATTTGCCTTTGTGCTGTTTCTGATCTGCGCTCGCAAATGCTTCTGCAACTTCAGTGCTCCTGCCCTCTTGAAACGCTTCATGCACATAGGTAATAGCTGCATTCATTGTCTCTTCTCGGTAGAGAGTGCCAATCTCCCCAAACAGAAATCCAGTGAACATGCCAACCAGCAACAATGCCAGCGCCCAAAGCCAGATGAGCACTGTCTTCTTTAATGCAACACCTTTCAAAAGGATGTTTCCAAGAAAACCCAAAATGCAGAGCGGAACAAGCGTAAGTATTGACATCATTCCATCTTATCCTCAGAAGGCCAACGTTGGAGTTATACTAATGCTATGACTACTGCACAACAACACGATACAGATGCCGTATCGCTTTCTGGGTACATCATTGACCCCCTGTACAACCCGAAAAACGGCGATATTGACCCTAATATAGGCCTTCCCGGCCAATTTCCGTATACTCGAGGGGTGCATGAAACAATGTACCGTTCTCGATTATGGACGATGCGGCAGTTCGCTGGTTTCGGCTCTGCTGAAGATACGAATGCCCGCTTCAAATACTTGCTTAAAAACGCAAAAGGCACAAAAACGAATACTGGCCTTTCCACTGCATTTGACCTTCCAACACTCATGGGGCGGGACAGTAACGATCCACTCTCAGCAGGCGAAGTTGGACGTTGCGGCGTGGCAATCGACACTATTGATGACATGCACCGCTTGTACGATGACATTCCGATTGGGGAGGTGACTGTAAGCCAAACTATTAATGGCCCAGCGTGCGTGATTTGGGCAATGTACCTTGCTATGGCAAAGGAAAGAAACATTGATTGGGATACGCTCGGCGGCACCCTTCAGAACGATATTTTGAAAGAATTCCATTCCCAGAATGAATTCATCTATCCGCCAGAAGCATCGGTGAAACTTGTCGTTGATACCATCGAGTTCGCCACAAACAACACAAAACGTTGGAACAGTATTTCAATTAGTGGGTACCACATACGCGAGGCAGGCTCAACAGCAACACAAGAACTTGCTTTCACACTTCGCGATGGCATGGAATATGTCGAAGCATGCATTGCGCGTGGACTTGATGTTGACTCATTTGCACCACGACTTTCATTCTTCTTTAATAGCCACAATGAATTTTTCGAAGAAATTTGTAAACTTCGTGCTGCTCGTCGAATTTGGGCACACGCAATGCGCGACAGATATGGTGCAAAAAACGAACGCTCTTGGCTCATGCGTACCCATGTTCAAACAGCTGGTTGCACTCTTACAGAACAACAACCACTGAACAACATTGTTCGAGTTGCATTCCAAGCGATGGCTGGTGTACTTGGTGGATGCCAAAGTTTACACACCGATTCAATGGACGAAACACTCGGGCTTCCAACGGAAACTGCTGTTCGTGTTGCGCTTCGAACGCAACAAGTTCTTGCGCACGAAACTGGCGTACATCGTACAGTTGACCCACTCGCTGGCAGTTACTACGTAGAATCGCTCACCGACCAAATGGAAAGCGATGCCAACGACATTATTTTAGAAATTGATGGGCTTGGCGGCGTAGTTGATGGTATACATAAAGGGTACTTCCGCCGTTCAATCGCTGAAGCTTCTTACCGCTTTGGTCAAGAGATGGAAGCTGGTGACCGTATTATCGTCGGCGTGAATGCATACCCAGAAGGCAACGAAGACGCGCAAGTAGAGCTCTTGCAAATTCCACACTCTGTTGAAACCATTCAATGCGAACGACTTGAAACATTTCTTAGGGATCGCGACGACGACGCTGCAACGAGCGCACTTGAGGCTATTCGCAATGCTGCTCGTACCGATGAGAACGTCATGCCGAGCCTTGTTGAAGCATCGCTTGCAAGATGCACACTCGGCGAGATGGTACAAGCAATGGCTGATGTTTTTGGTAGATACAGTGGTGGACCTGAGTGGTAAACCACATGGGATTCCAAGCACCAAAAGGCACAAGAGATCTTTTCCCTCCAGAAATGGCGACGCTTCGACGTATTGAATCTGCATGGAGAAATGCTTCTGTGAATGCGGGCTTCGATGAAATTGAAGGACCTACATTCGAACATCTTGATTTGTATACCGTTAAAAGCGGCGAAGGTATTGTGAGTGAATTGTTTAGTTTCAAGCGAGCAGGCGGCGATGTTGATTATGCACTACGCCCAGAGTTCACCCCGACACTTGCGCGTATGGCTGCAGCAAAAGGTCGTTCGCTGTCACTGCCTACAAAATGGTTTGCAATTCCAAGCCACTTCAGAGCAGAAAGACCCCAGCGAGGGCGCCTACGCGAATTCAAACAATGGAACGTTGATTTGCTTGGTATTGATAATCCGTCTGCAGACGCTGAAGTTATTGCTACTGCCGTTCATGCTCTTGCAAACTTAGGTCTTACACACGAAGATGTTGTGGTACGCATTAGTCACCGCGAAGTTGTTGTAAGTATGCTTGCAAAAGCAGGCATTACACCTGACAAACTCGACATTGCACTTACGCTGTTAGATAAGCGTGAAAAAATGTCTCCTGCAGTATTCGCAGAAAAACTTGCTGAACATGATTTAGATGCCCACGCTTTTTCACAGTTTGATAGCGAAATCTCTATCGAACATGCAGAGCTAACCGCTTTGCAAAAAGAACTCAAGGCATGGGGCATTGCTGAGTGGTGCACGTTTGATTTCAATATTGTTCGCGGTCTTGCCTATTACACTGGTATTGTGTTTGAAATACATGAACGCTCTGGGGCAGAACGTGCCATCGCAGGCGGTGGACGATACAACAAACTTGTCGAAATGTTTGGCGGCCCTGAAGTTCCAGCAGCTGGATTCGGGATGGGAGACGTAGTCCTTTCGCTTGTACTGAAAGACAAGGGCTTGCTCGGTGATGGCGAAGAACTGCTGCCGACTCCTGATGTATTTGTAGTGAGCGCATGCGACGAAGGCGACGAACTGATTGCATCAACCATTGCGACACTTCGTAGCAATGGTATTCATGCTCGGCGCTCGTACAAAACAACACGCAACGTTGGAAAACTTCTAACGGAAGCTGCAAAAGTAAAAGCAACTTTCACAGTTATTCTTGGTCAAGAACTTGAACGAGATTGCATCGTAATTAAAAACATGGAGAGTGGCGAGCAAGTTGAATTGCAACGCGATCAAATGCTCGTACACATAACTCCGTAAATGGCAAGACGCATTCTTATCGTCACGGCAGTACAAGCAGAAGCGGATGCTATAGGTAACCCAAAGGGAGCGGTTATTGTTGCAGGGGGAATCGGTAGAACCAACGCTGCGGCTGCTACAACCGCTGCAATACTTTCAGACGGACCGTTCACTTGGGTCATAAGCGCTGGTATTGCTGGTGCATTGCCTAATAGTGGGCTTTCCTTAGGCAGTACAGTTGTTGCCTCTGCTTGCGTATACGCAGAAGAAGGCTTGGTTACACCAGACGGTTTTCAAGACATGAAACAAATGGGATTTTCACTAGGCAACTTTGAAGGGAACAATGTTCCAGTCGACCCATGGATGCTTGAACGGTGCAATACGCTTGGCATAGTTGGCCCAATCGCTACTGTTGCGACATGCAGTGGCACAGATGAGCAAGCGTATACAGTGAAAGAAAGAACTGGCTGTATATGCGAAGCGATGGAAGGTGCAGCGGTAGTCCACGCTGCGATGAGGGTTGGAGCGCCGGCTATTGAATTGCGGACTATTTCAAATACAACGGGCAATCGAGAACAACAAGAGTGGAACATTTCACTTGCACTCGAAAACCTAGGCGCAACAGTTCGTAATGCAATTCCTTCTCTATGGGGTTAAACAGAAGCAGTAACATCCAACTCAAGGAAACCCCAATAAGAAAGTGAAGGAAATTATGGACTGGATTTCAATTATCATACTAGTGCTTTTTGTGTTGTACGCTTCTATTTG
>Ga0115000_10000141_pt1 | contig 62903 bp, 61 predicted proteins | sample ArcticOcean_MG_C_6_FD_89690 | JGI IMG/M metagenome (GOLD analysis project Ga0115000, IMG submission 89690) | Marine microbial communities from western Arctic Ocean - ArcticOcean_MG_CB8_128 | ecosystem: Environmental > Aquatic > Marine > Oceanic | place: Arctic Ocean: Canada Basin | collected... | reverse complement strand
GTATCCACCACCGTATCCACCACCGTATCCACCACCGTATCCACCACCATATCCATTATTATATCCTGTTCCATAAAAATCAAGTTGACGATTTATAGAATAACTATAATTAATACTAAAGTTATTTGCTTTTCTTCCACCAAGCCATGGTTCCGCAAAGCTAAAAGAGTATGTTTGAAACTGTCTTCCATTTGCTTGTACTCTAATGGATAATTTTTGTCCATCTCCAACAGGAAGTGGTCTCCATTTGCTAAAATCTTTGATGTTTTTCACAGAAAAATTACTAAAACTTAATCCTACTGTACCAACAAAACCCATATATCCTCCCCAACCTCCAGATAATTCAACCTGATCACTTGGTTTTTCATCTACCTCCCAAGTAATATCAACAGTTTCTTTTTGTGGGTTTGGAATAGGAATTGGGTTAATGCTTTCAGGATCAAAATAACCTAGCTGGGATAATTCTCTTTGTGTTCTTATTAATTCAGACCGATTATATTTTTGTCCTGGAATTGTTCTTAATTCCCTTATTATCACATGATCACTAGTTCTATCATTTCCCCTTATTCTTACTTTATCAATTGTAGCTTGAGCTCCCTCATAAACTCTCATTTCTATATCAATTGAATCCCCAATCACTCCAACCTCAATAGGTTGAATATTTGAAAATAAATATCCATTATCTTGATATAGAGAAGAAACATCAGTTCCTTTTGGATTGTAGGTTATTTTTTTATTAAGTGTTTCTATATCATATACATCACCATTTTCAATTGCAAGAATTTCATTAAGTAATTCTTGATCATATATATAATTTCCTGTCCATTTTATATTTCTAAAATAATATCTGTTCCCAGGATTTAAATAAATATTAATATTAACATAATCTCCATCTGATATTATTGAATCTTTTAAAATTTTAATGTCTCTATACCCTTTTGATTGATAGAAGTCGATAAGATTATCTTTATCGTTTATAAATTCTTTATCAATAAATTTACTAGACTTCAAAAAATTTATTTTTGAATTTTCAGTTATAAAATCAAATATTTGATTTTTAGAAATTCCATTTTTAGTACCAAAAATATTTTTAGGCTTTATAATTGACAAGCTTTTTTTAAATAGTTTTTTAAATAATGAAATTTTTACATTCTCTCCAGTTTTCTTTAGTTTGCTTTTAAGTTTAGCATCTGAGAAAACTTTATTACCATAAAATGAAATGTTATTAATTTTTACTTTTTTATTTTTTTCAACATCTATTAATAACCTTATGCTATTAGACATAATTGTATCTATGACCTGCTGAATATCAACTTTTACGTTTAAATAGCCTTTTTCATAGTAGAATTTTTTAATTGTATTTTGGGTGTTTTTAATTGTTGCATCAGTAACAATTCTACCTCTAATAAGATTTATTTTCTCATTTAGTTCTGAAGTTTGTGTTTTTCCAATCCCAATTAATGTAAAAGTACTTAGTCTAGGTCTTTCTGTTAATATTATAGATAGGTACACTTTATTTTCTTTAATTTTATCTATTAAAATTTTAATATCACCAATTATACCCTGTTTCCATAGTTTTTTGATAGCTCCCGATATAGACTCCCCAGGAATAGAAATTTCATCTCCAACTTTAAGTCCTGATAAGGATTTTAAAGCTATTTCATCAAGATATTTAGCTCCTATAATATTTATTTCAGCAATTTCATAAACTTTAGGATTAGAATAATTAATCACTATTTGATTGTCTGAATTTGAATTATAATTATATTTTATTTGTCCAATAGACTTAAAGTTTAATCCTATTAAAATGAATGATAAAAACAAAAATAATCCCTTTTTCATATTTTTTTATAATTTTCCAAATCTTCTATCTCTCTTTTGAAACTCGAAAATAGCATTATTTAATTCTTTTTTAGTAAAATCTGGCCATAAAATATCAGTAAAAAATAATTCAGAATAAGCAGCTTGCCATAAAAAAAAGTTACTTATTCTTTTTTCACCGCTTGTTCTTATTATTAATTCTGGTTCTGGAATATTAGTTGTTGTTAAATACTTTTCAAAAGTTTTTTCGTTAAAATTCTTTAATTCAATTTTTTTCTTTTGTTTAATTATATTTTTTGTTGCATTTAAAATATCCCATTTACCAGAATAATTAATAGCTAGAATTAAAGTTAATCCAGAGTTTGATTTTGTTTTAATTATTGCTTCATTAAGCTTTAAGGCAGTTTTTTTAGGAATTTTATCTAAGTCACCTATTACTTTTAATATTATATTTTGATTTATTAAGTTATTAATTTCTTTATCAATAACTAAACTTAATAGATGCATTAGCCCTTTTACTTCTAATTTTGGTCTATTCCAGTTTTCTGTTGAAAAAGTAAAAAGTGATAAAAATTTTATTTTGTTTTCAACACAATACTCTATAGATTCTTTTACACTTTTTTTTGCTTTATTGTGTCCAAACATTCTTTTTTGATTTCTTTGTTTTGCCCACCTGCCATTCCCATCCATTATAATTGCAATATGTTTAGGTTGTTTTTTGTTCTTGCTCATTCTTGTGTTTTAATATATACTATTTTTAGGTGCCGAATCTCTTGGACAAGGAATTTTATAAAAAATATAACTTATACTAATCCCGGTGAAGTAGTAAAAGTCTTTATCATTTAAGTTTCCATATTGATAATTTTTACTAAGGTTACTAAGTGTCGATGAAGTTGTTGATGGCCCACTTATTATATCTATTTCATCATAAAATGTTTTTTTTATTTCAAACTCTAATGCTATAGAAAAAGTATTTTTAATTAAATATTTAATGCCCGTTCCAAAAGGAATAGATATTATCATTTTATTTTTATTATTAAGTTTGGTGTTTCTTTCATTTGTATTTTTAATAAAAGTAGACCCTACTCCAAAAAATAAATAAGGAGTAAAGTTTTCTCTACTAATTTCATCAAAATAGTCTAGAAAATTATATTCAATTTTAGCACTTATTTCAGAAAATTTAGATTTAAACCACATATCTCTATTTTTTGAAAGAGCATCATTTATATTATCTTTTCCAGCGATCAAACCCCTCTTATAAGAGATCTTATAAGACTGGTGAGAACTCATATTAAATCTATTAAAAATTTCATATCCAAATGAACCAGGAAATGGTGAATATCCCCTGTTTAAGTCTCCAGAATAACTATTTAGTCCAAGGCTAATTCCAGGCTCTAAAAATTGACCTTTTATAGGTGAAGAAGAAAGAATCAATAAAATAATAAAACAGTTTATTCTCTTCATGGTTTTTTAACGAAAAATTTAAAAATTATGTATTTTTAATTTCTAAAATCATAACCCCAGTTGAGTTTATTTCTTAGGGTTTCAAAAAAATCAAAATTATTTGGTTGAATAAGATTAATATCAAAATCAGCTTTTGTAATAATTAACTCCTCTTCATTTTTACAAGTGAAAGACCTGGAATCCATAGAAATTAAAAAGTCAAAACCTTCACTTTCAACTACTAGTTTAATTTTAGAGTTATTTGAGACAACTAAAGATCTTAATCCTAAATTGTGTGGACTTATAGGGGTTATAATTAAATTATTTGTATTAGGGGTAAGTATTGGTCCTCCACAAGATAAAGAATAACCAGTTGACCCTGTTGGAGTTGAAATAATTAATCCGTCAGACCAATATGTACAAAGAAACTGATTATTGATATGGCAATGGATTTTAATCATAGAAGAAGAGTCTTTTTTAATAATAGAAATTTCATTGAGCGCATAATTCTTTTTAATATTTCTAGATATTGTATTTAGTCTAACAAGAGATCTTTTGTCAATAGTATATTTTTTATTTATAATTTCTTTTAATAGAATTTCAAATTTTTTATATACGTCATTTGATAAGAATCCTAATTTTCCAATATTTATTCCCAAAATATGTTTGCCTGAATTTTCAACATGAGTAACGGTATCTAATAAAGTCCCATCTCCACCAAAACTTATTATGAATTCTAATTCATTAATGTTTTTTTTATTGTATGTTTTTATGTTTTTAAAACTCAGTTGTTTAGAAAGTCTTTTTGAATAAAAAATATTAATCTTATATTTTTTTATTACTTTAACTAAATCAGATAAAACATTTTTTTTTCTGTCATCTAAATTAATTCCATGAATTCCAATGTTCATATTATATTTTTAAAAATGGTCCTATTATTTTATTGAAAGCTTTTGGGTGCTCCATCATAGGTGCATGGCAGCACTTATCTATAAATTGAAGTTTAGAATTTTTAATCAAATTATTAAATTGATGTGCCACATAAGGTGGAGTAATGGTATCATTTAATCCCCATATTAATAATGTTGAGCATTTAATTTCTTTTAACCTAAGTGTTAAATTTTCACGTTGAGCTGACCTTGCGATAGTTATAATATTAAGACATTTTAAATTATTATTTAATGTTTTGAAAATTTGATCTATGTATTTTTTTGATATTATTTTTGAATTATAAAATGTATAATCAACTCTATTGTTAATCCATTGATAATCATCTCTTTTAGGATAAGAGTTACCAAAAGAATTTTCATATAACCCTGAGCTTCCTGTAAGGATAAGTTTGGTTACTTTTTTTGGATTTAATAATGTATACATTAGTCCAATGTGTCCACCTAGAGAATTTCCAATTATCGAAAATTTTTTAAGATTTAATTTTTTAACAAAAGTTTCAACATATTTAGTAAGCCCTTTTATGTTAGCCATTTTTATATTTACTTCCGTAATTGGTATTAATGGTATAATAACTCTATAATTTTTAGATAAAAATGTCAAAGTATTTTTCCAATTACTTAAAGAACCAAATAAACCGTGAAGAAGCAATATGGTTTCGCCTTTACCTTTTTCTATATATGTTTTTTTATTGTTCATTATTACACAATCACTTCTTTATGCTCTATTTTATTAATGATTACCTCTAAAGAAGGAAAAAATTCAGTAAAATATGAAAATGCTTCAGGAGCAAAATTTAATAAATAACCACAAATTATTGATTTTCGAATTTGTACTTCAAAAATAGATATATCAAAGTATAGCAGTATGTTTATAAAAAAACTTATAAATAGAGCAGAGGTTGTAAAACCAAAAAATATACCAGCAAAATCATCAACTCTTCCAATTAAAGTGAAATCAATTATGTATTTAAAAAATTGAGAAATTTTATTTATTACTAAAACCGCAAGAATAAAAGTTGTAATTATAGATATGAATCCTACAATTAGCTCTTCAGAACTTGGGAGAATTTTAATTATTAAAATTGATATAAAATGGGAATATTTTAGTGCAATTAAGATGCTAACAAAAATTGAAAAAAAACTAAAAATACTTATCATGAATCCTTTTTTATAACCCCTATATGAAAAGTATAATAATAAAAAACTAAAAATTATATCAATTAAATTCAATTCAATTAAATTTTTCTTTAACAATTTGAGCAATCCTACTATTATCGGCTTGACCTTTATATTTTTTTGTTGCTATTCCCATAACTTTTCCCATATCTTTCATGCTGGATGCATTTACATTCTCTATGATTTTTAAAATTCCTTCCATTAATTTTTCATCCGATATTTGTTCAGGTAAAAATTCACTTATAATATTTATTTCTATATATTCTATATCTGCAAGATCTGATCTATTTTGATCTTTATAAAGTGAAAGGGAGTCTTTTCTTTGTTTAATCAATTTCATTAAAAGTAAGTTTTCATCAAAAACAGATGATTTATCACTTTTTTCTTCTAATAAGATAGCAGCCTTTACTGCTCTAAGAGCAATTAGTCTTGTTTTATTTCTATTGAGCATAGATTCTTTTATTTCTTTATCAATTATGTTTTTAAGACTCATTGGTTTTGTTTTAATTTATGCAAATTTATGAAATACTAATATAACCATGACTAGATTAAGTGTAAATGTAAATAAAGTTGCTTCTTTAAGAAATGCAAGAGGAGGCAATAATCCTGATTTGGTTCAAGTGGTTTTAGACTGTGAACTTTATGGTGCTCAGGGGATAACAGTTCACCCTAGGCCGGATGAACGGCACATAACTCTTAATGATGTTTACAATATATCTAAAATTGTAAGTACGAATTTTAACATTGAAGGATATCCTGATAATAGATATTTAAAAATAATTAAAGATATAAAACCAGAGCAAGCTACTTTGGTTCCTGATCCACCTAATGTTGTTACATCTAATATTGGATGGAAGTTATCTGATAATGCTATTCCATTAAAAGATATTGTAGAAAATATACATGAATCTAATGTTAAAGTTTCTTTGTTTATAGATCCTGATAAGAAAATGATTGATTTTGCTAAGGAATCAGGTGTTGATAGGATTGAATTTGATACAGGTATGTATGCAAAACAATTTGCTATTAATAATAAATCTATAATTAATAATTATACAGAGGCTTATGATTATGCCCTTTTAAATCAACTTGAAGTTAATGCAGGTCATGATTTAGATTTAAATAATTTACATTATTTAAAAACATATTTACCAGAGCTATTTGAAGTTTCAATAGGTCATGCTTTAATATCAGATTCTTTATATTTTGGTCTTGAAAAGACGATTAAAATGTATTTATCAAAGCTTAAATAATGGAAAAGCTATACTTTAAAGAAATGGGATCAGGTCAAAAGATTGTCATTCTTCATGGTTTACTTGGTTCTTTAGATAATTGGATTACTATTGGTAAAAATCTTTCAAAAAATTTTCATGTTTATTTAGTGGATTTAATAAATCACGGAAATTCCCCTCATTCAGAAACATTTAATTATTCTAAAATGGCCAATGATTTACATGATTTTTTTCAATCTAATAATATTAATAAAGCATATTTGATAGGCCATTCAATGGGAGGTAAAGTGGCAATGAAATTTGCTGATATATATCAAAATTATATTGATAAATTAATTATTGTAGACATAGTTAATAAGAAATATCCAACTAATAGATTTAATCATATTTTTAAAACACTAAAGAACATAAACATAAAAGATATAAAGTCTAGAAAAGAAGCTGATGAACAGGCTTCTAATTATATAAATAATTTATCTGAAAGAAATTTTTTACTTAAAAACCTTAAAAGAAATCAAGATAATTTTTTTTCATGGAAGCCAAATGTTGATATAATAATATCATCAATCAATGATATTTCATCAGAAATTAACATAAATAATAAAATCTTACAAGAAACTTTGTTTTTAAGAGGTGAGTTTTCTGATTATATAACAGATTCTGATGTTAGTATAATAGGTAATGATTTTGATAATTTTAACTTAAAAACGATATCAAATAGTGGGCATTGGATTCATGCAGAAAATCCTAATTCTTTTTATAAAAATGTATTTTCATTTTTAAAAAACTAAGCTTTTGGATGAGACTGTTCAAATGTTTTTTTTAATTTTTCTATTGAATTATGTGTATAAATTTGAGTTGCTGCTAGACTTGAATGACCCAGTAAATCTTTAATGGAATTTAAGTCAGCACCCCTATTTAAAATGTGAGTAGCAAATGTATGCCTTAATAAATGAGGGTTATAATTTTCGCTATCTATAAGTTTAGATATGTGTTTTTTAACAATTCTAGATATTAACATGGGATAAGCTTTTTCTCCTTTTTTTGTTGATATTAAAAATTCATGTTCATAATGAATATTATTTTTTTTAATTGAAATGTAATTTTTTATTTGTTTTAAAGATTGATTGTTTAAAGGTATAATTCTTTCTTTTCCTCTTTTTCCTAAAACTTTAATTTCACTTTTTTCAATATTAAAATTTTGTAATTTAAGATTAATTAGTTCCGAGACACGTATTCCAGTTCCATATAGTAATTCAATAATAAGTAGATCTCTTTGTCCTTCAAAATTTTTTTTTAATTGTAAGTTTTCAAAAAAGAACTTCATGTCTTTTTCTTTAATGAATTTTGGGAGCAAACTATCTGTTTTTAATGATCGAATTTTATTAGTAGGATTTTTTATTAGAAATTCTTTTTTAATAAGAAACTTGAAAAATGCTTTTAAAGTAGCTATTTTTCTGTTTATACTTCTGTTCGATAAATTTTTAAGTGAAAGATCAACAATCCATGATCTAATTGATCTATGATCAATATCATTAATAGTTGTGTCTTTTGAATAAATTTTATAAAATTTTAGGAATTGATTTAAATCAATATTGTAGCTTTTTAAAGTATGCTGGCTAACTCTTTTTTCAAATTTTAGATAGTTAATAAAAGTTTCTTTCATAGTTTAATGCTAACTATATGAAAGATACAATAAAATTTAAACTTCTTTTGACTGGATTTGTTGGATATAACTTGCTTTTAATTTTTCTTCTCTAATCTTAACAGATTTTTTAGTAAAAAAAGCATTACGTCTATAATCTTTTATTACTTGAGCCTTTTCAAATTTCTTTTTAAATCTTTTAAGTGCTCTGTTTATATCTTCTTTTTCTTTTATATTAACTTTAATCATAGTTTTTTTTTGTGGTGCAAATATAAGAAAACATTAATATTATCAAAATTTATATGATTAGATTAAATAAGTGTATCATAAAGGATTTCCAATAGGGTGAAATGATTTTTTTCCTGTCCCATCAAGAATTTGGTATATACAGCTAGCTCCTGTGCTAGCAATTGTAATTTTTTCTAAGTTGATTTATTATTAAAACAAATAAAAAATCCTTTGTCATAACAAAGATATTATTAGGCTATAAACTCTTTTTTTTACAAATTCTTGAAATGTTATAACATTACAAATGACCATTTTATAAAAACTCAGTTCTATTTCCAATATTTACGCTTACTAGTGCGTCCAATACCAGGATTAAAACCATTAGTTGGATCTAATTTTTTATAAAAGCTTGACAAAGACGATTTGGCAAAATATTCATGACCAACATTATGTTCCGCTGGATATTCAGCACCTCTAGAATCAAACGTTTTTAATAATTTCTGCTTCAGTGCTTCAGAATCTATGCCTTTTTTAACAATATAATTTTGATGTAATACATGGCAAAATAAGTGACCATAATACAGTTTGATATCTAATAAACCATCTATCTCTGGCGATAATCTTTCAAACCAGTCTTTTTCATTACGAGGGAAAGCAATATCCATGGACATCATTTCTCCTGACTTTTTTTGATGTATGGCATGATAACGACCTATTGCACCTCCAGCAACAAATCGATGTAAAAGTGCTTTTTTGCCCTCCTTTTTAGAACATTCAAAAAAGCTTCCTTCATTTTCTATAAAGAATTTTTCAAAGTATGCTTTTGCCTCATCAATTCCTTCATCAGACATTTCAATTACCCAGTGATGCTCATACATATCTCGGTATTTTTCCATTCGGTGAGGGAGGTGATTAGGCCAAAAATTACTTAAAAACTGCATTAGTCTATCTGAAAATTTATTAGGAAGGAATTTAAACCTTTCAGCTAAGAGGTCTACTTTCCGTTTGAGTTCAAATAATTTGGGGATAAAACTGGGTCCCATTTTGTCAATTACCACAAAGGTATCCTTGCAATATTTTTTAGTAGCATCATAACAGTCCCTGTGTAAATATTCACCAGAGGTCGGAAGATGTTTAAACTGAGATAAAATATGGCGACGAATTTTACTTAATATATCTGGGCTATTTGTACCAATATAAAATACCTGATGACGCTTTGGTATTGGATAAGTATCTAATCTTACTGCAAAAACAGCAATTTTACCTGCACAACCTGAGGCAGTATATAAACGTCGTCCATCCGCATTAAAACGCGCAGGTGTACTTGCATCTACATCTCGTACTCGTTGTCGATATTCGTTATCACATGCTAGTTTATCAGGAAACTGCATTTGATCTTTAGTATAATTTTGAGTTTGTAAATTGGTCAAAATCTCTTCAGGTTTATCACCAAGATCAATGCCTAAGTCATTCACTAGCAATAGCTCTCCTTGCAAATTAATTTTTGCATAAAGCGAAAGCTCTGTATAAGCTGGTCCTCTTTTTACTAATGCTCCCCCTGAGTTATTACAGATCCCTCCAACAATTGAAGCACCTATACAAGAAGAACCAATAACCGAATGAGGTTCCCTTCCATAGGGAGCTAGTTTCTTTTCAAGTCCAAACAATGTACTTCCTGATAAGCCTAGGATTTGTTTCCCTTCATTTATAATTTGTATATCATCGATACGCATAGTATTTATGATTACAATAGGTCGATCATAATCATTACCATAAGGAGTAGATCCACCAGTTAAACCTGTGTTAGCGGCTTGCATAATAACAATAATATCAGCATTCACACAAATCTGCAGAATTTTCCAAATTTCAAGCAATGTTCCTGGTTTAGCAACAGCAACCGCTTCCCCTGCACCATATCGCCATCCTTTTGAATAAGGTTGTTTACTTAATTTAGCAGTAAGGATATATTTATAGCCAGTAATAACCTTTAAATCTTTAATCAGTTTACTTTTGTTTTGAGTATGGCTCATATGATTGAAGGCTATTCAGAAATTTATATTTGTTTAAGCGGTTATACGTTTTAGTATTCTATTTTAGTTCCTTTCGATTCAATAATTAATTCTTTTTTAGTACTCTTCTCAGCTTTACCTATAATTTGTGCATCTATATTAAAGTTTTTAGAAATATTAATTATTTCATTAGCAATTGTTTTGTTACAGTAAATTTCCATTCTATGACCCATATTAAAAACTTGATACATTTCTTTTAAACTGGTATTTGATTCTTTTTGTATAATATTAAATACCTCAGGAATTTTCATCATATTATTTTTTATTATTCTAAGATTATCAATAAAGTGTAAAATTTTACTTTGTCCTCCACCTGTACAATGTATTATACCTGATATGTCTTTTTGATAAGTTTTTAATATTTTAACAATTACTGGCGCATAAGTTCTTGTAGGAGAAAGTAATAGTTTTCCAATATTTTTTGTGTTTTTAGATTTATCTGTTAATAATCTATTTCCACTATAAATCAATTTATTATCTGTTATATGATTATAGCTTTCAGGGTATTTTTTTGAATATGATTTATGTAGAACATCATGTCTAGCGGAGGTAAGTCCATTACTTCCTATGCCACTATTATATTCTTTTTCGTATGTAGATTGACCATAAGATGATAGACCAACAATTACATCACCATCTTTAATGTTAACGTTTATAATATTTTCTTTTTTTTCTCTACACGAAACCGTACTATCTACTATTATAGTTTTTACTACATCACCAACATCAGCAGTTTCTCCTCCACTTGAATATATGTCTATATCATTATCTTTTAATAGTTTTATTACATCATTTGTGCCTTTTATTATTTCTGAGATAACCTCTCCAGGTATGATGTGTTTATTTCTTCCAATGGTTGAAGATATAATAATATTATTAGTAGCTCCTACACATATAATATCATCAATATTCATTATTAAAGCATCTTGAGCAATACCCCGCCACACACTTAAGTCTCCAGTTTCTTTCCAGTATATATAAGCAAGAGATGATTTTGTACCCGCTCCATCAGCATGCATAATATTACAATAATCTGAATCACCACTAATTATATCTGGAATTATTTTACAAAACGCATTAGGAAATATTCCCTTATCTATATTTTTTATTGCATTATGAATATCTTCTTTTTGTGATGAAACACCTCTTCCTAAATATCTATTAGACATAATATTAAAAAAAATATTAATTATTAATAAAGAATCTTTCTTCAGTTTGAGAATCTTCATCATCATCAATCAACTCGTAACTCGTAACTTTAAATTCAGTTCTTCTATTAACTTGATGTTCTTCTTCTGTTTTTGCATTTACTATTATCAATTGAGATTCCCCATAACCTTTGGCAGTAATTCTTTTTTTATCAATTCCTTTTGAAATAATATATAAAACAGCAGATTCAGCTCTTCTCTGAGAAAGGTCTTGATTATATTCTGGACTTGACCTATCATCGGTATGGGAGCTTAGCTCTATAGAAATAGTTGGATTATCTCTCATTATTATTACTAGTTTATCTAATTCAATTGCTGCATCAGTTCTAATATCTGATTTATTTAAATCATAATATATATTATCTAATAATATTGATTTATCGAGGATTATTTGATCAAGAATAATATTTTTTTCAAAGTCTACATTTGTTATGAATTCTTTAAGAGCAGATTTATCTATTGCTTTTCCAATTGTGCTAAATCCTGAACGAGAACTAAAATAATTTTCTTTTTCTCCTATCAAAACATATTCTTCATCTGAAAAAACAGTAAATGAAAATGCTCCTTTTTCATCTGTAAATGTTTCTTCTATAATATTTTCATCTTTATCTAGTAATTTGACAACACTATTTCCAAGTATTGAAAAATTAGTTTGATCTTTAGGTGTAAGTGTAGTCCCCTTTAATGTATAATTAACAATTTTTAGATTTGGATCATTGTTAATAAAAGTATATATGTCATCATCACCTTGTCCTCCATCTCTATTTGAAGTAAAAAATCCTCTAGTTGGATTAAAAAGATTGATTCCAAAATCATCACCTCTAGAATTTAATGGTTTTCCTGGATTACTAATAGTTATTTTACCTCCTTGTCTTGTTGCTACTAAAATATCTAATCCCCCAAACCCTTCATGATTATCAGAGGAGAAAAAGAGTCTTCCATCTTGAGATACATTAGGGAAAAGCTCATTTCCTGGTGTATTAATTTCAGGACCTAAATTTTGAATGTTTATCCATCTACCTCGACTATTTACATTAGCCTTATAAATATCAGTCCCACCAAATCCACCTTTTGTTCTATTTGAAGAAAAATATAATGTTTTTCCATCTTTTGTCAAAGATGGTGTTGAGTCCCAACTTCTAGATGTGCTAACATTAAGTAACCTTGGTTTTGTCCATTTTTTACCTCTAAATCTTGAGTAATATAAATCTACGCTATTTCTTCCAGAGCTTTTACCATCATTACCTTTGGCAAAAATCATATACATCCCATCATTCGAAAATGTAATTGAACCTTCATTTATTTCATTTTCATTAATGCTCTCATCAAGTTTATTTAAAGTTTCTAAATTAACATTTGCTCCTTTTGTCTTTACTTCATAAATGTCTGTAAATGGTGTTCCTGTTCCTTTGTATATTTTATCTAAAGACCTATTTGAGACAAAATAAAGTTTTCCTTTAGAGTATGCCGGTGAATACTCAGCAAATTCAGTATTTATACTTTTTAAATTTTTTACTGCATAATAACTGCTATCAGGATATAATCTTAAATTTTTTATATTTTGAGCTTCGAATTTTATCAGTCTTAATACATCCTCATTTTGAGATATAGATAGATATTTATTAATCAGCGAGTCAGCTTTATCAAAGTTATTATTAGTTTTGAGTGTTATTAGATAATAGTAGTAGGCTATTTCATCTTTATAGCCATTAATAATAGCATCTTCATAGTATTTTTCTGCTTTCCATATTTGGTTTGATTTTCTATAAGATTCAGCTAATAAAAAATTGGTTTTACTATCAGCTTTTTTAAGTAATTTTTTGTATTTAAATATTGCATCACTATACTCGGCATTGTTAAAATCTTTTTGAGCAGTTTTTGTTGTTATACAAGAAGAAACAACCCATAGAAAACATAAGTATAATAAGAAAAGAATTTTTTTATTTTTTTTCATAATAACTTATTAACCCACGAGTATTTTAATTGTAAAACCCATTCTTTTTCAAATGATAATTTATCTTGTACTATAGTATTAATCATTTTTTGAGATAAATCTATTTTTTTATTTTTAATTAAACTTATTAATTCGTTTTTTTTAAAAAACCCAATTTTATTCTCTTTAAATATACCAATTTTAGAGTTAGGTTGTAAATCAATTTTGAGTTGATTTAATTTTTTTCTTAATTTATTATTTGACTCATCAATTGAACAACCACTTACTGAATTATTGTCTTCAGCGAATAGTAAAATAAACCTGTTATATGAAATTAAGTATGATGATTTAATAATTTGGCCATGAGATTGCCATTCATTACATATGTTTTTCAAAGTTTTATCTAACTCTTTAGAAATATTTATATCAATATTTTCAGATAAAATATATATCCAAGCTCTAGATTTTTCAGATATTTTTTCAAATGGTATGTACATAGTTAATGGTTCATGTTTTCTTCAAGAAATTCTATTATATCTTTTACTTTTATTTTAGAATCCAATTCTTTTTCTTTGATTCCATCATTAATCATAGTTAGGCAAAATGGGCAAGCTGATATAACAGTTTCCGCAGTTGAACTTTCTACTTCATTAATTCTTTCTATATTTATTTCTGCAGATCCATTTTCAGATTCTTTGAAAATTTGTGCTCCTCCAGCGCCACAGCAAAGTCCTTTTTCTTTACTTCTTTTCATTTCAACTAAGTTTTTTGAAATGGATGTAATAATGTGTCTAGGTGCTTCATAAATTTTATTCCCTCTTCCTAAATAACAAGAATCATGATAGGTAATTTTTTGATTCATTTTTTTTGTTGTTATTTTTCCATTTTCAATTAGTTCATTTAAAAACTCAGTATGATGTATTACATCATAATTACCACCCAACTCTGGATATTCATTTTTTAGCGTGTTAAAGCAGTGAGGGCATGTTGTTACTATTTTTTTTATATTATATTTTTTGAGAGTAGATATGTTATTTAGTGCTTGCATTTGAAATAAATATTCATTTCCAGCCCTTCTTGCTGGATCTCCAGTACACCCTTCTTCATTTCCAAGAATAGCATAATCAATCCTCAAATTATTTAAAATTTTTATAAATGATTTAGTTACTTTTTTATATCGTTCATCAAATGATCCAGCACATCCTACCCAAAATAATATTTCAGGATTTTTATTTGAATTTATAAAACTTTGAATAGTATTTACTTTCATTTCTTATTCTTTTGTCCAATTGGTTCTTTCTTCTATTGGAAATTTCCATGGTGAATAATTAGTTTCTATATTTTGAAACATCGAATTCCATTCATTTGGAGAGCTTGACTCTTCTAGTGCACTAAATCTTCTAACCTCAAGAATTATATCTAAAGGATTTATATTTATGGGGCAAGCTTCAACACAAGCATTACATGATGTACATGCAAATATTTCTTCTTTAGAAATATAGTTAGAAAATAAAGTGTTCTCATTTATTGATTTTTTATTGTCTAATTCTTTTCCAATCTCATCTGCCCTGTCTCTTACATCCATCATAATTTTTCTAGGGGAAAGTTTTTTACCGGTAATATTTGCGGGACACTCAGATGTACATCTCCCACATTCTGAACATGAATATGCATCCATAATATTTTTCCATGATAGGTCAGTAACATCTTTTGCTCCAAACCTAGCAGTAGAAACTTCGCTGGTAGAATTTGCAATGCCCATCATTGATTTTATTTCATTAGTAATAGCGGGCATATTTTCAATTTTTGATAAAGGATCATTTTTTGAATAATAAATATTTGGAAATGATAGAAATATATGAAGATGTTTGGAATAAGTTATATAAAGAGTAAAACAAAATATTCCAATTATATGACTCCACCAGCTTATTCTTTCAAAATATATTAATTTGCTTGCAGATAGGTCTAAAAATAAAAATTTTAATTTATTAGAAAAATAAAAATTTCCAGTCTGAATATAATTTTCATTTTTTAAATCTTGAAGAATTAAATCTGTGGTGTTCATTGTCAATATAGCAATCATTAAAAAAATTTCTACAATAAGAATAATATTTGCATCTAAAGCTGGCCAGCCTTTTAATTCGGGTTTTAAAAACCTTTTAATACCTAAAATATTTCTTCTTATTAGAAGAATAACGCAAGAAATTAATACTGTAACAACTAAAAATTCAATAAATGATATAAAAAAATTATAGTAAGGAAGTCCTAATATTGCAAAAATTCTATGTGTTCCAAATATGCCATCAAATAAAATTTCTAATATTTCAATGTTTATTATTATAAATCCTATGTAAAGAAATAAATGCAGAAAAGCAGGAATAAATTTTTTAAACATTTTCTTTTGTCCAAAAGCAATTAGAATTAAATTTTTTATTCTCTCTTTTTTATTTGTGTTTACCTCATGTTTCTTTGCCCCTAATAGTATATTTCTTTTTATAAATAATATTCTCTTTCTAATTAAAAAGATAAAGAAGAGTATTATTAATATAAAAATTAGTTGATAAAATAAATTCATTATAGCAATGTTACAATTTCAAAAATAATAATTTTGCAGGAATCTTATATTTCTGTAGGTTTGCATCGATTTTATTTAGGTGCTGTAGCTCAGGTGGTAGAGCATCGGACTGAAAATCCGTGAGTCGGTGGTTCGAGTCCACCCAGCACCACCAAATAAAAACTCACTCAATGAGTGGGTTTTTATTTATTCAATAATTATCTTTTTCTCAACTGTTACGCATTTTTAGCTGTTGCCTTTTAATTTTTTATCAAAAACAATATCTTTTAAAGCCTTCTATTGCAGCATATTTAGCAAAACCTAAATCAGTATAATCTTGTGCGCTTTTTTTATTTCTATCTTCTGCTCTTTGCCAAAACTCTCTAATATCATCTCCAGGGTATATTGCTCCGTCTTTTTGACTTTTGTGTTTGAATATGGCTTTTCTTTTTTTAAGAATTTGGTCTGGACTTAACGGCACGGCCATGTCAATGTCAGATATTTTCCATTCTTTCCAAGCACCTCTATATAACCACACATACATATCTTTTATATATCGTTTTCTTTTAAGTTTATCAATTGCATTATAAATAGTTCTTAGACAAAGTCTATGTGTTCCATGAGGATCTCCCAAGTCACCAGCAGCAAATATTTGGTGTGGTTTTATTTTATCTATAATATTTTTTACAATATTAATATCTTTATATGAAATATCATTTTTTTTGATTTCTCCTGTCTGGTAAAAGGGTAGATTAAGGAAATAAATTTTATTTTCATTTTTTAACTTTAAGTGCATACATGCTTGAAATGCTTCAGAATTTCTTATTAAGCCTTTTATTTTATTTAAAATTTTATGTTCTGTTAGATTTTCTTTTTTATTAGTCATGGCCTCTATATTATTATGAAAGTTATTTGACCATTGCACTTGTTTTTGTTTTGTACTTTCATTTATAATTTTCAAATTTAATAGTTCATTTAATTCTTTAGATGATAAATTTTTAGATAAACGTTTTATTAATTCAGTAATTTCAAGAATGTTTTCATTTGAAACGGCAATATTCCCTGATGTTTGGTATGCAACATGAACATCATGACCTTGTTGAATGAGTCTATCAAATGTTCCTCCCATTGAAATAACATCATCATCTGGATGAGGTGAAAAAATAATAATTCTTTTTTTTAAAGGATAAGCTCTTTCTGGTCTTTGTGAGTCATCAACTTTAGGTTTTCCTCCTGGCCATCCAGTTATTGTATGTTGAAGCATGTTAAATACTTTAATATTTGTCTCATATGCAGTATTATAAATATCGAAAATTTTATTCATACCATGTTCAGTATAGTCTTTGTCGGTTAAAAATAAAATAGGTTTTTTTAATTTGAATGCTAACCAGATAACTGCCTTTTTGATTGCTATATTATCCCACTTCATTATTGTAGTTGAGACTATTTTTTTTGGTGCTTGATTTATATCTTTATATACCCATGGACAAACAATTCTGTTTAAGTATGAAGCAGATTGCAGGTCTAAAAAAAATTTTGTATTAGGGTGATTTTGTAGATTTGATGCTGGAACAGTATCAATAATTGTTTCTTCAACTGCTTTTTTAATAATTTTTCCTTTATTCTCTCCCCACGCAACAAGAATGATTTTTTTTGATTTTAAAATTGTACTAATTCCCATAGATATTGCTTCTTTTGGAACTTTTTCAATTCCACCAAATTCTTCGGCAGCATCAAATCTTGTTTTATATTCTATATTAACTTTTCTAGTAACTGATGATGTTAATGAACCAGGTTCATTAAATCCAATATGCCCATTCCTTCCTATCCCAAGTAATTGTAAATCAATACCACCTTCAATAGCAATTTTTTTTTCGAATTTTATACAATGTTTCTCAATCTCAGGCCCACTAATATTTCCTTTTGGTATATGAATATTTTTTTTTAGAATATCTATATGGTTAAATAAATTATCATACATAAATCTATTGTAGCTATGAATAGAATTTGGATTCATATTTAAATATTCATCAAGATTAAAACTTATAACATTTTTAAAACTTAATTTTTCTTCTTTATACATTCGAATTAGTTCTCTGTAGATACCAATAGGAGATGATCCAGTAGCTAAACCCAATACACACTTTTCGTTTTTAGATTCTTTTTTTTTAATAAGATTTGCTATTTCATTTGCAACATGAATTGATCCAGATCTAGGGTGTTCAAAGCACTCTAGATTAATTCTTTCCATGAATATACTTTGGGTATACTTGTTATTTGTCAATTGCTCTACCACGTCTTTGGAATTAGGTGACCAATTATTTTTTAGTTTTTTTTCTAGTTCTTTCTTGAGATTATTTAAAAGTTTTAATTTTTTTTTATTGTTTTTTGTTTTGTTTGGATGAATATCTTTATTAATGGTTTTTCCATTATAAACTCTTATTCTTTTCCCATTATAATTGAAATAACAAAATGATCTAATAGAATTAAAATATATTTTAGGTTGCGTATATTGTCTCATGAGATAAATTAATTTTAAAAGTATATACAAATAATGTCTCTTACTATTTTTTTGTCGATTTATTTTTTTCAACTATATTCAAAGTATGAAAAAATTATTTATAATATTATTATTACTTATAGCGGATTATTCTTTTGCGCAGGAAAAAGATAAAAAATCAGAAGATACTTCAAAGATTAAGTCTTATGATAAGGTTATTGATTCAACCTTTAACACAAATGAAGGTCTTTTTAAGGTTCATTCCAAAGGAGAAAAATATTTGTATGAAATACATCCAACCCTTTTTGAAAAAGAAATGCTTATGGTTACTAGAATTTCTAAAACAGCAAATGGCATTGGTTATGGTGGTCAAAAAATTAATTCTCAGGTTTTAAGATGGCAAAAAAAATATGATAAAATATTTTTGAGGATTGTTAGTTATGAAAATGTTGCTTCAGATACATTACCTATTTCTAATTCTGTAAAAAATTCAAATTTTGAACCTATTTTATATGCTTTTGATATTAAAACATATAATCCTAAAGATAGCTCAGTAGTAATTGATATAACTCCATTATTTAATACTGATGTTAAGTCACTTGGTTTTCCACAGTTTAGAAGGAAATCATTAAAAATAACTTCATTAGATAAAAAAAGATCTTTCATTGAGTCGGTAAAAAGTTTTCCAATAAACATTGAAGCTAGAAGTGTTATGACTTATAATTCATCAGAACCTCCATCATCAAGAAATTCTCAGACAATTAGTTTAGAAATAAATAACTCTATGCTTCTTCTTCCAGAAAATAAAATGCAATCAAGACTTAGAGATCAGAGGGTCGGATACTTTTCACAATCTCAGACAGACTATGGTCTTGATGAACAAAAAGCAAAATCTACAACTTATATTCGTAGATGGAAATTAGTCCCGAAAAATATTGAAGCTTATAATAGGGGAGAACTTGTTGAACCAATAAAACCTATTGTATATTATTTAGATCCAGCTACTCCTAAAAAATGGAGAAAATATTTAAAACAAGGCGTTGAGGATTGGCAAATTGCTTTTGAAGCAGCAGGGTTTAAAAATGCAATTATTTGTAAATACCCACCTACAAAAGAAGAAGATCCTGATTGGACCCCTGAAGATGCTAGGTATTCTGTTATTAGATATTATGCATCAGATATTCAAAATGCATATGGTCCTCACACAGCAGATCCTCGCACAGGGGAAATATTAGAAAGTGATATAGGATGGTATCATAATATTATGAACCTATTAAGAAACTGGTATTTAATACAAACTTCTGCTGTTAATGAAGACTCTCGTGATGTTAAGTTTGAGGATGAAGTTATGGGTGAATTGATGCGTTTTGTTTCTGCACATGAGGTTGGACATACTATAGGGTTACAACATAATATGGGTTCAAGTTCAGCATACCCAGTTGATAGTTTAAGGTCACCCACATTTACTTCCACTCGTGGAGTAGCTCCTTCAATCATGGATTATGCAAGGTTTAATTATGTTGCTCAACCTGGAGATAATGTTTCTAATTTTTACCCTATGATTGGCACATATGATATATGGGCTGTTAAATGGGGTTACACTTATTTTGATGGCGAAAGCACCATTTCAGAACAAAAAATTTTAAATGATTGGATAAAGAGTCATTCGGGTGATTATGAATATTGGTTTGGTTACTCTAATGGTATTGACCCACGATCTCAAACTGAATCTATTGGTGATGATAATATGAAGGCAAGCTTATATGGTTTAAAAAACTTAAAGAGAATAATGCCTAATTTATTGAAGTGGTCCTACGATGAAGGTAAAAATTATGATGATCTAAAAGAGTTATATTTAAATGTATATTCACAATTTAGAAGATATTTAGGACATGTTTCATCAAATATAGGAGGAATTTTTGAGGATCTTAAAAGTAATGATCAAGCTGGATCTGTATATGTACATGTATCAAAAAATCAACAAAAGTCTGCAGTGAATTTTTTAACTACTCACGTATTTGGTTCTTTAGATTGGCTAGTTGATAATAATATTCTTGATAAAATAGAAAATATAGGATCAGTTGAGAGAATAAGATCAATTCAAATCAATACTTTAAATAGAGTATTTAATTATAATAGACTATCTAGAATGATAGAAAATGAACAATTAAACGGAAATCTATCATATACTATATCTGAAATGATAAATGATTTGAATAGTACAATATGGAAAGATTTAAATTCCAATCAAAGCATCAATTTATATAATAGAAATTTGCAGAAAGGATATGTAAATATTCTTATAGATTTAATGAGTGAAAATAAAACTCAGTTAAGTTGGTATAAAAGATATGGAGCAAATATTAAGTTTGATGAGTCAGATATAAGGCCTATTATTTTGAATGAATTGATTGATTTAGAGAAAAAAATTAAGTCTGGCATTAAACAGTCTAAAGATAAAAACACAAAAAATCATCTTACTTATTTAGGACTACTTATTAAGGAAACTACTGAAAAGATTATTTAGTAAAGTTTTTTATTAATCTTAATTCTTTTTGATCTAAAAACTTCCACTTTCCTCTTGGTAAATCTTTTTTTGTTAAAGGACCAAACATTACCCTATCTAACTTAACTACTTTATAATTTAAACTTTCAAATATTTTTCTAATAATTCTATTTTTTCCTATATGAATTTCTACTCCTAATTCTTTTTTGTTATTTATTAAGTTGACTTTATCAAAATTAATTTTTTCATTATCTATTTTTATTCCTTCAATAATTTTATTTAAATCATGTTTGGTTATTGGTTTATCTAATTCAATACTGTAGATTTTTTTAATTTTATGAGATGGATGAATTAATTTTTTTTCAAGCTCCCCATCATTTGTTAAAAGAAGAAGTCCAGTTGTGTTTCTATCCAATCTTCCTACTGGGAAAATTCTTTCTTTTACTCCTTTAATTAGATTAATTACAATTTTTCTATTGTGTGTGTCTTTGTTTGTAGTTATAAAATCTTTTGGTTTATTTAAAAGAATATATATTTTTTTCTCAGGGAAAATGCGTTTATTATCAACTTTAACTAAATCATTTTTATTAACTAGAGTTCCCATTTTTTTAATTACAACATCATTAACAGATACTCTCCCATTATTTATAAATGTATCTGCCTCTCTTCTTGAGCACAATCCTGATTTAGCTATAAATTTATTTAGTCGAATAGTTAAATCATTAAAGTTCTTGTTCATCTCCAATTGTATTTTCTTCTTTTTGAAAATCTTTAAGTGTAGGTAATTGACTCAAATTATTAATTCCAAAATAATCCATGAATTTATGACTCGTAGCATAAATTAGTGGCCTTCCCACTTTATCAGATTTTCCTTTAATTTCAATTAATTCTTTATCTAATAATTTTTGAATAGTATAGTCACAGTTAACTCCTCTTATTTTTTCAACATGTGATTTAGTAAGAGGTTGTTTATAAGCAATTATTGAAAGTGTTTCTAGAGCAGAAATGGATAGTCTTCTTTTTGATTGTTGTTTTAGTAATATTTCATTTAATCTAGAATATTTATTTTTTGTCACAAACTGATAACCTCCACCAGATTCAATAATTTCAATAGCATAATTATCATCTTTATATTTATTAATTAGATTTAGAATAGCATTCTCGATATCTGCTGGTTTGTATGTAGTTTTATTATACTCAAAAAAGCTTTTCTGAATATCATCAACTTTGATTGGTTTTGGTGAGCAAAATATTAATGCCTCTATATTTGCCTCTAATGCGCTCAATATTATCCTTTTTTAAGTTTAGCTTCTATTGTTTGTGTTGCATGAGGGACAGCCATTAATCGATTTTTATCAATTAATTTTCCCGTATCTTTACATATACCATAAGTGCCATTTTTTATTCTAATTAATGCTTTTTCTAAATTGGCAATAAATGTTTGTTGTCTTCCTGCTAATTGACTTAAACTTTCTTTTTCCATTGTATCTGCGCCATCTTCTAAAGTTTTTAGTGCTCCTTGTGTTGTATCAGTACCTGAAAGATCTTTTCTTAATAGAGATTCTTTTATAAAATCAAGTTCCTTTTGTGCGTTGACCTTTTTGTCTACTAACATTTTTTCAAATTTTTTTAGTTCTTCTGTTGAATATTTAGTTTTTTCTATTTTAGTCATTTTATATAATTTAAAGTTTTCTTTTAATTTTTTCTATTTTAAAAGATTCAATAGTATCATTAACTTTTATATCATTAAAGTCTTCTATACTAAGTCCGCATTCATAACCATTTTTTACTTCATTTGCATCTTCCTTAAATCTTTTAAGTTGGTTTATTTTACCTGTGAAAATAACAATTCCATCTCTAACTAACCTAATTCGATTTTTTCTTATAATTGTTCCATTTGTTACATAGCATCCTGCAATTGTCCCAATTTTTGAAATTTTATATATTTCTCTAACTTCAACATTTCCAAGAATTTTTTCTTCTTCCGTTGGTTTTAGAAGACCTTCCATTGCATCTTTAACTTCACTAATTGCCTCATATATTATTGAATACATTCTAATATCAATCCCTTCTTTTTCAGCAAGAATCCTTGCGCTTGATGATGGTCTAACTTGAAATCCAATAATTATAGCATCAGAAGCTGAAGCTAAAAGCACGTCAGATTCAGTAATCTGACCGACAGCTCTGTGAATAATATTTACAGATATTTCATCTGTAGAAAGTTTTTCCATAGAATCAGACAATGCCTCAATGGATCCATCTACATCACCCTTTAAAACAATATTAAGTTCTTTAAAACTTCCTAATGCTAGTCTTCTTCCAATCTCATCAAGAGTAACATGTTTTTTTGTTCTTAACTTTTGTTCTCTAATTAATTGCTCTCTTTTATTTGCAACTTCCCTCGCTTCTTTATCAGTATCGAATACATTAAAAATATCTCCTGCTTGAGGTGCTCCATTAAGCCCTAGCATTAATATAGGTGTAGCTGGTCTAACTTTTTCTTTTTCTTTATTTCTATGATCAAACAATGCTTTGACTTTACCATATTGAGATCCTGCTAGTATAATATCACCTTTTTTTAGAGTTCCTCCCTGTACCATTAATGTTGTTAAATATCCTCTACCTTTATCAAGTTCAGACTCAATAATAGTTCCAATGGCTTTTTTATCTGGATTTGCTTTTAACTCTAATAATTCTGCTTCAAGCAAAACTTTTTCGAGTAGCTCATCAATACCTTTCCCTGTTTTTGCAGATACTTCTTGGGATTGGTACTTTCCACCCCAGTCTTCAACAAGAATATCTATTTTTGATAAGTCTTCTTTTACTTTATTTACATTTGCGTTGGGAGTATCAATTTTATTGATAGCAAATACTATTGGAACTTCAGCAACCTTACTATGATTTATTGCTTCTTTTGTTTGGGGCATAACAGTAGAGTCAGCAGCAATTACAATAATTACAACATCAGTTATTTTTGCACCCCTAGCTCTCATAGCAGTAAATGCTTCATGACCTGGTGTATCTAAAAAAGCAATTCTTTGACCTTTTTTTGTTTCCACATCATATGCTCCTATATGTTGCGTTATACCACCCGCCTCTTTTTCTGTTACATTTGAATTTCTAATATAATCTAGCAAAGAAGTTTTTCCATGATCTACATGACCCATGATTGTAACTATAGGAGCCCTGTTTTTTAAGTCTTTTTCTTCATCAGGAGTTTCTTCGATGAGTATCTCTTCTTCTTTTGATGTTGTAAATTCAATTTTATAGCCAAATTCTTCAGCTATAATATTTATTGTTTCAGCATCTAATCTTTGATTTATAGAAACAAACATTCCTATTTCTAAATATTTTGCAATTACCTCATTTGCAGTTACATCCATAAGTTTAGCTAAATCATTTGCAGAAATAAATTCAGTAACTTTTAAGAGTTTGGATTCTTTTTCTTGTTTAATTATTCCTTCTTCAATAGCTTCCGCGTGATGAGACCTTTTTTCTTTTCTGTATTTTGATCTTTTAGTTTCTGATTTTCCCGTACTACTAAGTTTTGCAAGTGTCGATTTTATTTTTTCTTGTATTTCTTTATTCTTTTTTTCTGCAATATCTTTTTCTGCAAGTTTCAAATTCTTATTTTCTACATTTTTCTTCTTAGAGATAATTCTTTTTCTAGGTCTTCTTTTCTTTTTAGATTGATCTGAAGAAGCTACTCTTTTTCTTGTAGAATCAGGTAAGGTTATTTTATCTACAATCGTAATATTATTTTTTATTTCTTTTTTTGGTTTTTCTTCAACTTTTGGTTTTTCTTCAACTTTTGGTTTTTCTTCAACTTTTTGCAGTTTTTCTTCAATTCCTATTTTAATATTTGATGCTACCCTTTTCTCAACTGCCGAATCTTGGAATGCACTTTCAAGCATTAAATATTGATCGTTATTAATTTTTGCATTAGGATTGGCATCAATATTAAATCCCTTCTCTTTTAGAAAATTTATAATAGTATTTCTACCAACATTTAATTTTCTTGCAACTTGACCTAATCTAAGTATTCTGTTTTCACTCATATATTATTCAAATTCTTTTTGAATTGTAGCTCTAACACTATTAATAGTTTCTTCTTCTAAATCAGATCTTTTCAATAAATCATCTTTTTCTATGTTAAGTACTGCTTTTGCAGTATCTAATCCAATTCTTTTTAATTCATCAATTATCCAACCTTCAATTTCATCTGAAAATTCTTCTATATCTACATCTTCTTCTTGAAGTGCATCAAGCTCTCTAAAAACATCAATTTCTAAATCTAGAAGTCTACTTGCTAATTTAATATTTTGACCTCCTTTACCAATTGCAAGAGAAACCTGATCGGGTTTTAAGTAGACAGAAACTCTTTTATTTTCCTTATCAATTTTTAAACTTGTAATTTTAGCAGGATTTAACGCTCTTGAAATATACAAATCAATATTATCAGTATAATTAATTACGTCTATATTTTCATTTTGTAATTCCCTTACTATAGAATGAATTCTTGATCCATTCATTCCAACACATGCACCCACTGGATCAATTCTATCATCATAAGATTCTACACATATTTTTGCTCTTTCTCCAGGCTCTCTAACAACTTTTTTAATAGTTATTAATCCATCAGCAATTTCAGGAACCTCTTGCTCAAATAGTTTTTCTAAAAATTTTGGATTTGTTCTTGAAAGTATAATTTTAGGATTAGCTCTAAACATTTCAACACTAGATATAATACCTCTTAATGAATCCCCCTTTCTGTATCTATCTTTAGAAATTTGTTCTGACCTAGGAAGTGAGATTTCATTTCCTTCCCCATCTACTAGAAGTACTTCACGGCTAAGAATTTGATAAATTTCTCCAGTAATAATTTCTCCAACTAAATCATCATATTTAGTTATAATAACTTCTTTTTCTAAGTCTTTTACTCTTTGAATGAGAGTTTGTTTTGCAAGAATTATTGCTCTTCTCCCAAAATCTTCAATTTTAATTTCCTCAGATACTTCATCACCTATTTCAAAATCTTCTTCAATATTTTTAGCATCAGTGATGGTTATTTTATCAAAGTCCCATATATCTTCAGAGTTATCATCCACGACCTCTCTAAATCTCATGATTTCTAGATCTCCTTTATCAGCATTTATTACAATGTCAAAATTTTCATCATATTCATACTTTTTTTTAATCATTGCTCGAAAAACATCTTGCAAGATTCTTATCATTGTTGGCCTATCAACATTTTTTTGTTTAGCAAATTCAGTAAATGATTGTATTAATACTTTTGTGTCCATAATTATTTTTCAAAAAAAATGGGGACAAATGTCCCCGCTTCCATTTAAATTAGTACGCAAACTTAACTTTTTTTATAGATATCACAAATTTTGCACAAAAAAAGCTTAAAATAAATTATGAATAAAGAAATTAAACTTTTCAACTCTCTTTCAAAACAAAAAGAAATTTTTTATAGCAATAAAAAAGGTCATGTATCAATGTATGTATGTGGTCCTACAGTTTATGATTTATTGCATATAGGTAATTTTAGAGGCCCTATTTTTTTTAATATTTTGAGGAATTGGTTTGAATATTTAGATTATAAAGTAAACTATGTATACAATTACACAGATATTGATGATAAAATAATTAATAAAGCACAAAGTGAAAAATCAGATATTAAATTAATTTCTGAAAAATATATATATGAGTTTGAAAAAGACTATGCCTCATTAAAAATTCCAAAGCCTAGTCATAATCCAAAATGCACAGAACATATGGATGATATTATTAATTTTATTTCAGATTTAATAGAAAAGGAGTACGCCTATTTTAATAATGGAAGTGTATTTTTTTCTATAAAAAAATTTAAAGATTATGGAAAACTTTCAGGAAAAAAAATTGATGATTTATTAGTTGGTCATAGGGTTCAAATTAATGATAATAAAAAAGATGCTTTAGATTTTGTTTTGTGGAAACCATCTCTGAAGGATGAACCTGGTTGGAATTCTCCTTGGGGTTATGGTAGACCAGGATGGCATATAGAGTGTTCTGCAATGGCAAATAAATTATTAGGTAATCAAATTGATATTCACGGTGGAGGTATAGATCTTTTATTTCCTCATCATGAAAATGAAATTGCACAGTCAGAATGTAGGTATAATTCTAATTTTTCTAATTTTTGGGTACATAATAATCTTATTAATTTTGGTAATCAAAAAATGTCGAAATCTCTTGGAAATATAATAAAAGCTAGAGATTTCATTAAAGATTATAATCCAGAAATTTTAAAATTTTTGATCTTAGGAGTACATTATAGATCTGTATTAAATTTTAATGAATCACAAATTAATAGTACAATTATTAATCTTATAAAAATATATTCTTCTATAAGTTTAGCTGAATCGATTATAGATAAAAAACAAAAAGAAATTGAAGCCTTAGATTTTAAAAATTATATAAATAATTGTGAATTAGAAATTTCTCAATTTATGAATAATGATTTTAACACCCCAGGTCTTTTTTCAATAATTTTTAAACTGGTTAGAAAATTCAATTTACTAGCTGTTAATAAAAAAGTAAATCCTGAGTTGTGTTATATTTCTAACCTATTTATTTCTTTAATTAAAAAATATGGAAATATTTTAGGTTTATTTAATGAAAGTGCATTTAAGTTTCTATCAGAACTAAATCTTCTTATATTAAAAAATAGAAATATATCAGTTAATACATTAGAAGATCTTATTAATAAAAGACATGCTGCCCGAAAAAACAAGAATTATGTTCTATCAGATAAAATTAGAAATGAAATCTTAGGGTTAGGGGTTGAAATAAAAGATCATTCAGATGGCTCAACTGTGTGGTCAGTTAAGGTTGATTTTAAAAAAAGTTAGAAAATTTTAATTTATTTATATTACACTTCTTGAGCAACAACTTCATCAACTTCAGGTATAAATCTTTTTAGGAGTTTTTCTATACCAGCTTTTAATGTAATCATAGAAGATGGACATCCACTGCATGCTCCTTGTAAGGATACAGTGACAGTTCCTTTATTAAAAGATTCAAATTGTATAGCTCCACCATCTTGTTCTACAGCTGGTTTAATATATTCTTCAAGAATATCAATGATTTTTTTATCTACATCCGTAGTAGGTTCTTTATTTTCATTTTTAATTTCTTTATTTATTATGATTTTATCTTCTTCAAGATATTTTTTTATAAAATCTTTTAACTCCATTTTAATATCATCCCAAGTTGTATTCTCATCTTTTGTTAGTGTAATGAAATTACTCATAATAAAGACCCTTTTAATAAAACGAAACCCAAATAAAGCTTGTGCTATTGGAGACTCTGATGCGCTTTCAATATCTGGGTAGTCTTTAACTATTCCATCGTCAATTAACATTTTATCCGCAACAAATTTTAATGAATTTGGATTTGGATTTGCTTCTACATAAATATTAATAATTTTATTCATCTTTTTTAAATTTTATATTTTCTCCTTCAGTGTATGCAACAAAACTAGCAACAGTTGCATCACCTGTTACGTTTACAATTGTTCTTAACATATCAAGAGGCCTATCTATTGCTATAATTAAAGCTAATCCTTGAGGATCAATTCCTACAGCTCCTAAAACAATTACAAGCATAATTAATCCAGCTCCCGGAACAGCTGCCGCACCAATTGATGATAGTGTTGCTGTAATAACGATTACAAGTTGATCGGCAATTGTAAGGTCTTGACCAAAAGCTTGAGCTATAAAAACAGCAGAAATTGCCTGATGAATACTTGTCCCATCCATATTTATGGTTGCTCCCAATGGACAAACAAAACTTGTAACTTCTTCTGATACATTTAGATTTTTTTCAACTCTTTTCATTGTTAAAGGTAAAGTAGCAGCGCTTGAACTTGTTGAGAAAGCTAACATTTGTGCTGGAAATATTGCTTTAAAAAAATCTTTATAACCTACTCCTGTAAATGTGTACATAATAAATGGATAGAAAATAAAAATCATAGTTCCAAGTCCAATGATAACAGTTAAAGCATAAATTAATAATGGTTTTAATGTAGTAATTATGTTGTTTGGATCATCACCAGCAAGATCTACAATTAGACCAGCAAGTAAAGCAAAAACTCCAATTGGGGCATACTCCATAATAATTTCTACAATTTTTATTATTATTTCATTTAATCCATCAAATATATTTTTAACAGGATCAGCTTTATTTGGAGGAATAAGAATTAAGGCTATACCAAATAATATTGAAAAGAAAATAACTTGTAACATATTTCTGTTATTACTAGCTGCATAAAAAAAATTATCAGGAACAACATCAACCATCATTTGTAATGGTCCAGATTTTTCTACTTCTTTGGCATCACTAATTTTCATAGATGCATCAGATGCATATTTTTCTCTTAATTCTGCTGTTTTTTCTTCTGGAAACGCATTTCCTGGCTCAATAAAATTTGCTAAGAATAGTGCAATAATTATAGCTATAACTGTTGTTAATATATATATACCAAATGTTTTACTGCCTATTCTAGAAAGTTTTGCAGTATCTCTAAGATTTGATATCCCAGAAATAAGTGAGACTAAAATTAATGGAACTGCTACAAGTTTTAACATTTTAACAAATATTGTTCCAAACGGCATTACCCAATCACTAATTATATTTCCTATTCCAGCAAATACAGATGCTATTCCAACTAAAAGTCCCAGTATTAAACCAAAAATAATTTTAGTATGAAGAGGTATATTTCTCATTAGTTTATTTTTTACTTTGTAAATATAGGTCAGTAATTACATTTGCTGCCATTGATTCTACAATTGGTACTGCCCTTGGTACAACACATGGGTCATGCCTTCCTTTTCCCTTAACAATTACTTCTTCATTATCACTATTTATACTTTTTTGGTCTTTCATTACAGTTGAAACAGGTTTAAATGCAACTCTAAAATATATGTCTTCTCCATTACTAATACCACCTTGAATCCCTCCAGAAAAATTAGAGCTAGTAGAAATTTTGCCATTATTAATTTCAAATTTATCATTATGCTCAGATCCAAACATTTCTATACCAGAAAATCCACTTCCATATTCAAACCCTTTAACTGCATTTATTGAAAGCATAGCTTTTCCAAGTTCCGCACTAAGTTTATTAAAAATTGGTTCTCCAATTCCTACAGGGCATCTTTTAATTATACAAGTAATTATACCACCAACAGTATCTTGATTTTTTCTAGCACTATCGATAATTTCAATAAATTTTTTAGCAAATTCTTTGTCAGGGCATCTTACAATATTCGATTCAATTTTTGAAAGGTCCATATCAACATAATTTTTATCTACTTCACATTTTCCGACTTTTGACACATAAGCATGTATAGTTATATTTAGTGGTGCTAAAATTTTTTTTGCTATAGAACCTGCAGCTACCCAATTTGCTGTTTCTCTTGCAGAACTTCTTCCCCCACCTCTATAGTCTCTTACACCATATTTTTTTTGATATGTAAAATCTGCGTGAGAGGGTCTAAATGATTTAGATAGATGATTATAATCACTACTTTTATGATCCTTATTTTTTATTTGAAGAGAAATTGGCATTCCAGTACTTATTCCATCAAATACTCCTGATAATATTTCTACATCATCTGATTCTTTTCTTTGTGTTGTAATTTTTGATTGTCCAGGCTTTCTTCTATCTAAATCTTTTTGGATTTCTTCTGAAGAGATTAAAATTCCTGACGGACAACCATCTATAATTACTCCAATTGCTGGTCCATGCGATTCTCCAAAAGTTGAAATTCTGAAAATTTTACCAAATGAATTACTCATTTATTATATTTTATTAAGTATATGGATGAAACAATAATTAAAGTTAAAATAATAAAATTTAGAAAAATACTATTGTCTGTTTGTTTTTTAATTGGGTATAATGTGTTGTTTTCACTATTAATTATACTGAAGAATGGATCAATATTTTTTGATTGAATCATTTTATTTTTTATGCTGTTTCCAGTAGCTATAATCTCAATTTTACTTTTTAATGTATCATATTTTTGATCTTTAGTATTAAAAAATATCCATTTTATTTTATTAAATGCATATTTACCTGCATCTATTGGAATTCCATAATATTGAAATTTTTTTGATCCAAAAACTTTACCTTTTTCTCTTTTTATATATTGTTGTGAGTTTGGAGAGTAGAATTCAATCCCATCAATATTAGTTGTTGGTGGGCTTATTGCCGTTATATTACCTTCACCAATAATTTCAAATTCATAACTAAAGTTTTCTCCAGTTGTAATTTCTTTTTTATTTATCGTTTCATTTAAACTAAAATTCCCAACACTAATATTTTCTTTTAGAGGATGATTGGGTAAATCTATTACTTTGATTGTTGTAGGTTTAGAATAAAATGTTTCATAATCTTCAATTTTATTTCTACCAAAAAATGAAGGTCTTTTAGATATTTTATATTTTATAAGTTCTAATTTTAATATAGGAAATGATATATCTTGATTATTAAAAGGATAGTATGTCGCTTCAAAAATTTTGTATTGATTATATTTTTTATTATTTATTATAACGGGAACACTATTTATATTTTCTATATTAAAATTTTCTTCCCAGCAGTTTGATGGTTTTATTTTCTTTAAAATTGTTGTTAGTTGTTTTCCTAAATCAAAAAATCTCATGTCTGCTACATTATCTTCACTTACAAAAAATGATAATGTTGTGTTAAATCCTTCTCCAACATAGATTATTTTTTTACTGGTATTTAAACTTAGAAAAGCATCAGCCTCAACATCAATAAATTCATCTTGATTTCTATTAAAAAAATTATCCTCAAAAGGATCAAAAAAGTTATTAAATGGTTGTTTTTGTTGTTGTAGTTTTTTTTTATTTACTAAAATTGTTTTTTTTATTGACCTTACTTCATTTCCATTAACCTTTATTTTAAATGGCATAATGATGATTTCTCCTTCTTTTAATGCTATGTAGTTTTGTGTTATTTCTTGCGATGAGCTGACTTTACCATTTATAAAATTTGTAGAACTAGAAGAAGATAAACCTGCTTTTTTAAATCCATTAATTTCTGGAAAATTTCCATAAGTTTTAATTTTTTCATTTTTTGATATTATTGAAATATGTAATAATTCTCCAAAATTTAAATTTTGAGGTGAAATAGAGATGCTTATTTCTTGACTGAAAGCTTTTATGTTGAAACATAAAAATAAAAAAGCTATGTAAAAAATATTTTTTATCATATTCAAAATTAATAAATTGAATAGTTTTAATAATATTTTTTTTTTAAAAAAAAGTTAAAAAATATTATGATGTAGTTTCAATATTTTTTTTAATTCCCTCGTATTTTGTTCTTTTTAATGCAAAATCTCTAAAAATATTATTAAAATTTTCTAATGTAATTTTTTTCCAATCATTTTTATTGAAGTTTTCAATTTCATATTTTGGAATGAAATCTTTTTCACGATGTACTTTTTTTTACAAGTTTTGTATTAGAATGTATTTGTTGATTATTCATTAAAAAATTGAGTTTTGGTATCCTTCTTGAGGTTCAATTCCTAAGTGTTGGTATCCAATTTTTGTTGCTACTCTTCCCTTTTGTGTTCTTTTTATATACCCCTCTTTAATTAAAAATGGTTCATAAACTTCTTCTATTGTATTGGATTCTTCACCACAAGCAGTAGCGATAGTTGTTAACCCTACTGGCCCACCATTGAATTTATTAATAATTGTAGATAATATTATATTATCCATTTCATCCAAACCTTTCTTGTCAATTTTCAATGCATCTAATCCTTTTTTTGCTATTTCATGAGAAATTTTTCCATCACCATCTACTTCAGCAAAGTCTCGCATTCTTCTTAGAAGATTATTTAAAATTCTTGGTGTACCTCTACTCCGTAGAGCTATTTCTTTTGCAGCAGTTTCATTAATAGGAATTTTTAAAATACCAGATGATCTATTTACTATTTTTTCTAAAATATTTTTATTATAATATTCTAACCTAAAGTTTATTGCAAATCTTGACCTTAAAGGAGAGGATAACAATCCAGATCTTGTTGTTGCACCAATTAATGTAAAGGCATTTAATTTTATTTGAACGGACCTTGCACTAGGTCCTGAATCTATCATTAAATCTATTTTATAATCTTCCATAGCAGAGTATAAATATTCTTCTATTACATTATTTAGTCTATGGATTTCATCAATAAACAAAACATCCCCTTCTTCCAAGTTTGTTAGTAAGCCAGCCAGATCACCAGCTTTTTCAAGTACTGGACCCGAAGTTATTTTTAAATTTGAACCAAGCTCATTTGCTATTATATGAGAAAGTGTTGTTTTACCTAGTCCCGGTGGTCCGTGTAAAATAACATGATCTAAAGGTTCATTTCTTTTTTTTGCAGCTTTAACAAAGACTTTAATATTTTTAAGTATTTGATCTTGACCATAAAAATCCTTAAAAGATTTTGGTCTTAATATATTTTCAAATTCTTTATCTTTACTACTTGAATTATCTTCTGAATTTAAATAGTCTTCTCTCATTATATTAATGCTAATTTAAATATTTTTTATGCGTAGCTCAGTATTGTTTTTGTTTTTTGTTTTTATAATAATTCTTTTATTAACAAAAATAAATATTAAAAATGAGCATGAAATATCTCTAATGGGGTTAACCATGGGTCCAATTGTTTATAATGTAAAATATATATCTGAAGATTCAATCATTGATAAAAATGAGATTGATTCTTTGCTTATCTCTTTTAATAATATTTTTTCAACATATATACCAGATTCTTATATAAGTGTATTAAATAGATCAAAGTCTATGGATACCATTAATCCCTATTTTCATTTTATACTAGATGCAAGTAAAAAAATACATAAAATATCTGAAGGAGCCTTTGACCCAACAATTGGTCCTTTGATTAATGCATGGGGATTTGGACCGAAAAGTATTGATAACACCCCATCTAAAGATGAAATTTTTAAAATAAATAAGATAGTTGGGTTTGATAAATTATATTTTGATGAAAACATAATTGAAAAACATCATAAAGATGTTTATTTAGATTTTAGTTCAATAGCTAAGGGGTATGCTGTTGATTTAATAGCAGAGTTTTTTAATCATAAAAATATAGAAAATTATTTTATAGATATTGGTGGAGAGGTTAGGTGTAAGGGAAAAAATTCAAAGAGTAAAATATGGAGAATAGGAATTGAAAATCCATCTATATTAAATAATTCAAGAGATATTATGGCTACCGTTAAATTAGATAATCTTTCTTTAGCTACATCTGGAAATTATAGAAATTACTATAAGCAAAATGATACAATTATAGCACATACAATAAATCCTAAGACAGGATATCCTGCAAATTCTAACATGCTTAGCGCTTCTGTTTTTTCACAAGATTGTTTTATGTCAGATGCTTATGCTACAGCATTTATGGTTTTAGGTTATGAAAAGGCACGAGAAATATCCGAAAATAATAGTTTAATAGATGTTATGTTAATTTATGAGAATTCCGAAGGAAATATAGAAAGATATATTTCTGATAATCTGCAGGAACTAATTGAATTTAATTAAAATTCTATTTTTAAAATTGTATCTATTGGATCGATATTCTGGGTTGAAAGATCGATAGATAGTCCATTTTTATTTTGTTTAAATAAAATTTTTTCTTTTGTGTGGTAATTAGATAATTTTTTTATTTTTTTATCAATATTTTCTATAAATAAAATATCTTTTTCAAGATTTATTATGTGTAGATACGTAGTATTATTCTTTTGTGTAGTAACATACTCTTTAGTTGGAGGGATAGGACCTTTAGTCGTTTCATAAATTGTTTCTCCATTTTTTAATAACCACTTTCCTATACTCTTTAATGATGAAATATGATTTTCTTGGATTTTTCCATTTGGCATTGGGCCAACATTCAATAGTAGATTGGCCCCATAGCCCGCTGCTTTTACTAAGTATTGAATTAACTCTTTATTAGATTTGTGACTATTGTCTTGTAAATTAAACCCCCATGAATTATTTATGGTTTCACAAACCTCTAATGGCAATTGGCTTATATCTTCTTTAGAACTTCCCCATCCAGTAGTATTATTTCCAGGTAAATCTTTTTCAAACATTTGAAAGTCTTCTCCATCTATAATTCCAATATGATGATTATTTCCAATCAAACATTTTGGTTGTAAATCATGAATTAATTTATACAATTCATCATATTTCCAATCAACTTTTAACTTTCCAAATTTTTTTCCATCCCATTCTTTTTGGTCCCAGTGACCATCTAACCATATCCCAGCTATTTCCCCATAATTTGTAAGGAGTTCTGTTAATTGCATTTTCATAAAATCAATATAATTATTCCAATTTCCTTTACCTCTACCTTTAATTTCATTTCCTGTTCTTCCCCTTGGAAAATAATCATCATTATGCCAGTCTAGAAGAGAATAATAAAAAAATAATTTTATTCCTTCTTTATGACATTCTTCTGCAAGCATTTGAAGAATATCTTTTTTGAAAGGAGTTCCATCTATGATATTATAATTATTTGCCTTTGTTTTAAACATAGAGAACCCATCGTGATGCCTGCTTGTAATTGTTATGTATTTCATTCCAGCATCTTTTGCTATTTGAACCCATTCTTTTGGATTAAAATCTATAGGATTAAAAAATGTTGGTAATTTTTCATAATCTTTTATGGGTATTTTTTGTTGTTCCATTACCCACTCTCCATCTCCAAGTATACTGTAAACACCCCAATGGATAAATAATCCAAATTTTGCATTTTTAAACCATTTTCTTGATTCTAAATTTTCTTTTGTGGGCTCATAATTTTGAGAAAATAAATTAAAGGATAAAAAGAAGCAAACTATATATATAAAGTTTTTCATAAAACTTTTTTAAAGAGATAATATATTTTTTGAGTATTCAAGACATTTTTTTACTTCATCTACGGCACTTGAAGCTGCTGAAGTTCTATACTCAAATTCTATAGAAACAGGAATGTTATATTTTCTTTCTTTAAGAAGAGTAAGTATTTCTCGTATTGGTGTTTCTCCTTCTCCCCAAGGATGATTAGTTTTTCCTGTTTTATTTGAGGACCTATCTTTAAGATGCATACTCATAATTTTTTTGTTATTTTTTTCTATGAACCTAAGAAGATTCTCAGGTGTATTATTTTCGCCAGCTGCGATATAGTGTCCACAATCTAAATTTATTGCATTGTATGGTGATTGACTCAATAAAGTATCCCATGCTGTGTCTGATGCTTGCTTGTGTGCATGGTATGCAATATGCATTTTATGTTTTTCAGCAAGTTTTCCAAGTCTTAATGAATGGTTTTCATCTTTTGGAATTTCAACAGTTACATGAGTAGCCCCTAAAGCTTTACCTGCTTTTAATGCATATATAATTTCTTCATCAGTATTATTTTCTCTTAAAGCATTAGGCTTAAAAGCATATATTGTAATTCCATTATTGTTAAACAATTTTTTTAATTTTTTAAAATTTTTCATTGAGACTTTTGTCCTCCAATTAATTACATCTTTTCTATACTTAACACTAGCAAGAGGATTTTTAGAATTGGTAGTATTTTTTGGTTTTCCAGCATGTTCTTCAATTGAATCCCCCATTAACTCAATAGCATTTATATTACATTCTTTGCAGTATTTTATTAAGCTGTCAATATCTTGTTTCATGCTTCTAAATGAATATGTGATGACACCCATTTGAACACCAAAAAATTTTGAGTTTAAAATAGTTTGATTAATTATTGCGTATGCTTTTGATTCTAGAGAGGTAGCATATAATAGTCCAGTAGATAATAATCCAGACTTATAAAGAAATTTTCTTCTTGAATTTATATTTGTATTATTCACTTATTAAAATTAATAATATTTTTGGATATATGTATAAAGAAAGTTAATCTAGCTAAATTAAAATTATATTAATCTTATGTTACAAAATAAATTTATTAGCCAAGGAAATTTTTTTTTTAAAAACAGAGGAATTATTCCTATACCGTTTCTAATCATTGGATTTTTTGTTTTTTATTTTTCTAATAATGAGCCACTTCATGTAGATTATTATTTTTATTGTTTTTTGATATCAATCTTTGGACTTCTCATTAGAATTCTTTCTGTTGGTTATTCGTTTAGAAAAACTTCTGGAAGAACTACGCAAGGGCAAGTAGCTGATAAATTAAATACTACTGGAATTTATTCTTTAGTAAGAAACCCATTGTATATAGGTAATTACTTTAATTGGCTTGGTATTATTTTATTATTTTCAGATCCTCTGTTTGCTGTTCTTGTATCAGTATTTTTTATATTGATTTATGAAAGAATTATTTTAGTTGAAGAATTATTCTTATTAAATAAATTTAAAATAGATTATAAAAACTATTGTGCAAATACTCCTATGGTATTTCCTTCATTTAAAAATTGGATAAAGCCAATAAATTCTTTTAATTCCTTGAAAGTTATTTTAAATGAGAAGAATGGATTACTTGGAATAACTGTTATTTTTTTCCTTTTTAACGTATTAGAAAATTTTAAATTTAATAAAGAATTATATCAGAATAATTGGATTTTTTACTCATTTATCCTTTCGCTTGCTTTTTATATTATTTTGAAAATATATAAAAAATCAAAATTAGCTTAACTAATATTTTATTATATTTAGTAGTAACTAATAGTAGTAACTAAACTTAATTTTTATGAATAAATCAATATTATTATTTATTTCAGTTTTATTTTTTAATTTTTCAGCACTTGCTCAAGAAAGTGTTCTCAAGTTTAATCCTATAGGATTACTTCTTGGTACAGGTAAAGTTACTTATGAGAAGGTTTTAACTGAAGGTTCTTCTGTTGAGCTATCTTTAACTTATCAAAGATTAGATTTAGGTGAGTTGTTTGGTAAAGTAGGTGGCCTTGGGGGTCAAGGAAAATATAAAATATATTTTCAAAAAGAAGCTCCTGATGGTTGGTATGTTGCTCCAGCAGTAGGATATAAATCCACTAAATATGAAAATTTAGGTGAGGATTTTGGAATTAATGTATTTAATGTCGCACTTCTATTTGGACATCAATGGGTGTTTGGAGATAATGGTGGTTTTTCAATTGATATTAATACTGGTATAAAATATAACAGTGTTACGATTGAGGGTGTTGCTTTATGGAGCGGTGATGGTACCGGACTTGCTGGAAATATATCATTTGGCTGGGCATTCTAATTAAAGACACATATTATTTTGTTGATCATTCTAAATATTTAGTTTAGTTAATGAAATCTATATTGTGAGAAAATTAATTATTATTCCAGATAAATTATCTAAAGAGAGTGATAATATCAATGGTCCAACTGTAATTAAAGTTCCCAAATGGATTAAGAATCCATTGGCTAAATATTATATGTATTTTGCTCATCACAAAGGGACACATATAAAACTTGCTTTTGCAAATAATATTTTTGGTCCTTGGAATGTTTTTCAAAAGGGAGTTCTTAGCCTCAATGAAATTCAAGGCCGAGATCATTTAGCAAGTCCAGATATTTATTTCTCAAATGAAAGAATCTTCATGATTTATCATTCTGTATATAAAAAATCTGTTCAACTTTCATCAATTGCTGTTTCAAATGATGGCTTAAATTTTACTCCAAAAACAGAAAGATTTGCAAGTTTTTATTTTAGAAGATTTGTATTTAAAAGTGAAATTTATGGATTTGCTAAATCAGAAAATAGTTATGGTTGTATTTATAAATTAGTAAATAATAAATTTCAAATTGTTAATAATAAGTTTATTTATAATTTAAGACATGGTTCTATAATAATAGAAAATAATAAGGTTTATTGTTATTTTACAAGAATAGGTGATTCTCCAGAAAAAGTACTTGTATGTAATATTAATATGGATACATTTAATCCATCTATATTTTCAACAGTTATAGAGCCTAAGTATAATTGGGAAGGGGTAAATAATAAATTAGAACCCTCTAAGTTTGGAATGGCTAGAAGTAAATTTCATCAGCTTCGAGATCCTTTTGTATTTAAAGAAAATAATCTTAAGTATTTATTTTATAGTGTTCAAGGAGAAGCTGGAATTGCTGTTGCTGAGATTAAATAATAATTTATTCAATTGGATACATATTGAAATTTTGAGCATCAAAATAATTAATTCTATTAGGTATTGTACTTTCTATAGTTTTTTTAAGTGACGCTGATATTCTATCAGATCTATACCTTATAGCTATATATGGTAGATAACTTTCTGCAATATCTTCTCTTATTGGGTTATCTCTGCCATAGTCTGATATAAAATTACAATCTAAAGATTGAGCAGAAAGCCAATCAGCTGCCTCTGCATGATATGAATCTAAAGATGTATGTGCTGCTTCATGAACAAGTGTTTCTTCAAGTATTCCTTGTTCTTCATAATTTTCTTCAGACCAATCAGTATGAATTAAAAGATTATTATTTCCACCACCAAAAGGCTCATTACCTCTGTGAATCCATACGGTCTTTACATCTTTTCTAAGTTCTGTTGTTAATTGCCCAATTATTGGAGCATATTTATCTGCTTGTATTTTTGCTAGTTCCATGCTACCAAATTCAGGGTTTACCTGAATTTCTATTATAATCCCATCATCATATTCTGAAGGAAATAAGTGTGGGTTTAGTATAACCCAATTATTTTCTCTCCTATCAAACATTGTTCTAGATGCCTGTCCATTATATGTTAAACTTATAAAAGTTGTTGGATCTTCAGGTGTTATAATATCTGGATCAATAAATATTGTTCCTCCAAATGGGGGAGTTCCTAAAGTAATACATTCTTCGAAATCATTTTTTTCTGAAGATTCACAAGTGCTAAATAATAATACTAATACTATAAAAAAGATATTTTTTTTCATTCTTAAATATAGTAGTTTTGTTTTATCTAAAAGATTCACAAATAAAAAAACCACCCTACCACAGGTGGTTCTTAACTGCTTCTATTATTTGCACAATAGAATTAGGTGAACTCAAATTTAAAAAATCATTGATTAAAAACAAAAATTAACTGCCACACATTTCGCAGTCATCTTTATTATCAATAGAACATTGAATAGCAGCTTGTTTTTCTGCTTCTTGATCCATATTGTTTTTTTCTTCTTTTACAATTGTGAACTTAATTGCATCTGCAGCAGCTTTGGTTCTCAAATAATATAAACCAGTTTTTAACCCTTTCTTCCAAGCATGGAAATGCATAGAAGTTAATTTCCCAAATGTTGCATCTTGCATGTGGATATTCATACTTTGACTTTGGCATATATACGCGCCCCTATCTGCAGCCATATCTATAATGCTTTTTTGTGAAATTTCCCATACGGTTCTATATAAGTGTTTGATATCATCTGGAATTTCTTTAAACCCCTGAATTGATCCATTTGCCTCCATTAATTTATCTTTCATAGAATCACCCCATAGATTAAGTTTAATCAAATCTTTAAGTAAATGTTTATTTACAACAATAAATTCTCCTGATAAAACTCTTCTAGTATATATATTAGAAGTGTAAGGTTCAAAACATTCATTATTACCTAGAATTTGTGATGTAGAAGCTGTTGGCATAGGAGCAACTAAAAGAGAATTTCTAACTCCATTCTTTTTTACTTTTTGTTTTAGTGTTGTCCAATCCCATCTATTGGATTCTGGAGTAACACCCCACATATCAAACTGAAAAATACCTTTTGATACAGGTGATCCCTCATATGTTTCATAAGGCCCTTCTTTTGTTGAAATCTCCATTGAAGCTTCCATTGCACCATAGTATATGGTCTCAAAAATTTCTACATTTAATTTTTTTGCTTCTGGTGAGTCAAAAGAATGTCTCATTAGAATAAATGTATCAGCAAGTCCTTGAACCCCTATTCCAATAGGTCTATGTTTCATATTTGAATTTCTAGCTTCTTTGACAGGGTAATAATTAACATCAATAACCTTATTTAAGTTTTTAGTTATCACTTTAGTGATTTCATATAGTTTTTGATGGTCATAAGTCAAATCATCTTTTACAAACTTATTTAAGGCAATAGAAGCCAAGTTACAGACGGCGATTTCATCTGGAGAAGTATATTCCATTATTTCAGTACAAAGATTTGAGGATTTTATAGTTCCTAGATTTTTTTGATTTGATTTTTTATTTGCGGCATCTTTATATAAAATATATGGATTACCTGTCTCAATTTGAGATTCAAGCATTTCAAACCATAAGTCTTGAGCCTTTACAATTTTTCTTGCTTTTCCCTCTTTTTCGTATTTAGTATAAAGTTTTTCAAAATTATCACCATATGTTTCATGTAGGTCTTTTGCTTCGTCTGGAGAAAATAATGACCAATCTTCATTCAATTCAACTCTTTTCATAAATAAGTCAGGAATCCACATAGCATAGAAAAGATCTCTAGCTCTTAACTCTTCTTTTCCATGATTCTTTTTAAGTTGTAAAAACTCAAAAATATCTGCATGCCATGGCTCTAAATATATTGCGAAACTTCCCTTTCTTTTTCCACCACCTTGGTCAACATATCTAGCTGTCATATCAAAATTTCTTAGCATAGGAATAATTCCATTTGAGATACCATTGGTTCCATTGATATAAGAGCCTGTTGCCCTAACATTATGAATGCTAAGTCCTATTCCACCTGCTGATTGGGATATTTTAGCACACTGTTTTAAGGTATCATATATTCCGTCTATACTATCGTCTTTCATAGTAAGCAAGAAACATGATGAAAGTTGAGGTTTAGGAGTTCCAGCATTAAATAGAGTAGGTGTTGCATGGGTAAACCATTTCTCAGATAGAAGGTTATATGTTTGAATAGCAGCATCTATATCTTTTTTATGAATACCGATAGCTACACGCATTAATAAATGCTGTGGTCTTTCAACTACTATACCATTCAGCTTCAGTAGGTATGATTTTTGGAGAGTTTTGAAACCAAAATAATCATAACTAAAATCTCTATCATAAATAATTGAAGAATCTAATATTGCAGCATTTTTATTTATTATTCCATATACCTCCTTGGATAAAAGGGATGCATTTTTACCTGTCTTTGGATTAATATATGTGTATAATCTTTTCATCGTGTTAGAGAAAGATTTACTTGTTGTCTTGTGGAGATTAGATATAGAAATTCTTGCTGCTAAAATTGCATAGTCTGGATGTTTGGTAGTTAGAGTTGCTGCAGTTTCGGCAGCTAATTCATCTAGTTCTTGTGTTGATACCCCATCGTAAAGACCATCAATAACTTTTTTTGCTATTTCAATAGTCTTTACATACTTAGTATTCAATCCATAACTAAGCTTTTCAATTCGCGCAGTTATTTTATCAAACTTTACTGATTCTTTTCTTTGGTCTCTTTTTATTACTAGCATCTTTTATATATTAAAAATCTTCTTCTAATGAAAATTTAGGTGAATCAACATCACCATCTTTTTTAAGTACTCCAGCTTTTTGATATTCAGCAACTCTTTTCTCAAAGAAATTTGTTTTCCCTTGAAGGGAAATCATTTCCATGAAATCAAAGGGATTACTAGAATTATAGACTCTTGAGCATTCAAGCTCAACTAATAATCTATCAGCAACAAATTCTATATACTGACACATTAAGTCAGAATTCATACCTATCAGCTTCACGGGTAATGCATCAGTAACAAACTCTTTTTCCATGTCAACTGCATCCATAATTATTTTTGTAACTTTTTCTTTTGGTAAAGTATTTATAACATGTTTAGTATATAGGTGACATGCAAAATCACAATGAAGGCCTTCATCTCTAGATATTAGCTCATTTGAAAAAGTTAGGCCTGGCATAAGTCCTCTTTTTTTCAACCAAAATATGGAACAGAAACTACCTGAAAAAAATATACCTTCTACTGCAGCAAAAGCTATTAATCTTTCAGCAAAAGTTCCATTATCAATCCACTTTAGTGCCCAATCTGCTTTTTTCTTAACACAGTCTAAAGTTTCTATTGCATGAAGTAGAACATCTTTTTCTTTTGTATCATCAACATATGTATCGATTAATAATGAATAAGTCTCAGAATGAATGTTTTCTATAGCTATTTGAAATCCGTAGAAAAATTTTGCTTCAGTGTACTGTACATCTGAGACAAAATGTTCAGCTAAATTTTCATTTACTATACCATCACTAGCTGCGAAGAAAGCTAGAACGTGCTTTATAAAATGTTTTTCTCCATCATTTAAATTTTTCCAATCTTGTAAGTCTTGACTAAGATCAATCTCTTCAGCAGTCCAAAAACTTGCTTCAGCTTTTTTATAGAACTTCCAAATATCATCATGTTCTATAGGGAATAGAACAAACCTATCAGCATTTTCTTGTAGAATTGGTTCTGGTACTTGAGTATTTTCTTGCATTATTTTTAATTAATTATTTAATAAATTAGACAAAAATTTCCTTGTCATTATATGTATAAAATAACATAATGACTAAAATAATCAGTCAATCAAGTGGTTTATAATAAGTTCTGACTTTAGAGGCTATTGATTAAAATATCAGTAAATATTCAATAATAATCTAGGCTTTACAATTTTATAAAAACCGTTTATAATATCAAAAGATTATGCAAATCTTTTTCACATTTTTTAAAAAAAAAATAGATTTATTTTTTTTGATTTGATTAATAAATATAAAATCATAAATTTGCTCACATTTTAAAAAATTAATAAAAATAGAGAATGTACGCAATAGTAGATATTTCAGGTAAGCAATTTAAAGTAGAAAAAAATAAATTTATCTATACGGATAAGATTGATTCTAAAGAAGGGAAAAAAATAGAATTTGATAATGTTCTTTTTATTAGTGAAAAAGGAAAAGTAAAAATAGGTAATCCTACAATAAAAGGGTCTAAGGTTATAGGAGAAATATTATTTCAGCTAAAAGATGATAAGGTGACTGTTTTTAAGAAGAAAAGAAGAAAAGGGTATAAAGTAAAAAATGGTCATAGACAACAGATGACAAAAATTTTAATCAAGGATATAAAATAAAATATAATGGCACATAAAAAAGGAGCAGGAAGTTCTAAGAATGGAAGAGAGTCACATAGTAAACGACTTGGTGTTAAAATATTTGGTGGACAAAAAATAATAGCTGGAAATATTATTGTAAGGCAGAGGGGCACAAAACATCACCCAGGTCTTAATGTTGGTATGGGAAAAGATCATACTCTTTTTGCTTTGACAAGTGGATACGTAGAGTTTAAGAAAGGAATAAATGATAGATCTTTTGTTTCTATTGTTGAAAAAGTTTAATTTTTTCTATTTATTAAGTCTTTAGAAAACTCGATAAGTTCATCCTTATTTTCAATATCAATATCATCTAAACATTTAAATGCTTTATTAAAATAATCATTTATTACTGATTCAGTAATAGTATGAATGTTTTTATTGATCATCATATCACTTATTTCTTTAATTTTTTGCTTTGGATTATCAGATTTTTTCAACCAATTATTAATAATTATTTTTTCTTTTTTATTAGCACTATTTAAAAGTTTAATTAGAAGGAATGTTTTTTTATTTAGTATGATATCTCCACCTATTTTTTTTCCAAATTTATCATCTCCAAATACATCTAAATAATCATCTTTAAGTTGAAACCCAATTCCCATAAACTCCCCAAATTGATATAGTTTTTTTATATCTTCTTCATTCATTTTTGAAATAATTCCACCAATTTCTACGCTAAAACCAATTAAAGTAGCTGTTTTAAGACGAATCATCTCCAAATACTCATTTTCAGTAATTGAATTTTTATTCTCATAATTTTTATCATATTGTTGACCTTCACACACTTTAATAGCAGTCTCATTAAATTTTTGTAATGCGATTGGTAATATTTCTATAGGTAATTCTGACAACATTTTATTTGCTATAATCATTAACAAATCTCCCGAAAGTATCCCTATATTATAATCCCATTTTTTATGAATGGTTTTTTCCCCTCTACGAATATTAGCATTATCCATTATATCGTCATGTATTAAAGTAAAATTATGAAATAGCTCAATCGCTAATAATGGATTTATATAATTAGTCCATTTTGTTTTATTTAATTTAAAAGCTAGAATAGATAAAATTGGTCTGACCCTTTTACTTTTCAAGTTAAGAATATACTTAATGGGTTCATAGAGTTCCTTTGGGTTATGACTCAAATCAATTTTATTTATTGCAGAATTTATTTCGTCAAAATATTTCTTATAATTTTTAATCATGCTATCTCTAAATCTATGTTCCTTTTATTAATATCTGTATTGACAACTATTATGTTAATGCTTTGTCCAAGTTGATATATTTTTTTTGATCTTTTTCCAACTATTCTAATTTTTTGATCATCGAAATTATAATAATCATCTTTCATAGATGATGTTCTTATTAGCCCTTCACATTTGGTTTCAATGATTTCAGCATATATTCCCCATTCGGTTATACCAGTAATAACAGCTTCAAATTTTTGATTTATAAAATTAGTCATGTACTCTGTCTGTTTGAATTTTATAGATTCTCTCTCTGCTTTAGTCGCATTAATTTCCATTTTTGATGAATGCTTACAAAGTATTTCATAATATGTTTTATCAACAGACTTAGAAAAGTTTAAATATTTATATAAAAGCCTGTGAACCATAACATCAGGAAACCTTCTTATAGGTGATGTGAAGTGAGTATAATTCGGGAAAGCTAATCCAAAATGTTTTTCTTTTTTGGTAGAATATTTTGCTTTTGACATTGATTTAATTGCAAACCTTTCTATTGATCCTTCCTCAGGTTTACCTTTTATTTTTTCCATTAGTTTATTTAAAGAGATGGATAAATTGTTTTCTTCAGTATTCAGTTTATAACCAAACTGATCTATATAATTTTTTAATTCTATAAGTTTTTCTTGTTTTGGATCCTCATGTATTCTATAGACAAAGGTGTATTTCTGTTTATTTATTTTTTCAAATTCGTTAATTTTTTCTGCTACTATTTTGTTTGCTAAAAGCATATATTCTTCGATCATTTTGTGGGTATCTTTTCTGATTTTTTTAAAAACATTTATAGGCTTTTTATTTTTATCAAGTTTAAATTTAATTTCTTCACTTCTAAAATTAAAAGCGCCGGATTTAAATCTATTTTTTCTAATTATTTTAGACAATGAATTTAATATCCTTAAACTTTCTGAGTATTGAGTCTCATTTTTATCTATAGCATCTTGAGCATTTTCATACGTAAACCTTTTGTCAGAATGTATAACTGTTTTCCCTATCCAAACATTTTTTATTATTGCCTCTTTATTAATATCAAATATCACAGAGAATGTTAATCTGTCAGTATTTGGTTTTAGAGAACATAAATTATTTGAAAGTCTTTCAGGAAGCATGGGGATAGTCCGATCTACAAGATATATTGAATTAGCTCTTTTCTCAGCTTCTTTATTAATTTCGGATTCATTTGTAAAAAAATGTGAAACATCAGCAATATGGATACCAATACTAAAAGAATTTTTGTTGTTAATTTTTATTGATAAGGCGTCATCAAAATCTTTTGCATCTTCAGGGTCAATTGTGAAGGTTGTTATGTTTCTTAAGTCTTTTCTTTTGTGTATCTCATCACTAGTTATTTCATTTTTTAAATTATTAGCTTCATTTTCAACAAGTTTTGGGAAAGTTGTTGGTAAATTATAATCGTGTATAATTGAACTTATTTCCGTTTCATTTTCTCCAGATTTTCCTATTATTCTGATAATATCTGCTTCCGGGTTTCTTCTAGAATTCCAATTATTTACTTTAACTAAAACTTTTAAGTTATCATCATATCTGATTTTTTTTTTCTTTTTAATAAAAAAGTCAATATATATTTTTTTATTATCAGGTATAAAGAAAGCAAAATCCCCATTATCTTGAATTTTTCCTATGTATTCATTTTTTGATCTTTCTAGAACTTTTATAATTTCTCCTTCAAAATTTTTATAACTAAAATTATTTAAAAGTTTAACGATTACTTTATCTCCATGGATTGCGTTTTTCATATTTTTTGATTTTATTTTTATATCTTCTGCGATTTCTTCTACAGATATAAAACAATACCTTTTGTTAACATGATCAACAACCCCTGTTAAGGTTTTTTCTTGATTTTTATATTTCATTTTTTTTCTTTTCAAACTTTATTTTTTTATTAATTTAAACTTAAAAACTTGAGCTAGATTTTTTAACATTTTATTTTCTACATTTTCCAATTTTATTTTTTTATTTAGTTTGTCTTCTATTGATGTTACTTCTTTATCATCTATTCCACAGGGAACAATGTTGTTGAAATATTTTAAATCAGTTGAAACGTTTAATGCAAGCCCATGCATCGTAACCCATCTACTTGATTTAACTCCCATTGCACATATTTTTTTTGGCTTATTTGTATTTATGTTTACCCATACACCGGTTAAATTTTCTATTCTTCCTGATGAAATACCAAATTCATCTAGCGTCATTATAACAGCCTCTTCTAGAAATCTTAGGTATTTATGTATATCCGTAAAAAAATTTTCTAAATCTAGTATAGGATATATTACTAATTGACCAGGGCCGTGATATGTAATATCACCACCTCTATTAATTTTATAATATTCTAGTTTTTGGGATTTAATACTTTTATCATTAATAAGAAGATTTTTTTCATTCCCACTTTTTCCAAGAGTATAAACATGAGGGTGTGAGCAAACTAAAATATAATTTTCTGTTGCCTTATTTTCTTTTTTTTTTCTGTTTTCTATTTTTAGATCCACAATTTTTTTAAATATAGATTCTTGTTTATTCCATGCTTTTTGATAGTCTATGTGACCAAGATTAATATGTTTTACCTTTTTATTTATGTTAGAATTCAACTTGATATATCGTTGTGACTACGCAATTTTATAGTATTAATTACTATTAATTTATTTTTTTTAAGAAAAAAGAGCGATCATAAATTAGTTTGCCATTTAAATTCCATTCTCGAGTTATAAAAGCATTTTCTATTTCAAACGGAACCTTATTAAATTTTATTTCTCTCTTTTTCTTTTCATTGTTTAAAAAGTACTCTGTCCATACTCCAATTTTTCTATCATGTTGGTACTCTCCTTTAGCTGCCAAACTACCATTTAAGTGAAATGCATAATACATACCATTTTTTTCACCATATTTTATAGGAATTATTTCTTTAATATGTTCTTTTTTTGGATCCCAGAAAAATCTAATTGATTCATTAAGCCAACCTAAAAAATATGTTTCTTTATCTTGTAATATATCAGATTTATTTAGTCTAATCCATCTTCCATGTTTAAGTCCAAAATAAAAAAACCCATTTTCTATTACTTGATCATTTATTCTTTTTGTATATGGACCATGTAGCATAAAACTTTCATCTATCTTTTTTTTAGTTTTAATTATTTTTTTTTTCTTTTTATCATAGATATAGACTCCTTGGGCATAAGGATCTTTTAAAGTATACGTTTTTATATAATTAAAATTTTCATAAAGATTATTTCTTCCACTAGCAGATTTTATAAATCCTTTTTTAATTTTTTGACCAAAGTATACATTTTTTTTCTTTTTCTTTTTCTTTGTTTGAAGCAAAGTATCTTCTTCAAATTGAAATAATAAATCATCTGATTTAATGGTATCAGTATTTAATTGAAATATATTTTGACTATAAACGTTTATTTGAAAGCAAGTTAGAATTACAACAAATATGAGGTGTTTAAAACAAGACATGTAGTACTAACGAAAATACATTATAAAAATTACTTTCCAAGAATATCTATACTTCTTCTAATAAAATTTGTAAGATCAGAACCAGATAACATACTTTGTGAGAGTAATGCTAAATCATAAACTTGTCCAGCCATTTTTTCTTTAATTTTTTCTGTTTTAGTATTTAATATTTTATCAATAATTTTATGGTTTCCATTAATAGACACAGCTATCATTTCATTAGGACCACCCATCATCATAGGATTAGAACCACTTGTTTTTGCCATGTCTTGCATTCTTCTAAAAAATTCTGGTAATGTAATTATTACTGGATTATCAGTGGGGTCAAGTGCATCAACTGTTACGGTTGTGGTCTGATTATTAATTATTTTTTCAAATATTTTTTTTACTAATTCCTTGTCTTTATCTGATATTACTGTTTCTTTCTTTTCGTTTTTATCAATTAATTTATCTAGTATATCAGCATCAACTCTTTTTAGTTGAGTTTTCTCTAATTTTTGTTCTAAATGATTTATAAAGTGACTATCTATTACATTGTCTAATATAATAACATCATAGTTTTTTTTATTAGCATCATTGATGAAGGAATCTTGCTTTTTTACATCTGAACTATAAAGAATAACACTATTTTTATCTTTATCTGTTTGAGTTTTAGATATGTGTTTTTTGTATTCTTTTATAGTCCTCATTTTACCATCAGTACTTTCAAATAGAGCAAAAGTATTTACTTTATCATAAAACTTTTCTTCTGAAATCATTCCATATTTCACAAATAAACTGATGTCTTTCCATTTTGTCTCATAAGATTTTCTATCTTCTTTATATAGATCACTTAATTTATCTCCAACTTTTTTTGTTATATAAGTATTAATTTTTTTTACATTTCCATCAGACTGAAGATAACTTCTTGATACGTTAAGGGGAATATCTGGGGAGTCTATTACCCCATGGAGTAACATTAAAAACTCAGGGACAACATCTTTTACCTCATCAGTAATAAATACTTGTCTAGAGTATAGTTGAATTTTATTTTTTTGAACTTCAAAGTCATTTTTAATTTTTGGAAAAAATAATATTCCAGTTAGATTAAAAGGATAATCCACATTTAGATGAATCCAGAATAACGGTTCTTCAGAAAAAGGATATAATTCTTTATAAAAATCTAGATAGTCTTGGTCTTTAAGATCATTTGGATTTTTATTCCATATTGGTTCAGGATTATTGATGATATTATCAACTTTAACGGTTTTATATTTTGGTTTCCCTTCCTTATCTTTTCCGTCTTCTACTGAATTATCTTTTTGTCCAAACTTTATTTTTACTGGTAAAAACTTACAATATTTTGAAAGAATTTCATTTATTTTAGACTCGTTTAAAAATTCTTTTGATTCATCATTAATGTGTAGGATAACATCCGTTCCTCTACTTTTCTTTTTAGATGCTTTTATTTCATATTCAGTATTTCCATCACATTTCCAGTATGCAGATTTTGATCCTTTTTTAAAAGATTTTGAATTTATTTCTACAAATTTTGAGACCATGAATGCAGAATAAAAACCAAGCCCAAAATGTCCAATGATTTGCTGTTCATCTCCTTTGTTTTTATACTTTTCAATGAATTCTGTAGCTCCTGAAAAGGCAATCTGATTTATATATTTTTTTATTTCATCAGCAGACATTCCTATACCTTTATCAGATATAGTTATTGTTTTTTTCTTTTCATCTAAAAGAATCTCAATAGTTGTATCTCCCATTTCATCTTTCATTTCTCCCATTAAAGAAAGGCTTTTTAATTTTTGTGTTGCGTCAACAGCATTTGAAATTAATTCTCTAAGAAAAATATCTTGATCAGAATAGAGAAATTTTTTAATTATTGGAAAAATATTCTCAGTATTTATAGAAATATTACCTTTTTCTTTCATGTTATTAGTTTTAAGTTATTTATCGTATCCTATTAGATTCATTAATTAACAATTCGTCTTTCCTTATAAATCTATTGGATAGAAAATTGAAAAATATCGCCAAAAATATCAAATAAAATGAGAAAAGAAAACTGATTTTGTCATTGATATTAATATATAATTTATTGTAGAAAATATCGTACAAAAAATTAAATATAATAAGCGATGTAAAAAATGAATTAAACGTCCCAATTTTTATCTGAGTTAGCCTATTCTTAAAGCTGAGTATAGAATAAATTGCCATAATACAACATAAAATAAGAATACTACTTTCATAAAAGTTATCATAAACTATAGCTTCGTTATTTTCTTCATATACAGAACTTGATATATAACCTGTAACTATAGTTGCAACCTTTTCATTACTTTCTTTGAATTCAATTTTTTGCCATACAGGGAAAAAAAATGAAGATATTAAACTTCCAATAAATAAGATTAAGAATATTGTTTGGATTCTCTGAATCATGAATGTATTTTGTACAAAGAAAAATAAAATAAATAAATTGGTCTTATTTTATGAGATATTTTATTGATATGTCTTATGTAGGTACAAACTATCATGGATGGCAGATTCAGAAAAATGCTATGACTGTTCAACAAAAACTGGAAGAATCTTTATTAACTCTTCTTGGAGATAAAATAAAAACTATAGGTAGTGGAAGGACTGATACCGGTGTGCATGCATTTTCTCAGGTTGTACATTTTGATTTTAAAAGAAACTTTGAAGATAATTTTTTATATAGAATGAATGCAATTCTACCTAAAGACATATCGATAAATAGTATCAGCGCAGTTAATAAAAATACAAATGCTAGGTTCGATGCTATTTCTAGGGAGTATTTATATAAAATAAATACACATAAAAATCCTTTTTTAAAAAATCGATCATTGTTTTACAAGCGGAAAATAAATTTGGATTTGGTTAATAAAGCATGCAAAATATTAATTGATTCCTCAGACTTTCAATCTTTTTCTAAAGTTAATACAGAGGTCAATAATTTTAAGTGTACTATTAATTTTGCTCGCTTTATAAAGGTGGATGACAATTTAAATTTTTCAATTTCATCAAATAGATTTTTAAGAGGAATGGTAAGAAGTATAGTAGGCACTTTATTAGAAATAAATGAAAAAAAAATATCTTTAGAAGATCTAAAAAGAATAATAAAAAATAAAGATAGGGCTGGTGCTGGTGCTTCTGTATTACCTTGTGGTTTATATTTATCTAAAGTTAATTATCCTGAAAGTATTTATATATGAGTAAAAATAAAATAAGTGGAAATTTATTTGATTTAAAAATCTTAGGAAGACTCTTTGAGTTTTGTAAGCCATTTATAAATACATTTTATTTCTTAATTTTTTTAACATTATTATTATCAATATTAGGTCCAATTCGCCCTTATTTAACTCAAATTATAATTGATGATTATGTGGTTGTTAATGACGTAGAAGGGCTATCAAAAATGATTTTATTGTTAATTTTATTATTAATATTTAATGCTATTATAATGTATTTTCATACTTATCTCTCTGGATGGTTAGGTCAGAATATAATTAAGGATATTAGAGTAAAATTATTTTCTCATATGCAACGTTTTAGATTAAAATTTTTTGATAATACGCCAATTGGAAGAGTGGTGACAAGGAATGTTTCGGACATTGAGACTATTTCAGATATTTTTGGTCAAGGCATAGCGGCTATTATTGGAGATATTCTTTTACTGGTAGGAATTGTAATCCTCATGTTCTTATTAAATTGGAAACTTACTTTAATAAGTTTATCAACTTTACCACTATTATTTTTAACTACTTATGTTTTTAAAGAAAAAGTTAAAATTTCTTTTAATGAAGTGAGAGATGCTGTTGCAAATTTAAATTCTTATGTTCATGAACATATCATTGGGATGAAAATTGTTCAAATTTTTGGTAATGAAAAAAAAGAATATCAAAAGTTTATAGAAGTAAATGGCACTCATTTAAAAGCTAATTTAAAAGCAGTACTTTATTATTCTATATATTTTCCAGTTATGGAATTGTTTACCTCGATTGGAATGGGACTATTAATTTGGTTTGGAGCAGAGCAATTGTTTTCTAGTGATGTTACAATTGGTGTTTTGATTGCTTTTATTATGTATTTACAATTATTTTTTAGACCAATAAGAGCTATCGGTGATCGTTTTAATACTATTCAAATGGGAGTGGTAAGCTCTAGGAGAATATTTAATCTATTAGATAAGTATGACATTATTAATAGTAATGAAAAAATAAAATCCGATCCAATTAATGGATCTGTGGAATTTAAAAATGTTTGGTTTGCTTATAATGACGAAGACTATGTTTTAAAAAATATAAATTTTAAAATAGAGCGGGGTGAATCTATTGCTTTTGTGGGTAGTACTGGTTCGGGAAAATCATCAATAATTAATCTTTTAAATAGGTTCTATGAATTTAACAAGGGTGAGATATTAGTAGATGGCAACTCTATTAGAGATTATAATATATCTCATTTAAGAGAAAATCTTGGTTATGTTTCACAAGATGTCTTTCTCTTTTCAGATACTATAGCAAATAATATTACATTATTTAATGATAACATATCTGAAGATAAAATTTGGGATGCTATTAAAAGTGTAAGAGCAGAAAAATTTATTAATATGTTACCTGGAAATATTCATTATAATGTTAAGGAAAGAGGAGCATCATTGTCGGTAGGTCAAAGGCAACTAATATCATGTATACGAATCATGTTGTATAATCCTAAAATCATACTTCTTGATGAGGCAACTTCATCAGTTGATACCGAAACAGAAGAAATGATACAGCATGCAATATCAAAAATTTTATCTGGCAGAACATCAATTGTAGTTGCTCACCGATTATCCACTATAGAACAAGCAAATAAAATAATTGTTATAGAAGAAGGATCAGTTAAAGAAATTGGTACACATAAAAATTTGATTCTTAAAGAGGGTATATATAAAAAACTTTATGATATGCAATACAAAAACTTTGTTAGTTAAGAATTGTTTTTTTCGATTTGCCTATTATAAGTTTTATAGTAATTTTTTTTATTTTTTAGTAGTGCCTTGTGACTTCCCACTTCGATTATTTTACCATTTTCCATAACAATTATTTTATCTGCTAGTTTAACAGAAGAAATTCTATGAGAAATAATTATGGTTGTGGTTTCTTTCATTATTTTTTTAAAATTCTCTAAAATAATATTTTCAGTTTTTGTATCTAATGCTGATAAGCAATCATCAAGTATCAGTATTTTAGGTTTTTTTATAATTGCCCTAGCAATTGAAATTCTTTGTTTTTGACCACCAGATAAAGTTATTCCACGTTCACCGATTTTGGTTTCAAATTTGTTTGGAAAAGAATTTATGTTTTTCATTAGATCAGTATTTTTAGCAGCTTCAACTACTAGATTGAAATCTTCATTTTCACTTCCAAAAAGAATGTTATTAGCTATAGTATCTGAAAAGAGAAAGACATCTTGAGGAACATACCCTATTTGTTTTCTAAAATCTATCAAATTTAAATTTTGAATATTTTCATCATCAATAAGTATTTTTCCTTGATTAATATCAAATAATCTCATAATACTATTTGCAACAGTACTTTTACCAGAACCTGTAGAACCTATTATTCCTAAAGATTCTCCAGCTTCTATTTTAAATTCAAAATTATTTAGTGCTTTAATTCCAGTTTCAGGGTAAGTAAAATTGACATTTTGAAATTCAATTTTTCCTTTTATTTTTATTTTTTTATTTTTCCTTGAAATAATATTTGTTTTTTGTTTTAAAAACTCGTTAACTCTTTTTTGAGATGCAGATGCCCTCTGTATAATACTTGTGATCCAACCAAGAGCAGTGACGGGCCATGTTAATAAATAGACATAAATTAAAAATTCGGCTATGTTTCCAATTGTTATATTTCCTTTAAAATATTCTAAAGCTCCAATGTATACTGTTATTATAATACTTAGGCCAATGAGCGTCATTATAATGGGAAAAAATAAGGCCATAACAAATTGAAGTTTGAGGGAGATTGACTTATATTTTTCGCTTTTATTATCAAATACGTTAGAAAAATTTTTTTCTCTTACAAAAGATTTAATTAATCGAATTCCAGAGAAACTTTCTTGAACATATGTAGACAATTCTGATAAGGATCTCTGAATTTCTTCAGATCTTTTATTAATAATATTTTGCACTGAATATATACTTACCACTAACATAGGAAGAGGCAATAAAGAATAGAATGCAAGTGTGGAATTTATATAAAACATAAATGGAATAACCATTAACATGAGAATTGTTACATTTAAACCATACATTAGAGCAGGACCTAAATACATTCTGACCTTGCTTACATCTTCTGAAATTCTATTCATCAAATCACCGGTATTGTTATTATTATAAAACTCAAGAGGAAGTGTCTGATAATGATTAAAAATTTCATTTTTTAGATCGTATTCTATTTTTCTGGAGGCAACAATAATGGTTTGTCTCATTAAATACATAAAAACACCTCTAACAACTGCCGCTAAAATAACTGCAGAAGTATAAAGTAATATATTTTTAAAAATACCTTCTTTTACATTAGCATCTTCATTAGAAATATAGATTGGATACCCTTCTTCAATTATATTAAAAGTTTCCCTAATTAGAGTTGCTGGAATGATAGCAAAAAATGTGGAAATTAAAATAAATAGCCCACCAATAAAATAGTAAAATTTATACTTTGATATGTATTTATTTAAATATGAAAGCTCTTTCAATTTTTTGTATAAATTTATGAAAAATTAAAAAACGTTTCTGTAAAATTATTATTAAAAGATAGAATTAATGAGTAATAAAGAAAATAAAACAGTTTTTAATCAACTATTAATTAATAACCATGAGGAGCTTATCTTTTGTAGCGATAAAAAATTAGGGTTAAAGGCAATTATTGGAATACACGATACTACTCTAGGTCCTTCAATGGGTGGGACAAGAATGTGGAATTATGATTCTGAAGAGGATGCATTAAAAGATGTTCTTAATCTATCTAAAGCTATGAGTTATAAATCTTCACTTGCAGGATTGAATGCTGGCGGTGGAAAGGCTGTTCTTATCGGAGATGTTAATTTAAAAAATAAAAAATATATTGAAAGGTATGCTGATTTTATAAATGATCTTGGTGGAAAGTACTGGACTGCTCAAGATGTAAATATGCATACGCAGGATATTTTATGGATGAAAAACATATGCCCTTATGTTATTGGTCTTCCAATAGAAAATGGTGGACTTGGAGATTCTTCTGCTCCTACTGCTTATGGAATTTATACTGGAATGAAAGCCTCAATTAATTATGTTACTGGAAAGGATAGTTTGGCAAATAAAAAAGTATGCGTACAAGGAATTGGCAATGTTGGAAGTAAAGTAGTTGATTATTTAATTGAAGAAGGAGCAGATATTTTTGTCTCAGACATTAATCAAAATAATTTGGATACGATTAGTTCAAAGAATGTTAGCATAATTGATGTTAAAGATATGCATGATACTCATTATGATATTTTTTCTCCATGTGCTTTAGGGGGAATTATTAATTCTAAAACTATTAAAAAATTGGATTGTAAAATAATAGCTGGAGCAGCAAATAATCAACTTGAGGATGATGTTTTTATACCGGATGAGTTAAAGAAAAAAAATATTTTATATGTTCCTGACTTTCTTATTAATGCAGGAGGAATTATTAGTGTTTACCATGAGCAGATAAATGAAATTGATTCAAGAAAGGTGATGCAAATGACTGAATCAATATATGATAAGGCTTTGAATGTTTTTAAATATGCTAATGATAATAATACTACAACTCATTTAGCAGCAATAAAACTGGCAAAAGATAGAATTGAAAAAAATAAGAAAAATTCTAACTAGCTTTGTGGCTCGTTCTTTTAAAGTTATAATGTTATGCTTAATAGGAGAGTTTTACGTGTTAGGGTTTTACAGTTTCTGTACTCATATTATAGTCTTTTAAAATTTAATGATGAGCCAAAACAATTAAAAGGTGACTTTGTAAGAAAAATATCAAATAGTTTACAAGAAATTAATAAGTATTATTATAAGTATTTGTCAATAGCAATTTTTCTTTCAGATGTGAATAACGAAAAGAGAGAAATTGCAAAGTCTGAAAAAATTAAAAAAAGCGAGTCTAGGTTTAATCTTTCAGGAAACAAAGTCATTGATTTTTTAAGAAAGAATAAACAATTTATCGATAATTTAATTAGATATGATATTAGTTGGAGTTCTAAATCAGAAGAAATAAGGAATTGGTATAATTTAATTTTAGGAGAAGAAATAACTAAGAATTATTTATTATTAAGTAACCCTGATTTTAATGATGACTTTGAATATGTAAAAAAATTAGTCAATAAAATATTGTTTAAAAATGAAGATATAATTCTATATTTTGAAAATCAAAATATTCACTGGTCTGATGATAGGCTGATTATTAGATCAATGATTAAAAAAACAATAGAATCATTGAATTCCCCAAATTTTAATACATTTGCATTCGCAAATTTGTCAGAAGACATAAAAGACGACATTAATTTTGCTAGTTCTTTGTTTGATAGTACGGTTGATAATACTTCAGAATATGATGAATATATCATTAAAAATTCCAAGAATTGGAAGTTAGATAGAATCTCATTAATGGATAAATCAATTTTACGTATGGGGATAGATGAAATGATACATTTTCCAAATATTCCTATAAAAGTAACAATGAATGAATGTATTGATATAGCAAAAGATTATAGTACACCAAAAAGTGGATTATTTATAAATGGTGTTTTAGATGTAATTTCTTTAAATTTGCAAAAGAAGGGGATAATTAAAAAAAGTGGGAAAGGGTTAATTGATAATAAATAATAATATTATGAGTAAAAATTCTACGAATTCATTAATAAGCTTACTGTTAGGTTTAATAGTTGGTGGTGTCTTAGGTGTACTATTTGCTCCTGATAAAGGAAATAATACTAGGGATAGATTAAATTTTAGATTGAATAAGTATAAAAGAAAGCTTGAAGATTTAATTGATGATATTGTTGATGAAAAAGATGATATAAAGTCTGAAGCTAAAGAAAACAGCAATAAAGTAGTAAATGATGCTAAAACGAAAGCTGAAAAATTACTTAAAGATGTTGATGGAATTTTATCAAAAATTAAAGAAAATTAAATTTTAAAAATATGAATAAATTGATATTAGTAATAGTTTTATTATTTGCATTTGGGTGTAGTTCAAACGTAAGTGAATTAGAACTTAGGATAGCAAAATTAGAAACACAGATAGCTTCAATGAGCAGAGGTGGTGGAAGTGGTGGATCTTTAGTAAGTGAAGGTTCATTTCCTGAATTTCAATTTCAAAATGAAGAACATAATTTTGGTGAAATTTATGATGGGGATGTAGTTTCTCACATATTTACTTTCACAAACACTGGAAAAGCTCCTTTAATTATTTCTAAAGCTACTGCATCATGTGGTTGTACAGTTCCTTCGTGGCCAAAACAACCAATTGCTCCTGGAGGAAAAGGACAAATACAAGTGCAGTTTGATTCAAGTAATAAACCTGGAATACAAAATAAAGTAATTACAATTACATCAAATACAGAAACAAAAGTTAAGAAGTTATTAATCAAGGCTCAAGTTTCACCTAAATCATAAGTAAATGTTATTATTACAAGCTTCTGGTTTTGGACTAGCTCAATTATTTTTTCCGATTGCAATTCTTGTTGTCTTTTATTTTTTTCTTATTAGACCTGAACAAAATAGAAAGAAGAAACAAACTGATTTTATAAGCAATTTAAAAAAGGGACAAAAAATTATTACCGTCGGCGGAATGCATGGGAAAATTGTTGTAATTGAAAAGAATGTAATTACATTAGATGTTGATAGGGGGACTAAAATAAAAATTGATAGAAGTTCTATATCACTAGAAATGACTAACACTAATTAATTTATGAGGATTTTTAATCCTTCAAACCTAGTATCACAACCTCGAATTTTTATTTTATGTTTTTTTATTGGATCCTTTATCTGGTTTTTTAATGAATTAAATAGCACTTCTGATACAACTGTAAAATATCCTTTAGTTTTTGAATATGAAAATAAAAGTGATTATGTTGTTTTAGAACCACTCCCTCGTCAATTTGAAGTTTCTGAATTTATAGAGAATAAAATAGAGATAAATCACTCACATATAGAAGGTGATTTTAATATAGATACTGTATTTACTATTAGTTATTTGATTCAAAGTGGAATGAAATTAAACTTAGAAGATTCATTTGAAATTAATTTAATTAGTAATGATGATATATTATTACCATCTTTTTTACATATTCCTGAGGGAATTGAAATAGTAAGCATATTCCCTGAAAAAATTATAATTAAATAATTTATGAATCCATATTTAGTAGGCATTACTGGTGGGATTGGTTCTGGAAAATCAACAGTATCTAAAATATTAAATGTTTTGGGTATTAAAGTTTATAATTCTGACGAGAAGGCTAAATTTTTAATGGAAAATGATGAGGTACTATTATCAAATATTCAAAACCATTTTGGAGAAGAGGCTTATATAGATGGAAAAATCAATAAAGAATATATTTCAAATAATGTTTTTTATGATAATAAAAAATTACAAATGATGAATACTCTAGTTCATCCAGTAGTAATAGAAGATTTTAAAAAGTGGTGTTTAAAAAATAAAAATCAAAAATTTTTAATTAAAGAATCTGCTCTTCTGTTTTCCTCTAATTCATATAAAGATTTGGATTTTATAATTTACGTTTATGCAAATAAAAGTTTAAGAATTTCTAGAATTTTAAATAGAGATAAGTTTAGAACTAGAGATGAAATAAAAAAAATTATAAATAATCAAATAATTGAAGAAGAAGCATCTAAAAAGGCAGATTTTATATTAAGAAATAATGAGAAGAGTCTTCTCTTGCCTAAGGTTATTGATGTTTTAGATAAGATAAATTCAAATATTAAAACTACATCTTAAAATCACTTTTCATGATCACAGCAGTGTGAAGTAATGTAGCAACTAGTTTTCCATCAGGGTTGAATAATTCACCTTTTACAGTTGCAATATTTTTGCCTTTTTTAATAGTTTCCGCAGTAGCAGTTACTCTACCCTTAAATAAAGGTCTGTGGTGTAGAGTATGAAGGTTTGTAGAGTTTGGATATATTGTTCCCTTTGATTCATAGATTAAAAGTAAACTTGTAATGTCATCAAGCATCGAATTCATCTGACCGCCTTGTACTGTGCCATTAGGATTTAATGTTTCTTTTGGAAATTCGCCTTTTAATTTTAAGAACCCATCTCTATGTTCTAAAAATTCAAATTTGAAAATTTTTCCTGTACCTCCCTTAGTTTTGTGAAAGTTCAAATATTTATTAAACTCATGTGACATAAATATAAAATTAAATGACAATATTATTTTCAAGGAGAATTGATCTTATAAAGTTTAATTTAACCTCCCGTGGTTCTCCCATTCCAGATGTTTTACCAAGTTCAATTTTTATGCTTGAGCTTATTTCTTCAAGGTTTAAGCCCTTCTTATAACCTTCAATAGTTAAATTGTAGTAATGCATCAAGCCATCCCTCATCTCAACAATTTCTTTAACGTTACTAAGTCCTCCATGCCCAGGTATAATAATAGTATTTTCATCACATAAATTTATGATGTGATCTAATATCTTTATAAAACCTTCGATATTTCCTCCATTTGTCATATCAACGTATGGTAAACCATACTTAATAAAAGAGTCTCCTGTGTGTACTACATTTGCATTTTCAAATTCGATAACACTGTCACCATCGGTGTGACCTCTTCCAAAATAGTGAATTATAATTGTTTCATCACCTTCGTGGAGATACATCTTATCATCATAGGTTATTGTTGGTAGTTCATCTTTCTCATGTGCTGGAACATTGAAGTTATCAAGTAAAGAATAAATTCCGCCGTAAGCCATACTTATTTCAGCTTGTCTAACTCTTACATTTTTATGAGAAACAATTGGAATACCTTTTTTCCCGAAAGCACGATTGCCGTCTGCGTGGTCAAAGTGATGATGGGTGTTAATAATATATTTGATAGGTTTATCTGACAACTCTTTAACCTTAGCTGTAAGTAAATCTTCTAGTATTTCAAATTGATTATCTATCATAACAATCCCATTGTTACTGATAAGGACGCCTAGGTTTCCTACCCCGCCACCAATTCCTTCTATCATATATATGTTATCTTTTACTGGTATAGTTTTTAGTGACATATCATCTGGATTTAACCAGTTATTATACTTTTCAAAGCTTATATCTTGTGAGATTCCTATAAAAGGAATTATTAAAAGGATTAAAAGTTTTTTCATGATGATTTTATTTTTTTGTTTAAGTTATGTGAATTTTTTTCTAGTATTGAAATCAAATTATTTTAAATATCTGATTTTAATATATATGAAATAATTTATAACAGTAATATACTCATCATGAAAAATATTTTAAATAATCACTCTGTCTTTTTTTTGCTATTTTCATTTATAATAATCACATCTTGTAATTCACCATCATCTAATAATGAAGCTAAAGCTGCTTTGAGTGCTCAGGAACAACTTGAGATAGATCTAGCCATGTATAAAGACACTTGGGATAGGTTTTCTTGTAGTAATTATTCCTTATTATCTATTCTTTAACTAAATAAACAACCAAATGGACGCAGGAACCTTCAATTATGGTGACATATTAATCATAATAGGTATTTTACCTATTGGTTTTGCAATTTGGCTATACTTCCAAAATAAAAAAAGTAAACAATTCCCTCACATCTTTTTTTTGGTTTCTCTTTAATCTTGATAGATTGTTCTTTTAACTAAACAATAAATATTATGAAAAATTGGAAAGACAAAGTATTAGGAATATTAGCAGGAATAGGCTTAATGACTTTATTAATTGGTAGTACTTCATCACAGTCACAAAATGGGAAATGGATGATTAAGCTTGGGGTTTCACAAAACAATGAAATAATTCTTAAAATGGATACTCAAACTGGACAAGTGTATAGATGGGATAAAAAAGGTTTAAAAAGATTCGAGGGTACTTGGGTTAATTTTATAGAAATTAAATAAACCCCCTTACAACTGATATTTGGCTTTTCTCTTGAATCTTGATAAATTGTTCTTTTAACTAAACAATAAAAATTATGAAATTAATAATATCTCTTTTATTTATCATTTCATCATTTAATATTAATATAGATAATAATAAATTACCTACATTCAAGGGGGAAGGTGATTTAATTTCTTTTATTCAGGATAATTTCTTTTATCCAAAAGAAGCTAAAGAAAATGCTATTGAAGGGAAAGTCTTTATACAATTTGTAGTTAACAAATCAGGAAAAACTACAAAAATAAAATTATTAAAAGGACCTGATATATTAGCAGATGAAGCAATTAGAGTTATAAATATGATAACTTGGAATCCTGGAGAAGTTGATGGTAAAATAGCTGACGTAGAAATGGTTTTGCCATTTACATTTAAAATTCCTTCAGAGAAGCTTGGGATATTAGAAGACAATCAATGGGGGATGATTGGGCAAAACCTCAAGAACTTAAAATAAACTAATAAGAATTAACAAAAACCCCACTAATTAAAATGAGCTTAATGTTATTTAAATTATATGTATAACCGCACAAACTAAAACAAAATAATAATATGGGAAGTCAATTTTTCGGTAATAAGAACGATAATAAAACACAAAATAAAGATGCCAAATTAAATAAGAATAAGAAT